>Ga0315541_1000306_pt1 | contig 52397 bp, 43 predicted proteins | sample SalMarSW160190MG_FD_203095 | JGI IMG/M metagenome (GOLD analysis project Ga0315541, IMG submission 203095) | Salt marsh sediment microbial communities from the Plum Island Ecosystem LTER, Massachusetts, United States - Salt Marsh Sediment SW1601-190 ... | reverse complement strand
GACCCGGACCGAGAATGTGGGCGAGCTTTCGGCCGAGGGTCTCGAGTTCCAGCTCAACGCCGCGCTGTACCGCTCCGACTTCATCGAGTGGCGGGCGCGGGCGAACATGTCGTTCAGCCGCAGCGAGGCGGGTGACCTGAACTGCCAGGACCTGGACGGGAACGCCGCCAACGGAGCGGAGACCTGCCAGATCATCTCGGTGGGCAACAAGGCCTACATCCGGACGGGCGAGACCATCCCGACGTACTGGGGCTGGAAGATCATGAACCCGGACGAGCACGCGGCCCCCATCCGGTCCGACTCGCTCCTCCCCATCGGGCCTGTCTACCCCACCACGCTGCTGGGCTTCAACACCAGCGTCTCCATCGGCGACTACATCACGGTGGACGCGCTCCTGGAGCACCAGGGCGGGCACTACCTGCCCAACTACACCGGGTATCAGAACTCCCGCCGCGGCGTGTGGTACAACTGCTACGAGATCCAGAGGGTGATGGCGCAGGTCCGGTCCACGGGCAATGAGAGCCTGCTGGACCCCTACACGGCGCTGGAGCGCGGCCGCTGCGCGACGAACGTCACCGGCTCTTCGTCCGTGACCAACCCGGCCGGCCACAACTCCGACTACTGGGTTGACAAGGCCGACTTCTGGAAGCTGCGCAGCATCTCGGTGAGCTTCAACTTCCCCGATGCGTGGATCGAGCGCTACGCCGACCGGGCGACGTTCACCCTCGCCGGCCGGAACCTGTTGAAGTGGACGGACTTCGAGGGCACGGACCCGGAGATCGAGGACTACTCCGACCGCGCCGGATCGGGGTCCGGGGCCGGGTCCTACGGCCGGCGGGAGTACTACAATCTGCCGCCGGCACGGAGCTTCCTGGCCACGCTCCGCGTGACGTTCTAGGGGAGGAGACGACCATGAGCATGACACGCAAGCTGTATCGTCTGGCGGCGCTCGCGGCCCTGGTGCCCTTCGCTGCCTGCTCGGACATCCTCTCCCTGGACGTGGAGGCACCCGGGCGTATTGAGGACAGCGACCTGAACATCCCGGGCGCGATGGCGGGGGTCGCCTCGGGGGCGCAGTACAACCTCACCAACGCGTTCGACGCCGTGGTGCAGCAGCTCTCCATGGCCTCGCTGGACCTGGGCCACGGGGGGAGCTACGACTTCGGCGCCATCCCCATCGGCATCTTCAAGTACGACGTCGAGGACTGGGGCGAGTACACCACCATGTCCCGTGCGCGCTGGACGGCGGAGCACGGGCTGATGAGGATGAAGGAGGTCCTCGGGGCCACGCAGTACGAGAAGGACGTGAGCGTGGCCAGGGCCTACCTCGCGGGCGGGTTCGCCAACCGCCTGCTGGGGGAGGTGCAGTGCCGGGTGAACTTCGACGAGCTCGTCGACGGTGAGTACAAGGGCGGGCCGGACCGGCCGCACACCGACGCGTTCATCCGGGCGGACTCCATGTTCACCCGGGCGATCGCGGTGGGCACGGCGGCCGGCAGCGCGACCGGCGCGTCGGCCATCGTCACGGCGGCGTACGGGGGCCGTGCCTCCGTGCGGGCCTGGATGGGCCAGTGGGACGCGGCGGTGGCGGACGCGGCGAAGGTGCCGACGTCGTTCGTGTGGAACACCACGTTCAGCTCGACGAGCACCAACTACATCTGGGTCGAGACGAATGGCCGCAGGGAGATGAGCGTCTTCGGGTCGTACTGGGAGGCGTTCGGGCCTGGTGACCCCCGCGTTCCGTGGGAGTACACGGCCGCGAAGGGACAGGACGGGCAGACGCCCTTCTACCTGCAGTTGAAGTATCTCACCAACGACGCCGACATCCCCATCACGCACGGCGCGGAGATGAGGGTGCTCCAGGCCGAGGCGGCGCTGCGCAAGACCGACTACGCCGGCGCGCAGACGTACCTGAACCAGGCGCGGGCGAAGTGGAACATGGCGCCGCTGACGCTGCCGACCACGCCGACCGAGGCGTGGGTGGTGCTCCGCCATGAGCGGTACGCGACGCTCTGGCTGGAAGCCCGCAAGCTCTGGGACTGGCGGCGGTGGAGCGTGGAAGGAGCCCCCATGAAGGACCCGCAGTCCGAGGGGCGTGACCTTTGCTTCCCCATCAGCCAGGCCGAACAGCGGGCCAACCCGAACATCAAGCTCGGGGACGGTGGCCAGTGGGGAGGTTGCCCCACCTGTGGTTGAGAAGTGCCTTTGGGGCGGGGGCGGCCTCGGCCGCCCCCGCCGAGCCCTGGCCGCGCTGGCGCTGAGCCTGCTCGCCGCAGGGTGCTACTCGTACACGGAAGTCTCCCCGGCGGCGGTGCCGCCGGGGAGCTTCGTGCGTCTGACCCTGGATCCCGGGGCGCGCGTGGACGCGGCCGGCGAGGCGCTCGAGGAAGGGAGGCGGTCGGTCCAGGGGAGGCTGATGGAGACGAGCTCCGCGGAGACGCTCCGGTTCTCGGTGGCGCTCCCGAAGCCCGATCCTCGCCTCGCCTCGCAGGGGTTCCGCTCGACGGTGTCGGTCCCCGTGGCCGACGTGCAGCGGGCGGAGGCGCGCAGCCTGGACAAGGGACGCACGGGCCTGGTCATCGGCGGCGGCGTGCTCGGCGCGTACCTCATCACCAAGTGGGCGTTCAACGTCCTGGACCCCGGCCCCGACGGGGGCGACGCCACGTCTCCCGGAGCCGACAACGCCCGGTTCGTGCTCTTCCGGCTGAGGTGGTGAGGGGAAGGACGTCCGGTCGGGCCATGCCCGCGCCCAGGCCGCACCTCTAGCTTCCAGGGCAGATCCTGCAGATTCCTCGAGTCCGGATCGACGTCGGCCGCGCTCACACGTATGTTACACGTGTCCATGTCGTATCCCGGAGCGGGGGCTGCCATGCAGAAGAAGCTCACCATCACCATAGACGAGGCCGTGTACCGGGGACTCTACGCGCGCATCGGGGCGGGGCGCATCTCGTCGTTCATCGAGGAGTTGGTTCGGCCCCACGTCCTGGCCAAGGAGTTGGACGACGCTTACGCCGCCATGGCTCGCGACCAGGAGCGGGAGCAGGATGCCGCAGCGTGGTCCGAGGGCCTGGCTGGGGACGCGGCGGATGACGCGCGGTGAGGTCTGGTGGGTGCGCTTCCCGTCGCCCGAGGGCGGAAAGGTCCGCAAGACACGCCCCGCGGTCATCGTCAGCAACAATGCGTCGAACCGTCACCTGAACAGGGTCCAGGTGGTTCCCCTCACCAGCCGCATCGGCCGGGTCTACCCCTGCGAGGCGGTGGTGGAGCTGGCGGGGGAGCGGAGCAAGGCCATGGCGGACCAGATCGCCACCGCGGCCAAGTCCCGCCTGGTGCGGATGGAGGGAAGGCTGGGCCCCTCCGAGATGGCCGCGGTGGACCGGGCGCTGAAGCTACAGCTCGGGCTCGAGCGCTAGATCGAGCAGGTCATGTCCTCGCCGCAGCACTGCGGCGACTTGATCTTCCCGTGCCCGTCGGGGCATTGGGAAACCTGCACGGTCACGCCTGCGGCGGTGGTGATGGTGGCGTTCACCAGCTCCTTGCCGCACTTGGCGCACGTCATGTTCACGCTCATCCCGCACTTGGGGCAGGTGTAGGTCGCCATGGCTGGGCTCCTCGAGGGTCGGGTGGGGTGGGGCGTCCGAGACGCGCTGGCGAGACTGTACCCTATCGGCTGGCGAAACGGTAGCGCATGGCGCCCCCGGCGCGACAGGTCACCAGCCACCTCCCCCTCCGCCGCCGCCGCCTCCTCCGGAGGAGCCGCCACCCCCTCCACCACTGCTTCCACCCCTGCTCGACGGCGGGCTCGACGCCGCCGACAGGGAACTGGAGAACCCGCTCCCCAGCGACGACGCCACGCTCCCCAGGTCGGAGAGGGAGCCGCCGTGGTACCAGGCGAGGGTGCCGGGGTGGGACGTGGCGGTGCCGGCGGCCGTGCCCGCCGCCAGGGCCCCCTGGAAGGCCTCCGCCCACCGGTTCTCCACGCCCAGCGCGATGGCGTGGGGGAGCCAGCGCTCGAAGAGCTCGGGGGTGCGCTCGGGCGCCGTCATCCGGTCCAGGCGGTCGGCGTCGGTGGCGGTGAGGAAGGCCCTGAAGCCCTCCAGCGCGTCCAGCACCCCCCGGCCCTTCAGCGTGGGCCGCTCCAGGAGGTGGTAGAACGCCACGTTGAGGAGGCCCAGGACGACGGCGGCCACGAGGAGGTGGCGAGGCACCCGGGTGGCGAGGATGACGAGGACGGCGATCTCGGCTCCGACGAACGGAAGCGAGAACGCGCTGAGGAAGAGGGCGCCGAACCACTCCCCCACGCCCTTCGCCGAGAGCGCCGCGCGCCAGGCCTGGGCCACGCGGTAGAGGAGCGTGCCCACGCCGATGCTCCAGAGGGTGAGCCAGAGCCCCAGGAACCAGGCCTCCGGGGGGATCCCGTACCGGTCCCGCCACGCCAGCCAGGCGAAGCCCGCCACGCTCAGGGCGAGGCCGGCCAGGAACCAGCGGCGGTTGAGCACGAAGTAGTGCTTCTCGAGCTGCCGGGAGAGCGTGGTCCTGAGCTGCTTGACGGCCTTCTGGAGCGTGGTGGCGTAGCTCGGGCCCAGCGTCATGCTCTCCCGGTTCCCCAGGAGCGCGTCCAGGAGCTGGCGCTCCTCGGCGCTGGGGCCCTCCGGCCGACTCTCCAGCCGCCGGAGCGCCCACTTCCCCTTTTTCTCCTCGATGCGGAGCGCTCCCTTCACGCCCAGGCTCACCAGGGCGGCGGCGAAGAGGGACCCGCGGTACCCCCTCTCCTGGAGGTAGCCGAGGGCCGCCGGGGAGAACCCGGGGGGCGGCTCGTAGCGCACCATGAGCGGGCGCTTCTCCGGGTCCCGGCCCACCCGGCTCCACATGAGCACGTAGAGCGCCAGCACGAGGCCGGCCACGGTGGCCGCGTCCACGTATCCTCCCCAGTCCAGGCGGAACCACGCCGCCTCCACCTCCGGGGACGGCGGGGCGACGACGCCCTTGGGGAAGGTGAGCCGCACCGTGAGGCCGCTCCCGGCGTCCAGCCTGCTCCGGGTTCGGACGCGAACGGTGGACGTCTCCCCGTCCCACGCCGCGTCGGCATCGGACCCGGTGGAGCCCTCGGGGCCGGTCCACGCCTCCACGCGCCCGTCCGACGGGTCGGCGGGGCTGGGGAGGACGATGCGGGCCGAGGCCTCGAGGATCGGGAAATTCCATCCGTTGCCGGTGACGTTCCAGTAGAGTTGGTCCTCGTCCTGCCCGAAGCGCACCCAGCGCCACGTCTCGTAGCGGAGCGTGTAGCGGTGCTCGCCCGGGTCGACGAGGACGTCCGGATCGCCGATGCGCACACGGACCCCGCCCCGGCCCCCCGGCCCGCCTATGCTCTCCACCGACCAGGGCTCGGCGTGGCCGTCGCGCTCGACGGAAAGGACCGCGAACGGCGCCTGGATGCGCCCGAACCCCGACGCCCTCGGGAAGTTCGTGGGGAAGTCGCGGTAGATGCCCCGCTGGATCTCCTGGCCCAGCGCGCGCACGGCGATCTCCTCGGTGACCACCATCCGCCCGCCGTCGTGGAGCTCCACGACGACGTCGTAGCGGAGGATCTCCTCGGCCTCCTGGGCGGAGGCGTGGAGGGGGAAGAGGAGCAGCAGGGCGAGAGCGGCGAGGCGGGCGGGCATCCCCGCAGGATGCACCTCGCGGGTGGCCTCCGCAATCACGGGGCGGAGGCGGCTTCCACCTCCCGCCGCGTCAGTGCTGCGACTCCGCCTCGGCGGGCTTGGGCTGCCGGGCCTGCACGCCCGCGTCGAAGGCCTTCAGCACCTTAGGGCTGCTCCGGTACCGGTCCAGCACGCGGTGGGTGCTGGGGAGCTCCTGCATCACATACGCCAGCACCGCGTCCATCACCGTGCCCTCCTCGGTGCCGGTGTCGCGGAAGCGGCGGCGGAAGTCGGTGAGCAGGGACTGGAAGGCCGGGTCCTCCCACTCCTCGGGAGGCGCGGACAGGGCCACGAACTCCTCGAGGATGGCGGCGTACTCGGGCGACGCGGGCCGCAGCCAGAACGACACGTCGGCCCCGAAGCGCTCCACCGGCTCGGGCAGGTAGAGCGTGGCCCCCTTCGGCACCTGGCGGACCAGGGCGGGATTGAAGCGCTTCACCTCGCGTTCGGAGAGCCCGGTCTGGCGCACGATCTCCTGGAGCGGGACCGCCCTGGTCGTGCGCATGGCGTGGATGCGCTCCTGGGGGACGGCCCCGCGCATCGAATCCACGGCGGGCGCGTTGGCGAAGACCATCTCGGCGTAGACGGCGGACCTCACCCCGTACGTCCCCACCACGTCGCGGAACCGGCGCGTGGAGATGGCCCTGAGGTCGCGGGCGAAATCCGAGCCCTCGAAGTAGCGGCGCCGCACGTCCACGGCGCCCAGGCGCGCCCCGTTGATGAGGACCCTCCCCACGTTGGCGCCCCCCGCGTGGTGCTCCGAGAGGGCCGGGATGAACGACCCGTACTTGGTGGAGAGCACGGTGAGATACGCCGCGCAGTAGGCCGCCTGCGTGGTCTGGTTCTGGACCTCGATGACGTGGGGTGTGAGGCGGTTCAGGCGGTTCCAGTTCCCCTTCAGGAACTGGCAGAGCCCGTGGGCGTTCGCGCGTGAGCGGGCCTTGCCGTTGAAGCCCGACTCCACCATCGCCTGCGCCAACCCGATCTCCCCGGGCGCTCCGAAGCGCTCGTAGATGGCGGCCCAGTCGTCCAGGAAGCCGCCGTAGAGCCGCACGTTGGGGGTCACGAAGTCGCCGCGGGTGGGGTTGTGGACCACTGGCCCCACCGCCGGCTCCAGGAGCTTCGCGACCTTCTTCCGGCGCGCTGTGAGCGTCCCCTGCAGCCGCTGCCCGGCCAGGAGGCCGGCCACCACCTGGTCCTCGAAGCTCCCGCCGGACGTCCAGTCCTTTCGGGTCGGGAAGCGGGCCAGGATCCGCCCGTCCGATCCGCTCCCGAAGAGCACCTGCCCGTCGGGGGCGGCGAAGACGTGGCGCCAGAACGGATAGCTCGGGCGGTACTCGCGCAGCGTGGCCAGGTCCGCGGCGAGACGGTCCCGGGCCAGGGCGGCGGCGGGCTCGTCGTGGGCCGGTGCGCCCCTCCCGCCCGGTTCGGTCCCTGCGGCCACGACGGGCGCGACACCCGGGGCGCAGAGGAAGACGACGGCGATGCCGGCGAGGGTTGCTGCTCTCATCCGAAGCCGGTTCGAGGGTGGGTGGGGGCGGCGCCCCTCGGCGCCATGCGAGGGGCCAATATGAGGAGCCCCGCTCCGACCCGGCAATAGGGGCTCAGCGTCGACCCCTTCCGAAGCGGCGCCGCCGGCGGCCTTCGCCGCGCTGCGGGCGCGCTCCTCCGCCTTCCTGGCGCGGATGGCCGCGATGCGCTCGGCCAGGGGCTTGGTGCGGGTGAAGACGAGCGCCTCGTCCAGGACCAGGTACTCCAGGCCGGCGAGGGCCGCGTAGTCGTGCTGGAAGTGGTCGAGGAGGCGCCCGGGCGTGGCGACGATGACGTCCGCCCCCTGCCGGAACGCGGCCTCCTGGGAGCCCATGCCCACGCCTCCATGCACCGCCGCGGCCTTCAGGCCGGTGAAGCGGGCCAGGCCGTTGAGATCCTCCAGGATCTGCAGCGCGAGCTCCCGGGTGGGAGCCAGGACGAGGGCGCGGGTGGTCTTGCGCTTCCCGTGGCCGCGGAGGAGCGCTGGATGGAGCTGGAGTGTCGAGAAGGCCAAGAAGGTGTCCGGATCGGAGGCGCTCAGCGGGCCGGCCGGTAGCTCCGGCTCGAGAGACCGGCGCAGGTCTTGAGCGAGGGTCGGGGTCGGGCGTCAGGCCCGGACGCCAGGTCAGGCGTGGCCCACGGGGTCGGAGGGAGCGGACGGCCCGCCGGGGTCCGGTGGATCGCAGACCTGGTTGCGCCCTGCCGTCTTGGCCCTGAGCAGGGCGCCGTCGGCGGTCGTGTAGACATCCTCGAACGTCAGCCCGTGATCGGGGCACGCCGCGTAGCCGGCGGACAGGGTGATGCGCACGCTGTGCTCCGTGGGCGGCTTGGCCTCGGCCACCACGGAGATGAGCCGGCGGGCGGCGAGCCCAGCCATGTGTGTATCGGTGGACGCGCACAGCACGGCGAACTCCTCGCCGCCGATGCGGAAGGGCGAGTCGGCGGCCCGGGTGTGCTCCTGGAGGATCCGCCCCACCCACGCCAGCACCTCGTCGCCCACCACGTGGCCGAGGGTGTCGTTGATGCCCTTGAAGTGGTCCACGTCCATCATGACGAGGGCGAAGCGGGTGCCATAGCGGCGGGCCCGGTCCACCTCCTCGCTGAGGCGCTCCTGGAAGGCGCGCCGGTTCAGGAGCCCGGTGAGCGGATCACGCACCGCCTGGTCGCTGAGGGTGCTGATCTGCTCGTCGGCGTTCCGGATGCGCATGGAGAGCGCAGCCAGGAGATGGAGGGCGAGCCCCGGCGTGTCCGACACCACGCGCCGGAAGTCCTCCTTGTCCAGCGCGACGAGGTCCACCGGCGTGAGGGCGCGCACGGTGGCGCTCCGAGGCTTGTCGTTGAGGAGCGCCATCTCCCCGAAGAAGTCGCCGGCCCCGAGCCGGGCCAGCTCGAAATCCGACGACGACGACGGGTAGATCACCTGCACCAGGCCGTCCATGACCAGGTACAGGGACCGCCCCGGCGCGCCGATCTCCACGATGTCGGCGCCCGAATGGAAGTGCTCGCGGCGGGTGCGCGAGGCCAGCTCCTCCAAGTCCCTCGGGCTCAGGTCCTGGAGGAGCGGGACCCGCGACAGGAGCTCCACGGTGTCGGGCATGGGGCGAAGATATGCCGAGCTCCGGATGGGCGCCAACGCGAGCCGCGCGTCGAGCGCGGCTCGCGTTGTGTGCCGTCTCCGGCGCCTCAGGCCAGGAGCGCGGGGTGCCCGCCGGTGTGGACGAACACCACCCGATCACCCGCCGGGACCCGCCCCGAGCGGATCCATGCCAGCATCCCCGCCATGGCCTTCGCCGTGTAGAAGGGATCCAGGACGACACCCTGGGTGGTGCCCAGGAGACGGGTCGCCTCGTCCGACGCCGGGGTCGGGATCCCGTAGCCCTCGCCCACCTGGGTGTCGTCACAGGAGAGGATGTCAGTGAGCACCCGCTCCTTCCATCCCAGCAGAGCGCCCCCTTCCGTGGCCAGCCTGACCGAGTCGCGGCGTAACTCGGCCTCCGGCGTGTCCGCGCTCACCCCCACGAGCCGCACGTCGTCCCGCTCGAGCAGCGAGAAGCCCAGGAGGAGCCCGCCCAGCGTTCCGCACGACGACGATGCCACGAAGATCCAGGTGTGGGGCACGGGGGGGAGTTGGGCGAGCTGGGCTTCCAGCTCCACCGCCGCCCGGGCGTACCCGAGGGAGCCCAGAGGCGTGGAGGCCCCCAGGGGGATGACCAGAGCCCTTCCCCCCGCCGCTGCGATGTCGCGGGCGGCTGCCTCCATGGCGGGGGCGCGCTCGGAACGCTCGGCCACGGTGCGGATTTCTGCGCCGAAGAGGCGCTGCAGGAACGCGTTGCCCCTGGGTGGGCCCTCCACCGTGCCGTTGATGACCAGCACGCACTTCCGCCCCAGGTGGGCGGCGGCGGCCGCCGTGATTCGGCAGTGATTGGACTGGGGACCGCCGGTGGTGATGAGGTGCGTCACCTGCGCGATGCGGTCGGGGGCCAGCTCGAACTCCAGCTTGCGGACCTTGTTGCCTCCAAGCCCCAGCCCGGTGTCCGCGTCGATCTTCAGGTGGATGTGGGGCGCGGACGCGCCCAGGCTGCGGGTAAGCTGGTCCGCGGCCACGAGCTGCGTGGGAAGCATGGCAATCAACTGGCGGGGCCACGCGTCCAGGCGAGCCAGGGCCTCCTTGCTGGGAACACCGGCTTGGTTGCTCATTCGAACTCCAGGCAAAGGTTGGGGGCCTGGCCGGCTTCACGGCGCCTGAGCGTGCCGCAGCGTGCCGACGAGGCCCGGATGGTCCGGAAGTGGATGTCCACGGGGACGCCCGCCGTCCCAGCCGGTCGCCCTCGAAAGGATCCGCGCCTGCGAGGTAATAGGCCAGATCGGGCCCGTGGGCCAGCGCCACCCGCTCGCGCAGGCGCGCGTACTTCACCATGGGGAAGCGGTGCCCCTCGGGGAGGGGGATGACGAAGTGGTCGCTGTAGAGGGCTCGCACGGCAGCCTAGATTAACCGGATGCGCTCCCACACGCGACGACTCCTGGTGCTGGCGGGGACCCTGGCGTGGACGCTGCTCCCCGCCCCCGCGGCCGGCCAGGCCGGCGCCGTGCAGGGGCGCATCCGCGACGACGAGGGTTCGGCGGTCTACGGCATCCAGATCCGCCTGCTCCGGGCGGGCACGCAGGTCCGGTCCGGCGGCACCGACCGGCTCGGCTTCTTCCGCATGCCCGGCGTCTCCCCGGGCAGCTACACCCTGTCGGCCACCGGCATCGGGTACGCCGAGGCCGAGCGGCCCGTGGCCGTGGGGCCGGGGGAGGTGGTGGAAGTGGAGCTGGTGCTCCCACGCAGGGCGGTGGAGCTGGAGGGGATCACCGTGGGGGCGGAGCGGAACCGGCAGCGCCTCCGCTTCGACGAGGTGGGAGGGGCCACCGTGCGGGAGCTGGAGCTCGTGGACCTGAAGAAGGTGCCGGGTCTCGCCGAGGCGGATCCCCTGCGCGCGGTGGAGGTCCTTCCCGGCGTCGTCTCCACGTCCGACTTCTCGGCCGCCTTCCACGTGCGCGGGGGCTCCCAGGACCAGAACCTCATCCTGCTGGACGGCGTTCCGGTGTTCAGCCCCTTCCACCTGGGAGGCATCTTCTCAGTCTTCAACGCCGACATGCTCGACCGCGCCGAGCTCCAGTCCGGGGGGTTCCCCGCGGAGCACGGAGGGCGGGTGTCCTCGGTGCTGCAGATCGAGAGCGACGCCGGCGACGGCCGCTTCGGCATGGACGGCGGCGTCTCGCTCCTGGCGTCCCGGGTGGCGGTGTCCGGGGGCGCGCCCCGGGGGGCGGCCCGCGCCCTGGGGCTCTCCAACATCCACTGGAAGGCCTCGGCCCGGCGCTCGTACTTCGACTGGCTCCTCAAGCCGGCCTTCGAGTTCCCCTACCACCTCCAGGACTTCCAGGGGGTGGCGGAGGCGTGGACCCGCGGGGGCGACAGGGTGCGCGTCACTGCGTACTCCGGGGACGACATCCTCGATCTGACGCGCCTGGACGCCGACGATTTCCCGCTGCGCATCGACTGGGGGTGGGGCAACGACGTGGTGGGGGCGCGCTGGACCCACCCCCGCCCGGGCGGGGGGGCGGTGGACGCGCGCGTGTCGTGGTCACGGTACGGCACGGGGCTCACGTTCCCGGATTTCGGGGACACGGAGTTCCGCAGCGCGGTGTCCCAGCTCCAGGCGCGCCTGGACTGGGACGCGCGGCCGTCGCCGACCCTCCAGCTGCGTGTGGGCGCCAGCGCGGAGCGCATGACGTACGACAACCTGGCGAGGACGGGAGGCACCGAATTCACCCAGGGCGACGGGCGCGGGGACCTGTTGGGGGCGTACGGCCAGGCCACCTGGTCCCAGCCCAGGGCGTGGCTGCTGGAGGCGGGGGTGCGACTGGACCACTGGCGAGCGGGCCCCAGCGAGGCGGTGCAGGAGGTCGCCTCCCGCCTGGCGCTGAAGCGCTTCTTCTCCGGCGGGAACGGGGCGCTCAAGCTGGCGGCGGGGCGCTACACCCAGTACGTGCACTCGCTGAGGGACGAGGATCTCCCCCTGGGACTGGACATCTGGGTGCTTGCGGGCGAGCGGGCGCCCTCGGTGGTGTCGGACCAGCTCCAGGCGGGGATCGAGGGGTACCCCCGGGAGGATTGGTTCCTCTCCCTCGAGGGGTACCTGCGCGACTTCGACGGCGTGGTGACGCTCAACCCCGCCGACGACCCCAACGACGCCCTGGACGACATCCTCAGCGGGACGGGGCGTTCGTACGGCGCGGACCTTCTCGTGCGGAAGGAAGGGGGGAGGTTGAGCGGCTGGGTGGCCGTGTCGTACCTGAAGGCACGGCGCACCTTCCCGGACATGCTGGCCCCCGAGCGTCCGACCCCCTCGGTGACCTACGCGCCCATCTTCGATCGCCGCGTGGACGCCGACCTGGTGCTGCGCTATCCCCTCCCCTGGGGATGGGAGGGAGGGCTCCGCTGGAACGTGGGGACGGGCACGCCCTACACCCGGGCGGTCGGGGCCTACGCCCTGTACTCGCCGCGCTACGTGGACCGGGGCGGCCGGCTGGGTTGGGACGGGGCCGACGAGGACACGGACGAGCTTGGCGGGTACGCCGTCCAGCTCGGGGAGCGCAACGGCTCGCGCTACCCCGTCTACCACCGCCTGGACGTGAGCGCACGCAAGACGGTGAAGCGGGCATGGGGCACGGTGGTGCCCTACGTGGACGTTCTGAACACCTACAACAGGCGCAACGTGCTCTTCTACTTCTACGAGTACTCGGAGAGCCCCCCGGTCCGCTCGGGGATCTCCATGTTCCCGCTCCTGCCCACGTTCGGCGTGGAGATCCACTTCTGATGGGCGCATCAGCGTATAAGATGCGCATCGCCACCGCAGCCGCGGCGGTCCAGGTCGTCTCCGGGTGCTCCCTCGAGGAGGTGACGCTGGTCGAGGCGGAGGACGTGGTGGTCGCCGAGGTCTACGTGCAGGTGGCCGGGGGCGAGGGCGGGCAGAACCGCGTCACGGCCTGGCTGCACCGCACGCTGGCCGCCGGATCTCCGTCGTCCGGCCCGGTCCCCGGCGCCGAGGTGCTGGTCACCAACGCGCGGGGCTTCACGCTGGAGCTTGCGGAGACGGCGAAGGAGACGTGCGCGTACGACATGCCTGTGGAGGGAACGGGGACCTGCTACGCCACCACCGCCGAGTTCGCGGCGGAGATCTTCCCCGGCGACCTCCTCGAGTTGGAGATCGCGCTGCCGGGGGGCGGGCTGATCCGCGGGTCGTCCCGGGTGCCCGAGGCCTTCCTGCTCGTGACGCCGTCCGGGTCCGGGATGTGCGCGGCGGACCCGCTCACGCCGCTCGAGGTCCGCTGGACCTCCTCCCAGGGGGCGTGGGCCTACATCAGCGAGACCCTCATCAACGGGCTGAGCAACGCCCTGGGGCCCCAGGGGATCACGGTGGACGCGGCCCACCTCTATCTCCTCGGCGTGTCCCTTTCGGCCGCCGACACCACCATCGTCTTCCCCGGGGAGTTCGGGATCTTCGACCGGTACGACCTTGACCAGGATCTCGCGCTGGCCCTCCAGAAGGGGCTTCCCGCCGGCACGGACGCGCAGGTCGTCGTCACCGCGGCCGACCGCAACTACGTGAACTGGGTGCGAGGCGGGAACTTCAACCCGTCCGGGGTGGTGAAGGTCCCGAGCCTGCGCGGGGACGGGACCGGCGTGTTCGCCACGAGCGTTTCCCGGAGCTTCCACGTGGTGGTGCCCCCCTGGCCCGGGGCCCCTGCCCCCGGGAAGCGCTGCGTCGGGAACTGAAGAGTCCTAGACCTGCGCCGTCGCGCCCCGCTCGCCCATGAGGCTCCGGAGCCGGTTCACCACCAGGTCCACCGCGACCCGGTTGTATCCGCCCTCGGGGACGACGAGGTCGGCGAACCGCTTGCTCGGCTCCACGAACTCCAGGTGCATGGGGCGCACCGTGGCCTCGTACTGGGCGACGACCGAGTCGGCGGTGCGCCCCCGCTTCACCACGTCCCGGCGGATGCGACGGAGAAGGCGGATGTCCGGCTCGGTGTCCACGAACACCTTCAGGTCCATGGTGTCGCGGAGGCGGGGGTCGGCCAGGACCAGGATCCCGTCCACCACCACCACCGGGGTGGGGTGGACGACCTCGGATTGCCGCGCCCGCGTGTGCGTGGAGAAGTCGTAGACCGGAATCGTCACCGGCGCTCCCCGGAGAAGAGCGTGGAGGTGCTCGACCATGAGCTCCGTCTCCAGCGCGTCCGGGTGGTCGAAGTTCACCTCCACCCGGGCCTCGAAGGGGAGCTGGGCCAGGTCCCGGTAGTACGAGTCATGATGCAGTACCGATGCGACGCCGTCTCCGAGGATCCGGCACACCTTCCTCACGACCGTGGATTTGCCGGAACCACTCCCTCCGGCGACGCCGAGCACCACGGGGCGGATGGGCCGGCTCATCCCGCGTCCTCGGCGACGACGAAGACGCGCTCCGCGAGGTCGCGGCGCACAGCGTGCACGGCGCCCTCTTCGCTCCCGACGCGTACCGAGACATGGTCGGACACGTCCTGGGTCTCCGCCACGCGGATCCGGGCCCCGGGAGTGAGGCCCTTGGCCTCCAGGGAGCGGAGCCGGGTCGGGTCCTCGTCGCGCACCGCCCGTACCCGGAGCAGCGCGCCGGGCAGGGCGTCGGCGAGGGTGGCCGAGTCGGTCTCCTCGATCTCGCCGGCGCTGGTGGGGATGGGGGCGCCGTGGGGGTCGTGGCTCGGGAAGGCCAGCGCCGCGGCCATGCGCTCGACGAGCTGGTCCGAGGCGGCGTGCTCCAGGCGCTCCGCCTCCTCGTGGACGTCCTCCCAGGCGAAGCCCAGACGCTCGCAGAGGTACGCCTCGATGACCCGGTGGCGGCGCAGGACCTTCAGGGCCTCCCTCTGCCCCCTGGGGGTGAGGCGGACCCCCCGGTAGCGCGTGTGCTCCAGGAGGCCGGATTCGGCCATGCGCTTGACCATGCCGGTCACCGAGGCCGGCTGGACCGCCAGGGCCCCCGCGATGGCGCTGGTGGAGGCGGGCTCTCCGCGCTCGGAAAGCCCGAAAATGGCTTTCAGGTAGTCCTCCACGGACCGGGACAGGCTAGGCACCGGGGCTGGCATGGCCTCAAGCTACCCCGGGGGCCCGGGTCCGTCGACCCCGGCTCGATCGACGTTCAAGGGCATTTCGCGGGGGCGCCGGAACCCCTAGCTTGGAGTGACCGCCGGGGGCGGTCCCTCACGGGACTCTTGGGAGATGCGGCGGGTCGCCATCGTTATATTGAAAGAGACCATGCAGCAGATCCTGCTCGGAACATTTCATCCCCCCAGGAAATGAGCTCCGAGGACCAAGTACGTCCCTACCACGCCAAGGAAGAGACACGCGGCCAGGAGGCCGCGGAGGCCGTCGCCGCCGTGCTCAAGCACGCCGCGGAGAAGGACAAGGCCGCCCACGCCAAGGCCCCCCCGCGGAAGCAGCCCAAGTGGATGCTCCCGCTGGGGATCAACCTGGCCGTGCTGGCGGTCTACCTTCTCATCGCGCCGCCTGCCTGGGTGGTGGTGAACCCCATCGCGCCCCCCGACCTCGCCGCGCAGACCACGGACCTGAAGAAGGCCCTCTGGTTCCAGGCTCAGCGCATCGAGGCCTACCGCGTGCAGCACGGGCAACTGCCTGCACAGCTCGCGGATGCCGGGAGCCCCATCCCCGGCGTCGAGTACGTGAACGAAGGGGATCGCTTCCGCCTCGTGGGCATGGTGGGCGACGCCCCGGTGGTGTGGGAGTCCAGTGCGTCCAACGCCGACATCCAGGCCCTCGTCGCAGGGAGCCTGGGGGGATGATGACCGAGCGCATTCGATCCCGGGGGCGCCCGATGTGTGCCTCCGGACCCCGACCCGACGGCCGCGCCGACGCCCGGCGCGGCGGCTTCACCCTGGTCGAGCTCCTGGTCGTGTCTGCCATCGTGGGGATCCTGGCCGGGCTGGCCATCCCCAACCTGCGCACGGTCCTCGTCCGGGCGCGCGCCACCGAGGTGGCCGGGGACATGGAGGTGGTGCGCACCGCGGCGCTGAGCTACAACGGCGACCACCACACCTGGCCGGACGAGTCCGCCGCAGGGGCCATCCCCAGCGGCCTCGAGGAATATCTGCCCGACAACTACTCGTTCCAGCGCACCGGGTACCAGTTGGACTTCGAGAACTGGAGCCTGCCGGGCGGGCTCCCTGGGGATCCCCGCACGCACACGCTCATCGGCGTGTCCGTGGTCGTGGAGGACGTGGCGCTCTCCAACGCCCTGATGGAGTTCCTGGGCAGCTCCATCGTGTTCACCGTGGGGACCACCCACACGGTCGTCATCGACCGGAGCTGACCCGGACCTTCCCGGCCGCCGCCACCGCGCCGGCCAGCAGGAGCCACGCCGCCAGGGCCGCAGCCGCCCAGGCGGCGTTTCTGCCGAAGCGCCCCGTGCGCTCCGGTGACGGCACCACGGCGGCCACCGTGAATCCCCCCTCGGGGAGGCGCAGGGCGACGTAGGAGGACTCTCCCTCGGGCGTGGCCACCGTGCCGGTGGACGTGAACGAAGGGGGTGGTGCCGGGAGCGCCGCCACGGCGTCGGCGGGGCCTTCCACGCTGGCCGCGGCCACCACGCCGCCGTGGACGCGCCAGGCGTGGAAGCCGGTGAGGCGGCGCACCGACGCAGGGTCGCCCTCCACGTCGCGGAGACGAGCCACCACCAGTGCCCGCGTCAGGTCACGGCGCTCCGCCTCGTCTGCAGCCTCGCGGTAGCGGGCGTCGGCCTGGATCAGGAACGCCCAGGCGGTCACCGCCGGGAGCGCCGACAGGAGCACGACGGAGAGCACTCGTCCCTCCCGGGGTGCCCCGGCCAGCTGGATCCACGCCGCCAGCGACGCGAAGAGCAGGAGGAGGCCGGTGACGAGGAGGAAGTGGAGGGGGAGCGGCGCCCCCGGGGGCTCACCGGGCGCCACCACCACGGCCCAGGCAGCCGTGCCCTCGCCGATCCCTGCGCCGGAGACCAGCACGGCCCCGTCCACGCCCTCGGGCGGTGGAGCCGGGTCGGTGGACACGGTGCTGCGTCCGTCACGGAGGAGGGCGGTGCGGTAGCCCGTGGCTCGGCCCACCTGCGCCGTGGAAGGGGGGAGCCCGGCGGCCAGGTCCTCCTCCAGGGCCCTGAGCGCCATCCGGCCGACGCGGATCTGGGAGGTCTCGGCGAGCTCCTGCCAGGCCCCCCGTGCGGCCACCACGCCCCAGGCCGCCGTCAGGGCGGCCGGTAGCACCACAGCGAGGAGATAAGCCAGGAAGGGTCTGCGCACTTGGGGGGGGAGGAGGGGGGAAACGGCCGTTGGTGACGACTCGCTATATCGTTATGATTCGCTGCTTTCACCCACTTCATCCACGGGTAACAGGGGGCGAAGTGAGCGACATGGTAGCCATCGACGCCAAGCGCATCCTGCTCCGCTACGGCGCGCCCATCTCGGTACTCGACAAGGTATCGGAGGCGCATCGCATCGAGTTCGCCCGCACGATCACCCGCACCAACCTTCCCGAGCGGGAGGCCCGCCTGCGCGCACTCCTCAAGGAGCACGGCTACACGGTGTAGAGCGGATCGGCAAGGGCCGGGCAGGAGAGGGCCGGGCAGGAGAGGGCCGGAGAGCCGTTGGCTTTCCGGCCCTCCTTCCTTCACCCTTGCGGTGGCGGAGCGGGATCCACGTCCATCTCGACGGTGCGCGGCGCGTCCAGGACCAATTGGACCCTGGCTCGGATACGGGAGGCCGTGGCGGCGGCGTTCAGCTCCGCCCGGGATCCGTCCACCCGTGCCGCCCTTAGGCTCGCACCGGCCAGGGACGGCTCCAGGACCACGGTGACGGGAACGCGCCCGCGCGTGGGCTCCAGGCGGAGCCTGTGGGTGTTCCCCTCGCGCTCGTAGGTGACATCCAGATCCGCTTCGCCCACCCGGATCCCCTCAGCGCGGAAGGCCGACATGTGGGTGGGCAGGGAGGGCGCGACGCGGATTCTCCCCGAGGGTGCGTCGGGGGCGAGCCCGAGGAGGCCGTGGGCGAGGCCGCAAAGGAGGATCCCGGCCTCGGGGGCGGCTCCCGGCGGGTGGGTGGGGACGTCCCAGGCGCCCCGGCATCGGGCTTCTCCGCCCAGCCCGCCGCTCAACCCGCGGCCCAGGAGGGACCGCCATGACGTCCAGGCGGCATCCGGGTCCGGGGCGGCCCATAGGGCCCAGGCTCCCAGCGGGGTGTCCGGCTCCGGCGCCGCCGCGGGGAGCGGGCCCGAGGCGGAGAGGAGCCGGTCGAGCGCCTCCGCGCCCTCGCCGGAGCGCGGAGACCCCGCCATGGGGAGGAGGAGCGCCCTATCCCGCTCTGCGCCCAGGGCTGCCGCCTCCCGGAGCGAGCGGATCTCCACCTCGGCGGCGGCATAGCGCAGGGCGTCGGCGAGGCTCCCCAGGGCGAGGGCCCAGAGCGCCCAGGCCGGCGGGTCGGCGGCGGCGCGGCGCGCTTCCACCTCCCCCGGAGGGAGGAGTCGGTGGGCCTCCAGGGCGCCGGTGGGGTCGCCGGAGAGGAGGGTGAGGCGTGCCGCCAGGAGCGTGGCCAGCGCGTCCGCGGGCACGGGAGAGCCGAGGCGCCACGGCACCGGCTCGGAACCATGGCGCCGCAGCGCCTCCACCGCCGCCCGCGCCGCGCTCTCGTCGCCCACGCCCACCGCCCCCAGCCCGGCCCAGAAGACTTCCTCCGCGGAGCCGGCGCAGCCCCGCAGGAGCCCGCCCCTGGCCCGGGCGGCGGCCCACGACACGCCGTGGTCCAGGTCGGGGATCCCGGTGGAGGTGGTGAGCGTCTCGCGGGAAGTCGCGTCCGCGTCGGCGGCGGCCTGGAGTTCGTGGGCGGCCAGGTGGGGCGCCGCCGCCATGGCCCGGGCCGCGGCGGCTCGGCTCCCCGCGGCCAGCACGAGGGTGACGGGCCCCTCCCCTGCGACCGAGGCCCGCACCTCGATGCCGCCGCCCGCCGCTTCCGCGACGCGCCATTCGGCGGGCTCCGGGTGGACCCGGAGCTCCACGGCCAGCTCGCCGCCGTCTCCGCCCTCCACGCATCGCACGCCCTCGCCCCGGACGTGGTAGCGCACCTCCCCGCACCCCGGGAGGAGGGCCAGGCGGAGCCCGAGCGCTTCGGGCCAGCGCCCGCCCTGCGGCGCCCGCCACTGCACCGCGGCCAGGGGGAGGGTGGGCACGGCCAGGGTCACCTCGAGGAGGGATCCTCCCGGGCCCAGAAGCTCGCGGCGCAGGGAGGCGGGCGCCGCCACCAGGTTGACCCCTGCGCCCGCGTCGGTGGCCAGCCCCTCCGCCACGAGGCGTCCGCCCACCCAGAACGCATGGTCCCCCTGCCGCTCGGTGCCGGTGACGGCCAGGCGCTCCCCCTCCAGCAGGAAAGGCGCCAAGCCGGCGACGCCCGGGCGCGCCAGGGCCGGCTCGGCGAGCCCCAGGGCCCCGGGCGCGGCCTGCTGGGCCACGGAGCCCAGCGACGGGTCGATGCGCACGGTCATGGCGGAGCCGCGGCCGCGGCTACGATCCGATCTTCGCCTCGGCCCCGGAGAAATCTCCGGCCTTCACGATCGTGGTCTTCGCGAGGTCGAGGTGGCGCCGCACCGCCGCGTTCACCTGGTCCAGCGTGAGGGCGCGGATCCTCTCCTCCAGGTCGGCGTCGAAGCCGAAGGTCCGGTCGAAGTAGAGGTTCGACGAGATCTGGCCGGCTAGGGAGGCGTCCTGCGCCCTTGCCAGCTGGCGCGTCTCCAGGAGCCCCTGCTTGGACGTGGCCATCTCGTCCTCCGTGAAGCCCTCGGCCAGCACCTTCTGGATCTCCTCCCTGAACGCCGTCTCCACCTTCTCCACGTTCCCGGGCGCGGCGATGGCGTACGCGGTGAAGGTGCCGGCCGCGTCCAGGGGGTGACCGGTGATGGTGCCGCCGGCGCCGTAGGAGAGCCCGTCCTGCACCCGGATGCGTCGGGCCAGGCGGGAGTTGAGCACGCCTCCGCCGATCATGTACCCGGCCAGCGCCATAGCCGGGTAGTCGGGGTCCGACTCGGCGAGCTCCAGGTTCTGCACCGCCAGGAAGATGGCGTTGGCCTTGTCCGGCGTCTCGATGACGATGTCCTCGCCGGCCAGGTCGTGGAATCGCCCGGCGATGCGCTGGTAGGGCCGCGGGCTCTTCCAGTCGGCGAAGGCCTCCTCCACGACCGCGCGGATCTCCACGGGATCGAAGTCGCCCACCACCACCAGGTTCCCTGACTGGGGCCCGTAGAAGTCGGCGTGGAACGCCCTGGCCTGCTCCAGCGTGACCGACTGCACCGCCGCGATCTCCTCCTCGATGGTGGACGTGTGGCGCGGGTGTCCCTCGGGCCACGGGTCCATCTTCCGCGTCATGGCGATCTGGGCCAGCGCGAAGGGATCGGAACGCTGCTCTTCCAGCTGCGCGAGGAGCTCCTGCTTCAGCGTGCCGAACTCGTCCTCCGGGAAGGAGGGCGTGCGCGCGATCTCGGCCAGGAGGCGCAGGACGTCGGCCACACTGGCGCGGACGGTGGTGAACTGGCCCGAGCCTCCCGTGGCGTTCCCGCTCAGCGAGCCCTGCGCCTTCAGCCGGTCCAGCTCGTCGCGGATCTGCTGGCGCGTCCTGGCGCGGGTGCCGCGCATGAGCATGCTGCCCGCCATGTCGCCGGCGGTGCCCCGGCCGGTGAGGGACGCCTCGTCGCCGAACTGGAGGCGCAGACGCACCACCGCCGCGTCGCCCCGGGTCTCCTTGGGCAGGAGCGCCACCTCCATCCCGTTGGGGAGCGTGAACGTCGTGGTGCGCGCGTCCACGTTGGCAGGGCCCGGGTCGAAGGCCTCGCCCTCGGCCACCGCCGTGCGGCCCTGGTATGCCTCGAGGAGCGCGTCCGTGTCGGGGACGTCGGGGATGTCGGCCCTGTCGGGGGCGTCGGTGGGATGGAAGAGCCCCACCGTGCGGTTGTCGGGCTTGAGGTACGCCTGTGCCACCCGGTTCACGTCGGCGGCGGTGACCTTCTCCAGCCGGTCACGGTGCAGGAAGAGAAGCCGCCAGTCACCCCGGGAGCCCCACTCGGAGAGCTGGAGGCCGATGGCCGCCGAGTTGTTGAAGGTCAGCTCGATCTGCTTGAGGAGGGCGGCCTTGGCGCGCTCCACCTCCTCGCCGGTGACGGGGCGGGTGAGCACACCCTGCACGGTCTCGTTCAGGGTGCGCCAGGCGGCGTCCAGGTCCCCATCCTTGCGCACCTGGGCGAAGGAGAGGAGCGGGCCGGCCTCCCGGAGCTGGAAGGCGAAGCTCCCCACCTGGGAGGCGAGCTGCGGCTCCACCAGCGCCTTGTAGAGGCGCCCCGAGGGCGCGTCGCCCAGGACCCAGGAGAGGACGCTCACCGCGGCGTAGTCGTCGTGGGAGCCCGGGGGCACGTGGTACGACGTCATCACGGCCTGGATGTCGCCCACCCTGCGCAGCGTGACCATGCGCTCCCCGTCCTGGGTGGGCTCCCGGGTGTACGTGGGGTAAAGGATGGCGTCGGCGGTCCGCTCGGGGCGGGGCACGGCGCCGAAGGTCTCCACCACCATCTCCAGGGCCCTGGCCGGGTCGAAGTTCCCCGCCACCACGAGCATGGCGTTGTCCGGCTGGTAGTACTTGCGGTAGAACGCCTGCAGGCGCTCGATGGGCACGTTCTCCACGTCCGCCCGGGCGCCGATGGTGCTCTTGCCGTAATTGTGCCAGAGGTACTGGGTGGAGAGGACGCGCTCGAAGAGGATGCCGAAGGGGTTGTTCTCGCCCTCCTCCATCTCGTTGCGGACGACGGTCATTTCCGAGTCCAGGTCCCTCTTGGCGATGAAGGAGTTGACCATGCGGTCGGCCTCGAGCCCCAGGGCCCACCGGAGGTTCTCCTCCGAAGCCGGGAGGATCTCGAAGTAGTTCGTGCGGTCGAAAGAGGTGCTCCCGTTGGGCTGGGCGCCGCGCTCGGTGAGCTCCTTCATGATGTCGGTGTGCGTGGGCGTCCCCTTGAACATCAGGTGCTCCAGCAGGTGGGCCATCCCCGTCTCGCCGTACCCCTCGTGCCGTGAGCCGACGAAGTAGGTGATGTTCACCACGGCCTGGGGCTTGGAGGCGTCGGGGAACAGCAGCACCTGCAGCCCGTTGTCCAGGCGGTACTCGGTGATCCCCTCCACGGAGGCCACGGGCCGGAGGTCGGCGGCGCGCTCCTGAGCGGCGGCAGGATGGACGAGGACGGTGGCGAGGAGGAGGGCGGCGCGGACCGCGCGGGGGACTCGGACGATCATGGGTGGAAGCCTCCGTAGCGTTCTCGGGGAGGGTGCACGACCCGTGGGATACCCGCCTCGCGCCTTCGGGTTCGGAGGGCGCGCGTACGCTCCCCGCGCCGTATGTTGCCTGCACCCGCCGCGCCCCGCGCCGAGAGGGTGCGGGAGGCGGTTCCCCGAGCTCGCCCCCCCCATGTCCGAAGACACCGAGTCGCCCACGGGCGTATCCGAAGAGCCGGTCCTCGCCCGGCGTGAAGGGCCCGTCCTCGTGCTCACGCTGAACCGGCCGGAACGCCTCAACGCCGTTAGCCTTCCCATGTACGAGCGCCTGCGCGCCGAGCTGGCGGCGAGCGCCGACGACCGGTCCGTCCGGTGCGTCGTCCTCACCGGGCAGGGGCGGGCGTTCTGCGTGGGTGCAGACCTGAAGGTTCACGGCGAGGGCCCTCCCACCGGCGAGCAGCGGAGCCGGTACGTGCGCACCGCGCAGGAGGTGAACCGGCTCATCCAGACCGGTCCCAAGCCGGTGGTGGCGGCGGTGAACGGTCACGCCATCGGGGGCGGCCTGGAGATGGCTCTCTCGTCCGACTTCATGGTGGTGGCCGAGGAAGCCAAGCTCCGCTTCCCCGAGATCGGGCTCGGGACCTTCGTGGGCGGCGGGACCGTCTACACCCTGGCGGAGCGCGTGGGCACGCTGAAGGCCAGGGAGCTCATCCTCCTGGGGGACTTCTTCCTGGGGAAGGAGGCTGCGGGGATGGGCGTTGCGTGGAAGGCCGTTCCCGCGGACAAGGTGCTGGAGGAGTCCTTGGCTTTGGCCGGGCGCCTCGCCGAGAAGGCGCCCATCTCCATGGCGTGGGCCAAGCGCCTCATCGGGCCTGCGGGGACCATGCCCCGGGAGGACGCGCTGCGCCTGGAGGCGGAGGCCCTGGAGCACGTCTTCGGGACCCGCGACTGGAAGGAGGGGGTGGAGGCCTTCGCCGAGAAGCGCCTGCCCCGGTACATCGGTGAGTGAGCCGGCCGCGGGCCGGTCGGGCGAGGCCGCCCGCCACGCGCTGGAGCCGGTGCTGACTCCCCGGTCGGTGGCGGTCATCGGCGCGTCCAACGACCCGAAGAAGCGTGGCTTCCAGGTTCTCAGGGCGCTCCGGGACTCGGGGTTCGGGGGCGCGGTCTATCCGGTGAACCCCAAGGGGGGCGAGATCCTGGGGTTCACCGTGTACCCGTCGGTGGACGACACCCCCGCCGTGCCCGACCTGGCCCTGGTGTGCACGCCTGCCCACACCGTCCCCGACGCGGTGGACGCGTGCGGGCGGCGGGGTGTGAGGGGGGCCGTGGTCCTGGCCGTGGGGTTCCGCGAGTCGGGCGCCGAAGGCGCCGAGCTGGAGCGGCGCCTCCTGGAGGCGTCGCGGGAGCGGGGGATCCGGGTGGTGGGGCCCAATACCTCCGGGATCCTCAACCTGCCGCTGGGCCTGAACCTCATCGGGGCACGGGGGGTGCGGGCCGGGACCCTCTCCCTCCTGGTGCAGTCGGGGAACATGGCGCTGGCTCTCATGAACGAGGTCACGGACAAGTCCCGGGAGGGGATCTCGGTGTGCGTGGGCGTGGGGAACCAGATGGACCTGGGCTTCCATGAGTACCTGGACTTCCTCGGCGGCCACGAGCGCACGAGCGCGGTCCTGTGCTACGTGGAGGGATTCAAGGACGCGCGCGCCTTCCTGGAGGTCGCCACCCGCGTGTCGAGGGCCAAGCCGGTGCTGGTCCTCAAGGGGGCGCGCTCCGAGACGGGACGGGCCGCCGCGCGGTCGCACACAGGCTCGGTGGCCGGGGAGCACGACCGTCTCCGCGCAGGGCTCCGGCAGGCCGGCGTGGTGGAGGTCACCCGTACCGACGAGTTCCTCCACCTGGCCGAGACGCTGGCCAACCAGCCCTCGGTGCGGGGGGAGGCGGGGATCGCGATCCTCTCCGACGGAGGGGGGCAGGGGACGTTGGCCTCCGACGCCCTCGCCGACATGGGCGTGCCGCTGGCGGCGCTCTCCTCCGCGACCCGGGATGCGCTCCGCGCGCTCCTGGGGCGCGCGGCCAACGTGACCAACCCGGTGGACCTGGCCGGCGCCTCCGACGCCGACCCTGAGGTGTTCGCAAGGGCATTGGAGATCCTGGCCGGCGACGAGGGGGTGGGCGGGGTTCTGCTGGTGGGGCTCTTCGGCGGGTACGGGATCCGCTTCGCCGAGGAGCTGGGCGCCGCCGAGGCGCGAGCCGCGGCGGCCATGCCGGCGACGATGCGCTCGGCGGGAAAGCCTCTGGTGGTGCATACCATGTACGCCTCCCATCGGAGCCCCCCGCTGGTGCGCCTGGGCGAGGAGAAGGTCCCGGTGGTGGTGTCGCTGGAGGTGGCGTGCCGGTGCATCGGCGGGGCGTGGAAGCGGGGGCGTATGCTGGCTTCGCCTCCGTGGCGGCCGGACGCGTCGCTCCCGCAGGCTTCGCGGGGTGGGGAGGAAGACCGTGGGGCGGGGTGGGCGGCGTTGGCGCGGGCGGGCGCGGAGGGCCGTACCGCCCTCACCGAGCCCGAGGCCCGGTCCGTCCTCGCCGACGCGGGGCTCTCGTTCCCGCCTGCGCTCCTGTGCACCACGCCCGAGGAGGCGGCTGCGGCGGCGGAGAAGCTGGGCGGGACGGTGGCGATGAAGGTGGTCTCGCCGACGATCGCCCATAAGACCGACGCCGGGGGAGTGGCCCTGGGTGTCGCGTCGCCGGCGAGAGCTGCCGAGGCGTTCCGGGCCCTCCGGGAGCGTGCGGAGCGCTGGCTGCGGGAGCGCGGCCTGGAGGATCGGATCCAGGGGGTCCTGGTGACACCCATGCTGGAGCCGCCCCTGGCCGAGCTCCTGGTGGGTGCGGCGCGGGACGCCGAGGTGGGCCCGGTCCTGACGGTGGGCGCCGGGGGGATCTGGGTGGAGGTGCTGCGGGACGTGGCGCACCGGGTCCTTCCGGTGGAAGAGCGCGAGGTCCGGGCCATGCTGGAGGAGCTGCGCACATGGGGGCTCCTGGCGGGTGCCCGGGGGCGGGCCCCCGCCGACCTGGACGCGGTGGTGGCCGCCGTGGGTGCGGTGGCCCGCTGCATCCTGGAGAGGCCGGACGTGGGGGAGGTGGAGGTGAACCCCCTGTTCGTGTACCCGAGCGGGGCGCAGGCCGTGGACGCGCGGGTGTTCCTGACGCACAGGGGGAGCGCATAAGATGCGAACATGCGGCATGACCGGTCCGGCGGGCGCGGGCATCCGGGTGGCGGTCGCCACGCTCGCGCTGCTCGCGGGGTGTGGAGGAAGCGGTGGTGAGGAGCGGCGAGCGGGACCGGGCGCCGGCGCCGGGCCGCCCTGGGACTCCGTCGCCTCCTCCTCGGCGGGGATGGTGGTCTCGGGGTCCCCGTACGCCACCGAGGCCGGGGTGCGCATGCTCGAAGCCGGCGGGAACGCCGTGGACGCCGCGGTGGCGGCGGCGTTCGCCTTGGCCGTGGCCGAGCCCACCCAATCGGGGCTGGGCGGGCGCACCCAGATGCTCGTCGTGACGGCGGAGGGGAGGGTGCACGGCATCGACGGCACGACCCAGGTGCCGGCGGGCTACGACTCCACCACCGCTCCCCGGGGAGAGCACGGACATGGCGCCGTGGCGATCCCGGGCACGGTCGCCGCCCTCACCCGTGCGCTGGAGGCGCACGGCACGCTCCCTCTGGCCACGGTGCTGGGGCCCGCGCTCTCCTTCGCCAGGCACGGGATCGCCGTCCCGGCAGGCGAGGCCCGGCGTCTGGCGGAGGTGGCGGGGGAGCTGGACCCGTCGTCGGAGGTGGCGCGGGTCTTCTACCGCCCCGGTGCCGCTCCGCTGGCGGCGGGGGACACCCTGGTGCAGCCCGACCTCGCCGCCGTGCTGGAGACGCTGGCGGCCCAGGGGCGCGACGCGTTCTACCGGGGTGACATCGGCCGGCGCATCGCCGAGGACATGGCGGCGCACGGGGGTTTCGTCACAGCCCAGGACCTGGCCGAGTACCAGGCGGAGGACTCGGAGGTGGGGAGGGGGACGTTCGCAGGAGCCACGCTCCTCGGGAGCTACCTGCCCGCCTCGGGAGTGACGGTCATCGAGATCCTCCAGATCGTGGACCGCCTCGCGCCCGAACCCGGCGACGAGGGTGCGTGGAGCGCGGCGCTGGTGGAGGCGCTCCTGGCGGGGTTCGAGGACCGGGAGCTGGCCGAGGCCGATCCCGACGGAAAGCGCGCCGTCGCGTGGCTCACTTCGGACTCGCTGGCCGACCGGCGTGCGCGGGAGATTGCGGGCAAGCTGCGGACAATGGCGGCCTCCGTCGCGAGCCCCATGGCCGGGGTGGCCGCGCTGGCGCTGGACGACGGTTCGGAGCCGGCGTTCACCACGCACATCTCGGTGGCCGACACCTTCGGCAACGCCGTGGCGCTGAGCCAGTCGCTGGGCCCGACCCTGGGGTCCCGGGTGGTCTCGCCGGGGCTGGGGTTCCTGTACGCCTCGACGCTGGGCGGGTACCTGGTGGGAGCGCGGCCGGGGTACCGCCCCTTCTCGTCGCAGGCGCCGCTGGTGGCCGTGCGGGCGACGGGGGGCGGCGGCGCCACCGCGGCGGGGAGGCCGGCGTCCCTCCTCGTTATCGGGGGGGCGGGGTCGCGCCGCATCCTGTCGGCCCTGGTGTCCACGATCACGCGCCACCTCCGCGACGGCGAGGGCCTGGAGGCGGCGCTGCTGGCTCCCAGGCTCCACCCGACCGGGACCCGGGTGGACGTGCAGGAGGGATGGTCCGCCGCCGGGGCCCTGCAGGCCCTGGGATACGAGGTTACGTTGCGGGAGGCTTCGTACTTCGCCCGCTTGAACGCCGTCGAGCTCCTGGCGCCCCGCTCGTTCCGCGGCGTCGGGGAGCCCCGATGGAGCGAGAGCGCCGCCGGCGGCCCACGCCGCTGACGGCTCACCAGACCCGCGGCCCGCGCACGTGTGGCCGCCCCGAGGAGACCGAGACATGATCCGACGCACGCTGGGCGTCCTGGCGCTCGCCTCCCTCCTGGTCCAGCCCGCTCTGGCCCAGGACGGCACCGTGCTCATCCGCAACGGGCGGCTCCTGGACGGGATGGGGAACCCCTGGATCCTGAGCGACGTTCTCCTCCGCGGTGACCGCATCGAAGCGGTGGGCCGGCTCGGGGACGTGAAAGCCGACCTGGTGGTGGACGCCACGGGGCTCTACGTGGCGCCGGGGTTCATCGACACCCACACCCACGCAGCGGATGGGCTGGCGACGCCCGGGCTCTCCCACGGGCGGCCCCTCCTGGCCCAGGGCCTCACCAGCATCTTCGCCAATCCCGACGGTGGAGGGCCGGTGGACCTGGCCCGGCAGCGCGCCGAGCTCCTCCGGGACGGGTTGGGCGTGAACGTGGCGCAGTTCGTGCCCCACGGCTCGGTGCGGGAAGCCGTGCTGGGGCAGGACGACCGCGCCCCCACGGCCGCTGAGATGGAGCGCATGCGCGCGCTGGTGCGCGCAGGGCTGGAGGAGGGCGCCTGGGGGATGTCCAGCGGGACCTTCTATGTCCCCGGGTTCTACTCCAAGCCGGAGGAGATCGAGGACCTGGCCAGGATCGTGGCCGAGTTCCGGGGAGGGTATCAGAGCCACTACCGGGACGAGTCGGACGCCACGGTGGGGCTCATCCCTTCGGTGGACGAGGTCATCAACGTGGGCAGGGTGGCGAGGATCCCCGCCGTCCTCACCCACGTGAAGGCGCTGGGCCCGAATGTTTGGGGCTTCGGAGCCGCCATCGTGAAGCGCGTGGAGCGGGCCCGCGAGGAAGGCGTCCAGGTCTTCGCCGACCAGTATCCGTACACGGCTTCGGCCACCGGGCTGGAGGCCGCGCTGCTGCCCCGGTGGGCGCAGGCCGGCGGCCGCGATTCGCTCGTGGCGCGCATGGGGCGCCCCTCCGACATGGCGCGGATCCGTCAGGCCATGGTGGAGAACCTGGCCAGGCGCGGCGGCGCCGACCGCATCCAGTTCCGACGCTACGTGCCGGACCCCTCCATCGAAGGGCGGCTTCTCTCCGACATCGCGGACACGTGGGGCCGGCACCCCGTGGACGCGGCCGTGGAGATCATCGAGGGTGGCGGAGCCAGCATCGTGTCGTTTAACATGGACGACGGCGACGTGGAGAAGCTCATGGCCCAGCCCTGGACCATGACCAGCTCCGACGGTGACCTGGTCCCCTGGGGGGAGGGTGTTCCCCACCCCCGCGCCTACGGTGCGTTCCCACGGAAGATCCGGCTGTACGTGAAGGAGAAGGGCGTGCTCTCGCTGGAGCAGGCGGTGCGCAGCATGACGTCGCTTCCGGCGCTGGTCTACGACATGCGCGACCGGGGCGTGCTGCGCGCCGGCGGCGCCGCCGACGTGGTGGTCTTCGACCTGGCCAAGGTGGTGGACAAGGCCGAGTACACCGCGCCGCACCAGATGGCGGAGGGGATGGTGTGGGTCTTCGTGAACGGGAAGGCCGCCGTCCGCGACGGGGCGTTCACCGACGTGATGTCGGGGAGGGTCCTGCAGAAGGGGCGGTAGGCGAGGGGGGCCCGGCTGCGCCGGGCTCCGCCGGAGCGCCTAGGCTTTCCAGCGGAAGGCGGCCCTGGCGGGCGTCGCCTCGGAGGGCATCCGCCACCGGAAGGTGGGGGGCTGGCGGGGCTCGGCCCACCGGAAGTGTTCCGGGGCAGGAGCGGGCGCTCCGCCGGCGAAGCGGAAGCCCGAGGGGTGGGCCGGGGGCTCGGCGGGAGCCTCGCCCTGTTTGCCGTCGGCGGGGGGCGCGAACCGGAACCCGAAGTCCACCGGGAAGCGCTCGTCCCCCCAGTAGAACCCGGAGCGGTGGGCGGCGGGGTGGCCGGGGACCCACTCGGGTCCCACCCGCCCCACCCCCTCCCAGGAGCAGGAGGGGCACCAGCGCATCGCCAGCTCCGGCGCGGCTTTCCTGACCCAGAAAGGTGCCCGCACCGACTCGGTCCTGCTCCCGCACTGGGGGCACCACGCGCGCGTCGGCGCGCGGTGCCAGGCCGCAGCGAGGGTGGTGGCCACGAAAGCCACGAGGATGCCGGTGAGAAGGGTGGTCAAGAGCGGGTCGGAGCGGGATGGACAACAGACACCGCCTCCCGGGGGCCCCGAGGGCGGTCAGGAACATCGGTTCCATGTTACTACGGTTCAACCCGTGCCCGCCATGGTTTAGACTATCCGTCCCCTGACACGACTTCCGGGAGATGACCACGTGGGCGCCATCCGCGAGTTCATGGACAAGCACTACCTGCACTTCAACGCCCGCGAGACGGTGTGGGCCGCCAGGGCGTGGGAGGACCACCTGGCCAGGGGCGGGAAGATGCTCGTCACGCTGGCCGGGGCCATGTCCACGGCAGAGCTGGGGATCATCCTGGCCCGCATGATCCGGGCGGGGAAGGTCCACGCCATCTCCTGCACCGCCGCCAATCTGGAGGAGGACGTGTTCAACCTCCTGGCCAACAAGGAGTACGAGATCATCCCGTCGTGGCGGGAGCTCTCCGTGGCCGACGAGGTGGCGCTCTACCGGCGGGGGATGAACCGGGTCACCGACACATGCATCCCCCTGACCATCATGCGTCACCTGGAGGAGCGGCTGGTGAAGATCTGGAGCGACGCCGCCGAGCGCGGCGAGCGCTACACACCTGCCGAAATCCTCCTCAGGGTGCTGGATGACCCCGCGCTGGAGGAGCACTACCAGATCGACCCCGCCAACTCCTGGATGCTGGCGGCCAAGGAGATGGGGATCCCGGTGTTCGCCCCCGGCTGGGAGGACTCCACCACGGGCAACATCTTCGCGGCGAACGTGATGATGGGGAACGTGAAGCACCACCTGTGCGTGAAGACGGGCACCGAGCAGTTCCAGCAGCTCATGGAGTGGTACATCGCCAACCACGGGAAGGCCGAGGGGAAGCCCTCGGTGGGGTTCTTCCAGATCGGGGGAGGGATCGCCGGAGACTTCGCCATCTGCGCCGTGCCGTGCTTGATCCAGGACATGGAGATGGACGTGCCCTTCTGGGGCTACTTCGCCCAGATCACCGACGCCCAGCCCTCCTACGGCGGCTACTCGGGAGCGCCGGCCAACGAGAAGATCACCTGGGGCAAGCTGGAGGGCGCCGCGACGCCGCGCTTCAACATCAACTCCGACGCGGCCATCGTGGCGCCCCTGATCTTCGCGTACGTGCTCGGGGACTGACTGCGGCTCCTCACGGCACCAAAGCCGCCAGCTTCGCCTCCGCAACCACCAGGAGCAGGGCGCGCTGGATGGCCAGGTGCCCGTCGCGGTTGATCCACCACTCGGTCGGCGAGTGGTTCTCGCCGCCCACGCCCCCCCGGCCGATGGTCACCGCCGGCACCCCCAGGGCGATGGGGGTGTTGGAGTTGGTGGAGGAGCGGCTCAGCCTCCCGTCCGCGCCGAAGAACTCGTTGGCCGCGATGGCGCGCTGCACCAGCGGCGCTTGGGGGTCCACCTCCCCGGAAGGCCGCATCCCGATCCTGTCCACCTCCACGGTGACCGGCTCGCCGCGGCGGCGGAGCGAGTTCTCCTCCTCGCAGGCCCGCTGCATGGCGGAGCGCAGCGCCGCCTCCATCCGGTCCAGGTTCGTTGCGCCCCCTTCGGAGCGCATGTCCACCTCCGCCCACGACTCGAAGGGGATGGAATTGATGGACGTGCCGCCGCCGATGACCCCCACGTTGTAGCTGGTGCGCGGGCCCGAGCGGGTCAGGGTGTCGGCAGCGTCCTGGAAGTGGCGGATCCCCCGGCCCAGCGCGTGGGCCGGGTTGACACTGCCGAAGGCACCCCAGGAGTGTCCGCCGGGACCCTTGAAGGTGACGCGGAACCGGTACGAGCCCAATCCCATGCTCACGATCCCGCCCAGCCCGCCCCCGTCCACCTCGATCCAGGCTTGGATGGGGTACGCCCCCTCGCGGAAGAGGTGCTTGATGCCGCGCAGGTCGCCGAGCCCCTCCTCGCCCACGGTGCCCACGAAGAGGACGTCGTCATCGGTCTCCACGCCCGCCTCCTCCATGGCCCGGAGTGTCGTCAGCACCACCACGAGCCCCCGCGTGTCGTCGCCGATGCCCGGCGCGAAGAGGGTATCCCCGACCTGGCGCACGGTCACGTCCGTCCCCTCGGGGAAGACGGTGTCCATGTGGCCGCCCAGCACCACCCTGCGCTCGCCGCGGCGCCCCTTCCGGAGGGCAAGGACGTTGCCCACCTCGTCGATCCACACCGAGTCGGCGCCCGCCTCCTTCAGGAGCTGGGCGTAACGCTCGGCGCGGGGGCCCTCGCCGAAGGGGGGCGCGGGGATCTGGGTGAGCTCCACCAGGCGCTCCATTCCCCATGGGTCCAGCGCCTCGATGCGCCGGAACGCCTCCTGCACGGCAGCGTTGGCCGCGATGGCACGGATCTGGCTGGAGACCTCCGGGCCGGCGGTCTGGGCGGCGGTCGGGGCCGCGGAGAGGGTGAGGGCGGCTGCGAGGAGGAGGACGGTCATCCTGGGGGTGCGCATGGCGAGGTCGGGTTGGGGTGGAAAAGGATGGCCGGAGGGTACGGCGAGGGTGAAGGTGGGGCAACCCGGGGGGGCCGGAGGGAGAGGGTGGCCTGGGCGCAGCCGTCGGCACCCTGCAGCGGTCAGCCCGATGCTGATATTTTATATGGCTATACCAGCAACGCCTTCTCCCATGCCCCCGCCGGTCGGGGGTCTCCAGGCTCCGCCGCATGAGCAGCATCCGCAACATCGCCATCATCGCCCACGTGGACCACGGGAAGACCACCCTGGTGGACCAGATGTTCCGCCAGGCCGGCGTCTTCCGCGCCAACCAGGACGTGGAGAAGCGCGTGATGGACTCCAACCCGCTGGAACGCGAGCGGGGGATCACCATCCTGGCCAAGAACACGGCGGTCTACTGGCACGGCGTGAAGATCAACATCGTGGACACCCCAGGGCACTCGGACTTCGGCGGTGAGGTGGAGCGCATCCTGCGCATGGTGGACGGCGTGGCGCTCCTCGTGGACGCGGCGGAGGGCCCCATGCCCCAGACCCGCTTCGTCACGCGCAAGGCGCTGGAGCTGGGGCTCCACCCCCTGGTGGTTGTGAACAAGGTGGACCGCTCCGACGCCCGCACCCGCGAGGTCCACGACGAGGTCCTCGAGCTGTTCATGGACCTGGAGGCGAACAACGAGCAGCTCGACGCTCCCTTCCTGTACGCCTCCGGGCGCGAGGGGTGGGCGTCCCGGGACCCGGACGCGAAAGGGGGAGATCTCACACCGCTCTTCGAGACCATCCTCACGCGCTTCCCCGCGCCCACGGTGGATCCCGAGGGGCCGTTCAAGATGCTCGTCTCCACGCTGGACTACTCGTCCTACGTGGGGCGGATCGCCATCGGGAAGATCGAGCGCGGCACGGTGCGCGTGGGCGACCGGGTGGCCATGCTCGACCTGGGCGAGCCGGGGATGGTGGGGGAGGAGGAGGCCGAGTTCTCGAAGGTGATGAAGCTCTTCACCTTCCTGGGGCTGGAGCGCCTGGACGTGGACGAGGCCGAGGCCGGCGACATCGTCGCCGTGGCGGGCCTCGATGGCGTGGAGATCGGCAAGACCATCACCGATCCCCAGTACCGCGAGCGCCTCCGGGGGATCGCCGTGGAGGAGCCCACCCTGTCGGTGGACTTCACCGTGAACAACGGGCCCTTCGCCGGGCAGTCGGGGAAGTACGTCACCACGCGCCAGGTCCGGGATAGGCTGTACAAGGAGCTGGAGCGCAACGTGGCGCTCCGGGTGGAGGACACGGAGCAGCCGGACACGTTCACGGTGAGCGGGCGGGGCGAGCTGCACCTGGGGATCCTCATGGAGACGATGCGCCGCGAGGGATACGAGTTCCAGGTGTCACGCCCCCGGGTCATCACCCACCGGGAGGACGGCGTGCTCACGGAGCCCTATGAGGAGGCGGTCATCGAGGTCCCGGCGAGCCTGGTGGGGACGGTCATCGAGAAGATGGGCCCGCGCAGGGCGGAGATGATGGAGATGAAGCCCATGGGCACGTCGGGGACGACGCGCCTGCGCTTCCGCGTCCCGGCACGCGGGCTCTTCGGGTTCCGCTCGGAGTTCATGACCGACACCCGTGGCGAGGGGATCCTCCACCACCAGTTCGACTCCTGGGGCCCGTGGGCCGGCCCGCTCCGGGGCCGCTCCCGCGGCGTGCTCGTGGCCGACCGGGAAGGTGTGGCGGTGGGCTTCGCGATCTTCAACCTCCAGGAGCGGGCCACCATGTTCGTGAGCCCGGGCGACCCGGTCTACGGCGGCATGATCGTGGGCGAGAACTCGCGCACCGACGACATGGAGGTGAACGTGAGCAAGGAGAAGAAGCTCACGAACATGCGCACCACCGCGTCGGACGAGAACATCAAGCTGGAGACGCCCCGGCAGATCACGCTGGAGCTGGCCCTGGAGTTCATCCAGGACGACGAGCTCATCGAGGTCACCCCCGACGCCATCCGCCTGCGCAAGCGGGTCCTCGACGCGACGCGTCGCAAGAAGGCCGCGAAGCAGGTGCTGCAGCAGCAGCAGGCGTAGGGGGCGGGCGGCGCATGGCTCGCACGGCTCACGTGGGGAAGGTCCGGCGCCTCGGGCGCGTCCTCGACCTGGTTGGGCTCCTCCTCTTCCTGGCCGGCGCCGGGGTCGCCGCCCGTGCATGGGCCGGCTTCGAGGAGGTGCGGGTCTTCCAGGCGGCGCCGGGCGACGAGCCCTTCGTCACCCTCCGGCTCCACGACCACTACGTACGCCTCCAGCGCGTCGGCGGCGCGCTCATGGTGGGCGGTGTCGCCGTGTTCGTGGTGGCCTGGTGGGTGGGAAGGCGCACCGGGGAGGGCGGGGCGGGCTGAGGCCCGCGGGGCGACGCTTGCGGTTCAGCCCGCCTGAGCGCGGGGCACCCAGTAGCCCGTGGTCGCGAATACCTGCGCGCGCTCCGTGATGGACGCCTTCGTGCGGGTGTCCACGGGGGTGAAGTCCTGAGCGGCCGCGACGATGCCGTCGAGGGTGAAGTGCGAATCGACACCGATCGTCGCGGCCGCGATGGGCAGCGAGAGCGCGTAGTGGATGTACTCGCGCGGCGTCGGCCGATCCCACCGCTGGAACGCGTCCTTGCGCGGCCCATACCGCTCGATGCGGTCCGGGACCGTGGCGTTCGCGGGGAGGAAATAGCCGTGGCCCACCGTCTTCATGGCGATGACGGCCACCCCGCTCTCCTGCGCGAGGGGAAGGACCTCCGGCTCGAAGTCGGGCACCCGCGTCGCGTTGATCGGGAGCTGGATCCCATGGGGCGAGAGCCGTGCCATCCCGTCCAGGGCGACCTGGGGGGAGTGGGTGGACAAACCCTTGAAGCGTACCACCTTCTGGTCCACCATCTCCTGCAGGGCGCGCTCGGCTCCCCGGGGCCCGAGGACCAGCTCCACCTCGCCCTCGAGCATGTTGTGGTGGAGCAGGAGGTCCAGGTGGTCGGTGTTCAGGCGCTGGAGGCTTCGCTCGATCTCGCGCATGGCCCCGTCGTAGGTCCGCTCGTCCACCTTCGTCTCGAGGAAGACCTTGGACCGGTGGGTCTTCATGGCGATGCCCAGGCGCCTCTCGCTGGCTCCCTCGGGGCCGTAGTTCGCGCTGACCTCCATGAACTCCATGCCCAGGTCGATGGCGCGGCGCACCAGCTCGGCGGCCGACTCGTCGTCGGGGATGGAGCTGTAGAAGCGGCTCCCGGCCCCAAGCCCCACCATGGCGATCTGGGTGCCGGTGCGCCCGAAGGGGCGCTTGGCGATGAGGGGAGGCCGGGGTGCGGCCCCGGCGAGGGGGAGTGCCGCGACCGTCACCGCTCCGGTGGCGGCCACCGCGGCGCCCGCCAGGAAGGTGCGGCGGGACAGGGACGTTTCGGATCCACGGGTCTCGCGCGAGTCCATGTGCCTCCTCGGGCCCATGTTCTGACCGCGACGGCGCGAACCGGATCCCGCGCGGCGGCCGGGCGCGGGGCGGGTGGGGTCATTGCAGCAGGTTGTATCCTCGGCCAATATGGGAGCACACTCTCGGTGAGCGCACGCCCCCCGTCCCACGCCGCCTGCATGCCACGGATCGAGCTCCCCATCCTCCCCAACGCCTCCGGGCCCGACGCGAGCGTGCGCACGGCTGACGGTCGGCCCGTGCCGGAGAAGCTCGCGTCGCTGCTCGTGGCGCTGCGGGGGTACCTGGCCGAGGGCGCCGTGGTGGCCTTTTCGGGAGGCGTGGACAGCGCCTTCCTGCTCTGGGCCGCAGAGCAGGCGAAGGAGCCTGGGGCCAGACTGGTGGCGCTCACCACCGTGAGCGCCAGCACCCCGGACCCCGACCTGGAAGACGCGCGCTCGTTCGCCGCCTCCCTGGGCGTGGACCACCTGTGCGTGGAGAGCCACGAGCTGGACCGGGAGGAGTACCGCCGCAACGACGCCGAGCGTTGCTACCACTGCAAGACCGACCTCTTCGAGATTGCCGGGAGCGTGGCGGCGGAGCGGGGGCTGGGGTGGATCCTGTACGGATACACCGCCTCGGACCGGGACGACGTGCGCCCCGGGCACCGGGCCGCGGGGGAGGTGGGGGTACAGGCGCCGCTGGCCGACGCGGGGCTGGAGAAGCAGGAGATCCGAGCGCTCCTCCGGGAGCACGGGGTGGCGCTGGCCGACAAGCCGTCCAGCCCCTGCCTCAGCTCCCGGATCATGACGGGCGTGAGCGTGGACCGCCGCCGGCTGGGAGACGTGGCCGCGCTGGAAGCCATCCTCCGCGGGCATGGGATCCGGGTCTGCCGTGCCCGCATCTGCGACGCGGGAGACGGGCTTTTCGTGCGCGTCGAGGTGGGCCCCGACGAGATGGGGAAGGTGCTCGCGTGCCGCTCCGAGCTGGAAAGGGAGGGGAAGGCGCGGGGATACCGCTGGGTCACCCTGGACCTGGGCGGCTACCGGACGGGTGGAGGAACGCTGTGAACCGTGAGGAGATCGTCCGCCTTCTGGAGCGTCTCCAGGCCGGGGACATCGCCCTGGACGCGGTGGTGGACGCGCTCCGGGCCGGACCTTTCCGCACCGAGCAGCTCGAGTACGCCGACCTGGACCACCACCGCGCGCTCCGCCAGGGGTTCCCGGAGGTGGTGTACGGCGAGGGGAAGACGAGCGAGCAGATCGTGGAGATCACGCGCCGCCTCGCCCAGGGCGGGCAGACCATCCTGGTGACCCGGCTGAGGTCGGAGGACCAGGCGCTCCTGGAGGCCAATTTCCCGGGGGTGCGCACCAACCCGCGTGCCCGCACCTGCCTTCTGAACGCGCCCCCGATCCCGGAGGGGGAGCCTTTCGTCGGCGTGGTGGCGGCGGGAACCTCCGACCTCCCCGTGGCCGAGGAGGCGGTGGAGGTGTGCCGCGCCATGTCGGTGCCGACCCGGAGCTGGTACGACGTGGGCGTCTCCGGGCTCCACCGGCTGCTGAGGCACGTGCCGGAGCTGCAGCGCGCTTCCGCCATCGTGGTCGTGGCCGGGATGGAGGGCGCCCTCCCCAGCGTCGTGGGCGGGCTGGTGTCGTGCCCGGTGTTCGGCGTGCCCACATCCGTGGGCTACGGGACCAGCTTCGGCGGGGTCGCCCCCCTCCTGGCCATGCTCAACTCGTGCGCCCCGGGGCTCATGGTCTCCAACATCGACAACGGCTTCTCCGCCGGCGTGGCCGCCGCGCGGGTGGTGCGGGCCATCCGGGCCGCGTCCCTCTCCCCCGAGGCTTCTCCGTGAGGACTCTCTTCCTCGAGAGCGTTGCCGGCGTCGCCGGGGACATGTTCACCGCTGCGTTCATCGACGCCGGGCTCCTGGACGCCGAGCGGGCAAGGGAAGTCCCTCGCCTCCTGGGCCTCGAGGGCGTGGAGGTGGAGGTGACCCGGGTCCACCGCGCAGAGCTCGCGGCCACGCACGTGGACGTGCGCGTGGAAGACGGCGCCAGCCGCGAGTCCCACGAGCACGGCCACGCTCACCACCACGACCACCCTCACGACCACCCTCACGGTCACGCCCACTACCCCGAGCTGGACGCGCTCCTCCACGCCTCCGCACTCCCGCCGGCTGCGAAGGCGTTCGCGCTCAAGGTCTACCGCCTCCTGGCGGAGGCCGAGGCCCGTGCCCACGGGTGCGCCGTGGAGGAGGTCTCCTTCCACGAGGTGGGCGACCTGGACTCGGTGGTGGACGTGGCCATGGCCGGCCTGTGCGTGGCCGAGGTGGCGCCGGAGCACGTGCTGGCCTCGCCGGTCCGGCTGGGGCGGGGGACGGTGCGCACACGCCATGGTGCGTACCCGGTGCCACCGCCGGCATCGGGCCACCTGGCGCTGGGGATGCCGGTGGTGCCGGTCCCTCCGTCCATCCAGAGGGAGGACGTGGAGCTCTCCACGCCCACGGGGCTGGCCATCCTCAGGGCTCTCGAGCCCGCGTTCCACACCGGCTGGCCCGAGGGCGTGGTCCGGGCCCAGGGGTTCGGCGCGGGGAGGATGGATCTGGGCGCTCACCCGAACGTGTTCCGGGTGGCGCTCCTCGAGGAGGTGGGTGCGCCCGCCACCCTGGAGGGGCTTCCCTACGACGCGGGGAGCGTGGTGGAGATCCAGTGCAACGTGGACGACCAGACCGGCGAGCGAGCCGGGTGGCTGATCCAGCGCTCCCTGGAGATGGGGGGCCTGGATGCGTGGGTGACGCCGGTGGTGGGGAAGAAGGGCAGGCCCGCTCTCTCCTTCACCCTCTTGGCGGCGCCCGCCGCCGCGCCGCGCCTGGCCGACTGGCTCCTGCGGCACAGCTCCACGTTCGGTTTGCGCTACGGGCTCCGGTCGCGGCTGATGCTCTCCCGCACGGTGGAGACGCGTGACACGCCCCGGGGGCCGGTTCGGTACTCGGTGGGGCACACCACCGAGGGCGAGAAGGTGAAGGAGAAGCCCGAGTTCGACGACCTGGCGGAGATCTGGAAGGAGGACCCGGATTTCCTGCCGTGACGCGGCGGGTGGCGCGTCCGTCGGGGTTGTGCCTGCCCGCTGCCGCGCCGAGCTTTCATGCATGAAGCGCTCTTCCGGCGACGCTGAGGGGAAGGCCCGCCCCTGGGACGCGCTGGCCATCTGGGTCACGCTGGCGTCGTTCGGGATCCTCATCGGCTTCCTGGCCCTTGCCCGGAACTTCGAGCGCAGGGGAGCGGGCCGGCGCTGGAGACGCGCCGACGCCACCGGGGCGGAGGTAGACGCGCTCTTGGCCGGCGACGAGCTGGAGGAGGCCGGCTAGGCGACGCCTGCGATCGCGGCGTCGGCGTCGAGCACGGCCACCGCCGCGGTGATCCTCAGGGGGAAGCGCACGCGGCCTCCTGCACGGTCCGGGCGTAGGTGTCCAGGTGGAGGGCGAGCACATCGCTCCAGGCGTACGGCGCCGGCGTGGCGCGGTTGTGCTGGGCGATGCGGAGCCGCAGGGCAGGGTCCCGGGCCAGGCGCACGAGGGCGGCCACCATGTCCGAGTCGGACTCGGCCAGGAGTCCCTCGCACCCGTCGCGGATGAAGGCCGCCGGGCCGCTCTGGCGCATGGTCACCACCGGGAGCCCGGCGGCCCGCGCCTCCAGCGCCGCGATGCCGAAGGACTCCTCCAGGGAGGGGAGGACGAAGACGTCGGAGTGGGCGTAGACCTCGCACATCTCCTCGTGGGTCACCCGGCCGTACAGCTGCACCTCCGCACCGAGGCCGCGCTCCGCGATGAGGCGCTGAAGCGTGTCGCGCTCGGGTCCACGGCCGAGGATCCGGGCCCGGAGGCGCATCCCCGGGGGAAGCCGGTCGCGCAGCAGCGCGAGCATGTCCACCAGGGCGCGGGGACGCTTGCGGCGCACCAGGCGCATGCTCGACACGACACGGAAGACGCTCCGGGACGGCACCGGCTCCGTGGGCCGCCAGGCCTCGGCGTCGATGGCGTTGGGGAGCACGGGCACCTGCCTGCCGCCGAGGAGGGGCGAGATCTCCGCGGCCACGAGCTCGCTCACCGCGGTGAAGGTCACGGGCCAGCGGGACCAGGCCGTGAGCCGGTCATAGAGCGCGAACGCCGGGGTGTAGCCCCGCATCACGGAGTGGAAGGTGACCACCGTGGGAAGCCCCATGCGCTGCGCCAGGAAGACGATGCCCGAGGCCGACGGATTGTAGATGCTGTGATGGCAGTGCAGCAGGTCGAAGCCGCCGGTGCGCAGGAGCTCCTTCCCCGGATTCACCGCGTGCGTCCCCCAGACGGTGTGGACGCGGGGCACCATGGGAACGCGCAGGCGGTGCACGCTCACCCCGCCCACCACGTCGGGACCGGGGAAGGGCGTGGCCACCGTGACCTCCATGCCCTCGCCCTGCAGCCTACGCGCCAGCGCGTGCACGTGCAACTCGATCCCCCCGAGGTGGGGAAGGTAGTACTCGCTGTACAGGAGGATCCTGCGGAGCGTCATTGGCGATGGATCTCCACCACGTCTCCCTCCATGAGCACGTGCCCGCCGCGCACCGACTGCCCGTCGTGGGCACTGGGCCCCCACAGCCGCGCATACTTCAACTCGGCGGCGATGTCCTTGTGGATGCGCGCCGCCAGCCCTGCCACCGTCGCGCCCCTGGGGAGCGTGAAGGGGCGCTCCATGTCCGGCTCCTTGCCCGGTTCCTTGCTGTAGACCCGGATGATGTCCAGCGCCTGGAACGTGGTGCGCGCGAGCTGGTCATAGCCGCCCCGATCGAGGGCGGACACGGCGACGCGGGGCCAGGCTCGCCCGGTGAGCTCCTCGAAGATCTCCAGGTCGTCCGTGGCCCCGGGGCGGTCCATTCCCGTGATCACCATGAGTGCGGGCAGGTAGGTCCACCCGGGGCGCCGCTCCTCCTGTGACCCGCGCCCCCAGGGAAGGAGCCCGATGGCCTTGCCCCCGAGGATGTCCAGGGTGCCGTCGAGCCCGGACAGCGGATCCTCCAGGGAGAGGACCAGCCAGGCCAGGTCGGCGCCCCGGACCAGGTCGTACACCCAGGGCTCGACGTGCTCCCGGCAGAGGGGCGGAAGGTCCACGAGCTGAAAGGCCACGTCCTCGAAGGGCATCATCCCCGGGGTGGCCTTGAGCGTGGTCATCGGGTACGGTGCCACCTCGGGGCGGGCATGGGTTAGCGCGGCCACGAGGGTGGATTTTCCCGAGTTGGGCGGGCCCAGGAGCGCGATCTGTCCCGCTCCCTCGCGCACGATCTTGTGGCTGGTGCCCTTGGCGCCGCTCCTGCCCTTCGGCTCCTGCTTGAGCTTGGAGATCCGGCTCTTTAGATCGGCACAGAGCTTCTCGGTGCCCTTGTGCTTCGGCACCAGGCGGAGCATCTCCTCCAGGGCGGCCAGCTTCTCCTGGGGGGTGACAGCGGCCCGGAATCGGGCTTCGGCCTCGCGGTACTCGGGTCCGGCGTTCGTGGTCATCGCGTTCCTGGTGCCGCCGGGGTCGGGCATGGCCCCGGTCCGTCACTCCAACCAAGGTGAGGTGGTGGGGGGCGCCGGCAAAGGCCTGCGGCCCGGGTTTGACCCCTCCCAGGGCGGACCCGATCTTCCTGGGCCCGGGGGCCGGCATCTCGCCGCCGCCCGGGTTCGGGCGGAATCCCTGCAGGAGATGGTCTTCCTCGGAGGACTGGGGTGAAACGCAAGCCGGTGAATCTGGAGAGGGTTGCCGGAGCGCTGTCCGACCTCTGGTCACCCAAGGTGGTGGCCAGGGTAGGGGATCAGTACGTGAAGGTGGCCAGGGTCCAGGGCGAGTTCGTCTGGCACACCCACGAGGGGGAGGACGAGCTGTTCCTCGTCCTGCGGGGGCGGTTGCGCATCCAGTTGGAGGACGGCGAGGTGACGCTGGGGCCCGGAGATGCGTTCGTGGTTCCGGCCGGGGTGCGGCACAACCCGGTGGCGGAGGAGGAGTGTTGGCTGGCGCTGGTGGAGCCCGTGGCGACCAAGCACACGGGCGACGTGACGTCGGACCGGACCCGGTCCATCGACGAACAACTGAGCTGAGGCCTTATGCCGCTTTACTACAAGGACGGCGTGTCCCAGAACTCCCACTTCCTCAACGTGGTGGAGGTCGCCGACGACTTCGTGGCATCGGCCATCCCCCCCACCGACCGGCCGCCGCTGTACGAGGTGTACATGCGCATGGCCGAGGAGCTGGCCAAGCGGAGCACGTGCTCCCGGCTCCAGGTGGGCACGGTCCTCACCGACCGGCTCCTGGAGCACGTGCTGGCCATCGGCTACAACGGCAACGTGCGCGGCTTCCCCAACCAGTGCGACTCCACCGAGGCCGGGAAGTGCGGATGCATCCACTCGGAGATGAACGCGCTGGTGAAGGCCCCCGGCGACGTGCCGGACAAGGTGGCGTTCGTCACGGCAAGCCCGTGCGTCATGTGCGCCAAGCTCATGGTGCAGGCCAAGGTGACCCACGTGTTCTTCCGTGAGGCGTACCGCGACCCGGGGGGCCTGGATGTGCTGGAGCGCGCCGGCGTGGTCACCGTGCACTACACCCGCTGGAAAGACGCGTGGCGCTAGAGCCACCGGCGCCGTCGGCACCCTCGCTCCTCGCTGAGGTGGGAGAGACGGGGATGAGCGGCGCTCGGGCGTTGGGCGGCACACCGGTGGAAGCGTACGCCGCCGAGGTGGCCGGGTGCGATCGGGCCCTGGCAGCCCTGCGGGCCAGGTCGGCGCGCCTCTCCACGGCCCGCGTGGCGACGTTCCTCGCGGGCGCGGGGGCCCTCCTCGTGGTGGACGTGGCGGAAGGCCCGACCGCCGTCCTTGCGGCCGTGGCGGCGGCGGTTCTGGCGGTGGCCTTCGTGGGGGAAGTCGCGGTCCACCGGCGCGTGCGCTCGCAGATCCGCTGGCAGGAGGCGCTCCGCGCCCTGGGCGTGGAGGGCGCCCTGCGGTTGGAGCGCCGCTGGGGAGAGCTGGCGGGGGCACTCCCCGCCGCCGAAGCCCGGGTAGAAGTCGCGCCCCCCGACCACCCGTACGCACGGGACCTGGATGTGCTCGGGGTGGCGTCACTGGCGAGGCTCGCCGGGCCGGTGACGTCGGAGCGCGGGCGGGCCAGGCTGCGCGCCTGGCTCCTGGAGCCGGCGGCGCCGGAGGAGGTGGCCCGACGACAGCAGGCGATCCGGGAGTTGACGCCGGGGCGCGGAATGCGGCACGCGCTGGCCGCGCACGGCCGGCTCCACGGCGCGGCGGACCCACCGGGGACGGAGCTCTTCCTGGCCTGGGCCGAAGGGATGCCCTGGCTCCTGGCGCGACCCGGGCTCCGGGCGGCCGCCGTGGCACTCCCGGTGGCGCTGATCGCCCTCCTGGTGGCGGACCTGGCGCTGGGACTCCCGCCCTGGTGGTTGGTGCCGGCCCTCGCCCACGCCGAGCTGATCCGCCGGTACTGGCGGCGGCTCAACGCCGACTTCTCCATGGCCGAGGACGGCGCGGCGCTCCTGGACGCCTATGTGCCCCAACTCCGGCTCCTGGAGGGCGAGGCCCCCGCCGCCCCCCTTCTCATCGAGCTGGCCGGTGGGTTGGGGTCCCGGGACTCGTCGGCGTCGGCGGAGCTCCACCGTCTCTCCCGCCTCCTGGACACCGTGGAGAGCCGGAGGAACCTCTTCTACGGACCCGTGGCCGCGGTCCTGCTCCTGGACTTCCACCTGGCGTGGAAGCTGGACCGGTGGCGCGCAACGTCGGGGACGGCGGTGCGGAACTGGCTGGAGGCCCTGGGCACATGGGAGGCGCTCTCGGCGCTGGCCACGCTGGCCCACGACCACCCGGACTGGAGCTATGCCGAACCAGCCGAGGAGCCGGCGCTCCGAGCCTCCGCCCTGGGACACCCCCTCCTCCGTCCGGACTCGTGCGTGCGCAACGACGTGACCGTGGGACCGCCGGGGACCTTCCTCCTCGTGACCGGCTCCAACATGTCGGGGAAGAGCACGCTGCTCCGCGCCCTGGGCGCCAACGCGGTGTTGGCCGGAGCCGGGGCCCCGGTGTGCGCGGCGGCGATGAGCTTGCCCCGGGTGAGGGTGAGGACCAGCATGCGCGTGGACGACTCCCTCGCCGAGGGCGTCAGCCTGTTCATGGCCGAGCTCCTGCGCATCCGTGGGATCGTCGGGGACGCGGACGAACCCGACGCCGAGGGCCGGGTGCTCTACCTCCTGGACGAGGTCTTCCATGGGACGAACACCGCCGAGCGGCGGGTGGCGGCCCGGGCGGTGATCCGGCACCTCCTGGCCCGGGATGCCCTGGGGGCGGTGAGCACCCACGACCTCGCCCTGGCCCAGGCCCCCGATCTGGAGGGCGCCGCCGTGCCCGTCCACTTCCGCGAGTCCTTGGCGCAGGAAGGCGGCGAGACGAACCTCACCTTCGACTACCGGCTCCGCCCCGGGGTGGCGACCACCCGGAATGCGCTCAAGCTGCTGGACGCGGTGGGGCTGGGAGGGCTGGTGGGAGGCGAGGAGCCCAGCGGCGAGGACGGGGAGGCCTGAGGCCGCGGGGCAGCGCCGGGCAGTCGTCCCCGGCGCGCCTCCTCAGAATACCCGCGTCACCTTCAGGAAGAGCGTATTCCCCTGCTGAGAGGTCTGTCCGAACGCTGCGGTGCCGCGCTGGAACGCCAGCTGGACCGTCCCGAAGGGCGGATCGTACCGGTAGACGAACACCGCCTGCAGGTTCCGGCGGTCGATGACCGAGTTGGTCTGATAGAACGCCTGCAGGTACAGGTCGTTGGTGAAGAACTGACTCGCCCGCACCACGTGGATCCAGGTGCTCTCCTGGTCCGGGTCCGGATCGAGAGACAGCCGCTCCAACTGGTACTCCAGGGAGGAGCGGGGCGTCGGCTTGAGGCGCGCGCCGCCGGTGACAAGGCGGAAGTCCGCGTCGAAGTTGCGCCCGAACTCCACGCCGAAGTTGGCCGAGCGGTACTCGCGGGTGTTGAAACCGAGCTCGATCTCGGTGGCTCGATTCCTGAAGTCCTTCTCGAAGCGCTTGTACTCCTCGGTGTGGCCAACCGCGAAGGACCAGCGGTTCCGCATCTGGAAGTCGAGGCTCTGGTCCACCTGCCAGCTGCGGCGCGTTCCATCCTGTCCCCAGTACATGTTGTAGTTGGAGCCGTACTCCATCTGTTCGAGGAACCCGGAGGCGAACCACACGGTCTTCCCCAGGGCCGAGTCCACCTCGCGCCGATTGTCGTCACGGACGAGACCGATGGCGTTCACGTTGTCGCCGAAGCGGTCGCCCAGGTGCGTGTAGCGGACGTGGAAGTGGCCGGTGGGGGAGTCGTAGGAGGGGCGCAGGAAGAACGCCGTGGTGCCCTCGTCGTACGCACCGTAGCTCTGGATGAGCTGGCCCGTGAACCCGAAGGTGCGGGAGAAGAAGAGGTTGGCGTCGAGTCCGGCCGAGCCCTGCCCCGAGCCGTCGGCGCGGCGCTCCGCCCAGGTGGCGCCGATGCTGGAGCGGCCGAGGTCGCGCTGTACCCGGCCCACCGCGTAGGCGGCCTCGACGGTGTCCCCGGCGACAACGGCGTCGGCGTCGGCACCGAGGAACGCGAACGTCCACGGCCCCTGCCTGCCCACCAGGCGCCCGCCCCCGGAGATGTCGGCGATGCGGCGGGAGTAGAAGGTCTGGATGCGCTGCCGGAAAAGCTCGGAGCCCTCCAGGAAGAACGGGCGCTTCTCGGGGAGGCTGAGCTCGAAGCGGGTGAGGTTCACCTGCTCGCGGTCGGCCTCGATGGTGGCGAAGTCGGGGTTCACCGTGCCCACCAGCGAGACCCCCGGGGTGAGCGCCCAGCGCAGGTCGAGCCCGGCGTCCCAGAACGGGTCCTGCTCCTCCTGGAAACGGGACAGCCCGTACGCGATCCCTTCCAGGCGCCGGGGCTGGCGCGGCAGATCGAGGCCGTGGAGCTCCCCGGCGGTGGAAACCTGATACCCTTCGTCCACGGGCCCGGCCCAGTGGGATACCTCGAAGGAGCGCCGGCGGCCACGCACGAAGTTCAGGCCCCAGGTGCGCTCCCGGCCCGGCTCGTAGCGCACCGATGAGAAGGGGATGGCCAGCTCCGCTTCCCATCCGATGTCGGTGGTGCGTGCGCGGACGCTCCAGGGGGCGTCCCACGAGGGGTCCTGGGTGCGGCCGTCATTGGCGAGGCGCAGGTCCGCCTGGGTGCCCAGGGCATTGACGGCGAAGAAGTACGCGGACTGCCGGTCGTGGTGGGTGTCCAACAGAACGCCGAAGGCGTCGTCCTGGTCCAGCGCAGCGTCCCTGCGGGTCAACTGCGCGATGACAGGCTCCGGATCCCAGGCCCGCATGGCCACGTACAGGCCGGTCGAGTCGTAGAGCACCCGGACCTCGGTGCGGAAGGCCGAGGCGCGGCCCCGCTCAGGCTGGAACTGAATGAAATCCGTGAGAATCGCCGCGCCCTCCCACTCGTCGTCCTCGATAACGCCGTCGATGTCCGGCGCCTGGGCGGCGCGCACGGCGGGTGCGCGGAACGTGGAGTCGGAAAACTCGGAAGCGAGGGCGGTGGTGGGGAAGAGGGCCAGGGCGAGGAGCGCCGCGGCGCACCGGGCGGTGTCCACCCGGCGCGCCTGCGACGTATCCGTCACCGCACCACTCCGTACTTGCGCAGCACTGCCAGCGTGGGCTCCAGGGGAAGCGCCTCCACCGTGCGCCCGTTCCCCGTGACAGTCACGGCCTTGAGCAGCGAGTTGTAGATCGACTCCTCGGTGGCCTCCACCGCCGCCTCGAAGAGGCCGCTCATCTGCTGGTTGTGAAGGTCGTCCACCCTCACCACCGCGGGCGTGGTGCTTCGGCGCACGCCATTCGCCGTGGAGAACGCGATGACGTAGTCCCCCGAGCCGTTGCCGGCGTAGGAGCCGGTGCGCGCGAGGCCCATGATCACGCGCTTCGCCAGGCGCTCCAGGTTGCGGTCCGAGAGGGGCGCGTCGGTGGCCACCACCATCATGATGGAGCCCCACTCCTGGACGTCGGACTTGGGATCCCAGGCCGCCGGGGCCCCGCCCGCAGGGGCGGATGGCGCCGGCACGGCGGCGGAACCGGCCCGCTGCACCTGGCTGGAGAACGAGTATTTGCCCAGTTCCACGCCCACGGGGGCGCCGCCCATCTGCAGGATCCCGCCGAAGTTGGATTGGACCAGCACGCCCACCGTCCAGCCGCCCAGCGACTCGGGGAGGAGGCGGGAGCTGGTGCCGATCCCGCCCTTCCACCCAAAGGCCGACGTCCCGGTGCCGGCACCCACGGCACCCTCCTCCACGGGACCTTCGGAGGCAGACTCGAGGGCGGCCACCACGTGCTCGGGGCGGATGGGGCGGGAGCGGATGTCGTTGAGCCCCGAGTCGTTGGTCTCGCCCACCACGGGGTTGATGGAGCGCACCCGCTCCATGCCGTCGCGCTCGAGGAGCCACGCCACCATCGCGTCCGCAGCCTTCCACACGCACAGGGTGCAGGTGAGGAGGATGGGGGTCTCCAGCTCTCCCAGCTCCTGGACCTGTGTCACGCCCGCGAGCTTGCCGAAGCCGTTCCCCACGTAGATGGCGGCGGGGACGCGGCTGAGGTACGGGTTGCCGCCGTGGGGGAGGATGGCGGTGACGCCGGTGCGCACGTTGTCGCCTTCGATCACCGTGGTCTGCCCCACGCGGACGCCGTCGACATCGGTGATGGCATTGTTGGGACCCGGCTGGAAGACGCCGGGAGCGAGGCCGATGTCCCGGGCGCGGGGGCGGGAGGTCGCGTCCTGGCTCATGGCCTGGGCCGGAGCGAGGACGAGGAGAGCCGTGGCGAGAAGGGAAGCGCAGCGCACAGAAGAACCTCCATGTCAGGAACGGACCGTGTCCAGGAGCATGAGCCCTAGAAGGACCGGATGGTAGAGGAGGGAGCCGAAGAAGACTTTCCGGGCGGCCCGGTCGGTGAGGTCCCGGGCTGCGTCCACGCCCACGGCGAGGAACGCCAGGCTCGCCAGGAGGGCGCCCCAGAAGTACACGGGCCCGGTGTAGCCGAGCCAGGTGGGGATGCCGCTCAGGGGGACGAGGGCCAGGAGCCAGCCGATGATGTGCAACCCGATGACCTTGCCGGCAGCGTCGTGGGGCGGGATGAGCCGGAACCCCACGCGGTCGTAGTCCTCGCGGAGCATCCAGGCCAACCCCAGCACGTGGGGTAGCTGCCAGGCATAGGCGATGGCGAAGAGGCCCAGCGCCCCCAGGCTCAGCGTCCCGGTGGCGGCGCTCCACCCGATGAGGGTGGGGAGCGCCCCGGGCACGCCGCCGGCGAGGGTCGCCAGGGGGGTGCGGGTCTTCAGCGGCACGTAGACGCCGTGGTACGAGGCCGCCGACAGGACGGTGAGGAGCGCCGGGAGCGCCCCCATGGTGACGGCCAGGTAGATGACGCCGCCCAGGAGGAGCGCCGAGCCGAAGGTGAACGCCGTGAGGGCGGCGAGGCGCCCTGCAGGGAGGGGGCGGAACCGGGTGCGCACCATGAGCGCGTCCACGTCCCGCTCCACGTACTGGTTCAGTGCCAGGGCGCCGGCGGTAGCGAGGCCGACGCCGAGCATGGTGTGGAACGCGTCGGGGAGGGGCAAGTGTCCGTGGGAAGCCACGAAGGCGCTCGCCCCGGCCGTGACCATGACGTACCCGGCGATCCCCGGCTTGGTCAGCTCGTACAGGGCGCGGCCGCGCGTCCGGGCGGGCTCGGCGGGTCGGGAGACGATGGCGGCCATGACGTCCCGAAGTTCACGGGCGCCTAGTCGCTCCGCAACGCCGGGACCGGGTGGACGCGGCTCACCCTGCGGGCGGGGAGCCAGGCCGCCGCTGCGGCCACCGCCGCCAGGAGGAGGGGCGCCGCCACCAGCGCCACCGGGTCCATCGAGCCGACGCCGATGAGGAAGCGCTCCACCAGCGCGCCCAGGCCCAGGGCCGCGGCCATCCCCACGGCGCCGCCCACGACGACCACTCGCATCCCACCGCGCATCATCAGCGCCACCACCTGTCCAGAGTCGGCGCCCAGGGCCTGGCGGATCCCCATCTCGCGGGTGCGGCGGGCAACCGAGTAGCTCACCATCCCGTAGAGCCCGAGAGAGGCCAGGATGAGCGCCAGGGCTCCCACCGCGGAGAGCATCACTGCGGCCATGCGGGGAAGGAAGTAGACATAGCCCAGGTGGTCGGCCATGGTCCCGACCCGGGAGAGGAAGATGTCCGGGTCCAGGCGCCGGGCCTCCGCGCGGATGCGCGCGGCCAGCTCTCCCGGGGGGAGATCGCCCCGGGCTACCACGTGGAAGCGACCGTACATCGAGCCCTGCCCCAGCGGCACATAGAAGTAGGGGCGCGGGGGCTCGGTGAGGCTCCAGAGGGGGATGTCTCCCACCACTCCCACCACCGTCACCTCCTCCGCTTCGCCGCCCAGGTACATGGTTCGGCCCACCCCGCTCCCGTCGGGCCAGAAGAAGCGGGCCGCGGCCCGGCTCACCACCACCACCCCGGCGCCGCCGGAGGCGTCACCCGAGTCGAAATCGCGACCCTCCAGGAGCTCGATGCCCATGGCCGAGAAGTATCCGGGGGTCACGGCGGTGTGCTCGAGGACGTGGGCGTCGGCGTCGGGAGGTGCCTCCACCCCGGGCACGGTGACGCGGGTGGAGATGGTGCCCAGCGCCAGGGGGAGGCGCCCCGCGGCGGCCACGCGTCGCACGCCGGGCGTAGTCTGCAGCGCATCCACCAGGCTTGTGACGAACGCTCGGTCCTCCTCGTCGGTGTACTGGTTGGCCCACGAGTCCACCGACACCACGGCAGCGGGGCCGGTGGAGAAGCCCACGTCCCGCCCGGTGGCGCTCCCCAGGCTGCGCACGAAGAGCGCGGCGCCGAAGAGGAGCACGGTGGAGAGCGCCATCTGGGCCGCCACCAGGGCCTGGCGTGCACGCGCCTTGCGACGGCTCCCGCCGGCGCCGGCCTCGTCGCGCAGCGTGGACGCCACCGGCACGCGGGTCGCCTCCAACGCCGGCGCCAGGCCGAACATGAGGGTGGCCACGGCCACGGAGACCCCGGTGAAGGCCAGGAGCCGGCCATCCATGGTGACCTGGAGGTGGATGGGGACGGGGAGGGGCGGCTCGTAGGAGAGGGCGAGGCGGAGCACCGCCTGTCCGAGGAGGAGCCCCAGGGCGCCCCCCAGCGTGGAGAGGACGAGGGACTCGACCACGAGCTGGCGCGCGATGGCCCAGCGTCCCGCTCCCATGGCCACCCGCACCGCCATCTCGCGGCGCCGGTCGGTGGCCCGGGCGAGGAAGAAGGCGGCCAGGTTCACGCACGCCACCAGGAGGACGAGTCCGACCGCCACGGCCAGGAGGAGGGCCATGGAGCCCACCACGCCGTCCAGGTCGGGGTGCAAGCGCACCTCCGCCACGTTCACCCCGTCCAGACGGAGGCGGCTCCGCGACTCGGGGTGAGCCTCGTTGTGGCGCGCGGCGACGGCGGCCAGCTCCTGGTTCGCCCGCTGGGTGGTCATCCCCGGCCGCAGCCTACCCGTCACCGAGAAGTCCCCGCTGGAGAACTTCTCGGGGGAGAGGTGGGGGTACATCTGGAGAGGGACCCAGAAGTCGGTGCCGATCCCCGGCGAGATGCGTCCCCGGAAGGCGTCCGGCGCGATGCCCACCACGGTGTAGGGACGCCCGTTCAGGCGCACCTGCTCCCCCACGATGCCCGGGTCCGCGCCGAAGCGGGTGCTCCAGTACCGGTGGGAAAGGACCACCACGGGGTGGGTCCCCGGTGTGGCGTCCTCCTCGGAGAGGAAGGTCCGCCCCTGCTCCGCCGCCACGCCCATGACGCCGAAGTAGTTCCCCTTCACGATCTCGCCCAGGGCCAGCTCACCGGCGCCGTCCCGCTCCACGTTCCCCGTGTAGAGGGCGTAGGCGGTGACGTCGGAGAAGACGTCGTCCATCCCCTCGTCCACCAATTCGTACACGCTGTAGTAGCTGTAGAAGTGCCGGTCATCGGGTGTGAGGGAGTAGACGTCCACCAACTCCTCGGGAGCGCGAACCCCCCACTCCTGAAGGAGGAGGGAGTCCACGAGGGAGAAGATGGCCGTGTTGGGGCCCATCCCGAGGGCGAGGGAGAAAACGGCCACGGCGGTGAAGCCGGGCGCCTTCCGGATCATGCGCAGGGCGAACCCGAGGTCGGTCACGAGGGAGGTCATGGGCGCGTGTCCGGGCGCGCCGCCCGCTCTTCGCGCACGGTGGCGCCGGGGATCTCCGCAGTCATCATTTCGACTACGGGTTGGGAGTGCGCTGGGAAAAGCTGTAGATGACATGCGGGTGCAAGTCCCGTCAGGCCAAAGCCGTAGCGGGCAGGCCTGAACCGAGTCTTGCGGGCGTCGTGGCAACGCGGGGTCCGAAGCGTAGACAGGAGTCATGTGGGGTGCGTGCGGATAGCCTCGAAAGTTAGAATATCGCGGAGGTCGAGTTGGTTCCCAACAACGAAGGCAGCATGTGGGCCGTCGCCAAGCGAGATGGCCTCGCTCCGCCGGGGTCGTGGACCGCATCACGCATGAAAGGTCATCTACGGAACCCAGGAGGCCCGGCCGGGGCCATCGGGGAAATCGCCCGATGGGGGTGACGCGCGAGGGAAGACCGGAGCGCATCACCGAGCTGAGGCCGGGAGTCGGACCGGCTCATAGTACCGTGGAAGCTCCCGAAGGCAACGAGGGGGTGGAGGGAAGGGGCCGGCCCGGGAGGATCCCACTGAAGGAGGCCAGGGACCGGACGCAGAGCCGGGGCACCTTGTTGCCGAACCTCCGGCGGGTGAACGAAGCAGCGAAGCGAGACAGGAAGGCTCGGTTCACGGCACTGCTGCATCACGTCGATGCGGCGGCGCTCACGCGGGCGTTTCGGCGTCTGCGACGAGGCGCGAGTGCGGGAGTCGATGGGGAAACGGTGGCCAGCTACGAAGAGGATCTGGAATCCAATCTTCAGTCACTCTGCGAGCAGGTCCACACCGGGCGGTACCGGCCTTTACCGGTGCGACGGGTCTACATCCCCAAGTCAGACGGTGGGCAGCGGCCGCTTGGGATCCCTGCACTGGAAGACAAGATCGTGCAGGGTGCGATGGCCGAGGTGCTGAGCGCCATCTACGAGGTCGGTTTCCTGGGGTTCTCCTACGGGTTCAGGCCGGGAAGGAACCCGCATCAGGCGCTGGACGCGCTGCACACGGCCCTGATGTCACAGCGTGTGAACTGGGTGCTGGACGCCGACATCCGCAAGTTCTTCGACTCGGTAGACCACGAGTGGCTGATGCGAATGCTGGCGCACCGGATCGCCGACCGACGGGTGCTGGGCTTGATCCGCCAGTGGCTGAAGGCCGGGGTCCTGGAAAGCGGGACGTGGTGCGAGACGGTGGAGGGAACCCCCCAGGGGTCGGGAATCAGTCCGCTTCTGGCCAATGTCTTTCTGCATTATGCGCTCGATCTGTGGGTCCATCGCTGGCGGCGGTGTGAGGCAAGCGGTCGCGTCGTGATCGTGCGCTACGCCGATGACTTCGTGATGGGCTTCCAACGGGCGAATGATGCGCGGAGGATGCGGGCAGACCTCCGGGAGCGCATGGCGCACTTCGGCCTGCGGCTCCACGAAGACAAGACTCGTTTGATCGAGTTCGGGCGGCTGCCCGCGCTGGACCGGCAACGGCGAGGCGTGCGGCGGCCTGAGACGTTCGCGTTCCTGGGACTCACCCATTACTGCGGGTGGACCCGGGACGGGCGCTTCCTCGTGAAGCGCAAGACGCAGGGTCAGCGGTTGACGCGCAAGCTCGTGACATTGAGGCAGGAAGCGCGCCGCCGCATGCACACACCGGTGGCGGTCCAGCACCGGTGGCTCGGTCAGGTGCTCCGGGGCCACTATGCGTACTACGGCCTGAGGGGCAACTACCGATCGCTGAACATGTTCTACCAGGAAGTGCGACGCGTGTGGTTCCACGCCCTGCGGCGTCGGAGTCAGCGGCGCATGACCTGGAAGGACTTCAGCGCTCTGCTCGGACGCTCACCCCTACCGGCTCCACGTATCACCCATCCCCAACCTGCCATGCTCCCATGCTCCGGGTGACTCTCGGGAGGAGCTGTGGGTTCCGGAAATTCTGGCACCACATTTCCGGAAATTCTGGCACCAGGGGGGTCGTGGGAGTCGGGGGCTGATTCCTCCTTTTTCGGCTGGTGACGGGTGCGGTAGCTTGGCCCGCGGAGTTGG
>Ga0315541_1000304_pt1 | contig 52665 bp, 54 predicted proteins | sample SalMarSW160190MG_FD_203095 | JGI IMG/M metagenome (GOLD analysis project Ga0315541, IMG submission 203095) | Salt marsh sediment microbial communities from the Plum Island Ecosystem LTER, Massachusetts, United States - Salt Marsh Sediment SW1601-190 ... | reverse complement strand
GCTAGCCCGTTTCGAGAAGGACAAGCTCGGAGTCAGCATTGTCTCCTGTGGAACTTTTCATGTCATCGATGGGGCTGGCAAAACAATAGATGACAATTCAGGTATTGAAGACTTCATTACCCCGGTTAAGCTGCCTCAAGCTGCACAAGCCATACTTGAAGCAGATAAGATATACTATCTCTAAGAGCATGCGGTGGTGCCCCCCCCACATTTCGACTGGTGGGAGGAAGATATGAAAGTCATTGGGCTAAATTGACATTATCAATGGGCTGATGGAGCGAGGGGCTGAGGGCATTGTTCTCGGTTGTACTGAACTTCCCCTGCTTATCCGGCCCAGCGATATAGATGTTCCTCTCCTTGATACCACCCGGCTTCATGCTGAAGCGGCAGTCAAAATGGCACTAGCTGAATGAAAGTTGCAACCGTCTATAGTAAACCCGCGGGCAAATTTAGACTTGCCTTAAAGAATGAAGACGATGGAGAATATACCGCAGACTCAGGATAGGTTTGTTACAGCCAACAGCCTAAAACTGCACTATTTGGACTGGGGCAATGCAGATGCACCGCCAATGCTTCTGCTCCACGGCCTCTGCGGTAATGCTCACTACTGGGATTTCTTTGCCCAGGGCATGAGGAATGATTATCATATCCTGGCTCTTGACCAGCGTGGCCACGGTGACAGTAGCTGGGCGGAAAGCTACGGTCCAAGAGATTATGTCCTTGACCTTGAGGTGTTTGCCACCACCCTGGAGCTGGATGATATTGTACTTATCGGTCATTCAATGGGCGGTATCAATGCCATCATCTATGCAGCACGCCATCCCGAGCAGATAAGCCAGTTGGTAATAGTAGACATTGGCCCTGAAATTACTGCTGCTGGGGTCGAGCGAATGGAAAAGGAGCGTGCCAGTGAGCCTGAGGCATTCAACTCAGAGGAGGAAGCGATTAAGTATATGAAACAACTGCAACCACGCTACTCAGAGGTATTTGTCCGACACCAGGCACGGTATGCTTTCAAACGCGATGACAAAGGCAAGCTCACATTTAAGTATGATAGAACTCTTCACAGCACCGAGCTACAGTCACCGCAGTGGCTGCGGGAGTACCTTAAACAAGTTATCTGCCCCACCCTCCTTCTTCATGGTATGGAGAGTGATATACTATCTCGTGAAACGGCTCAAAGAGTAACCCATACTCTGGTATTTGGCTCGGTAGTCGATATTGAACGTGCTGGTCACGGCGTACCGGGGGATAACCCAGACGCATTTGAGGTAGCGGTGCGTAGATTTTTAGGTAGCGGCATTGAGCCGCTTAAAGTAGAGGGGTGATAAAAAGATGCCAATTGAGCCAAAGATAGAGCGCAGTCGGGAGATATTGTATGGAACACCTGGTACCGTCGTTTACAGAGATGGCAGGCCTGTCCTCTGGATTCCTGATGATTTTGGCTCCTTGACCCGTAATCTCTCATACAAAGACCTTGAAGCATTATTGGAAGAGCTCAGGAAATATCTAGAACCCCCGAGTACCGAGGGTAAAGCAGATTAGAACCAGGCAGGAGCACGTTGCCAATGCCTGCTGGTGAGAGTTTGAACAATGACCACGTAGGCATGGCAAAATACTTCTATGTTTACAAATTCTCTGGTAACCAAGAAGAGCTTATTGAACGAAGGGGAAATATCAAGGTTGATGGTGATGTAGCAATAACCGTTAATGCCTTCAGTCGGGTGCCTATAACCATAGTCCGGTGACAGGGTGATGAGGAGTTTCCTCCTCAAGGAGATATCTTATTTGATGCTGCCATCTCTGATTATCTCTCTACCTATGATATAACTGTGCTTTGCGAGAGCATCACCTGGAGGTTGGTCAAATTCCTGAGGGAGGGAAGTAACCAACCCCAAGCTGACTGATATCACTGGGCGATCAGATGAGATGGTGCTGGAAATTGTTATTACAGGAATTCGCGGATATCAGTGACCTGCGCTGGCGGTTTTGGGGGGTAAGCCAATGAGACAAGTACCGCAGAAACAGTAAATAAGGCTGCAAATAAAGTGAAGGCAGATATGTAGCTGCCGGTATTGTCGTATACCCACCCAGCATAGATGGGAGCTACCACCGTGACCGGTGTCGTGAAAATCATCGAGGTTCCTCCGATTGAGCCAAAAGCCTTCCGCCCGAAGTAGCGCGCTCTTATTCCAGCTTCTAAGGGGAGTGCTATCCCCACTCCAACCCAAAAGAGGACAAGGAAAACATATATCATGGCTATAGTTTGGTTTAGCAGGAAGGTAGCAACTCCAGCAGCCTGTACGAGGAATGCTCCTGCCATCAGGAATCGCAGGTACCGTGCCTGAACACGATCCATGAGAAATCCGCCTATCAGCCTTGACGGGGTGCTAGCTAAGATGATAATCCCGAGCAGTGCTGCTGCCTTAACTGGTTCAATACCCATATCGGTTAGAAAAGGCACGCCATGGGTCAGGATTGCTGAAAAGCCCACCATACGAACAGATACAGCTGCGATGAGCAGCCAGTAGGCGCGCGTCCTCAGCGCCTGCCTGAGGGTAAATTCCACTTCTTGAACCTCGGCGGCATATTTTACGCCCCTGTCTACTGTCTGGTTTACCTCCTCATCTGGCTCTACTTCAGTTGTGGTGCCATCGGGAAGCAGCCCGTAGTACTCTGGTCGGCGTGGCCTCACAAACAGCCAGGCAAGCGGCAAGCCAACAAACCATATACCTAGCCCACCTATAACGCAGGTCATCCGCCAGCCCTGTGTGAAGACAAGCCAGGCAACAAGTGACAGCACCAATCCAGCAAACCCAGTAAAAAGCCACCTAACGCTTAGGGCTATTCCCCTCTTCTTCACAAACCAGCTCGCAATTGCCTTATCTACGGGTATTTCTAAGCCGATATTGATGCCTGTTCCCAGTATAACTCCCCAAACTACATAAAAAGTCCACAGCGAATTTATGAAGTTCATCAATATGAGGCCTAGACCGGCGATAAACATGCCGATAGTAATTAAGAGTCTCGGGCCGAATCTGTCAACAAGCCACCCTGTTAGTGGCGCCTCAAGCCCATAACCAAGCCTTCCAATACTAGCAGCAACAGATGTCACTGCCCGACTAAATCCAAATTCTGAAGCTATAGGTTTGAATAGTGCGGAGAACCCGTGAACCTGAAAGCCAATTCCCCACGCGGATAAAAAACTACCAGCTAGAACAGTCCACCAACCAAAAAATACCTTGGGGAACTTCCCTTTCCTAATCAAGAAGCTCTCTCTCTAGAAAATCTTGGATAAACTACCAATCTACACCCTGTAAGGAGGAGCTACCGGATAGAGTGAATTTCCCCTTCTTTAAGCCAAGACACTTTCCGATGGCTCTCACTTTTATGATACTCCTACAGAGTCTAGCTATCAAATTGATTGTAAGCCAATGGGTTGCTGTAGTAACACTTGCTTGAAAAGTGCAATGTCGGGGCTATTGCTATTGCTCATTGCAGAATAAATTTCGGCAGCTAGGGTAAAACCCAAATCGATAAACAAAGGCAGTGGTGCTGAATCTGCGGATGGTATAGATATTCTGTCCGGTTTTACTTTAGCTTATGAATGCTACAAGACCTGAAGCTGTCAGTAAAACGGGGCTGTCATTGTCTGATTCTCCCTTCAATGTTAAGCAATATTTTGGATACTTATAGGGATATAAGAGCTATATTTGGTTAAGTTTACAAACTGAAATACGCGAGAGTGTTTAAAAACGGTTTGTCATTGCGAGGGCGTAGCCCGAAGCAATCTCTATCATCTGATTAAGTATATCAATGGGATTGCCACGCTTCGCTCGCAATGACAATATTGTACAATCTTGCATCGTACTTTAGTTTGATTTTTAACTCGTAACTGGGTTAGAATATCATGTTAGCCAATTAATTTTCAGCTTTGGAGGTACGGAGTGAACACTACGGATTTTCTCAATATAGCCACGGCCATTTGCCCCGATAAAGCGGCCATAGTTTTTGAAGACAAAAGGTACACGTTCAGCCAGCTTAACGAGCGGGTAAACCGGCTGGCTAACGGACTTCAAAAGTTGGGTGTGAAGAAGGGCGACCGGGTATCCTTCATCCAGGTCAACTGCAACCAGTGCGTGGAGACGTATTTCGCCGTAGCTAAAACGGGCGCTATCTACCTGCCGCTGAACTTCCGCGCCAAGGAAAAGGAATTTACCTATATGCTTAACACCGCCGAGGCTACCACCCTGATAATCGGCGAGCGTTACGTACCCATGATAAAGTCCATACAACCCGAACTCAAGTACCTGAAGAACCTTATTTCTATTGAGACCAAGCATGATGACATGCTGTATTACGAAGACATTCTTGAGTCATCGCCGGCCGACGAGGTAGTGGCCGAAATTGACGATGATGATACCACCATCCTGTTGTTCACCGCCGGCACCACCGGTTTCCCGAAAGGAGTAATGCTGTCTCACAACAGTTTCAGCTCGTACATGCTGGAAAATGTTTCGCCGGCTGACCCGGTCTCTGATGAAAGCAATATCCTTACCGTGCCTCTCTACCATGTCGCCGGGATTCAGGCGATGATGGCGGCCATCTACGGCGGCCGGACGCTGGTGATGGAGCGCCAGTTCGAGCCCGAGGAGTGGATGACCCTGGTCGAGAAGGAGAAAGCCAACCGCGCCATGATGGTGCCCACCATGCTCAAGCAGCTGCTCGACCACCCCGATTTCAAAAAGCACGATTTGAGCAGCCTCCGGGTGATTACCTACGGCGCCGCCCCCATGCCCCTGCCTGTCATCAGGAAGGCGTTAGAGGAATTTCCCGGAGTCAGCTTTATTAATGCCTTCGGCCAGACGGAGACGGCCTCCACCATCACCGCCCTGGGGCCGGAAGACCATGTCCTCACCGGCACGGAGGAAGAAAAAGAGAAGAAGCTCAAGAGGCTGGCTTCCATCGGCAAGCCGATGGCCGATGTCGAGATGAAGGTAATCGACGATGATGGCAACACGCTGGGCCCCAATGAGGTCGGCGAGATTCTCGCCCGGGGTCCGCGGGTCATGAGCGGCTACTGGAAGGACGAGGAAAAGACGGCCAAGACCATCGATAAGGACGGCTGGATTCATACCAGTGACGTCGGCTACGTGGACGAGGACGGCTACTATTTCCTTTCGGGCAGGTCGAGCGACATGATTATCCGGGCGGGTGAAAACATTTCGCCCGAGGAACTTGAGAACGTTATCCGCGAGCATCCCAAGGTAGAGGATGTCGCCGTTATCAGCGTCCCCGACGAGACCTGGGGCGAGGAGCCGCGAGCCGTGGTGATTCCCAAGAAGGGTGAGAAGCCCACCGAAGAGGAAATAATGGAGTACTGCCGGAAGCATCTGGCCAGTTTCAAGAGACCGCGGACGGTAGTCTTTGTGGACGAGCTCCCCCGCAACCCCATGGGCAAGCTCGTCAAGCGTGAAATACGGGAGAAGTACGGGAAACCTTAAAAAAATTGTATGATAATGTCATTCTCGGGCTTGACCCGAGAATCCAGACACCCATACCTCTCCACTGGATTCCAGCGGAAGTTGGAATGACGGTTCGTAAGTGCTGGATTCCCGCCGGAGTTTACCCCGTACGCCGATACGGGGCGGGAATGACTGAAAGGCTTAGAGAGTAACTTTTTCCTTGACTCTTTGCGCCACTTTCGACATCGTCTCCCCGGCTTTCGCCCTGATGAGGACGGCGGCCTGGTGGTCCATGGGGGTCGAACTGAGGTTGACGATAACGAGTTTGGCGCCGGCCTCGACCGCATATATGGGCATGAAGGCCGCCGGGTAGACCACCAGCGTCGAGCCGATGACGATAAAAAGGTCGGCGGCCATAGCGCGGCGGCTGGCCTCTTCCAGCACTTTGACCGGCAGCTGCTCCCCGAACATGACGATATCCGGCTTGAGCATACCCCGGCAGTCCTCGCAGTCCGGAATTTCTTCGCCCCTGTCCAGCCTGGGCTTAATCTCGTCCAGAGGATAACGCCGACCGCACTCCAGACATATTACCCACTGCATATTACCGTGAAGCTCGAACACCCTGTCGTCGGGGACGCCCGCCTTCTGGTGCAGGTTATCGATATTCTGGGTAATGACGCAGTCCAGCTTACCAAGTCGGTAAAGCTCGGCGATGGCATCGTGGGCCGCGTTCGGCATCGCCTTATCGGTCAGCATCCCCTCCTTTAATATGTGCCACTGCTTGCGCCTCGATTCGGGGTTGCTGAGGAATTTATCTATGGTGAAATCATCCGGGTCGAACCTGTCCCAGATGCCGCCCGGACTACGAAAATCGGGAATGCCCGACTCCGTGCTGATGCCGGCGCCGGTAAAGACGACCAGTTTCCGACTCTCCACAATAAGGTCGGCCGCTTTTTCCGCCAGAGCGTCTAAATCCTGACTATCCATTTCAGTCTCTCTCATTCACTGATGAAGCCAGCAGTCGACGGCCCAGCTTATCTTCTAGCTCCAGTCCCTCGGCCAGGGTGAGGTCAAGTCCCCGCGTTACCGCCTGTTTGGCATAGCTTACCGCCAGCGAATTATGCGACTTAATTTTAACGGCGAGTCTTTCGGCTTCCGATAATAAATCGGCGCGGTGTACTACACGATTGACCAGCTTCCGTCGATAGGCTTCCTCCGCCGTGAGCCACCGACCACTCATGAGCATTTCCAGCGCCGCCGCCCCGCCAATCGTCCGGGGCAGGGTCTGGCTGCCGCCGGCGGCCGGTATGATACCCAGTCCCGGCTCCGGCAGGCCGAAGCGGGCGTCCTCCGAGGCCAGCCGGATATCGCAGCAGAGGGACATCTCAATCCCGGAACCGAGCACGTAGCCGTGCAGGGCGGCAATAAACGGCTTATCGATGCTCAGGAAAAGTCCCCAGACGTCCCTTTCGAAGCGCGCCTGCCGCGCGATTATCGGCGACGGCGCGGTGAGGAACTCGGTGAGGTCAGCGCCGGCGCAGAAGGCCTTCTCCCCAGCCCCCTTCAGGATGGCAACCTCAACTTCGGGGTCGTCCCTGATGGCGCCCAGCACCTCATAAAGCTCGTCCCGCATCCTGATGTTGTAGGCGTTCAGCGCCTGGGGACGGTTGAGGGTGACATAACCGATACCGTCCTGCTTTTCGTAGATAATGACTTCGAAAGCACCCATGGTGTGTTATCGCCCCTTATATTTCGGGGGTCTCTTTTCCAGATAGGCTTTAATACCCTCGGTACGGTCGGCGGTGGTATGCAGCAGGAAGTAAAGGTCTGCCTCCAGGCGCAACCCCTGTTCCAGCGTCATGTCCAGTCCTTTATTGACCGCTTCCTTGAGATACCTCAGGGCGATGGGTCCCTTGGCGGCAACGGTCTCCGCCAGCTTCCCGGTTTCTTCCGCCAGCGCCTCAGGAGGTACTACCTGGCTGACCAGTCCTATCACCAGAGCCTCGTCGGCGCTTATGATATCGCCGGTCAGGAGCAGTTCCAGGGCTTTACCCCGCCCGACGATGCGGGGCAGTCGCTGGGTGCCCCCATCCATCGGGATACACCCGCGCGCAACCTGCGGCAGGCCCAGTCGCGCTTTACTTGAGGCCAGGCGGATATCACAGCTGAGGGCTATTTCGAAGCCCTCTCCCAGGGCATCGCCGTTAATCGCCGCGATAACCGGTCGGTCGTACCTCGCTATAACGGCGGCGCCACGGGGGGGCACATCCCCCGACTCTCCCTCACCGAAGTTACAGAAAGCATCGCCGGCCCCGGTAACTGTCACCACGTAAACATCGTCGTCCTGGTTTATCCGGTTGCAGACTTCCTCCAGCTCCTGTGCCATCTGCCGATTTACCGCGTTGCCGGCATCCGGGCGATTCAGGGTTACGCGAGCAATGTGGCTCTTCTTCGAATAAACAATGGTTTTATAAGGCATATTACCTGTCTCCCACCCGGGACGCAGTCCAAGCTAATCTTAAACCGACTTTCATAGCAGCGTCAAGGTTAAAAACCATTAAAACCGCCACTTGATAAATTTAGCACTTGATAGTATAGTTTAACAGATGCCTCCACTAACTATGGAAGATTTGAAATTAGTCGTTAAGCCCGAGGCTGCCCGGCTATTGATTAAAATCAGCCGATTCCTTACCGAAGAAGGTATCCCTTCATACCTTGTCGGCGGTTTCGTGCGCGATATGATGCTGGGACGCGAAACGGCCGATATTGATATCGCCGTGGCTGCCGACGCTCTGTCAGTTGCCCCTGAAGTTGCCGCCGCTCTCAATGGTAAATATATCCCGCTCGACGAAGAAAACGGGGTGGGCAGGGTAGTCCTGCCCGACAACAAATGGCAGATTGATTTTACCACGTTTAAAGGCAGCATCGAGCAGGACCTGGCCCGCCGCGATTTCACCATAGATGCCATGGCCATCGAGCTTGATAAGAGTTTCAAAACCATTCTCAATACCGGGAGGCTTATCGACCCCTTCAACGGCCGGGAAGACCTGCGCCAGAGCCTGGTGAGGGCTGTCAGCGAGACTGTCTTCGAAGCCGATGCCGCCCGCCTGATACGGGCGGCACGCCTCGCCGCAGAACTCGGCTTCGGTATCGACGACTTTACGGAAACACTGATTCACGAGAACAGTCGACTCATCACGGACGTCGCCGGCGAGCGGGTACGGGAAGAGCTGCTGCGACTGCTGACTCTACCCGGCGCCGGACACAGGCTGGCCTATCTGGACAAGCTGGGACTGCTCACCGCCCTGATACCGGAACTGAATCCGTCCCGGGGTGTCGACCAGCCCAAGGTGCATGTCTGGGACGTTTTCGACCATTCCATCCAGACCGTGGCGACCGTTGAGTTCGTTCTCAGGGAGGGAGCCTGGGAATACGCCGCCGAAGAAATCCTGGCCCCGGTACCATGGTCGCCAGAACTGAGCCGGCACTTCGACCGGGAAATAAGCAGCGGCAGCACGGGAAGGTCGCTGCTCAAACTGGCGGCGCTGCTCCATGACATCGCCAAGCCCCAGACTAAAACTACGGATGATGACGGCCGGGCGCGTTTTCTGGGACACCCGCAGGAAGGTGCCGCTACCGCCGCCACCATCATGGAAAGGCTGAGATTCAGCAGCCGGGAAATTAAGCTGGTAGAACTCTTGGTAAAATATCATATGAGGCCGACACAGATGAGCCACGAAGGTATCCCCACCAGCCGGGCCATTTACCGCTACTTTCGAGATACCGGCGAGGCGGGCATCGACCTGCTTTTCCTGTGCCTGGCCGACCATCTGGCCACCCGAGGCCCTTCCCTGGACCTGCGCCAGTGGCAGGAGCACGCGCAGATGACCGAGTACGTGCTGGCCAGACACTTTGAAGAGGAAAGCCTGTCCGCGCCACCCAAACTGATTGACGGTAATGACGTGATGAAAATCTTCGGGCTGAACCCCGGCCCCAGAATTGGGGAGCTACTGGAAACCCTGCGAGAGGCGCAGGCCGCCGGAGAAGTGACCACCAGACAACAGGCCCTTGATTACATTGGGCATTTATTGAATAATCAGACTCAAACACTCCGTAGTGAACCGTCTCAGGGAGAACAATGACCAGAAAAAACGCCATTTCACTATTAGTGATATTGTTAATCTTCGGTTTTACGCTGTGGGCCATACTACCCATAGACGCAGTGAAACTCGGCAGGAAGGGACTGCATCTCGGACTTGACCTTGTCGGCGGTGTGCACCTCGTCTATGAGGCCGACTTTACCGCCAATGCTACCGGAGATGATAAAAACAGGGACATAAACCGGGCAGTAACCACCATCCAGCAGCGTATCGACAAGTACGGTGTCACCGAACCGATAATCCAGAAAATGGGAGATGACCGTATCCTGATACAGCTGCCGGGATTCACCGATATTGATGCCGCCAAGAGCCTGGTCGAGCAGACCGGCTTCCTCGAGTTCAGAGAGGTGGAACTAACCGACGTGGGACAACCGGTTACCCTCGGTGATTACCTGGAACAGACTCAGCTCCAGCTTTTTGATAAGCAGGAGAAAGGCGAGCGAATCTTCGTCGCAACCATGATGGACGAAGAGGGAAACATGCAACACAAGACTGTAGCCTTCCTGGTCAGTGATGATAAAGATATCAGGCTTACAGACCCGGCCGGTAACCCGGTAGATAAAGAAGCATTAAATGAATTCGCCGGTGGTCTATCCTGGATTTCCGCCAGAGGGGATGACGGCACCCCCCTCACCGGTGAGTTTTTAGCCGACGCTGCCCCGACGATAAGTCGAGATATTACCCCCAGTCCCCAGGTATCCATCGAATGGAACAGTGAAGGGGGCACAATTTTCGACGAAATTGCCAAGCGCCTGTATAGTCCTGAAGGAGATTATTCACCGCAGCATCTTCTGGGTATATTCCTGGACAGCACTCTCCTTTCGTCTCCTAAAATCAATGAGCCAGCCTACCACGGCAGTGGCGTTATCACCGGCAGGTTCACGCGCGTAGAAGTAGAAGAACTGGCTAACCTGCTTAAATCGGGTGCTCTGCCCATGCCGTTAAAGCAGCCGCCACTTTACCAGGAGAAAATCTCGGCCACGCTGGGAGCTGATTTTATTCAGATGAGCTGGATGGCCGGGCTTATCGGAATCATACTCGTCATGCTGTTCATGATTGCCTATTACCGCTTACCGGGGTTTTTAGCCAGTCTGGCCCTTATCTTCTATGGAACTTTAGTGCTGGCGCTCTTCAAACTGATACCGGTGACTCTTAGCCTCGCCGGTCTGGGAGGCTTCATCCTGTCTATCGGCATGGCCGTTGACGCCAATGTCCTCATCTTCGAGAGGATGAAGGAAGAAATCAGAATGGGGCGGACGCTGGGCGCCGCCGTCGAGGCCGGCTTTAACCGTGCCTGGTCAGCCATCAGGGACAGTAATATAACCACGATAATCGTATGTATTATTCTTTTCTGGCTCGGCAGCAGCATCGTTGCCAGTGCCCCGGTCATGGGCTTCGCCCTGACGCTGCTCATCGGTGTGATAGTAAGTATGTTCACCGCTATCGTCGTTACCCGGACGCTGCTTCGACTTTTCATTCATAGTCCTCTGTCCAAGAAGACAGCATTATTCAGCGTAGACAGGGGTAAGAAATAATGTTTGATGTAATCGGTAAAAGGTTCTGGTATTTTCTTATCTCCGGGATAGTAATTCTCGTCGGTATTATTTCGCTGCTGAGCGCCGGCCTGCCCTCGGGTATTGAATTCAGCAGCGGCTCCATGCTGACGGTAAAATTCGAAGAGCCGGTAGAGTATGACCTGTTCAAAGAGGAGCTGGTCAGTCTGGGCTACACTGATGCTATTATACAAAGCGCCGGTGAAGGGCAGTTCTTAATCCGCACCCATGAGTTGAGCGATAGTGAAAAGGCGCAGTTAGAGAACTCTCTATCCGACCGCTTCGGGCAGGTAACGGAGGCGCAGTTTTCCTCGGTGTCACCCCAGGTTGCTTCGGAAACGGTGAATAATGCCGTCATCGCCGTAGCCATAGCGGCTGTCGGCATACTGCTCTACGTTACCTGGGCCTTCCGCCGCATGCCCAGGCCTTTCCACTACGGCACATGTGCCATAGCAGCCCTGGTGCACGATGCCCTGATTGCCATGGGAGTCTTCTCCATTCTCGGCGCCCTGATGGGCTGGGAGATTAACCTCATGTTTATCACCGGTCTCCTGGCTGTTATCGGCTATAGTGTCAATAACACCGTGGTTGTCTTCGACAGAATCCGGGAGAACCTGACCAAGGGAATCGGCAGCACCTTTGAAGCCGTGGTGAATAACAGTCTGGTAGAGACCCTGAGCCGTTCCGTGAATACCAGCCTGACCACGTTAGTAGTCGTCCTGGCGCTGCTCCTCTTTGTCGGAGCATCTATCCAGAATTTCGTCGTCGTTCTTATCATCGGCATAATCGCCGGCACCTTCAGCTCTGTCTGCGTGGCACCGTCACTACTGGTGGTGTGGGACAAGGGCGAATGGGGCAGATTTATTCCATGGCGCAAGCCCTCCAAACCAAAGGCCTGATAGCAGGAAAAAGCAATGTTTTCCGGTAGTAGCGGCGCAGCCAAACTCTCCATAATCATCGTCGTTGGCCTGATAGTGCTCAAGGTTGTCGTGGGCGTTATCACCGGCAGCCTGAGTGTCCTGGCGCAGGCGGTCGACAGTTTCCTCGACCTGTTTGCCGTCAGCGTTACCTTCCTGGCCATCCGGATTGCCGCCAGGCCGGCTGACGAGGAACACCCCTTCGGCCACGGTAAGGCGGAGAACATTGCCGCCATCATACAGGCAATATTGATATTCATCGCCGGGGGTTCCATCATCTACTCGGCAGTGCGCCGCATTCAGACCCACGCCGCTCTGGAAATGACCGAGGCCGGCATCGGGGTGATGGCCGTCTCCATCATCGCCAGTATTTTCCTCTCCCGCTACTTGCTCAGGGTAGCTAAAAAAGAAGACTCGATGGCGCTGGAGGCTAACGCGCACAACATCGCCGCCGATGTCTATTCCGCCGCCGCGGTCTTCGTCGGGCTTATCGTGGTACGTTTAACCGGCCTTGTCATCATCGACGCTATCCTGGCCGGACTGGTCGCCCTGTATATTCTCAAAGTGGCTGTTGACGTTCTGAGAAACTCTCTCGGCGGGCTGGTGGACGTGAAGCTGCCGGATGACGAGGAAAACAGCGTCAGGGCGGCCATTACGGAACATTTCGGCAGGGAGGTGGTCAGCTTTCACAAGCTGCGCACCCGCAAAGCCGGCAGCCATCGTTACATCGACCTGCACCTGGTCATGCCCAAGCACGTCAGCATCGAAGAAGCTCACAATATGTGTGACCACCTGGAAAAAGATATCAAGGAAAAGCTTGTCCATACCGATGTGACAATACACGTAGAACCCTGCGATGAAAACTGTGACTCTTGCGACCTTACGTGTGACGAACGGAAGGGGTAGAAATTTTTATCCCCCCGCCTGTACGTAGTTAATAATCCCCTTGACGATGAACTGCCCGCCGAAGTAGAGCAGCGCCAGACTCAGGACGACAAAAATCCACTCCTGTACCCTCTGACTCCAGAATGAGTGTGTCTTGTAGACCGTAAAGGAGACCAGAGACAGCCAGACCAGGTCGCACAGCCAGTGCACCACGATGAAGAGAATCAGGCCCGAGGTACCGACAGCACTAAGGAAGGTCATCAGGAGCAGACTGCCCACCGTCACCCACCACACCAGGAAGAACGGGTTTAGCCCGCTCATGAGAATACCGGCGACGAAGGCATTATAGGTCGTGTCCTTACCTTCTCTGGCCAGTTCCCGGCGGGCACGGAAAAGTCCGACGCTCATCCAGGCAATCATGCCGCCGCCGAGCACGCTGAGCGCCAGCTGCACGATATCGTTCTGGAAGAAGTGCGCCAGTCCGAAGTAGATGAGGAGTATCAGGGGAACCTCGATGACGGCATGGCCCAGGGATACCCATACGCCGGCCCACGGTGATTTCAGGCTCTTGGCCAGGGTCACGGTAAACATGGGCCCCGGCATCATCACACCCGATAGTGAAGTTACGACAACAGTTCCTAACGCCGCCAGCATTAAAGCTCCCTCTAAATAGAAAATGGTTCTTTCCATTATAGCAAATACGAACGATTTTTATCTTGTTAATTTTTAAACCCCCTCAAACTCCCCATGCGTATTAAGCGGGGCGTCTAAGAGCGGCGTCAGCCCCCCTTTTATATATCGCTCCCGCTTGAGTTCACACTTTTATTGCACTATACTTAGGCGAAAAGGGGGCAGGATAGTTGTCACTGGACCTGACCAAGGTAGCGGCGCAGGTCGGCGCCATGATTTCCGGACTTAAAGACACCCGCGCGGAACGCGAAAAACGACTCCGGTTCGCCCTGAAAACGCTAGGCAACCCGGCTATCAACCTCGACGCCTTGAAGAAGAAATGCGCCGCCAGTAAAACGACCTGGCTGGTGGCCGAACTGGTCGATGGACTCGCCCGGCGCTACCCGGAGCCCCCCACCCCCGCCGACTTCACCGTCATGGCCAGCGACGGCTCCCATATCGACGTCGACCGTCACCGCTCGACGCGCTGCTACCTGATAAATATCGGCTCGGTGGCTATCACCTACGGCAGCCAGCCGGATGCCGCCCTTTCGAGCTCTCCACGCCTCTACTCCGACGATAAAGACCTGGCCATTACGCCGCCGGGGGGCGGACGCGAGCAGCCGGTGGAGGGAACCATCCTGGGCATTAAACGCAGCATCGAGGAATGCCGCCACCTGGCCGACCTGGCTGCCGGACAGCCCGCCGGTAGCACCAGCCTGGCCTTGCTCGACGGCACGCTCATCCTCTGGGGACTGGAAGCGTACCCGGAGTTCGTCACCGATGTTCTGCTGGTCAACAGCCTGCTGAAATACCTCGATGCCATGAGAAAGCTCAACGAGGAAAGAAAGGTGGCCCTCGCCAGCTACATCAGCTTTCCTCGCAGCACGGACGTCGTCAACGTGCTGAGGGTAGCCATCTGCCCACATGATATTCCCGACTGCGACCGCGATTGCCCGCCGGGTAAGGAGAGGGACTGCGAGGCGGTGGCCGGCGTGCGCGACCGCGACCTCTTTATTAATCTGCTGGAAAGAGGGGAAAGGTCGGAGCTGTTTATCAGTCCGTCCAAGATAGTCAAAGAGCACTACGGAGAACACCGCGTCTATTTCTTTTACCTGAGAGTCGACGACGAGATAGCCAGAGTCGAGATTCCGCAGTGGGTGGCGGAAAGCGAGCCTTTACTAAATCTCACCCACAGCCTGGTGCTGGACCAGTGCCGCCGCGGGCACGGCTATCCGGTGGTGCTTTCCGAAGCCCATGAGCAGGCGGTGGTTACCGGGGCGGACAGGGAAAATTTCTGGGAGCTGGTGGAATCGTCACTGGTCGAAGAGCACATTGCGAGCACAGGCTCTGCGAAAAGCATGAGTAAAAGGACGCGGTGGGTGTAACGATATCAAAGAGAGGACTTTGATGACCGAGCTTACGAGTGAGTTAGTTAAGAATATGGTGAAAGACTTCGGCGCGGATTTAATCGGTATAGCATCCGTCGACCGATTCGAAGGGGCACCGCCGGGACACGGACCGCTCGACCTGATGCCGCAGGCGAAGTCGGTAGTCGTGGCCGGCGTCAGGATTCCCGACCCCGTCGTGGACTATGACGAGTACCACCTCAAGATGACCGAGATGTCGCCGGAGATGAGCATCCACGCGAATATCGAAAATTTTTACATGCTGATGGGGCATTATACGCTGGACATGATGCTCAACATCATCGCCACCAGGCTGGCTAATTACCTTGAAATAAACCACGGCCTGCGCACGCTGCCCACCCCCAACACCCAGCACACCGGCCTGGGACACCCGGTCATGGCGGCGCTGCTGGGCTTTTTCTCGCAGCGCCACGCGGCGGTCCGCGCCGGACTGGGCGAGTTCGGCTTCAGCGGACTGGTCATTACGCCGCAGTTCGGCCCGCGCGTACGCTACGTCTCCATCATAACCGAGGCCGAGCTTGAACCCGACCCGCTCCTGACGGAGAAGGTATGCATGAGGGGTAAATGCGGCGGCGAGGCCGGCCCCAGGTGCCAGCAGAAATGCGCCAACGGAGCTTTAAAGCTGCGTCCGGACGTCGACCTGGAAGCCATATTCATCGACAGCCCGGTCAGCTTCGAACGGTTTAAATGTATAAATATGTCAACCACCGAGGGCATTTTCGGCTGCACCTTCATCGGCACCTGCCTGCGCGACTGCCCGGTGGGCCAGCAGGTGACAAAGGGGAGATAGTAACAGTCATATTGTCATTCCAGCGAAAGCTGGAATCCAGAGGTGGGGAAAAGGGGAGGTGATAGTAATTGAGGATGAAGTGGGTGTAACATGATTTTACGACCTTACCCCCCCTTAAGATATATTAAGGAAAAGGAGGATAAATCATGGTTAGGCAGAAAATGGATAAAGAGGTCAGGAAAGTACTATTAGGTGCACGAAAGAAAATCGATGCACTTGCTAAAGCAGATGGGAATGAAACTGAAACACGTAAAAATGTAAACTTTATCTTTGGTACAGTTATGGGATATGACATTTTCAGCCATATTACATCGGAATACGCAATTTCTGGTGCTGGAGATACTTTGCATTGTGACATTGCTGTACAACTCAACAATAAAGAGGCATCAACACCTGACTTTCTCGTTGAATTAAAACGGGTAAACATGGACCTTAAACCAAAGCATCTTAGGCAGGCTGCATCCTATGCCATCGATATTGGTTGTGAATGGGTTTTGTTAACCAACGGTAAGGAATGGAAGCTTTACCATATCTCTTTCGGGAAGCCACCCCAGACAAAACTCGTTGAATCTTGGCATCTTATTGAAGATGACATCGCAATATTGGCACAAAAATTCGCCATCATAGGATATAAAAATATCAGAAGGAATGGCCTAGCTCGTTTATGGGAAAGAACTAATGTCCTTACTCCTCAAAACCTGCTTAAGATTATCCTGTCAGAACAGTCACTAACATCAATTCGCCGAGATATAAGGAAAGCAACCGGAGTTACAGTTTTACCAGAGGAAATCGTGAGGGCCGTTCGGCGTATGTTAAATGAATCGGCACTCGGAGAAATGGAGAATATAAGAATATCACTACCCGTGAAAAAACAGAAAAAAGTCGCTTCTACTAAAAGAAGTAAAATAGAAGAAGATAATAAACAGGAGGCACCTAATGGGCAGTAAAGGCAGAAAGAACGTCAAGAAACCCAAACAGGACAAGGGCAAAAAGGGAGACCCCAAGAAGAAATAGAACCCCGGCTATACTATAATAGCTTATGGGGAGTTTGAGGGGGTTCAAATCTCCCTTAATCCCTCTTTACGAAAGAGGGAAAGATTGACTATAAGCGAGGATACATGGGTTTATATAATCGTCCTCTCCCTTTCGTAAAGGGAGAGTGAGAGAGGGATTTAACCACAGGGGGTGAGGTTTATCAATAGCCAGCCATCAAACAAAATCGCCGAAGTAATCGAGGCCAGCACGGCACAGTTCGCCGCCCAGTGCTACGAGCTTTACGAGCTGCCGCCCCTCGGCAGCCTGGTAAAAACCGGCGATATTTACGGCATCGTCGCCGGGGCCACCACCAGCAGCCTGGAGCCGGGGCGCAGGCCCATCGCCCGCGGCAAGGACGAAGCCTCAGAGGAAGCCGTCTACGAGTCCAGCCCCCAGCTTTCGAAGCTCCTGCGGAGCGAGTTCGAGGCGGTGGTGGTGGGGCATAAAGACGGCGATACCCTGCGCCAGTACCTGCCCCCGCAGCCCGCCCGCATCCACGGCTTTGTATATTTATGTCAACCCGACGAGGTAAAGGAGTTCAGTCAATCGTTCGGCTTTCTCAATATTTTAACCAGCGCCGCCCTGCCCGTCCCCACCGAGGAGCTAATCGCCGCCGCCCTGCGCCAGATGAGCCGCGCCCACGAGGACAGTCGCGCCTTCCTGGTGGCGGCGGGTAAAGAATTAGCTAACCTGCTCAGTTCTGATTTCATCCGACTGAAAAACATCCTGGGGAGGCTCCAATGAGCGACCGACTCGGCATCGTAACCGTAGCCTCGCTGGAAAAAGGCGTGGACGTCCGCCTGGACAGCCCGGTATCGGTGGAGGACATGGTGGTGGGGCGCTACGTCACTATCGAAGGACAGAAACGCCGCTTCTTCGGCATGATAACCGATGTCAGCCTGGGTGTCACCGACCCCCGCCTCGCCGTTTCCCCACCCGACATCGCTGACCCCTTTATCGCCGAGGTGCTGACGGGCACCAGCACCTTCGGAACGATACACGTCACCCCCATGCTCACCATCGGCGGCGACGCGGCAGCTTTGCTCGAAGGCCCCCAGCCCGTCAAGACCATCCCCGGCCACTTCTCCGCGGTCAACCTGGCCTCGGAGCGCGACATGGAGCTCGTCTTCGGCAAGGAAGACCCGCAGCGATTTAACATCGGCAACCCGCTGGACATGGAGCTCAAGCTCTGCCTCAACCTGGTGGAATTCGTCAAGCGTTCCAACGGCATTTTCGGCAAGAGCGGCACCGGCAAGACCTTCCTCACGCGCATCCTGCTCATCGGCATGCTGCAAAAAAGCAAGGCCGTCAACCTGATTTTCGATATGCATAACGAGTACGGCTGGCAGGGCACGTCGGAAGGCGGCCCGCCTGTTAAAGCACTTAAACAGCTATTTCCGGCCAGCGTGGCCGTCTGTACGCTCGACGAAGAGAACTCGCGGCGGCGGGGCGTCAGCACCGACTTCGTCGTGAAAATCGGCTACGATGAAATAGAGCCGGAAGATATCGCTATCCTCCGTTCGACGTTAAATCTAACCGACCTTGCCGTCGAGGCCACGCATCAGTTAAAGCGCCGTTTCGGTAAAAGCTGGATTCAAAAAACACTGGATATTCAAGATTCTGAAGAAGTAAAACAGCTTTTAGAAGAAACCAAGATTCACGAGAGCACTTTATCTAGCCTTATGCGCGGCCTGGGCACCATCCGGCGCCTGCCCTTTATCGAGCCGCATGCACCGGTCGACGCCGTGAAGAATATCCTCGACCATCTCGACCGCGGAATGAATGTCGTTTTAGAATTCGGCAGGTACCGGGATATTACCGCCTACGTACTGGTCGCCAACATGCTCGCCCGCCGCATTTACAGCCAGTACCAGTCGCGGACGGAAAAGGCCATGGCCGAAGGTTCGGCGGCGCCCAACCCGCTGGTGATAACCATCGAGGAAGCGCACAAGTTCCTCAACCCGGAGGTCGCCTCCCAGACTATCTTCGGCACCATTGCCCGCGAGATGCGCAAGTACAACGTCAGCCTGCTGGTAATAGACCAGCGCCCCAGCGGCATCGAGAGCGAAGTCATGTCGCAGATGGGAACCAAGATAACCTGCCTCCTCGACAACGAGCGGGATATCGATAGCGTTCTGGCCGGCGTTTCCGGCAAGAGCGAACTGAAATCGGTCCTGGCCCGCCTGGCGCCCAAACAGCAGGCACTCATCTTCGGCCACGCCGTACCCATGCCGGTGGCGTTCCAGCCCCGCGAATACGGCTCCGCCCAGTCTTACAAGGACTTTATCTCGGCAGGACCGTCGGAACAGGCGGAAAAAGACGTCGAGGAACTCTGGGAATAGAGGTCGTTTAGTAACCGCTCACGGTGAGCCTGTCGAACCGCACGGATACGAATAACCTCACCCTTCGACAAGCTCAGGGTGAGCGCAAGATAGGACATTATTGATAGCTAAACGACCCAAGGAATAGCATGAGCGTGGATATAAAAAGGAAGAAAGTCGGTCTGGCCCTGAGCGGTGGTGCCGCGCGCGGCCTGGCCCATGTCGGCGTGCTGCGGGTACTGCAAAAAGAAGGTATCCCCATCGATATGATTGCCGGTACCAGCGCCGGCGCCGTTATGGGCGCCGCTTATGCCTGGAGCCAGGATACCGTCCGCATGACTAAAGACGCCCTGGACGCCGGCTGGAAAAGAATGGCCCCCCTGATTGACCCCTCCATACCGAAAACCGGGTTCATCAAGGGTAAAAAAATACAGGACCTCATCTCCAACTATATCGGCGGCAATATTAAGTTCAGCGACCTTAAAATACCGTTCGCCTGTGTTGCCACGGACATCGATACCGGTGAAGAGATAGTGATTGACAGCGGTTTGGTGCCGGAAGCGCTCCGGGCCAGCATCTCCATACCTGGCATATTCACTGTGGTGAAACGTGAAGGAAGATACCTCGTCGATGGCGGCCTGACAACCCCCGTTCCCGTCGAAGTGGTCAGGTGCATGGGAGCCGATTTTATTATCGCCGTGAACGTCAGCCCGGACGTTGCCGTCCGCATGGGAAAATCGAATAAACAGCGGGTGGAGGCCCGCAAAGAACCGAATATCTTCCAGGTAATTATGCAGTCGATATACATCACCACGTACTCGCTAGCGCGAAACAGCCTGGAAAATGCCGATATCGTCATCGAACCCGACCTCTCACGCATAGGCGCCGGCGATTTTAATAAAGCCCGGGAATTAATCACCCGCGGCCGGCGTGCGGCGCAAAACGCCATCCCGGAAATAAAAAGGAAACTAGAAGGCCTTTAGTTATAGCAGGAACAGGACTATGCACTGGGTTTATTATTTCGGCAGAGTTTTAATACGTATACTGGTATTCCCCTTCGCAAGCTGGCACATAAGGGGTCGGGAAAACGTCCCCGATAGCGGCCCTTTGCTCATCGTCTGCAATCATCTTCACCTGGCCGACCCGCCTATGGTCGCCGCCAGTATCAAGTTGAAATCGGTTGTCATGGCTAAAGAGGAGCTATACCAGCACTGGTGGTCACGTTTCTGGGTCGGAAACTTCGGCTCTTTTCCGGTACGGCGGGGAGGAATCGATAGAGAAGTGCTCCGCCAGGCGGAACGATGGCTGAAGCAGGACATTTCTGTAATCATGTTCCCGGAAGGCTCAAGAAGCCCGACCACCCAGATGCAGCCGGCCCTGTCCGGCGCGGCGTTAATCGCCTCCCGGCTGGGTATACCCATCCTACCAGTGGGCATCGCCGGCACCGATAAGCTCAGGAATCTCAAGTGGTGCGTGCTGCACCGACCCACCATAACCGTTACGATAGGCAAGCCTTTCAATCCCCCGCCGACCGACGGCAAATTGACCAGGGAACAGCGCAATCAACTGATAAATGATATCATGAGGAAAATCGCCGCTCTCCTGCCCCCGGAATATCACGGCGTTTATGCCGGAGGAGAAAGTTTAAGCCATCAACCTTCTGGAAAAAGTCGCTCATAAGTGCAGAATATCGGTTGTTTATAATAAAGAAAAACATACCAATAATTGAGAAAGCAACCAAGATCGGCTTCTGCTTCGGGGTGAGGCGGGCTATCAACCTTCTGGAAAAGGTAGCCCACAAGCGTGGAGACGTGGAAACCCTGGGGGCGGTGGTGCACAACCAGCAGGTGCTGCAAAAGCTGTCCGATATCGGCGTCAGGGTCGTCAATAAAATCGACGACATCGAGGGCGACGTTGTCGTCACCAGCTCTCACGGCGTCAGCCCGGCGCTGGAGGACGAACTGTGGAGTCGGCACATCGACGTTATCAGCACCACCTGTCCCTTCGTGCGCCGAGCCCAGATCGCCGCCCGCCGACTGGCAGAATCGGGCTTCTTCGTCATCGTCTACGGTGATGCCGAGCACCCCGAAGTAAAAGGTATTCTGGGCTGGGCCAAGGGCCAGGGGCTGGCAACGCTCGACGAGAAACCCGTCGCCGCACTCGAACCACCGTCACGTCGACTCGGAATCCTATCCCAGACAACCCAGGTGCCGGCCTACTTTGCCGGGTTTACCAAGAAGATTATCGACCATGCACTGACCAAGGACTCCGAGATACGCATCATCGATACCATCTGCCACGACATACGGGAAAGGCAGGCCGCCGCCATGGAACTGGCCCACCGTGCTGACCTCATGCTGGTGGTCGGAGGGCGTTCCAGCGCCAATACCAACCGCCTGGCCGAACTCTGCTCTCAGGTCACGGAGACGCACCTCATAGAAACCGCCGGGGAAATTCAGCCCGACTGGATTAAGGGTAAAAACCTGATAGGCGTTACCGCCGGTGCCTCCACCGCCGAGCAATCGGTGGAGGAAGTGATGAAACGACTGCAAGACCTGTCCTCGCCTTGACGGAGATACACGGCACTGCTTATAATTTAATCTGTATTTAACGGCATATCCGCTGACTTCGTGAATCTCTAAGATAGTCCCAGAAAAGACAGAATTCAGATTAGATATTATACCTGACCCGGTTTAGGGAGGGAGGAACGATACCTTGGACTACTTTTTGGATGAACAGCAGAAGACCATCAAGGACCTGGCCCGGAGGATTGCCGAAGAAAGAATACTGCCGGTCCGGGCGGAACTCGATGAAAAAGAGGAATTCCCCTGGGATATTGTCAAAGACCTGGCCGATGCCGACATGTTCCGCGTCTTTGTCCCGGAGGAATACGAGGGGCTGGGCGGCGGCTGCCTGGAACTGTGCCTGGTCGTGGAAGAGTTAAGCCGGGTCTGCAGCGGGGTGGCGGTCACCTACGCGGCCAGCGCACTGGGCTGCATGACCCTGATGGAGTACGGCACCGACGAGCAGAAACGGAAATTTCTCCCCGATATCGCCAGCGGCAAGAAGCTGACCGCCTTTGCCATAACGGAGCCGACGGCCGGCAGCGACGCCGGCAATATCAAGACGACGGCGGAAAAGGTCGAGGGGGGCTACCTGCTCAACGGCACCAAGCAGTTCATCACCAACGGCGGCGAGGCCGAGATATATACGGTCATCGCCCTGACGGATAAAACCAGAGGCGCCCGCGGTGCCAGCGCTATTATCGTGGAAAAAGACACTCCGGGCTTCACCTTCGGCAAGAAGGAGAAGAAGCTGGGTATCCGCACTTCGGCCACCAGGGAGTTGGTCTTCAAGAACTGTCTCGTGCCCGAGGGAAACCTCCTCGGCAAGCCGGGCCTGGGCTTTATCCAGGCAATGCGTCTCTTCGACCGCTCCCGACCGGGAATAGGGTCACAGGCGGTGGGGCTGGCCCAAGGGGCTTTAGAAGCGGCCACGGACTACGCCCGGGAGCGCGTCCAGTTCGACCAGCCCATCATCTCCATGCCGGTTGTCCAGCACATGCTGGCGGACATGGCCATCCAGGTCGAAGCCGCCCGGGCCCTGGTCTATGCCGCCGCCAAGTATGTCGACAGCGGCGCCCGGAACGTCACCGAGGAATCGGCCATGGCCAAGGTCTTCGCCTCGGATGCCGCCATGAAGGTAACCATGGATGCCGTGCAGATTTGCGGCGGCTCCGGCTACATGCGGGACTACCCGGTGGAGAAAATGATGCGGGACGCTAAAATCCTCCAGATATACGAAGGCACCAACCAGATACTGCGCAACGCCATCGCCGTGAACCTGAGGAAGAGAAAGGCCAGAACGGCATGAATATTGTCGTCTGCCTGAAGCAGGTGCCCGGCACCACCGAAGTTAAGATAGACCCCCAGACGAATACCCTCATCCGACAGGGAATCGAGAATATCATCAACCCCTTCGATGCCTATGCCATCGAGGAAGGGGTGCGACTCAAGGAGAAAGACGGGGGCAGGGTCGCCGTCATCACCATGGGACCATCCCAGGCGGAAGCGGCGCTGCGGGAAGCCGTTTCCCTCGGGGCCGATGAAGCCATTTTGCTGAGCGACCGCGCCTTCGCCGGCGCCGACACCCGGGCGACCGCCTACACACTATCGCGGGCTGTTGCCAAACTGGAAAAATGCGACCTCATCATCTGCGGACGTCAGACCATCGACGGGGATACCGGCCAGGTAGGCCCGGAACTGGCGGAGATGCTGGACATACCCTTCGTCGCCTATGTCAGCCAGATAGAAGAGATAAGAGACGGTTACCTGCGTTTGCGGCGGATGGTGGAGGAAGGCCATGAAGTCATCGAGACGACCCTGCCGGCTGTCATCACCGTCGCCAAGGAAATCAACGTGCCCCGCCTGCCCTCGCTGCGCGGCATCATGAAGTCGAAGAGCGCCGTCATCCCCACCTGGGGCATCCAGGAACTGGGCGTCGATGAAAGCTCGGTCGGCCTGTCCGGCTCCTCCACGCAGGTAATAAAAGTGTTCTTCCCCCAGAGAGTCCACCAGGCCGAGATGCTGGAAGGTCCCCTGGAAAAGCAGGTGGATACGCTGATTGACAGGCTCAAGAGTGCCGGTTTGTGCTAGGATTTTTTATTAATGGGAGTGAAGATTGATACACTCAAATGCACGGGCTGCGGCGCCTGCACCTTCGTGTGTCCGGTCGGTGTGCTGGCCGTGGAGGATATGAAATGCCGTGTTAAAGAAGGCTGTATTTCCTGCGGTAAATGCGTGGACAGCTGCCACTGGCAGGCGATAACGCTGGAAGACGAACCAGAAAGAAAGACTGATTGACGAATATGGGAATTAATTTCGACCTGGAAAAATGTACCGGCTGCGGCAACTGCGTACCGGCCTGTCCCTTCGGCCTGCTGGACGTGGTCGATGATAAGGTACAATTAAAAGAGGGCTGCACCCTCTGCGGCGCCTGCGTGGATGCCTGCAGCTTTGAGGCCATCACCATCGAAGCACCCCAAGAAACCGCCGAAGTAAGCGATAGCTCCCGCGGCGTCTGGGTATTCGCCGAGCAGCGGCGCGGCGTCCTGAAAAACGTCGCCTTCGAGCTCCTTTCACGGGGCAGGGAGCTGGCCGATACCTTGCGGACGGAACTATGCGCGGTGTGCCTCGGCCATAATGTTGAGGGCATCGACCGGCTGATAGCTTACGGTGCCGACAAGGTCTACCTGGTGGACAGTCCGGACCTGGCCGATAACCAGGAGGACTACCTCACCCATAAGCTCATCGAACTTATCAGGGAGCACCAGCCGGAGATAGTTATCGCCGGCGCTACGGCGCTGGGTCGCTCCTTCTTCCCCCGCGCGGCGGCCATTTTGAATACCGGGCTTACCGCCGACTGCACCGGACTGGATATCGATATCGAGAAAAGGCTCCTCCTGCAGACCCGCCCCACCTTCGGCGGTAACATCATGGCCACCATCATCTGCCCGGCGAAGCGCCCCCAGATGGCCACCGTCCGCCCGCGTGTCTTTAAAAAGAACACCCCGGACGACCAACGCCAGGGGCAGATTATCAGGGTCGACTTCAAAAAAGAAGGCATTACATCAAAGACCAGACTTCTCGACTTTATTGATGATGTCACCGAGACGGTCAAGCTTGAGGACGCCGATATTATCGTCTCGGGCGGTAGAGGACTGGGCAAACCCGAGAATTTCAAGCTGCTGGCCGAGCTGGCGGAAGCTATGGGGGCGGCGCTGGGCTCATCCCGGGCGGCGGTGGATGAGGGGTGGATTCCCTACTCTCACCAGGTGGGCCAGACCGGCAAGACCGTCTGCCCCAAGCTCTACATTGCCTGCGGCATCTCCGGGGCCATCCAGCACCTGGCGGGCATGCAGACCTCGGATATCATCGTCGCCATCAACGACGACCCCAATGCCCCTATCTTTGAGGTGGCCACCTACGGCATCGTCGGCGACCTTTTCCAGGTTGTGCCGATGCTGATTAAAAAGCTGAAGGGGTAATCAGGTAAGCGGGGAGTCTAAGAGGGGTGTCAGCCCCTCTTACTTATTTTCCCACACATGGGGTGAGGTAGTTAAAACTGCTCCCCGGTTTTACAGCTACCTTCAAAATATGGTACAATCACACGTAATCGATTTGAGGAATTATGAATTAATCAGCGGCCATTAATAATTACAGAATGGCTGTCAGCTACCCCACCGAAAATCACCCCGAATAACAGCGTTAATCCATTAACATCAAGATAACTCCATAAATACCCCGTATCTATATATTTCGCGTTTCCACAGGAAAGGAGAGAATTATGACACAGGCAAAACCCGGCGATACCGTGAAAGTCCATTATACGGGCAAGCTGAAAGACGGCAAGGTATTTGATACTTCCGCCGACCGCGAACCCCTGGAATTTAAAATCGGTGAAAACCAGCTCATCCCCGATTTCGAACAGGCGGTAGTCGGTATGGAACCGGGCGAGTCTAAAAGCATACAGATAGCTTCTGAGAACGCCTACGGGCCGCATAACGAAGAAATGGTAATGGTTGTCGAAAGAAAGGATATACCGGAGGGTCTGAACCCGCAGGTCAACCAGAAACTGCAGGTACAACAACAGAACGGTCAATCATTCGTTGTCACCGTAACGGACGTATCGGAGGCAAGCATTACTCTGGACGGCAATCACCCGCTGGCCGGCAAGGACCTGACTTTCGATATCCAGCTAACGGAGATTCCGTGATTACTCCACTCATGGTTACACTCCTCAGGCTTGCGGCAGGTGCCCTATTTAGCCTATAATATACTGAGTTCGGTTGGAGTGGAGGTGAGGTGGTATGCAGATAAATGTATCTCAGTTGCTTCAAGAATCCATCGGGGCGACACGGGATTACGAGATTAACGAAGCGGCTGATATTATCGGTGACGGAAAAAAATATACGTTCCAGGGTGAGTGCCATCTGCTGCGTACCCAGCGCAGTATCCTGGTGAGGTGCGCGCTGAGCATGGAAGTGGAACTCACCTGTAATCGCTGTCTGGGTCAGTTCCGCCACCCGCTGAAAGTAAACTTTGAAGAGGAGTTTTTACCTACCGTAGATGTATTGAGCGGGGTGCCGCTGCCCCTGCCTGAAGAGGTTGACCCCTTTACCATTGACGAACATCACACCATCGATTTAACAGAAGCGATACGTCAATACTCGGTAATGGCTATCCCGATAAAGGCACTCTGTGATAAAGACTGTGCCGGGCTCTGCCCGAAATGCGGACAAAATCTGAATCAGGGGAAATGCGACTGCCCGGTACAGGAGATAGACCCCCGCTGGTCTGAGTTGACAAAACTGCTGTAGCCCCTGACGAAATAATATCTTATAGAACGGAGTACTGTATGGGAGCTCTACCAAAACGGAAAAAAAGCAAGTCACGTGCCGGTAACCGGCTGAGTCATAATGCCCTGAAACCGCCAGCACCGGATATTTGTCCCCAGTGCCATAGCCCCAAGATGCCCCACCATGCCTGTCCCACCTGCGGAACCTATAACGGACGGGAAGTTATCAAGATGGAAGGGCGGAAAAAAGCGGCTGGCTAATTTCTCCACCCGGTGAGAGACTCCTCCTGTCTTGTTTCCCTTATTCCAGTCCTGCGCAGGGAGTCTGCTTTATATCTTAGAGTTACTTAAGAGGAGGGAAAGCAACCGAGATGACGAAAGTAGCCTGGGTATTCCCCGGCCAGGGTTCTCAATCCGTGGGCATGGGGCGCGACCTTTACGACAACGCTAAATCAGTTAAAGCTATCTTTGAACAGGCCGATGAAGCGCTGGGATTCTCCATATCTACACTCTGTTTTGAAGGCCCGGAGGATGACCTCCGCCAGACCATCAACGCCCAGCCCGCCCTGGTGACCGACTCCTTCGCCTGCCTGGAAGCCACCCGCGAAATCAACGGTAACAAACTGACCACACCCGCCTTTATGGCCGGCCACAGCCTGGGAGAATACACGGCGCTGGCGGTAGCCGGAGTTTTCGATTTCGCCACAGCCGTGCGACTCGCCCGCGAGAGAGGCCGGCTGATGCATGAGGCCGGACAGAAACGTGCGGGCGCTATGGCCGCCATCATCGCACTGGATGAAGACAAGGTGGCCGAGGTCTGCCGGGAGTCAGATACCGTCATTGCCAATATCAACTGTCCGGGACAAATTGTTATCAGCGGCGCCGCCGAGAATATCACCAAAGCCATGGAAATGGCCACCGCCGCCGGGGCCAGCCGAGCCATCCCGCTCCAGGTGAGCGGCGCCTTCCATTCACCGCTGATGCAGCCGGCGGTCGAAGGAATGTCCGAATATCTCGACGCCACCACCTTTGAGACGCCGTCTATCCCCGTTATCGGCAACACCACCGCCGAACCCATGACCACCGCCGAAGCGGTGAAAACGGAGTTGCGCAACCAGCTGACCAACCCCGTGCAATGGCAGCGCACCATCGAATACATGGTGAATGAAGGTGCCTCCACCTTTATTGAGATAGGGCCGGGTAAAGTGCTGACCGGACTCATCAAACGCATCAACAAGGAAGTCGCCACCCAGAACATCGGCGACCTGGAAGCGGTCAGAAATTCAGGTAACCCATCCCCCTGACCCCCTTCCCTTGGGTATTGGTGAAGGGAAGGGGGAAATTAGATGAGAGGGGTTGCACCCCTCTCGAATCTCTCCTATACTTTGATAAAACGGGGCGTCTAAGAGGGGCGCCAGCCCCTCTTTCTTTACTTCCCCCTCTCCTTTGATACCTTGTAAGGAGAGGGGGACACAGGGGGTGAGGTAGATAAGAATAGTCAAAGGGGGTGCAGGATACCATGGACCTTACGGATAGAGTAGCCATAGTTACCGGCAGCGCCAGGGGTATCGGGCGGGCTATCGCCCTGAAACTGGCCGAGGTCGGGGCCGACATCGTGGTCAACGATATCGCCGCCGCGACTGACACACTGGAAAGCACCGCCAACGAAATCAGGGCGCTGGGACGGCAGGCTCTGGCGGTTACCGCCGACGTGAGCTCCCCGGAAGATGTCAGCCGTCTTGTCGAGACGGCCGCCAGCAACTTCGGAAGAATCGATATCCTGGTGAATAATGCCGGGGTTACCCGTGACCAGCTTATCATGCGGATGTCCGATGAAGAATGGGATACCGTGCTGAATATCGACCTGAAGAGTACCTTCCTGTGTACCCGTGCGGTGCTGCGGCATATGCTCCGCCAGCGCTGGGGCAGGATTGTCAGCATTGCCAGCGTGGTGGGTATTATCGGCAATGCCGGCCAGGCCAACTATGCTTCGGCCAAGGCCGGTGTCATCGGGCTGACGAAATCCATCGCCAAGGAGGTCGGCTCCCGCGGTATTACCGCCAACGCCATCGCCCCCGGTTTCATAGAAAGCAGGATGACGGAGCAGCTCGACGAGAAACAGCGGCAGGCGCTCCTGGAACATATTCCCCTGGGAAGCATCGGCACCCCCCGCGACGTGGCCGAGGCCGCGGCTTTCCTGGCCTCCGAAGAAGCGAGGTATATCACCGGGCAGGTCCTGAACGTGGACGGCGGCATGGCCGGAGGCTAGATTGTTTCTTGCTTCTTCTCCGGCAGTTCAATCTTGACACCGTACCGCCGCATCCGCCACTCCTTGAGGCAGTGGAGCACTTCCCCATCGGTGATATCATGCCAGTACCGGTAGTAGTCCGATACGTAGAATCTCGGCTCGGTGCCGACGGTGCAGGTCACCACTCTATCGGCAACTTTGCGTATTTCCTCCACCACGTGCTCCGGCCCTACCGGCACCGCGGCAATTATCTTCTCCGGCTTGCGGTGGCGCAGCGACTCGACAGCCGCCCTCATGGTATATCCCGAAGCCAGGCCGTCATCCACGATTATCACCGTCCGGCCGGTGATAGAAAGCGGCGGCCTCTCCCCGTGATAGAGCAGGCTCCGGTTGCGGATGTCCGACCTCACCCGGCCTACCTGATAGTTAATCTGCTGCCGGCTCAGGCCGGCCTGTTTGACCACTTCCTCGTTGAGAATCGTGGTGCCGTCATCGGTTACGGAACCGAAACCGCCTTCGGGACTGAGGGGCAGCGGAATCTTACGCGAGATAACAAGGTCGAGGTCAGCACCGAGCGACAGGGCGACGCTGAGCGCCACGGCGACTCCCCCGTTGGGGATGCCGAGCACCATCACCGATTTATTGGCGTATTCGAAAAGCCTTTCGGCGAGCTTGCGTCCGGCGTCATAGCGGTTCTCAAAGACAGGCTCGGCAGCAGAATGGCGCATGTAACTCTCCTCCGTTCTAACTGTTAAATCATTCTATCAGCTTGAACTCTTTCACATCCACCAGGCCGAGGTCGGTCAGCCGAAGTTCCGGTATTACCGGCAGTGCCAGGAAAGATAGTGCGGCGAAGGGTGCCGGCAGGGTCGCTCCCAGACCCCTGGCCGCCTGCTCCAGCCTCTCCAGTCCGGCGACCACCGTCTCCAGCGGTTCGTCGGATAGCAGGCCGGCAATCGGCGTGGCCAGTCTGTCCAGCACTTTCCCACCCGCCACCACCACCAGACCGCCCTGCAAACGCTCGACCTCCCTGATGGCAGCGAAGATATCCTCGTCACTGGTGCCGACGACGACGATGTTATGCGAATCGTGGGCGGTGGACGAGGCTAAAGCCCCCCTTCTCAGTCCGAAGCCGGTCACCAGCCCGATGCCGATATTGCCCGTGGCACGATGTCTTTCCACCACCACCGCTTTCAGGATATCCTGGCCAGTATCAGACAGGATAAACCCATCAACGACTCTCACTTTTTGAAGCTTCTTGCGAGTTATTATCTGGCCGGGGATAACCTCGATAACCGGCCGGCTCTCCCCGGAAGCCCTGAGTCTCAGTGCCTCTATGGTAAACGGCTTAATGTTGACCGTATGGGTCAACCGATTTCCCTTTGATTCAGGCAATTCAAACAGCGGTTTTCCTTCCCGCGCCACCAGCCGGCCCCGGTAGAAGACCACCTCGATTTTAAAATCATGTAAATCATCAAGCACGATGAGATTGGCAAAATAGCCGGGGGCCACTGCACCCAGCCCGTCCAGACGGAAATAATCAGCGGTATTGATAGTGGCCAGCTGGATAGCCCGCACCGGGTCGAGCCCAAGTTTGATGGCCTTACGCACCACGGCGTCGATATCACCATCATGGAGAATGTCAACGCCATGGCGGTCGTCAACCACGAAGAGGCACCTTTTATAGGTCTTGTCCGTAACCAGGGGCAGCAGGGCTTCCAGGTTCTTCTCCGTGGAACCCTCCCGTATCATGACATGCATGCCCCGCCGCAGCTTTTCTTCGGCCTCGGCCAGAGCGACCGACTCGTGGTCGGAATAGATACCGGCGCCGATATAGGCATTCAGGTCTTTGCCGGAAACACCCGGAGCGTGACCGTCAACGACTTTGCCCCTTGTCGACTCTATTTTACTCAGCACAGCGGCATCACCGGCCAGAACGCCGGGGTAGTTCATAACCTCCCCCAGCCCTATGCATTCCTTAAATCGCAAAATCCGCCGTATGTCCTCCGGGCCGAGGCTGGCCCCCGATGTCTCCAGGTGGGTTGCCGGTACGCAGGAAGGCGCCATCAAGAACAGGTCGAACGGTAACCGGCGGGCGCAGTCCAGCACGTATCTTATACCGTCCAGGCCACAGACATTGGCAATTTCGTGAAGGTCGGTGACTATGCTTGAAGTACCGTGCGGCACCACCGCCCGCGCGTACTGGCCGACATCCAGCATGGAGCTTTCCAGGTGGGTATGCCCGTTGATGAGGCCGGGCGCCAGGTATTTTCCGTTCAGGTCGATAACCTTTTTGGCTTCCTTATAGTCGCCTACCCCGGCCACCCTGCCCTCACAAACAGCCACGTTGCCCGTCTCAATCTCGCCGTTAAAGGTGTTGACCACCCGGGCATTGGCCAGAACAAGGTCGGCGGGAGATTCTCCTTTAGCTACGGAGATTAAATGATTTAATGGACTCAATACTACTCCTCCAGATAACAGATATCGGGAAGATTGCGGTACTTCTCGTCGCAGTCCAGGCCATAGCCGACCAGGAATTTGTCCGGTACGGTAAAACCCAGATAATCTATGTCCGCCGGCACCCGCCGCCGGGACGGCTTATCCGTCAGGGCGCAGAGTCGCAGCGAAGCCGTTTTTTTCCTCTTCAGATAGTCCAGGAGAAAAGCTACCGTGATGCCGGTATCCACGATATCCTCGACCACCAGCACGTGCCTGCCCCTGACCGCCGAGCGAAGGCCCTGTACCACCTTCACCCTCCCCGAAGTCTGCCGGCCGCTGCCGTAGCTGGACAGTCGGACGAACTCCAATTCCAGTGTAAAATCAAGCTGACGGACGAGGTCGGCCAGGAACATGAAAGAGCCTTTGAGAATACCAATCAGAAGGGGGTTTTTATCGTGATAGTCGCTGGTGATTTCCGAAGCCAGCCGCTTAACGGCGGAATCTATCTCCGCCCGGGGGAAAAGACTGTGCAGTTTGGCTTGAGAATCCATACCTAGTGGAATTATAGCCCTTACTGGCGAGCATGTCTATACTACGGTAATGAATAAGTATCTCCTAAATACAGCAAGGCTGGATACCCTTTCGGAATATCCAGCCTTACCCTGAGTCTGTTTCGTTTGGCTTCAGCTCCTCTACCTCCTTCGCTCAAGTTTTACCGGGTGTCTTTTAGCCGGTTGTCTTGACGGCGGCTTTCTTCTCTCGGGCAGCCCTTGCCTCACGAATAGCGTGGACAATACCACCAACGTTGAGATACCAGACGAAAGCTACTGGGAAGAGGATTACCGGAATCGCCACCACTAACGCTACTATCAATTCCCACTGCATCGTTTTTACCTCCTTTTCTTATTTCCACTATTAGCTTACCACCCTGCCATTAAAAACAGCTTCCGCCGTGATACCTATTTACAATCGTTTAAAACACTTAAATCATGTGTATTCACTTATCGTTTTATGCTTACGGGGGAATGGCTTGAATTAAGTATAAATACGTAGCCAGAGGAGGATAATGTTGATAGTAGAGGCTATAGTTTGATACCGGATGAACTCCGCGGACTCGTTATAAAACAAGACAATTGGTATTACAATTAGGGCACCTTAACTCAATCATTCCCCATTATCCTCAGCTGTTTCAGGTTGTGTTAAGTCTGTTCTAACTCTTCAACGGAAAGATTCAGTTTTACCTTCTCTTTAGTTGCCTGAGCCACGTTTTCAGGCGTGAAGTAGACGGCACTGACATCATCGTCCAGACGCACCATGTATTTACGCGGCTCTCCCGACCAGGCATCCATGACGATATGGTCAACCTCGCCGAGAGGTTTGTTATTTTTATCCACCACGGACATTCCGTATTCTATATCCATTTCAGTCACCCCACTATGAGTCCTTGATTATAGTTCAACGCTGGGGCTCGATAATCACCTTGAGCGATTTATTTGCCCCGGCGACGAGCTTAAAGCCCAGCCCTGTCTCCGCCAGACCCAGCCGATGGGTAATCATCTCCCCTACCGGCAGGCGTCGGGCGTGAATGAGCCTAAGGGCCGCCGCGTAATCGGCGGGACTGCCGGCATAGGAAGTGGTCAGCGTGATGTCGTTACGCCAGAACAGGTCGTTGATTGATACCGGAATGGTAACACCGGGGACTGTGGGCGCGAAGAAGAGGACAGTACCGCCGCGTTCGACCGAAGCCAGCGCCTGATTTACGGCCGCGACGGCTCCGGTGCACACGATGACGAGGTCGGCCAGCCGCCCGTCATTCAGCTCGCGCAGGCGGTCGGGAGAAAATTCATCGGCGCCAATCGCCGCATCGGCCCCGAACTTTTCAGCCGCCTCCAGACGGTAGGCGTTGATGTCCACGGCGGCGATGAGTCCGGCGCCGAGCGCCCGGGCCAGCTGCACATGAAGCAGCCCGGAAATACCAGTGCCGATAACGAGGACACTCTGCCCCGGTTGCAGGTTCGCCCTTCGCTGCCCGCGCAGGATACAGGCCAGAGGTTCGGTAAAGGTAGCCTCTTCAAAAGATACGTCGTCGGGTAAAAGAAAGACGCCACGGTCAACGTTGATGGCGGGCAGTCGGACATACTCGGCGAAGCCACCGGGGTCGAAGTTAGTCCGGCGCAGGGTATCGCAGACGGTCGGATTGCCGTTCAGGCAGTAATAGCAGGTGTTGCAGGGCACGTGATGGGCCACGGCTACACGGTCGCCGACTTTGAACGACTCAATACCCTCGCCCACCTCCACGACCTCGCCGGCAATCTCGTGTCCCAGTACCAGCGGTGCCCGGTCGAGGCGGTACCACTCCATGACATCGCTGCCGCAGATACCGCTGGCGACCACGCGCACCAGCAGTTCACCCACTCCAATCTTCGGCTTGGGCCTCTCCTCGACACGTACGTCCCGGTTGTTATACCATACGGCAACGCGCATTTTTCAATCAGATAACCTGTTCGTTTTTAACGGTATCGTATATCTCCTGCGCCTGTTCCGGGGTGGCATCATCGTGCACGATGGCGCGCAGCGCCCTTATCATGGCTACCGGGTACTCGTTCTGCCAGACGTTCCTCCCCAGGTTGACACCGATGGCACCCTTCTGTATGCCGTCGTGGACGAACTGGAACACCTCAAGCTCCGTTTCCGTCTGGGGTCCGCCCGCCATGACTACCGGCACGGGACAACCATTCACCACCCTTTCAAAGTTCTCGCACCAGTAGGTCTTGACTATCCGGGCGCCCAGTTCGGCGGCAATCCGCGAGGCCAGTGCCAGATAGCGGGCGTCCCGCTTCTCCAGTTCTTTCCCCACCGCCGTCACCGCCATGACGGGGATACCATACTTCTCACCTTCGTTAACAAGCCTTGACAGGTTCAGCAGCGAGTCTTTCTCGTAGTCGGTGCCGACAAATATGGAGAGACCCATTGCCGATGCATTGAGACGTATTACCTCGTCAATATCGGTGGTAATACCTTCATTGGCAAGGTCGGCCCCTACCATGCTGGTGCCGCCGGAGACGCGGAGGATAATCGGTTTGCTGCCGGCCGGGGCTATTGCCGAGCGCAGTACCCCCCTGGTGACGAAGACGGCATCGGCGTAGGGCATTATCGGCTCAAGGGTTTTGCCCGGTTCTTCCAGCTTCCTGGTAGGCCCCTGAAAATACCCGTGGTCAATCGGCATAAAGAGACAGCGTCCGTCCGATGGAATCAAACGTGACAGACGGTTGGCCATTCCCCATTCCATAATCGGTAACCCTCCTTACACGCTAATACTACAACATATCTAATTTATGGGATGGAGTCCGCTTTGTCAAACGAGCTAGGGATTATTTTTCTACCTCTCCCCCTTTGTCCCCCTCTCCTTACGAGGTGTCAAAGGAGAGGGGGAAATAAAAAAGAGGGGCTGACGTCCCTCTTAGACTCTCTTCTTTGGGGAGCGGGGGAATATATTACGGGTTAAGCAGAAGATGATGCGAGGGCGGTATGGGTGGGAATAGATAACAGCGAGGGGTGTGTGGGTGTAAGCATGTGCCACCTTTAGTAGGTTTGTTTACCAAGTTGGTCATCACGCAGAAATAAGAACGGCGTAATATACCCAGTACAACTTTTGGCTTCGTCTCCCAATCCACCTAAAGTAAACAACCTCGTTAGGGCACGAGCACACTTTTCAAACATGACTATGATTTCGTTATAAATATATCTGAAATTTTCATTAATATTAGATAATTTTAACTTACGTTGCCAATCCTTTTTTATTGATAATATATCAAACTCGAGTTGTCTCCACTGCTGTTCCATAGATGATGCATTGATTGTTTTATCCAACACAATATTCAAATAATAGTAACGATTATTCATTCCGAACTCTGATAATATTTTATTTGCATCCTTCAATAAAGCATCATCACAAAGATATTTAATGTCTGTTTGAGCGCAAGCTAATTTTAAATAATCATTGCTAAAACACTCACTAGTTATTTTATCCAAGAGAAAAACTAAGTCATGTCCCTTTCTGCTACGAGGCCATGGACTTTTGATAGGAAAATCACCAGTCTCACGAAGGATATGAAAACAAATAATAGTTTTCATTAAACGTTCAAATCCACTTGCTAAATTAAGTATAGGCAAGTGGTAGAAGTCATTCGCCCCATCAATTCGCTGAAGATGGCCTAAGCCTGCTTTGATGAGCTCTATTGAAGTGCGGACTTCTTCGATTATAGCTACGTTCTGTAAAGGTGTTACGCTCATTAAAATTATTTTATTCTCCCGCCTAAACCAGCTTCCTAATGGCGTCGACAATATCAGAGGTACGTGTACCCGGCCCGAAGACAGCCCTGATGCCGATTTTCTCCAGGGCGGGGATATCGTCCTCGGGGATAATACCGCCAGCTACCACGGCGACATTGGCCATATCCTTTTGCTTCAGCCCCTCCATGACCTCCGAGAAGAGCTCCCGGTGGGCGCCGGAGAGGCAACTCAGCCCGACGACATCGACGTCCTCCTGGAGGGCCGTCTGGACAATCATCTCCGGAGTCTGGCGGATACCGGTATAGATAACCTCCATGCCGGCATCGCGCAGGGCACGCGCCACTACCTTAGCACCGCGGTCATGGCCGTCCAGTCCCGGCTTGGCTACCAGCACCCGTATCTTTTTCCGACTCATAAAAAGCTACTCCCGAGTTTGTTATTCTCCACCACCCCGAGATTCTTCAGTCGCTCCGCTCCCTCAGAGTGACAAAGAGATATAAAGCTACTCCTGAGTTTGATTCTACAACACCCTGATATTATGGTTCTACTTCTTTTTTCTTTTCTGTCATTCTGAGGAGTCCCGATAAAATCGGGGCGACGCGAGAATCTACAACGAGTATCCTGTTATCACCTAGCTTATAATAATTCATCATAAAGATCCCGCCAGTCAGGGTTAAACGAAGTTATCAACGCCAGTTTCTTTTGTCGTACCCAGCTTTTTATCTGCTTTTCCCTAGCAAGAACCGCCAGAACGTCTCCTCCAGCCTCGTAATAGACAATCTTATGCACCCTATATCTCTTGGTAAAACCTTCCACCATGTCGTACTTATGTTCATAAATTCGGCGTACCAAGTCATTTGTAACACCAGTGTATAATGCTGTATTTCTGGCGGTGGTCATTATATATACATAATACTGCTTGCTTAGCATGGAGTGCTCGCATCACTCAGATTCTCACGGGCACTACGTGCCCTCAGAATGACAAAAGAAAAGCGGGAACGACAACAACAAAATATTACTCCCCCTCTTTTCCGGGCTGGACAAGCTCGACGAGCACCCCGTTGAACGATTTAGGATGCAGAAAACCAATTTTCCCGGCCACCCCTTCTCTCCCCTGTTTATCGATAAGCTGGACTCCCTTCCCTTCCATCTCATTTAAATCGGCATCAATGTCATCTACCTCCAGGGCGATATGATGGAGGCCTTCACCGCGCTTTTCCAGGAACGTGGCCACGGCGCTATCGGGACCCATCGGCTCAAGGAGGTCAATCTCTACCCCTTCGCCTAGCTTGAAAACGGCCTCGGTCACCCTCTGGCAGGGGGCTTCCTCGATGTGCGCCTTTATCCCCAGCAGACGCTCGAAGAGAACCGCGCTTTCTTTCAGATTATTGACGGCAATCCCGATATGATGGACCTTTTTAATCATCGCTTCTCCTTGCGTACCGCCCTAAAAAATGAGGAATTCTCTCTGCACGCCGAATACCTCGCGGAGGGCGTCGCAGATTTCTCCCACGCTGGCGTAGGCTTCCACGCACCGAATGAAAGCCGGCATGGTATTTTCAGAACTCCGGGCAACCTTCTTCAGGTTTTCCAGAGCTGCTTCCACTTCAACGGAATCTCGCTCCTTCTTAACCTTATTCAGCCCGGCTACCTGCTTTTTGGCTTCCGCAGGATTAACGCGGAGGAGTCCTTCTATCTTTGAATAGGGAGTGACGAATTTGTTCACGCCCACGATGATTCTTTCTTCCGCTTCCACCGCCTTCTGGTAACGGTAGGAGCTTTCCTGGATTTCCCGCTGCTGGAAACCTTTCCCGATGGCCACCAGGGCCCCATCCAGAGAGTCGATTTTAGCAATATACTGCTCCGCCGCCTCGACCATATCCCGCGTCAGTTTCTCCACCATCCACGCCCCGCCGAGCGGGTCGACCGAATCGGCCACGCCGCTCTCCCAGGCCAGGACCTGCTGCGTTCGTAAAGCCGTAGTGACGGCTTCTTCGGAAGGGGTGGCGTAAGCCTCGTCGTAGGAGTTGGTATGGAGCGACTGCGTGCCGCCGAGCACGGCCGCCAGCGCCTGGACGGCCACCCTGACGATATTGTTGAAGGGCTGCTGGGCGGTCAGAGAACAGCCGGCCGTCTGCGTATGAAATCGCAGCATGCAGCTACGCGGATTTTTCGCATTGAATCTTTCCTTCATTATCCTGGCCCAGAGAATCCGAGCCGCCCGGAACTTGGCCACTTCCTCCAGCAGGTTATTATGGGCGTCGAAAAAGAAAGAAAGACGTCCGGCGAAGTCGTCGACGTTCAGACCCCGGTCGATAGCCGCCCGGACATAAGCGATGCCGTCGGCCAGGGTAAAGGCGATTTCCTGCACCGCCGTAGCTCCCGCCTCACGGATGTGGTAGCCGCTGATGCTGATGGTATTCCAGCGGGGCAGTTTTTGACTGCAATACTCGAAAATATCGGTAGTCAGCCTCATGGAGGGGGCGGGAGGGAAAATGTAGGTGCCCCGGGCGATGTACTCTTTAAGGATATCATTCTGGATAGTACCGTCAAGCTGCCTGGGGTCCACTCCCTGCCGTCCGGCCAGGACGATATACATGGCCAGTAGCACCGGGGCGGTGGCGTTAATGGTCATGGAGGTGCTTACCTTGTCCAGCGGGATTTCACGGAAGAGCACTTCCATGTCACGCAGCGTATCGATGGGTACGCCCACCTTGCCCACCTCACCCCGCGCCAGGGAACTATCGGAGTCGTAGCCAATCTGGGTGGGCAGGTCGAAGGCGATGCTCAGTCCGGTCTGTCCCTGCTCCAGCAGGTAGCGGTAGCGGCGGTTCGATTCTTCCGCCGAGGCAAACCCGGAGTACTGCCGCATCGTCCAGAGTCGTCCCCGGTACATGGTGGGTTGAATGCCCCGTCCGAAGGGATACTCGCCCGGATAACCGGGCGATTCTTCAAGGTCGATGCTCTGAAGGTCTTCAGCGGTATACAAGGGCTGAATCTCAATGCCCGAGTTAAGGCTGAATTCGGGCTGCCTTTCCGGGAAACGCTTTATGGTCGGCTCGAGGACATCCTTTTCCCACTTCTCCCTGCGCTTGCCGGGCATTACTTCCTGCCTCCCCCTCCCGATTGCTTCTTACGGCATTTCTCACAGAATCCGAAGATAGCCACATGCCTCAACTCAGCCCGGAAGTTATAATCGCGAAGCAGAATATCCTTGAGCGAAGACAGGGCTGATTCATCGATATCAATCACGTCCCCACAGTCCTGGCAGACCAGGTGATGATGGTGTCCGCTCCCCTCGGCGTGATACCGTATGCGTCCCTCTCCCAGGTCAATTTCATAAACCATGCCGAGTTTCTTCAACAGCTCCAGCGTGCGGTAGACGGTCGAGATATTGACATTGGGGTATTTGGCGGCTACCTGGGCATAAATCTCCTCGGCGCTGATGTGGTCGTGGCTGCTTTCCATGGCCGAGAGAATCATCAACCGCTGGGGCGTCAGCCGGTATCCCTTCTCGCTTAGCCTGTCGGATATGCTGCCTGTCTCACGTATATCATGCATTTTATGGTTCTCCCCTTGATTACATCTCTATCCTTAAAAACAATAGCAAAACCAGCGAGCTATTACAACCGACATTATGGGGGCAGTAAGGCACGACAGGTAGAACCCTGACATTCGAGCCGGCTTTCGGCCTGCGCGGGCTATTGATTCCTTATGTTGTGGATAATTTCCCCTAAGCCGGGTCTTTTCCCATACATCAACAGGTAAATTCTGAAAACCTTGATGGATATAAATAATACCCCGATGATAGAGAGTCCCAGTACCACGATGCTGGTAGCCAGTTCCCAGGCAGGAATATCGCTTACACCCAGTCGCAGCATCGCTTCCACGGGAGCCGTGACAGGGAAAATGGTCAGGACTGTCCAGATTGGACTTTTAGGGAACATCATCAGTAAAGATGAGAACCAGAGGGGTACGATGGCAAACATTGAATAAATCAGAGACAGCTGCTGTCCTTCACGGGCGTTGGGGCTGATAGCGCCGACACCCGCCGAAAGCGCGGCGAACAGTAAATACCCCAGGACGAAATAGATAATCCCCAGAAAGATGAAGTTACCCGGTATCTGTATTGTGCTGAAAAAGCCACCGAAAGTGGATGAGGCCAGGTTCAGCAGGAGTGGTGCCGAGACCAGCCAGACGACCACCTGCACCAGACCGGCGACACCCAGTCCCAGGACCTTGCCGACGAGTAGCTGCCGGGTAGTAACGGAGGACAACAACACCTCGATAAGCCGACTCTCTTTCTCCTCTCCCAATCCCTGTACCATATAACTGGCAAAGAAATTCAGGGAGAGGGCCAGCAGCAGGCTGAAAATACCGGGAACAAGGAGATTCCCAAACCCGCCCTGCTCGGTAGCTACGGCGCCGGTTTCGGTAAGCCTGGTAGTCATCAGGCGCAATGGGGCTTCGACGAGGTCAATAGTCTCTTGAGGCACTTTACCCGATAAGACATTACTCGTGAGGAATCTCTTGATAGCAGCTGAAGTGCCAGGCGGCGTTTCCAGCTGTTTTTCCATGGTATACCGATTAATTACACCCATCGACGTGTAAGGTGTCGAAATAACGAAATATTCCGGAACATCGGCCTTGAGCATGGCGGCCGTCGCGTCATCCTGCGTATCATAGCGAACCAGCTCGATAGGCCCTTGAGTCGTATACTGGTTAAACCCGCCGATTTCATCAACATACCCGATGGTGGTCGTTTCTACTTCCGGCGGCTCAATGATTGCCGATACCAGCTGGACGACGCCTATAGCCAGGAGGCCCAAAACCGGCATGATAAGGGTCATCACGATAAATCCGGTCCGCATAACCGTATGCAGGAATTCGTGTCTGAATATCAGCAGCGTCTTATTTTTTATTTTTACCCACCTCCTTCAGGAATATCTCGTTAAGCGAAGGAGTGGCCATTTCAAAACGCTTGATAATTATGCCCCGGCTTACCAGTTGCTCCAGGAGCTGCTGCGGGGTCGTCTTTCCGTCCAGCAACAGTTCAACATAGCCCCGGTGCTGGCGTTTCCCGGCAATCCCCGGTACATCCCCCAACTCTCCCTTAAAATCCAGAAGGACTGCATTGCTTTGATACCTCGATTTGATTTCAGCCAGGTCTCCGTAAAGGACGGCGCGTCCGTTGTTAACCATCAAAATACGGTCGCAGAGTTCCTCCACCTGGTTCATCTGATGGGCGCTCAAGATTAAGGCTTTACCCTGATTCTTTAAGTCGAGACACATCTCTTTCAACAGCTCGGTATTCACCGGGTCGAGGCCGGAAAAGGGTTCATCCAGGATAACCAGTTGCGGGTCATGGATGATGGTAACGATGAACTGGATAATCTGCCCCATACCCCGGCTCATTTCCTCGATTTTCTTACTCTTAACGTATGACATACCTGTTTTTTCGAGCAGTTCGTCGGCTTTTGCTTCTACAGAGCGACGGTCCATACCCTTGAGCGAGGCAAGGTAGATAATAGTATCGATTACCCGCAGCTTTTTGTAGAGTCCTCTTTCCTCGGGCAGGTAGCCAAGTTTATTCCGGGCAGTTTCACCAAACTTTTCGCCGAGGATGGTCACCTCGCCCGAATCCGGCTTGAGGATGTCCATCATCATCCTGATGGTGGTGGTCTTACCCGCGCCGTTAGGGCCGATGAGTCCGAATAACTCGCCTTCAGCGACAGAGAAAGACAGATCATCAACCGCGACTTTATCTGCGAAGGACTTGACTACGTGGCTGACTTCAACCGCTTGCATAACATGAATACCTTTTCAACTTGATATAATAGCATACCGTCAATTTCCCGCCATATCCTCCACGACGGATTCCAGACCCAGTTCCCTCAGTTTCTCCGGGGCGGGTATGCCTTCCTTCGTCCACCCGCGCAGGCTGTAATATTTATCGAGGAACTCGTCCTGGTGACTGACCATCTGCCCCTCTCCCGGGGCTTTGCGGGTATGGAGAGGCTCGGTGAGCATCCGCTCAGGGAGGGTGTCCTGCTTGCGGTAGAACCCCTCGCGCACGTTGAACGCCCGTTCCAGGTTGAAGATGCGCACCCCCACCTGATTAAGGTAATCGTTATCCGCGAACCTCTCGATGCCCCTGGCCGCCGCCAGCAGCTTCCCGAAAAGGTCGGGAACCCAGCCCCAGCCGCCGGCAAAACCGCAGACAATCCCCGTTTCTTTAAAGGCGGTACCGTCCTGATTGTAGATAACCACGTCTGCGTTCTCTTCGGAAAAGCGGTCGGTCGGCCTGGGCTCGGGGGCCCCGAAAATATCCTGCGCGGCATACCCGTAGCAGTGGTTGGCCCCGATGTTGGCGGTAACGTAGTTATAGCCCTGGGACTTCGCCCCCCTCGGCTCGTAGGCGGGAAGCTCCAGCCCCTTGACGTGCATGGCATAGGCTTCGGCCCCCTTACCGATGGTAGCAGCCGCCCGCATGGTACCCTCGGCCAGAAGGTCGCCGATACCCTCGCGACGGGCTATCTTTTTCACGAGGGTTATCATCGGCTCATGCCTGCCGTAGATAAGCTCCAGGCCGTCGGTATCCGACTTCTTGAGCAGGCCCTTTTCGTAAAGCTCGTAGGCGAAGCCGATGCAGCCGCCGGTGCTTATGGTATCCAGCCCGAGGTCGTCGCAGAGCTGGTCGGCGGCTATGCTGGCCTCGATATTGTTGCTTTCTATCGGGCCGGTAAACGCCCAGATAGTCTCGTACTCCGGCCCCTCGCTGTGGGCCCCGGCGTAAATCCCGGAGGTGACGGTATGTACTTTACCGCACCGCGCCGGGCAGGAATAGCAGCCCATGTCGCCCGTCCTCAGCTTACGGTACTCCTCCCCGGTAATTTTCTCGTAGTCGGTCTGCTGCCCATAGCGGAAGTTCTGTACCGGGTAAACCCCGATGGCGTTGGTAATATCCTGAGTAGCGGTGGTACCCCACTCCTTGTGGTTCTGGAAGCCCCCGTTGTTACGGATAATATCAACCTGCTCCCTGGCCAGCTTATCATAAGCTTCCGCGTCGGCCAGCTGAATCTTGCGCTCAGCCGTAACGGCAATAGCCTTAAGGTTCTTGGAGCCCATCACGGTGCCGGTACCGCAGCGTCCGGCCGTCCTGCGGCCGCTGACGATGGCCGCATACTTTACTAAATTCTCACCCGCCGGGCCGATACAGGCCGTCCGGGTGTTACTGCCGTGCTGCCGGTTCAGCCATGCCTGCGCTTCTTTGGTGTCTTTCCCCCAGATTTCACCGGCATCGAGAATCTGACAGTCATCGGCGGTCAGGTGGACGTAAACAGGCTTCTCGGCTTTGCCCTCGACAATAATGAGTTCGTACCCGGCGAATTTCAGCCATGCCCCGAAGTCGGCGCCGCATACGGAGCGGGCGAAGGCGCCGGTCAGAGGACTCCTGGTGCACACCATCCAGCGCGAAACGGCCTGGGCCATGTTACCCGCCAGCGGGCCGTTGAGCATCATCAGCTTGTTTTTCTCGCCGAGAGGGTCGATGCCGGGAGCTAACTCCTGGTAGAGATAACTGATACCGTACCCCCTCCCCCCGACGAAGTCCGCCGTTATCGATTCTGGAATTGTCTCCGTGGATACTTTTCCGCTGGAAAGGTCTACCCTGAGCAAGCTACCGGTATTCAGTGCCATGTTTCCTCCTCAGTAAAAGTTAGATTTCTTTATTATAAATGTGAATTGCGAAACTATCTATTTCTACGGTATTCCCTCAGCCCCCGAATATGGGATGCGCAATATGAATTATATCCCCGTCCTCTACCGGCCTGGCCAGTACATCGGGATAAGCACTCTCGCCGTTAATAAAGATATTAAAACCTTTGTGCATTTTCCCAACCCCGGTAAAGAGACGGGCCTTCAGCTGGGGATACCGTTTAACCAGTTCGTCGAGGCACTCGCCGACCGTGCTGCCGCTGACGTCTATCCGCTTCACGTCATCGGCAAGCGACTGTAAAAAGGGAGGGATGTTAACCGCGATACTCATGTTTCCTCTAACCCGATTATAACATTTTTAGTCGCCTTCATTTTTCTCCCGTCGCTCCCTTCACCCTGCCGGGCACGTTAAAACGGGTTCAGGATGGCTCTATACCTTAACCTGAAAAAGGCTGCCGATACCGAATAAATCACGATGAATCCCATCAGGACCATAATTAAGGCCAGTATGAACAGGCTGTAAACGACACCGAGCGACGAGGCTGTCAACGGAAAGAATTTCTCGCTGCCGAAACCGGTGATAATCCCCAGGATATTTATCAGGAGAAATATCAAAACAATACAGCCCAACCCCGATAATGAACCCTTTACGTCGGACAGACTGAGCCTGATATTCGAGGCGACGCAGATGGAGAGATAGACGAAGACCCAGAACTGCCAGCTTGCCAGGTTGGAGAACGTGAAGATAATCCTCACCAGAGCCAGTGACGAGCTCTGAAATACCGCCCAATAACTGCCCATCGATTGCCCCTCACCTATCTCGCTAACTTCGAAAATGATAGAGTCCCACACCTGAGAACTGTTCGGAATCAGGAAGTAAAACGTGGCGAAGAGTGCGGCGCAACCGAGTATTACCGGCCCGATTCCGATGAAGAAATTCCCCAGCACCGCCCAGGGATTCGTTTTACTCCATGTGTGAGAAACATATCCCAGCGTCCCGGTAAGCGGGTCCGGCTTGAAGAATCTAATCTCCACGATTCTATGTAGAAATATTATGCAGAAAAGAGCATGCCCCAGCTCGTGAATCGGCGTGCCCAGCCAGGCCACGAAATAAACACCCTTGCTCCCGAAAGACCTTTCCAGCGATTTGAAGGTAAGCTGCGAGATGAAATGTATCAGGAGACCGAAAATAAAGACCCCGGCGAACAGAGAGGCCATCTGGCTTAACGTAGCGACGACGAGGTCTTTAATGAAAACCAGTGCGGTCATATTGGTTGAATGATATCCGTACCTCGTATGACTGTCAAGGATAAGCAGTCTGGCTCCAGTTCTATCCCTTATAAGACGCTATATATCGCGGGCAGTGCGCGAACCATCAGCAATAGCATCTACAATCAGGAGGGGTTCCCGGCAGTCGCCGACGGCATATACTTCCGGCACTTTCCCCTCAAGGCTTTTGAGCAACTCCGTGTCTGGTAACAACGGCAGGGCAGGTACTATGGTATCGGCTTCAATGGTCTGTTTCTCCCCTTCCCTGGTTATGATGGTCAATCCTTTATCGGTTATCTCCACATACTCTTTAACCCCGGACAGCACGGCTACACCCTTCTTGCGGAACCACGTAAAAAGGTACGCCAAAACAACATCTACCATCCCTTCTCCAGGAGTATCGGATTTATCCACGATAGTCACTTTCCTGCCCCGCTTGGTGAGAAACTCGCCCAGCTCGCAGCCCTGTATGCCGCCGCCGATGACAACCACTCTTTTCCCGATGGGTAGATAGAAATTTGTCAGCCACCTCAGGGTTCCCGGCCTCAGAAATCTTAAAAGAAACTTCAGCCTGCGATGCAGGACGGCGTTGCTGATAACATTGCGCCTGTATATTCCAGGTATCGCCGGAACCGTGGTTGTACCTCCTGTAGCCAGGATAACTACCTCCGGCTGGATATCCTCGATTACAGACGGACTAACCTTCTCTCCGAGCCTGATTTTTACACCGAGCCCGGTAATCTGGCGTTCAAGATAGCGGACTATGGCGGGCAGGTCTTCAATCCCGGTTCCCTTTACCAGCGCCGCCATCGGGAGCAATCCCCCCAGCTTGTTTGATTTCTCATAGAGCGTGACGTCGTACCCTCTCAGGGCCGCCACCCTGGCTGCCTCCAGCCCGGCCGGCCCGCCGCCAACTACCACGACCTTTCTCGATTTATCCGCTTTTTCAACGGTATTATGCTCTGTCCCCACGTTCGCGTTTATCCGGCACTGCCGACTCCCCAAGCAATTATCACAGGCCGTGCAGGGCGCGATATCGTCCAATCTTCCCGCGGCAACCTTGTTGGGGAGTTCCGGGTCGGCTATCAGGCGTCTGGTCATGCCGATAAAGTCCGCCATACCCTCGCGCAGGACTTGCTCTCCGAGCTCAGGGTCGAGCCTGCCGACAACCATGACCGGAATAGACACCGCCTTTTTGATTCCGGCGGCTATGCGCAGGTTGGCCCCGGCTCCGTGACGGCTATAATCATATACCTCCGGGAAGTCTTTTAAAGGGACGGGTGGTTCCGGATATGATAACAGCTCAGGGAGATACGCGCCGACGTGACGTCCCAGCCAGTGGCTCCTCACATGAATGTTATCAGCGCCGGCTTCCTGCAATAATCGAGCTATTCCCCGGCTATATTCAGCCGTCATGCATTTATCGTCCTCAATCCCCATGACCCGGCCGATTTCGATGCCATTGATACAGACAGAGACCGGGAAGTCCTGCCCCAGACGCTTTTTAATTTCACGTATGATTTCAACCACAAACCGGGCCCTGTTTTCCAGGCTCCCGCCATAGGCATCCTGGCGCCGGTTCCAGAAGGGAGAGAGGAAGTTGTGTAACAGGTGACTGCTGGCAGCATTGATGTCCACCCCCTGAAATCCCGCCTTCTCGGCCCGCACCGCCCCACTGGCGAACTTATCCACAATCTCCTCAATTTCGGCAATGGTGAGCTCTCTGGGCACTTCATTATGAAAGTCGTTATCCGAGCTCATGCTCACCGCCGAAGCTGCTATCGGTGGACCGGGGGAAAGAGCCGTCGGCTCGAAGATGATTCTCTGCCAGGGCCCGTCGTGGTTCATCTGCATAAAGGTCGGGCAGTCATGTTTGCGAATAACCTGAGCCAGCTCACTGAGACCTTTAATATATTTGTCGTCGTCAATGCGATACCTTTGCCTCCAGCGCGCGCCTAAAGGGTAATCAATAGTGGGAGATTCTACTATCAGCAGGCCCACACCGCCCCTGGCCATGCCTTCGTAGAAGGACTTAATCGCCTCGTTCATGTGGAGGTCGTCTTCGTGCCACATGAACATCCCGGCGCCTGTCTTTATTATCCGATTCCTGGTCTTTACCGACCCAATGTGATACGGTTCGAGCAGCTTTTCAAATTTCTTATTACCAGTCAATTGCCCTTCTCTCCTTTTGCTGAATATACGCTTGCTTAATATAATTAATTTCCCTGGCAAAAGTCAAAACGGACTTGAAAACAGAGTAACCGGAAGTGAATGTAATATTGTTTAGATTTAAGATGGTTATTCCAAATTTTTAGGACAGCCGTATTCTCTTTGGCTGAGAAGCCTTTATCTTTATTAACGGGGGATTAGCTCCCGATAACCTCGCCCCCCTACTGTACTAAAGTACCGTGGTTGGCATTGGACATTAGTACCGGGGAGTGATAAGATAAACCTGTCAGCAAAGGGAAGGAGTGTAAAAATTCTTCAAGGAGAGGTAGTGTGACCTGAAGACCTAAATGAGACGTGTTGTCTGGGGACTCGTGTTCTACATACCTGTGAATCTCACCTCACCCTGTTGATTCCAGTGATTCTAAGATTAAGCAGTCCAACGGCAATAGGCTGTTTTCCAGGTCTTTAAGCATCGCTTTTCCGCAATTTTTCTCTTACACCGGTTCCGTACGCGTTACTCCCCGCACCTTTTTACTTACTTCACCCATTTTCCCCATTTAGCGCTTATTTATTCCATTGACAGGGAACGTATGTGCATTGAGTCAGTCTTCAGATAGAAGAAAGGGGATAGAAACATGCCCACCATAAATAACCAGATTAATATTGATAAACAGGGAATACTGAGTAGTATCGGTTACAGCGATGATTATGAGCCATCTGGCCGTATTGCCTCTCTGGTGGATGACTATATTGAGAACTACCATGACTTTATCGCACCATCGTATTCCCACACAATAAGGGATATCAAATCGATTGACGGAAATCGTGTTGATATCGGGGACTCGATTATCCTTAAAAGCCGGACAATCGCCAGGTTGTTGGAACGGTGCGAGATGGTGGCTGTTTTTGCCCTGACGATAGGCAGCTACCTGGAGGACATGGTGGCTTACCTGGCGAAGAACAGGCTGGTGCTCCAGGCGACCGTACTCGATGCTATCGGTTCGGGCACGGCGGAAAAGCTGGCCGGCCAGATTGAGGAGAGGATAAAAGAGATAGCCATTACCGGAGGACTTGTTATCAGTCGGCGTTTCAGCCCCGGTTATTGCGATTGGGAAGTGAACCAGCAGCAAATGGTCTTCCGTGCCCTGAATGGTGACACAGCGGGCATCATCCTTTCCGAGAGCATGCTGATGGCGCCGCGCAAGTCAATATCCGGCATCATCGGCATCGGTCTGCCTGACAACGACATAGAAAAATATAACCCATGCAGTACCTGTTTGAAAAAAGACTGCCCGGGCAGGAGGAGATAGAGTATTAGAGGATGATTCGAAAAGGACTTGAAGGGGGCACCTATAGACCGCTTACCCCTGAAGATATATCCAGGATAAATGAAACAGTACTGCGTATCATTGAGGAAATAGGTTGTGAGGTTAACTCCGATACAGCGCTGGTAGCCCTGGAAAAAGCCGGCGCCACCGTGGACAGGGAAAAGCGCCGGGTGCGTCTATCCCGGGAAAGGGCACTGGAACTCATCAGTAAAGCACCGTCCGAGGTCACCCTCTGCGGTCGCGACGAGAAAAACGACATCCACCTGGGGGGCAGTCGAGTTTACACCGGAACCGGAGGCACCGCCCTCTACATCTACGAGCCGGACACCGGCGAGAGGCGCCAGGCCACTCTGGAAGACCTGAAAAACATCGCCAGACTGGTCGAGAAACTGGATAATATCCACCTCTTCCTGCTGCCCACCTACCCTAACGAGTTGCCGCTGAAGCAGGTCGATGTCAACCGCTTCTTTGCCGGCCTGGATAATACTACCAAGCACATCATGGGCGGCACCTACACGGCCGAAGGCACGCAGCAGGTTATCAGGATGGCCGAGTTAATCGCCGGGTCGCCCGAAGCGCTGCGGGAACGCCCGATTATCTCCATAATTACCTGTGTTATCAGCCCCTTTATCATTGACGCTAAGTACGGCGACATGGTGGTTGCCGTGGCCGAGAGCGGCATCCCGCTGGTATGCCCCGCGGAACCTTTGTGCGGGGCCACCTCACCGGTGACGCTGGCCGCCAATCTGGTCGTCCAGACGGTGGACTCGTTGATGGGGGTAATGGTGACGCAGGCCGTCAACCCCGGCACGCCGGTAATCTTCGGCTCCGTAGCCACCAGCACCGACCTCCGCGACTACAAGTATATCGCCGGTTCCGTGGAGATGGGACTGCTCAACGCCGCGGGCGCGCAGATGGCCCAGTTTTACAAGCTGCCCTACTACGCCACCGGCGGCATGACCGACTCCAAGACGCTGGATGCCCAGAGCGGCTACGAATCGGCCATCACCAACCTGCTCTGCGCCCTGGCCGGCGCCAACTTTATACACGACGCCGCCGGGTTGATGGAGTTCGCCCTGACCGCCTGCTACGAGAAGTACGTTATCGATAACGAGATACTGGGCATGGTGATGAGGGCGGTCGAGGGTATCAGGGTAGATGATGAGACCCTGGCTTATGACCTCATCAAGAAGGTTGGGCCGGGTGGTAACTTTGTCACCGCCAGGCACACACGACACTTTATGCGTAAGGAGCACTATCAACCCACCCTGAGCGACAGGAACAGCCGTGAGGAATGGGAGGAGAGGGGGAAAAAGACTACCTGGGAAAAGGCTGCCGAAACGGTGAAATCTATTCTGGAAAGCCATACTTCCGGCCTGCCCGATGAAGTAAGAAGTCGGGTATTATCGGAGATAAAGGGTATCGTGGGCTGACACATACCGTTATTACGAGAGGAGACAGGAATGTCTGAGGACATTATCGAATCGATAAAAAAGAATGTTATCCAGGGACGGGTCACGCAGGATGACGAAGGCATTGAGGAGGGCATGGCCGGCCAGCCCGGGGTAACCGAGCTTATTAAGGAAGCGCTTGCCTCAAGGATAAGTGTATCGGACATAATCAATGATGGACTCACCGCATCCATGGAGGTAGTGGGGCAGAAGTTTGAGAATGAGGAGTATTACATACCCGATATGCTGGCCTCGGCCGAGGCCGTAGGAGCCGCCATGGAGCTCATGGAACCATACCTGGCTCAAAGCGGCGTCAAACCCAAGGGTAAAATACTTGTCGCTACGGTGAAGGGCGACCTCCACGAAATCGGCAAGAACATCGTATCGATACTGCTGCGGGGGGCCGGCTACATCGTCAAAGACCTGGGTAACGATGTTGAAACTCAGGACATCGTCGATGCCGTCCGGGAGGAGAAGCCCGAATTTATCGGGCTGTCAGCGCTGCTCACCAGCACCATGGTTAATATGGAAGACACGATTAAGGCGCTCAAGGAAAACGGTCTCAGGGACAGGGTGAAGATAATCATCGGCGGGGCGCCCGTCTCGCAGGAGTACGCCGAGAGTATCGGTGCCGACGGCTATGGCGCCGATGGCTTTCATGCCGTAGCCGTGATTGAAAACTTAAGTGCCGGTAATTCCGTCGCCATTTAGCCTCTACCTGCCGACGGCATATCAATAAGGAGGAACGAAGTGCCCAGAGAAGGAATTTTAATCAGCAATCCCTTAGAAAGGCTATCCGGCGAGCAGGTCCGGCAGATTCACGACGCTTCTATCGAGATACTGAACGACCCGGGGCTGCTGTGCTTTAACAAAAAGGCTGCCGGGATATTTCAGAGTCGCGGGGCTGAGGTTGCCGGCGTTTCCGGCAGCGATACTCCCTGCTGGCACGTGAAGATTCCGGAAAAACTCGTTACCGATGCCCTTGCCAGCGCGCCCAAGACAGTTACGCTGGGGGCCAGAAACCCGGATAATGCCCTCGTAATGAAGGGAGACGAGCCGAGGGTATTCTTCATCACCGGCTCGGAGACAAATATGTGGCTGGATGTCGATTTTCCCACCTACGTCAATAAGTCGGACCCCGAAAAAGAAAGCAAGGTGCCTGAATTTCAGCCGCGCCGCGGCATGGTGGCCGATTTGTGCGATTCGGCGCATGTCTGCGAGCACCTGGAATCCGTCGACGGCTATATACGGACGGTCAACATCCAGGATAAAGATATCACCGAAGACAATAAAGACGTCAACAAGTTCTTCGCCTGCCTGAACAACACCACCAAGCATGTCATGTCCGGCCTGACCAGCCTGAACCAGCTGGATAACGTGGTGAAGATGGCCGAGATTATCACGGGCGGTCCGGATAAGCTCAAAGAGAACCCCATAATATCGTTTATCACCTGCCTGGTGAAGAGTCCGCTGCAGTTCGTCGGTGATACCACCGAGACCTTCATGGAAGTGTGTCAAAGAGGGCTGCCCATAGTGGTCTCATCCTCGCCACAGGCCGGGACCTCCGCGCCCATAAAAGAAGCCGGCATCATGGCTCAAATCAATGCCGAAGTCCTGGCGGGGATAACCCTCGGCCAGCTGGTGAACAGGGGAACGCCGGTGCTCTACGGCAGCGTGCCGGTGAGGGCGAGGATGGATACGCTGGGCGATTCCTACGGGTCGATAGAGACCAGCCAGTACAATATCGACTGCGTGCAGATGGCGCGATTTTATAAACTGCCGAACTATTCCACTTCCGGCGTGAGCGATGTCAAGATACCCGGACAGCAGTCGTCGATTGAGAGGCTGTTCTCCGATATCGTGGTCACGTTAAGCGGCCCGCAGTTCCTGCACTGTGCCTTCGGCCTGCTGGACTGCAATTCCGTGTTCTGCCTGCTCCAGGCTGTGCTGGATGACGCGCATTTCCAGATGATAAAATTCTTCCTGAAATCGCCGCGCATTAACGAGGAGGAGTTTGACACGGTCAAGAAACAAATAAGAGAAGTAGTGAACACGCCACAGAAAATGTTCATCAACTATATCCGCCCGGTCATGCGCAGCGGGGAAATTTCGCCGCCTTATCCTTTCGAAGGAGACGGCGAGGGCGACAGCGTACTCGCTTTAGCCAACGAGCGTTTACAGGAGCTCAGGGCAAAACCCGTGGAGCATATCGACCCGGATACCGCCGCCAGAATATTCCGGGAGATACCCGGACTGCTGCCCAGGCTCAACGTACATGAAGGAGATGGATAGCGATGAGTGAAGATATTTTAAGCTTGTTAAAGGAAAACGTGATTCAGGGAAGAAAGACCGGTGAAGATGTAGGTATCGACGAATCGCTGTCCGGGACGCCGGGAGTCGTCGACCTGGTGGATTCGGCGTTGAAGAATAATATATCTCCGGAACTAATCATCAAGGAGGCTCTTACCTCGGGAATGGAAGTCGTCGGCGAGAAATATTCTACCAGGGAGTACTTCATACCGGATATGCTGGCCTCCGCCGATGCTGTCGGGGCGGCCATGGACATACTGAAGCCCCTCCTTGAAGAATCGAACGTGGAGACCAAGGGGAAATTCGTCATCGCCACGGTTAAAGGCGATATCCACGATATCGGTAAAAATATCGTGGCCATCCTGCTTAAGGGCGCCGGCTACGAGGTCAACGATATCGGCATAGACGTTCCGGAGGAAAAAATTATCAGCGTGGTCAGGGATGAGCAGCCGGATTACCTCGGTCTCTCCGCCCTGCTGACCACTACTATGACGGGAATGGACGTTGTCATCAAGGCGTTGAAGGAGAACGGCCTTAGAGATAAGGTGAAAGTCCTTATCGGCGGGGCGGCTGTATCAGACGAATACGCCGGGGAAATCGGCGCAGACGCTTTTTGCGCGGACGCCTTTCAGGCCATCAAGGCGCTGGAAGAGTTTGAAGAAGTATAACCGAATTCCAACCGTACCGGTAGTTATTTAAAGGAGTTTAAAGACATGGCAGGAATTGCAGGAGTACTTGGAAACGATAGCGGCGAACTGAAAAGAATGATGGAGAAAATCAGCTACCGCGGCCCCAACGAGACATGGGTTAATATACAGAGCCCGGTGAGTCTTGGTTGCCTTGAGTTGAACGTGGGCGGAA
>Ga0315541_1000302_pt1 | contig 52823 bp, 47 predicted proteins | sample SalMarSW160190MG_FD_203095 | JGI IMG/M metagenome (GOLD analysis project Ga0315541, IMG submission 203095) | Salt marsh sediment microbial communities from the Plum Island Ecosystem LTER, Massachusetts, United States - Salt Marsh Sediment SW1601-190 ... | reverse complement strand
GTTCGGCAAGATGAATCTCTAGCTCCTCAACGACTTGGGAGTGGTCCTTGATGTTCCATCCGGCAAGTTCGAGACGCTTGTCAATCAGCTGTGCGCGGGTTTGGGCTTCGGTCAGATCCAATTGCTCTCCTTTGGCTAAATTCTACAACGGTTCCGCAGTACCTGCGGAGGAAAATACGGACTACATAGCCGCCTGCCACAGCGTTTCTTCGAATCCGAGCGTCGCGCCGTTATTGGTTCTCCTTCCTGCCATCTCTTACTGCTCCTTTGCCACTTACGAATAAAAACAAACCGCCCCGTGGGCATTCAACCCCAGGGCGGAAACTTCGCTTGACAACCCGTACACAAACGCCGTTTTCACAGTCTCGCCATTCCTCTTCGCTGCACAGGCTACTTCTTCATGCACAGTATTTCCTCATCGTCTCCTGGTTAATCATGTATTATACCGCATTCTCCCCCGCGGGGTGAACCGATCGATGCTTGTGGTCACAATCTGTGACCACCTCTGTCGATTCAGGAAGCTCATGCCTTATCCTCTCCTGCCCCAAAGCCGATCGCACTACGTTCCTCCGGTTGTGGCGACGCCATCAGTTGCCGGATCGCGGCGACAAGTGAGCGGATGGCTTCGTCATGTTCGCCTACTCGCTGCTCCAGTTCCTCAAGCTTCTTGGCGAGCTCAATATGAGAGGCGAGAACTCTTCGAAGACGCACAAACGCGCGTACGACGAAGACACTCATCTCTATGGCGCGCTGGGAATTGAGCACGTTTGCCGCCATGATCGCACCGTGTTCAGTGAAGGCGTACGGCAAATACCGCCTGCCTCCTCGACCGGAGTTTGAGGTCGCAGATTGCGACCTCAAAGCGGTATATTCTTCCTTGCTCAGCTGAAACACAAAGTCTTCTGGGAACCGCTCTGAGTTGCGTTTAACTTGCTCGTTCAGCCGTTTGGTGGCGACGCCGTACAACTGCGCCAGATCGGCATCGAAGATCACCTTTTGCCCACGAACCACCCGAATCAACTGCGTAATCTGTTCAACAGGCACAACGGAGAGCTTATCGTTCATAGTGTCTTCCCTTCATAGGTGGTTACAGACTGTGAGTACCTCTCTTGATTGCCTCTTCTCATCATGCTGTTCCCGTCCCTGACTTTAAGGTACCAGCCTCGCTTCTCAATTGAGTGACCGAATTGTGAAACAGGTTGTTTCACAATTCCTGCCGCAGCGCGCCGTTGGTGGTACTTCTGTGCGCCACGTCCGCACTCCCCCGTAAATGAGTTCCGCTCTTTACTAAATGATCCTATCCCAATCGCATTGTGCGGGCAACTGATGAGGGATGCGTCATCTTCATGCAGTTCCCATTCACTCCCCACCGTCGGGCACAGGTCCCGACGCTACGGGATGATGTTGGTTCTGTAGCGTCGCACCCGGCGGACTAAGGGATCGATCCGATCCCCTCGCAGCACGCTGGGGGCCTATTCATTCCTTCTCTGCGTCCTTCGCGATCTCTGCGAGAGGCAGATTTTCTCGCCAAGACGCCAAGAGCGCCAAGTGTTCGTCAACTTTCTTTTCCCGTCGACTCAGCAGCCTCCCGTAGCCGTTTCTTGACCCAGCGAGCCCCTGGTCCGCGCCCGTGAAACTCTATCACTCCCTCGTCTCGGAGTTCGCGCAAGATCCGGCGTACCCACTCGTGGCTCACACCCGGACACTCCGCTTCAATGTCCGCTGCCCGAAACGGCCCAAGTGTGCGCTCGACAGCATTTCGAATTCGCTCGGCCTTTGCTCCCTTTCCGGTCCGAATGGCTCCGACGCGGTTCTCGAATTCTCTGTACGCAGCAAGCAGCACGCCCCAGAAGTAGCTGATCCAAGGGAAGGCGTCGTGCTCTCCCTCGTGCCAGCCCTGCGAGCAGCGCTCCAGCGTGTCGTAGTAACTTTCTCTTGTCTGCTCGAAGACACGTTCCAGGCTGATATAGCGTCCAACGTCATATCCATGGTGATACAACAGGAGAACCGTCAACAGTCGGGAACAGCGTCCGTTCCCATACTCGAACGGATGGATGCAGAGGAAGTCGAGAATTGTTAGGGGCATGACAACAAGGGGTTCCCGACCGTCTCGATAGACGGCATCGTGGTAGCGATCGACGAGTTGCGTCATGGCTTCCTCGGTTCCCGACGCCGCGACCGGTCTGAACCGAATGCGTCGCGATCCGTTAAGGTATCGCTCGATGATCACGTTGTCGCGGGTCTTCCAATGCCCTCCCTCGGGAGAGACGTACTTCATCATCATGGCGTGGCTCTGCAGCACGGTACTCGGTGAGAAGTCGATTCGCGCGTGGTTAATGTGGATGTGATTGAGCACGTCCCGGTATCCTGCGATTTCCTGTTCGGAGCGGTCCCTGGGCGCCGTGTTATCTTGCATCAGGGCCTCGATCCGATCGCGGGGTGCCGTGATTCCCTCCAGACGATTGGAAGACTCTCCCGATTCGACGATGGCGATCCTGCGAAGGCTCTCAAGCACCTCGGGGCTCTGCCGAGAGAAAAGCTGCTGCTTTCCTCGGTACTCGCCCAGCGCTTTCAGAGAGGCTACCTCTTTGGTCGAGAATCTGAGTGCGTCCAGATACGCCACGCTCAAAGACTGCATGTTCGCCTCCGCTGAAAGAGGGTAGTCTGACTGCAAAGGGGGTACTTCAGACCCAATACTACCCCACCTAAGAGACACTACCCCTTTTTAGGGGCATTTTCAAGCCTGTTGTACCCCTTTTCTAGGATTCCGCTACCCTCATTCAAACGCACGACATCAAACCCCAGCCCCTTCAGGTTCCTGCGGATCTCATCTTCCAGCCGTCGCGACTCGGCAAACAGCGCTATTTCCCTGTTGTGCCAACGTATTCGCGGACGTCCACCATCACGCCGGCCCGCGCCGTGTCTTCCGCACGGTACAAAAGCTCATGCGCCGTGGACTCGTCCACATATGCCTCGCCGCAGTTCTCGCACACCTCCGCCGGGACGTTCCGAATCACCAGCGTCACCCCGTTCCGCTGCAGGGTGACAGTGGTCTTGCCCGGCCGCGTCTCCCCTTGTTTACAGATCACGCATTTCATTATCTCCTCCTCCTGAACCCTTCCTTCCATAAAGCAGGGTCCGGTTCGTAAACAGTGACCACAATCAACGTATCTGCATCCACATTATCGGCCACAACCATATGCAACGGTCGCTCTCCTCTCCAGCCTAGAACCAGACGGCTTGGATACGGCTGATCATCGGGATAACTCTCGATTGTCTCACCCGTCTCCAATACATTATGCACATCCTTGCTAGTTATCCCGCGTTCGAACATGCGCTGCAATGCATGAACACGAAAGATTATACGTCTATCCACCATCCCAACTCCTCTAGGTTCTTACGGAGCTGCTGTTCCAGCTTGCGCGATTCGACGAACTGCGCGGAGAGTTCCGAGGTCAGCCGAGCCATCTTCTCCTCGAACGGCTCGTTATACTCCTATCCTTCTCCACAAAGCAAAGTGCCCCACGAGCACTCCACCCTAGGACCTCAAAACCTATTTCAAAGACTATCTCTGCCGTCAACCTCACAGTCTCGCCTTTCCTCTTTGATAGATCATTTAATCGTATCTAGTAGAGTCTATCGTTGAGGGCGCATGGAGACAATTGGTTTGTAGTGGGTAGACGATGGTGGGTGGTAGGGAGTTCATCGTGCTTAGTAGTAGACGCAAAAGCCAAGAGTTGTAAGAGAGCGCGTCGATGCTGTATAGTGGTTCGTCTCACGAGAAAGGAGGTGATCTGTATGGCGACCTACATTCTTCTCAGTCGGCTCACCGATGAAGGGGCTGCGACGATAAAGAACAATCCGGATCGAATAAAGGAAGTGAATCACGAGATCGAGGAGTTCGGTGCCCACGTCCTGCACCAGTATGCCACCCTAGGAGCCTACGATTTTGTGAGCGTTGTCGAGGCGCCCGATCTTGCATCGATCGCTCGCGTTTCCATGGAGCTCGGTGCACGTGGCAGCGTGAAAATCCAGACCTTGTCCGCCATCCCTATCGACGAGTTCATAGCAAATCTGAGATAGTTTCCCGCATCCTGCCCTGCAGTCAGTATGGGTCTAACTCGATCTGATGAACGAGGACCGCTCGAGACCATCCATGTTGTCTTTTGCGCCCCGCGCTTGTCTTTTATTCTTAAGAGGTATCACTTGATCAAGGCCCGCTCAACCGTCTACACTTGGCCTTGGTTTCACGAATTTGCAATGCCGCAGACCAGAAAGGATGAGGTAGATGTCGAAACCGACGCTGGTGGTGATGGCTGCTGGTATCGGCAGCCGTTATGGCGGGATAAAGCAGATCGATCCGGTGGGCCCAAGCGGCGAGATTCTCCTGGATTACTCGGTCTACGACGCCCTACAGAGTGGCTTTGGGAAAATCGTCTTTATCATCCGTAGGGAGATAGAGGAGGCGTTTCGCGGCAGGGTGGAACCGACGATCGGGAGACGGTGCGAGATTCAGTACGTGCAGCAGTCATTGGATGCCGTTCCAGAAGGGTTCGGAGTTCCCTCTGCGAGGGAAAAGCCGTGGGGTACAGCCCATGCGGTCTTCCTCTGTAAGGAGGTCATCGATGGTCCGTTTGCCGTGATCAACGCGGACGATTTCTACGGGCGCACCTCGTTTAGGTCCCTTCGAGGCTACCTCGATGGCGCCCAAGATCGTGATGGGGCTTTCAGTATCTCTATCATCGGATATCGCTTGAAGAACACGCTCACCGAGCATGGGCACGTATCGCGGGGCGTGTGCACGGTCACGTCGGATGGCCACTTGTTAAACATCAAAGAGCAAAAACGCGTGAAGCTGTTCGGGCCGGTGATCAAATACGCGGAGGATGATGGAAGTTGGACAAAGATTCCCGGAGAGACGATCGTCTCTATGAATATGTGGGGATTTACCCCATCGATTCTGGGTGAGCTTGAGGCGCGCTTTGCCCGGTTTCTTAGGGCGCACACAGAGGATATCGAAACGGCAGAGTATCTCCTGCCAGATGTGGTGGGGGAGCTGGTGCGAGAGAAGAAGGCATTCGTGCGCGTGCTTCCGACCCACGAACTCTGGTTTGGAGTGACCTATCCCAAAGACAAGGCGACTGCCCAACAGGCGATCGGGGAGCTCACCCGCCGTGGGGTGTATCCGGAGGATCTGTGGGGAATGTAAAGCAGCTAGACAGACCGGTACTGGCTCGCCGAAGATATCGATTATCGGGCGCTTCTGATCCACTCCACGGTGCGAGAAAGGCCCTCGGAGAAGGGGATCTGCGCCTGAAAACCGAGCGTCCGAGAGGCCTTTCCGACATCGAGCCTGCTTTCCACAAGTTCGCCCGTGCGCGGATCGGCGTACGCGGCCTCCCCGTCGAAGCCGATGACCTCCTTGAGCAGCGCGAACAGGTCGTTCACCGATGTCGACGCCCCTGTTGCGATGTTGTACGCGCCGTCATCAGGGGTGCTGGGAAGCGCTGTTTCGGAGAACAGGCGATCGGTGGCCAATAGGTTCGCTCGTGCCACGTCTTCCACACAGGCGTAGTCTCTTAGCTGAGCGCCACTACCGTATATGGTGGGCTGCGTGCCGGTGAGCATCGCCCGGGAGAAGATGGCCACGACCCCTGCTTCCCCAGTTGGATCCTGTCGGGGGCCGTAGACGTTTCCGTAGCGAAGGGAGAGGCTCTTCAATCCGAAGGTGTGAGCGTAGGCAAAGAGGTATCCCTCCACTGCTGCCTTGGCGGCTCCGTACGGGCTGATTGGCGCCTTGGGCGCCTGTTCGTCGACGGGCGCGGGCGTTTCCCCGTAGATGGCTCCGCCGGACGAAGCGAACAGCACTCCTTCCACGCCGCTTCTAACGGCGCTTTGAAGCAGGTTCACCGTGGCAGTGACGTTGACGTTTACATCGAAGACCGGCTCGGCGACCGAGCGGCGGATGTCGATCTGCGCGGCATGGTGGTTGACGAGGCGTGGGCGGAATCGCTCCAAAACGTCGCTTGTGCGGTCGTGATCGCACAGATCCGCTACGATCAACTCGGCCTTGTGGTGGACGTTCTCCCTGTGGCCGGTGGAGAGGTTGTCCAACACGAGGACCTCGTGTCCAGCTTCGATGTAGTGATCGACGACGTGCGAGCCGATAAACCCTGCTCCACCGGTAACTAAGATCTTCATCGATCCTCCTTCTCGTTTAGCTGTCTTGCGCCTGGGCTGGGGCGAACCCCCCAGACGTTGGCTCGCTTGCCGGTTTCCCTTTTATAGGCATCGACGATTCCTTCCACGTATCTTCGCTCCTCGCACGAGGGCACCAGATGGAGCGTGGTCCCGCCGAATCCCCCGCCGACAAGACGCGCACCGAGCGCGCCGTTTCGAGCACCCCACTCGACGAGGAAATCGAGCTCGGGCGTGCTGACCTCATACTGATCCCGAAGCGAGGCGTGAGACGCGTACAGGAGCTCCCCAACGGTCGAGGACTCTCCGTCGACGAGCGCCTCTGCGGCGCGCCGCACGCGTTCGTTCTCCGATACCACATGGGCTGCCCGTCGACAGAGCAACTCAGGCATCCGGTACTTCACGTCGTCGAGCTCCTTCATTGTCAGCTCGCTCAGTGATCTCAGGCGTCTCTCGGGCAGCGTATCCCGAAGCCAGTCGAGGGCCTCCTGACACTCCCGGCGACGCTCATTGTAACCGCTCTGCGAGAGTTCCCGCCGCACGGTGCTGTCGACGACGAGGAAACTTTTATCCTTAAGGTCGATCGGCACATGGCGATGGGTCATGGTGGCAACATCCAGCAGCAAGGCCGAGCCATCCTGCGCCAGTAGGCTTGCGTACTGGTCCATGATGCCACAACTGGTCCCTACGAACTCGACTTCCGCCCGCTGGCAAAGCCTGACGAATTCAACATCATCGAGTCCTATCCCATAGAGTCTCGTGAGCGCGAGGGCGAGCGCGACCTCCAACGCCGCCGAGCTGCTCAAGCCTGCTCTGAGGGGGACGCTGCTAGAGATCGCCACATCGAAGCCGTGCGGGAACTCGACATGGTGAGAAAGCTCAAGGAGTATCCCGATTAAGTAGTCGTGCCACTCGCCGGTCGGGGTGGACTCTGCAATCGGAAGCTCGAGTTCGGCGACGCCGCGAAAAGCTGTGCTGCAAGCGTGCACTGCTCGATCGCTTCGGGGACGCAGGGCGATCTCGGTCGTCCTGTCGATGGCAAACGGTAGGACGTAGCCACCGTTGTAGTCGGTGTGCTCGCCGATGAGGTTGACCCGGCCGGGAGCCTTCGTGATCTGCGGAGCGGGTCCTGATCCGAACGTAGTTATAAGAAGCTCCGCACTACTCATCGATGTCATGTCCACGCACTCCTGTGTGAGTGATTGGGGAGCAGCCCTTTATTGCTGTGGCACGAGCGGAGTCAAACCCGTACCTCGGTTCACATCTTTTCATAAGCGTGGTGCCCCGTTTCGTCAAAGACGGATCGGGTAGGTTCCCTCCGCAACGGCCACCGCGAAGGCACTGGGTCCGAAGACCGCGATCGGCGAAAAGCAAAGATCCCTATGATAATGGACCATCATCCCCTCTTTTTTTGGCCACCTTAGCATGCCGTTAGACCAGGTCATCGACTTTCATGCCCTGCAATCCTCTGCGTGGTAGCGACGATCGCTTACTGAGAGGCAAGCCAATTCGCGTTTTTACAAAAGCCGCAAAGGGTAACGGGTCCTGCCACATGACGCCTTTTGCTCAGCTTCCGCAAGTGTGGTCACACAGATCCCAACCCAGATACTTCCCAATTGCCTCCTTCACGATGGCCCCGACATGCCCTTTAACTACAGCCACATGGTGCTCAAAACCGCGTTCGACGATGTACTTCATAAGTCCCTGCAGGTTCTCAACCTCGGCGACGCCATACCCTCCAAATGTGTGGACCTCATCGTCCGTATATCTTCCCTCTGCAAGATAGGAGGTGATCCGCCCGCGAAGGTCATCCGACGATAGGCGAAAGAATGTCGCCGGTCCGGGGGATATCCTGCCGACACAGGTCCCGTAGGTGTTCTCTTTCCCCACATCATTAGCGATGATCGCCTGGAAGGACATCCTCGCGCTCTCGAAGAAGCTCTTGGGAAAGTTGCTGCAGTGAAAAGTGATCACTTTGTTTTCGTCCTCGCCATAATTGTTGTTCCAGTCGGCCAGAGCAGCCGGGGTTCCAGCAGCTAGCTCAAGGGCGTACATCGACAGCGCCCCCATGATGTCCGCCTCACAGGCACTGGGGATCATGTTCTCCGAAAGCATGCTCATAACGGTGCATGGCACGATGCCGTAAATCTCCTCCAGGGCCGTCCAGCATTGGATGGCGACGGCATCGAGCGCATTTTTCTCGATCCACTCCGAAAGCGCAACAGACAGCTTCGCCATCTTCTCCAACGCGGTTTCGGGAATGCCTTCTGTGGCGATGTAGTCCTTGATTTTCTTCAGTTCGCGCTTGACCCCCGAAGCCGCGCGGTCAAACCCCTGGGCCTGCGCAATGATCTCGGACAGGTCGATGGTCTCCACGGTGATCCCCTCACGCTCCAAAATCTTCTCGCTGAATCGGACCGTATTGAACGCGGTTGGCCTTGCTCCCACCATGCCAAGACGTGCCTTCCTGAGTCCCTTAACTACATTGCAAATCCCTGCAAAAGCTTTTAGATCGTCCTTGAACGTATCGCACTCTGGCGATTCAACATGCAGCGTGGTGCTGGAAAAAGGAATCCCGTACTGCACAAGGTTGCTGCACAGGGAAAGCTTCCCACAGAAGGCGTCTCGCCTGTTTTCGATGTCCAACTTCCCGATCTCGTCTGGGTAGGCGTGGATCAGAATGGGCACGTCCATCCCGGAGATACGTAAAGCATCGGCTGCCGCCTTCTCATCACCAAAATTGGGTAGCGTCACGATGATCCCGTCGATTGCTTCCTTGCGGTTGGAAAACAAGCGGGCGCACCGCTCGGCATCCCGGCGCGTCTCCACCGCTCCGTACGGCGTGTCCTCCGGGGATAACGCCACCGCCTTGTACCCCAACTCCTCGATCGCGCGCAGAAGTTGCTCGCGTCCCTCTTCCACGAGCCGGTCGGGGAAGAAGTTCCTATTGCCGACGATGACTCCAAATGTTCCAGTTCTTCTCCTCATCCTTTTCCACCTCCGATCGCGGATAGCTCATGGATGTGGTCTTTGATATCGTCGTAGAATGCTCGATACAAGGCGTAGTACTTGTCGTAGACCTCTTTTGTCGCGGGGTTCGGGGTATCGACCCGATCGATGCTCGTCCATCGTTCGATAACCCGGTAGTCGGCGATGAGGCCCACTCCGATCCCGGCGAGGAGTGCGTCGCCCAGTGGAGCCCCCACTCCTCCCGCGGGAATCAATATCCTCCGTCCCGTGACATCGGAAAGGATCTTCGTCCACAGATTAGATTTCGTCACCCCTCCGACAATGCGGGTCTCCTCCTTTAAGTGAAGGCCGATCGCTTCCCCCACCTCGATACTGTGGCGCAGGCTGTAGGCGGCCGCCTCCATCAACGCCCGAAAGAGGTGAGGCTTGGTGTGATAGAGGGTGAGCCCGAGGATCGTCCCCCTCGCGTCGGGGTCCCACAGTGGAGCGCGCTCGCCCATGAAGTACGGTAGGGCAACCAGTCCATCGGAGCCCGCGGGAATCTCCGCCGCTCGCGCGTCCAGGAGTTGGTAGGGATCCTCACCCGTCTTCTCGGCCTCCTCGACCTCCGGCTCGCCGAATCGATCCCTGAACCAGCGAACGAGCCCCCCCGAGGTCGCTGCGCCGCCCCACGTGTAGACCTCCTCAGCGCTGTTCACGACGTGCGGCATGGAGACGAGGCTTTTTGAGTAGGCCTCACCCCGGTGAATGACCCCCCAACAGGTGGAGGTCCCCATCATCGCGACATTGTCGCCGCGCTCGATCGCCCCCGCGCTCAACGTCGCCATCGGCGCGTCGATCCCTCCTGCAACCACGGGCGTACCGGCGGGAATACCGCACTTCTCTGCCGCCGCGGAGGTCACCTCCCCCACCACCTCCGTGGAAGCAACTAACTTCTCCGGCATCTTCTCCAGAGGAATCCCCAATGCCTTGCTCATTTCCTCGGACCAGCACAGATGTTTAATGTCAAAGATTCCCCCGAGGTTCCCCGCTGACGAGTAGTCGATCGCCAGTCGGCCCGTGAGTTTGTACTCTATGTATGTTGACGGCGGTACGAACTTGTACACCCGTTTCCACGTTTGAGGTTCGTTGTTCTTGATCCACAGGATCTTGGGGTATCCGAAGTAGGTGTCGACGTAATTGCCGGTGATCTCAAACACCCTGTCCAGGTCCACCCGCTCCTTGATCCATTTAACTTCATCCGTTGCACGGCGATCCATCCAGATTAGACAGGGGCGCAACGGGATGAACTCCTCGTCGACCGGGACACCCGAGCCACCGTACAGACCGCTGATGCAGATTCCCGCAACGTCGCTCGGAGCGATTCCCGCTTTCTCTATACTTCCTTTTATTGTGTTGTAGGCCGCTTCTTCCCACACCTGGGGCCACTGCTCCGCCCATGACGGCCGCGGGTGTTCCACCCCGTACTCCACGAGAGCCGAGCCGAGGATCTCCCCCTCCAGAGAAACCACGATGGCCTTGGTCCCCAACGTTCCGACGTCGACTCCGACTAAGTAGCGTTTTGCCATGCACTAACCTTTCTCATCGCTTCTCTGACCGTATCCTTCCCTGTATCTTTCATGCAGCTTCCGGACTTCCTCTTCCGGCAAGACGGCAGGGTTCCCTGCATCCTCCGCAAGATAGGCGATTCTCGCGCTGTGTTCGACGATCAACGCCGCGGTCAACGCGTCTTTCGGCGTCTTCCCAGCAGTGAAGACCCCGTGGTTCCGCATCAACAAGGCCTGGAATCTGCCTGGGCAAGCCTTCTCAGCAAACTCCTTTCCAATCTCCTCGTCTCCGGGAGGGACGTAAGAAGAAACAGGAATCGGGCCTCCGAACAGGTCAGCAATCTCAGTAAGATACACGGGGATGCTCCTTCCCAGGACAGCATAAACGGTGGCGTAGGTCGAGTGCGTGTGGACGACCCCACCGATCTCAGGGACGCTTCGGTAGATGTGCAAGTGGGCCGAGGTGTCCACGGAAGGCTTGAGAACGCCCTCAATAAGTTTTCCTGACAGGTCGACCACAACCAGATCATCCGGGGAGAGGGAGTCGTACTCCACTCCGCTCGGTTTGATCACCACGTAGTCTCCATCCCTTCCGCTGACATTGCCGCTCGTCCCCTGCACAAGACCGCTTCTAGGAAGCGCAATGAGCGCTTTGTAAACTGAGTGTTTCAGCTCTTCAAGCATCTTCACTTAACCTTTCTGGAGAGGGAGCTTCGGCTCGACATCCCCATCGGTAGGATCAAACCCATTTGGAAACCGATGATCCGCTCCGCCAGTTCCTGCGACCCTCTGCTTTGGTTGTCATTTCTTCCGGTTTCTATTCCCTCTTTCGGAGATAGGCATGAACAGTTACGGCAATCAGGATCAGCAAACCGTAGACGAAGCGGGTCCAGAAACCGGAGAGACCCGCTGCGACGATGCCGGCCTCCAGCGAGCCGATGAGGAAAGCGCCGATGAAGGTCCCAAGGATGGTCCCCTCACCCCCGAACATCGAGGTTCCCCCCACAAAGGCCGCCGCCATGACCATCATCAGGTAGCCCTCTCCCATTGTGGGCCACCAGGTTTGTAGCCGACAAGTGTTCAAAACTCCGGCAAAAGCTGCCAGAATGCCCATTGCAATGAACACCAGCGTTTTTGTTCGGACCACGTTGATCCCCATCATCCGAGCCGTCTCCTGGTTATCACCCACAAAAAGCACGTGGTCTCCGAACTTGTGGCGAAACAGCATGAACCACACGATCACCGTGATGGCCAGCCACCAGAGAGATTGCGCGGGGATTACGCCTCCCACTTTTCCCACCAACGCGTGGAAGACGGGGCTTTCTACAATCCCACGCATCGACTTTGCCATCCCGCCCGCGAGTATGTTTACTGCACCTCGAATTAGAAACTGCATCCCCAAGGTAATGATGATTGAAGGGACGCCGATCTTGGTCACCATTAGACCGTTCAGAGTGCCCACAGCGGCGCCGGCGGCACAGGCCATCACGACCCCGACGAGAAGACTCCCCGTGAATTCATAACCCGTGGCAAAAGCAAAGCCCGCGAACGCCATTACGGCAGGAAAAGAGAGATCGATCTCCGCGCTGACAAGGACAACCGTGATTCCTACTGCCATGATGCCGATGAACGGTACGGTGGACAAGAAGGCGAGGTATATCTGAGGCCTAAGGAAAGTCTTGGGGCTTGTTGCCATGAAGAGAATCATGATCAACGAAGCGATGACAATCAGACCACACTGCATCTTGTATTTCTTGAATACCGATAGAAGCATCAGCAGCTAGCCGCCACGAGGGGGAGTTTTGGATTCCTGCTCAGCCTTCACAGCATGATGGGTAAGGACATCGACAAGCTCGCTTTCAGAGATGCTTTTTCTCTCGTATTCACCTGCCACCGCACCTCGATCCAGGATGACAAACCGATCCGAGACCGGATAGATGTTAGCGATCGTGTGCGAGATGTACACACAAGATTTTCCCCGTTCCTTCACCTGCCGGATGAAGTTCAGGACCTTGCCCACTTCCTTGACCGACAGTGCACTGGTGGGCTCGTCCAGGACGACGAGATCCGCCTCGAAATACATCGCCCGCCCGATGGCCACCCCTTGTCTCTCCCCACCCGATAGAGTCCGTATCTTCGAATCCGGCGAGACTCCTCCGCCGGTAAACCCGAGGAATTCCCGCATGATGGCTTCTGTTTGCTGCCTCGCCTCTTTGACGTTGATGAAGCCCAGCCGGTTGGCGGGTTGTCTCCCCAGGAACACATTTCGCCACAACGATTGCTTCACACCCAGCGCTCTCTCCTGATAGACCGTCTCAATGCCCAATCCGTGAGCCTCTCTGACGGAGTACCTGTTCGGGTTGATTCTCTGACCCTTGACGTAGAACTCTCCTTCGGTAAGCGGGAACACCCCCGAGAGAATCTTGATCAAGGTCGACTTGCCGGCCCCGTTGTCTCCGATCAGGCCGACGACCTCATTGTCATCAACCTCGAAATCAACGCCCCGCAGAGCAACGACCTCTCCGAACCTCTTATGGATGTTGTTCATTTCCACTAGGCTCATCCGCCGGTCACTCCTTTTCCGCGCCGTTGTCTGTTTTTAACGTCTGCCCTGGTTCTCGTCCATTTTTTCTCTCGCCTGAATCCAAAACCCTACCCTTACACAGATCTGAGTTGGGGCTCAGCATCTTGAGAGCCCCAACTCAGCCTTCAAGTTTTCCACGCTTTTATCTGATGCCAGCCTCGGCCAGTGGTGCAATGAGTTCGATGTTTCCTGCGTGAACCAGCCCAGCGCCCGTGTCGATATGGAGCCCCGAGAATCCGTACTTGACGGTCAAGTAGATCTGGAAAATGGGCAGGAACCCCTGCAGGAATGGCTGTTGGTCCAGAACGAGATCGGTGTATCCGGTCCTAATCGCTGCAGCTGTTGCAGGGGACAAGTCAAAGCCTGCCCCGAAAATGTCGTCAGGCCCGAAACCCGCTGCTTTGAGGTACTCTTCTAGTGTGGAAGTGAGTTGTCCGTGATCCGTTATGACGATCTTGCAATCCGGATTGGCCTGAAGATACCCGGTGATGATCGGGATTCCGGTGGCGGCGTCCTTGTCGACCTCAGGGCTTATGTCCATGTAGTCCACTTCTACCCCTGCTGCTTCGAGAGCGTCGATGCACCCTTTGGTCCTCAGACCCCGAGTGGGTGCCGCCAGCAGTCCCCAGACCAGACCCTTGTCCCCGGGGCCAAGGCCGGCCATTCTCGCCGCCGCTTCTCCGAGCATGTAGCCGGACGCGTAAAGCTCTTGTCCGACGTATCCGAATCCTACGCCCTTGTACTCGTTCTCCAGTTCCGGTAGGGTGGTGTTTTGACTCGTAACGACGATCCCCTTGGCGATTGCCTCATCCACAAAGGGTTCGTACGCAGTGACCCCAGGGTGGCCCATGATGGCTATTCCGTCAGGGTTGGCTGCCACCGCTTGCTGGAACTGGGTGACCATTTTTTCTGGGTTCCAATCCGACCACACGTACTTGACGTCGACCTGATCTCCCAGGATGTCCGCAGCCGCCTTGGCTCCGTTATAGACGACAACGGCGAACGACCCACCCGGTGGGCCTCCAGGGAAGAAGTAGATCTCTACGGGTTCTTCGGAAACGGCTGACAAACCGAAGAAGGCTACTCCCAACAACACCACCAACATCAGAATATTGATTTTCTTCAGCATTTGTTTCACCCTCCTTGACATTTTAGATTAACCCTGATCCTTGAAAAGATACTTCGTACGTTGCCTTCCTCTTACCTCCTTTCTTCACTGGTGACCTCTCCTTAGAGCCCTACCCTTACGCTATTTGTCGATGTCACCACCTCCTTCAGAGATTCTAGCTGGAGAGGCTAGTTGAGCATTGTAGTTTATGTATTGCATGATGAAGTTGATTGCCTTACAATTAAATTCACAGGGAGTTCGACCTGCTTGATCGGTTGGTTGTCCGCCAATTGTTCCTTGAGAACCTTTGCAGCGCTGATACCGAGTTCTTCTTTAGGAACACGAACCGTGGTTAGAGGGATCTCGGAGCAAGACGCAAATTGATTGTCATCGTACCCAACTACAGAGATATCCTCGGGGACCTTGAGCCCGGCTTCGCGAATGGCCTTCATCACTCCAAAGGAGACGAAGTCGGAGAAGGCAAATATCGCTGTAGGCCGCGGATTTTGATTCAGTAGAGATTTCGCGACTTCATAGCCATCCTCCATCGTGACGGCTCCCGCGGTCACTAAAGGCTGGTCTTGCTTTAGGCCGTAACGCTCGAGCGCCTCCCGATAACCTTGAAAGCGTTCTTTAGCACTTGAGATGTGAAGGGGACCATTGATCATCGCAATTCGCCGATGCCCTAGCAGAATCAGGTGCTCTGTGGCGAGAAAACCACCGTGGACGTCGTCCGTAACCACATAGTTTGTCGCAAGATCAGAAAATCGGCGGCCAAAAAGTACAAAAGGAATCCCGAGCTGAAGAAGATTCTTAATCGTCTCCTTCTCTTTCTGCGTCGGGCTGATGATGATTCCGTCGACGTGTTCCTCCAACACGACCTGGATCGCTTCAGTCTCTCGCTCGTAGTCCTCGTCCGTATTCAGAAGGATGACACTGTAATGCCGCTTTCGGGCTTCTTTTTCCACGCCTTTGACAAGTGCTCCGAAGTACGGGTTTGCGATGTCAGCAACGATGACTCCAATGGTGTACGTCTTGTTCGACCGCAGGCTCCGGGCTAGCTTGTTGGGCCTATAACCCATTTTTGTAGCTGCTTCCACAATCGTCTCTCTTGTTTCTTCACTTACATCAGGCTTGTGGCTAAGTGCACGGGAGACGGTGTTGATAGAAAAGCCTGTCGCCTTCGCGACATCTCGCATGGTCGGTCGATTATCCACGACATTCCTTCCGGTAGCGTTATTGGTACCCGTACCGGTACCGATACCAATATATCACCCTTTGCCCCTTTTGTCAAGGCCCCGAATTGCCTCACGAACAAAGTGCTCGAAGAGTAGAGGCAAGACTACGATGGTCTCCTAGCTCAGGAAGGAGTTGAACAAGAAGACAACCCTGACATTAACGATGAAAGAAAAGCAGGAAGTGAAGCCAGTGCGGGGGGAAGGGTTCGGCTCCTTGCACCGGTGAAGAAACAATATCAGCTGAAAACGAGATAGAAGGCCAAATCCGGGACCCTGGTGAAACACCGGATTCCGATCCGCGCCTACAGCGAGTGGGACGAGAAGCACCCCGGGTTTGGGGGAAGTGGCCTTGGTCTCGCAGGAGGGAGGAGATTCGAGAGGAGACTCCATTCAGGCCCTGAATGCTACCTGAATTCTTAAAGAAGCGTAGTCAATAGCTTTGTTGCTTGTTATTATGCAATTGCTGCGCCTTACAAATCTTCCTGGATCCAGACTAACATTTCTCCAGGCTGACGGTTACCCCACGCAAAATAGGGAATAGCTTTTATAGCGACCTCTTCCCTTTTCGGACCGACCGGGCTATAGAGAATATGCTCCCATTGTGACGTCATTGTGCTGCGCCGAGCGACGCCGTGAATGACGGGAGCGCCTCCGAGGGACTGATCGCAGCCGCCCAGGGTTAGCTTCGCATCTTGCGACAGGGAGAGGTCGGGAAGGTTAGGACCGTTGTCGACCTCCTCCAAGCAGTAGACGACTGGACCACGCTGAATCGCTACTTTTCCAGCATTCGCACGCACAGCAGGATGGGCATGGATTCGCTCAATAGGCATGGGCAGCAGTATCTCAACCCTATCACCGCTGCGCCATAGTCGTGTGATTCTTGCATACCCCTTTCTAGAAACGGCAGCAATCTTGACGTCCTCACCGTTGACGGTGACCTCGGCGTCTTTGCACCACCCAGGGACGCGAATCGCCAATGTGAAGCGAACCTCTGTTTCAGTGCGGACCGTTATTTCCACCGTTTCCTTCCAAGGGTACTCTGTCCTCTGTGTTAAGGAAACTTGCTGTTCCGCAAGTTCACAGTCAGCTTCACTTCCCGCAAAAAGGTGCACATAGATTGTGTCTTCGTCTTTTGAATAGATGTATTGTCCAACCGAAGCCAGCAATCTGGCGATATTAGGGGGACAGCAAGCACAGTCAAACCAAGCTTGGCGGACTGTGTCAGCGTGCCGCTTGTCGTGGCGCTTTTCGCACGATTCCGGCCAGACTTCGAGGGGATTCACATAGAAATACTTTTTGCCATCGAGAGATATTCCACTCAGCACGCCGTTGTAAAGGGCACGCTCCATGACATCCGAGTAGTCACGGTCAATGTCAAGATGGAGCATCCGGTGTGCCCAGAAGACAAGGCCAATAGCAGCGCAGGTTTCCGTGTAAGCGGTATCATTGGGCAAGTCATAGTCAAACGTGAAGGCCTCCCCTTGTACGGCTGACCCAATGCCGCCGGTGATGTACATCTGTCGTTTCGTTAGATTGTTCCACAGTCTCTTGCACGCATTGAGTAACGTCTCATCTTTGGTCTCGGCCGCCACGTCTGCCATGCCGCAATAGAGATACATCGCGCGGACGGCATGTCCAACTGCCGATGTCTGTTCTCGAACGGGAACGTGAGCTTGGCTATAGGCCTTGCCGTATTTACCCCCCGGAGTGCCGTCCCCTCGTGCCTTTGCCTCCAGGTCGTAGTAGTGCGGCTCGCGCCCGCGTTCGTCAATGAAGTACTTGCTCAGTCGAAGGTAGCGTTCTTCGCCAGTGGCTCGATAGAGCTTAACAAGGGCTAGTTCGATTTCCTCATGCCCGGGATATCCCCTTTTCTTGCCAGGCTCCGGTCCGAAAGTGTCGTCAATGTGATCGGCCAGCCGACTCACGGCGTCAAGGAGCTTCCGCTTTCCGGTTGCTTCATAGTAGGCCACGGCGGCTTCCATCACGTGGCCTGCACAGTACATTTCGTGATTGTCGCGAAGGTTTGTCCAACGCCCCGCAGGCTCTTTGATAGTGAAATAGGTATTGAGGTACCCGTCTGCCTGTTGGGCGTTTGCAATCAAGTCAACGACGTCATCAGCCAGTCGCTCAAGTTCCGGGTCCGAATGGTTCATTAGACAATAGCCAACAGCCTCTAGCCACTTAGCGACATCGCTGTCCTGAAAGACCCATCCGTAGAACTCTCCTTCTTTCTCACCGGCAGCGATACGAAAGTTCTCGATGGCATGGCTTGCTGCTGCCTCGGGAATCCTATCGTTCAAGGCCTTCCACTGGTACGGAATTACGACCTCCCTAACTTGTTGCAGGCGCTTGAACCAGAAGTCATCCTTGATATTGACGTTCTTAATCAGCAAGGGCTCTAGTTTGCTCCCCATTTTTTCCGAAGGAATATCAGGTGAAGGGTTCAAATTATCTGTGGCCATTCTGTCATTCTCCTTTGTAAGAGTCGTCTATGGAAGATCTTTTTGCCAGTTCGCATGTAGAAGAGGACTGCGATTGGTAAAGGCTCTTTCCTGTCGATCATCATTTCCCCTAATAGAACGTACATCGAGAAGACCTCCGCAACAGCTAGGTTCCCAACGCGCTTAGCTTAGTATCGAGAAAAAGGATCGGCTGCATCTCTTAACCCATCTCCCAAGAAGCTGAAGGCAAGCACTGTTATCATAATGAATAGTCCGGGAATCATGATCCAGGGATGCTGGCCCAACGTCTGAAAGTTTTGGGCCTTTTTCATAAGGCTACCCCAACTTGCCATGGGCGGTTGGATCCCCAACCCCAAGAAACTCAATGTGCTTTCCCCAAGAATCAGCCACGGTATGGTGACCGTCAACGCCACGATGATATGGCTGAATGCTTGAGGAAGGATGTGCCGGAGTACGATTCTACCGTTGCTTGCCCCTATTGATTTCGCGGCCAAAACAAAATCCGCTTCTCGGTATGAGAGTGCTTTGCCCCGCACTTCCCGCGCTATGACTGGCCAATTCAATAACGAGAATATTCCGATTATCCCGTACACCGTATAGATCGGATTCCAATCCCGAGGTAAAGCAGCGCTTAGCGCCATCCACAAAGGTAGTTCCGGGAAACACCGGAAGACTTCCACCGCCCTCTGTATCAGGATATCCAATACGCCCGAATAGTAGCCTGAGATGCCGCCGAGTATGGCTCCAATGATCCCGCTGATGGCGGTAGCGGTCAGCGCGATGAGTAGTGTCAGCCTTCCGCCAAAGAGTATGCGACCGAGAAGATCCCTTCCGTGGGCATCGGTACCTAAGAGAAATACAGAACCACCCTCTTCCACTCGAAAAAGGTGCAGATCGGATTTGAATATCCCGAAAAGCTCATACTCCCATCCATGCGCGAATAACTTGATGAAGTACTTCTTTGACGGGTCCTCTGTATAGAGGAGCATGTAGGTCTTGGGATCTATCTCTCTTTGCAACTTGTAAGTAAAAGGCCGGAAGTGGAACTTCCCATCCTGATCTAAAAAATGAATTCGTTGCGGAGGAACGTACGTTGCCTTAAGGTCTGAGTTTGTATAGTCATACGGAGCAAAGAACGGCGCAAACACAATGATGATAACTAAAATTCCAATTATAATACCGCCTATTCTCGCCAAGCGATGTTTCTTGAACTTCCTCCACATTAATGCTGACTGGCTTTTAGGCCTTTTCGCTTTGAGGTCCTTAGCAGCAGCTTTTCTTAGATTTTTTTTCGGGGTCCTTGCCTTGAGTTCCTGTCTACTCATATCTGATCCTTGGATCTACCCAGGAAAGCGCCACATCGGCCAGAATATTTCCAATCACCGTGATGACCGCGAGGACAAGGAGAAAAGAGCCGGCAAGATACATATCCTGGTCCTGAAGGGCAAGTAAGAACATTGCACCTGTAGTGGGCACGCCTAAAACAATACTTGTCGCCATTTCTCCTTGTATGAGCCAGGGGATGGACATTCCAAGGTACATCACGAGCGGTTGCACGGCGTTCCTCAGCGCGTGCTTGTATATCACGACCCGCTCTTTTAGCCCCTTAGCTCTAGCAACCTGAATGTATTGATTCCCCAATACATCCAGCAGATTCGCCCTAATGACCCGCATATTCCTAGCAGTACCAGCGACCCCGATCACAACGATGGGAAGCCATAAGTGGCTTATGAGGTCCATGAGTTTGGCCCAACTCCACGGACGCAGGACCATCTCCATCGAAAAAAGCCCGCCTACGCTTGAAACACCGGTATAGAAGATGAGGAAATAGATAGCTGCTAAGGCCAAGAAGAAATTGGGTATCGACAACCCCAGGAAGGAGAAAATCGTCAGGACGGTGTCTCCAAAACTGTATTGGTGGGTCGCTGAGTATATGCCTGGGATGACGCCACCAACCACTGAAAAGCACATGGCGCACACGGCAATCAAAACAGTCCACCCTAGCCGGCTCCAGATCACGTCAAAGACGGGCTTTCTGTACCTAAACGAATACCCGAAATCCCCTCTAAAAATGCCGCAAAACCACTTTCCGAACTGGGCGAAAAAAGACTTGTCTAACCCATACATTTTCCTGAGCTGATCGGCTACCTGCCTTGCTTCTACAACGGATAAGCCGCCCGCTTGGGTGAGCCTATTCTGCAGCGCGCTCATATAGTCTCCCGGTGGAAGGGTAATGACCACAAATGAGATAAACATAATCAGCAATAGAAGCGGTACTGAGTACAGTACTCGTTTGACCAGGTAGCCCGTCATGGCCTGCTTCTTCCCTGCCTTCCGTCTAGACTATTTAGGCCGCGCCCGTTTGAAAAAAACCGGGGCATAAATACATATGCCCCGGTTTTGCTTCCTTATCCAACCTCTGTCACTCGAGATCCATTATTTTGTACCAATCTTGAGCTTTGTAAGTCTCTGGTGTGGGAATCAGGTCTTGGTACTGTGGCGGAAGCTGCAACTCTTCCGGGCACCATCGTATTTCAATCGGTAGGCTGTTATGGTACCAGTTGTACAAGGTGGCTGGAAAGTCCACAGGGTAGTTCCGATGTCGTTTTGCAAACCCCATCGGATAGGCCATTTCCAGAATGCCCACCGTGTAAACGTTCTCGGTGTATAGTTGCAGGACTTCGCCAAGGGCCTCTTTGCGTTCCTCAGAGGAAGTCATCGTTACAGTCGCTGTGAGCAGCTCTTCGATCCTCTCCTCGAACGGAAGGAGATCGCGTTGTCCTCCGGGGCCAGCTGTATGCCAGGATGGGCTGATCTCACTGACGGAACCAACTTCATCGGGCCTCACCCACGGGGTCGCAGCGTAACTCCTACCCAATACCAGGTCGAAGTCCTGTGATTCTTCCCTTTGGATGAAGATCCCTGCCTGGATGTTTTTCACGCGTAGATCAATCCCTGCGTCTCGGAAGTCGGACACCAATGCTTCGGCAATTACAACGTGCTCAGGCTCCGTGGCCTCCGTTATGATCTCAATGATGAGCTCTTCCCCTGGGATCAAGGAATCTTGAGGCCAATTAAGGATACCATCCCCATCGGTATCCGCGAAACCCAGTTCTGCAAGGAGCCGTTTTGCTTCCGCAGGATCATAAGGATACTTGATTACCTTATTCTCCTGATAATAAGCAGAGCCGGAGGGGTACCCTCCATAGAATGGTTGCACATTTGGCGCCGGGAAAATGCCCGAGCAGATTCCTTCCCGATCGATAAGCCGTGACAGGGCCTGTCGGAATGCCTTTTCTCTAAACAACAGGCGTAACGCCTTGTCCCTATCACTCTTTACGCCAGCGTAAAGCGAGTAGTTTGGATTGATCTGGTAGGGCGTCGTAAAAGGTCCCCACTGGAAGACGAAGTCCACTCCAGGGTTCTGCGACGCCGCAAAAACCAGGGGGACCATGCTCGGATCCTGGATAGGCGTCACATCACCAGCGGAAGCTAGGAGATCATAGATCCGCGTGTTCCACGAGTCGGACTCCTTCCAGACGATTGCGTCGAAGTACGGCAACTGGTTACCTTGTTCGTCCACCTTGAAATAGAAGGGATTTCTGACATACACCATGATCTGGCCAGGCACATAGGCTACGGGAACAAATGCCCCCAAGGTCACGGCCGGCAAAGCTTCTGGTGGGGTTGCCTTCAGGTAACTATCGTATGTCATAGTGGAATTATATTTGGGGTGGTACTGCTTGTACACGTGCGCAGCAAGCGGCCCATTAAGCTGGCTCTCCATCAAGAAGAATGCCTGGATAGGATAGGCGACACCAAAGTGCCACGCTATCGTGTAGTTATCGACCTTTTCGAGCTCTGTAACTTTGCCGCCAAAGGTCCAAGAACCCGCACTCCTCCAGCTTGGTAGATTGGGATCCACGATGTTATCGTAATAGGTGAACACGATGTCATCTGCGGTAAATTCCACGCCGTCCGACCACTTTGCTCCTTTGATCAGGTGCATCGTGAGGGTCTTGCCGTCCTCGGACCACTCCCAGGATTTCGCCAGGTTGGGGATGGGTTCAGGGTTCTTTAGCATCCACATTGGCCCGAGTTTTACCAGGCCATCGTTTTTGAACCCCATGGCTCCGTCCCACCCCGAGTGCTGGCCGGCAGCTGTGTTCCAGCCTTCGGGCGCCATTCCACTCGCACGCCTCTGGATATCTCCATAGACGCCGATCCCATCTACCATGACGCCTGTCTTCCACACAAAAGGTTCTTCTGGCAACCTCTCCTCAACAGGGGGTAACTTCCCTTCTGCAACAAGCTTAGCCAAAGAAGGGGCTTCGTTGTACTTGGGAAGACTTCTGTACTCTACCATCTCACTAGTAGAAGCGAACTTGTTCCATAGAGCCCGTTCGTCTTGATCTGCCGTAACGACTAGGGGCAGAACCACTATTGCTATCAACGCCAAAATCGCCCACTGTTTACGCATTCTGTACCTCCTTAATTCCGTTCAGCATTGACTTCCAATTACCACTACAGGAAGTGTCTTGTATGTTTTCTTATCACCCCCCTTATTCCTGGTTTGCTGTGGAGAGGCTAGATTGTCTAATCACTAGCTCAACCGGAATCTTTAAATTGCTATGGCACTTCTGTCCATCTATCTTCTTTTCGAGTACTGATATGGCTTCCTCTCCTATTTCCCGTTTCGGAAACCTTATGGTTGTCAACGGCGATTCCAGGCAAAAAGCAAAATCGATGTCGTCATAGCCGACAATCGCTATGTCTTCAGGTATTCGAAGCCCCGCTTCCCGGACAGCTTTCATAGCCCCCAAGGCGACGAAATCGCTAAACGTAAAAAGCGCTGTGGGTTGTGGATCATGATCCATTAACAGGGCTTTACCATAGGTATAACCATCCTCCATGGTAAGGGCGCCGTTCCTTATTAAGGATTCATTCAGTCCGATATCGTGTTCTTCTAGTGCCTTCTTATATCCTTGGAATCTCTCGATAGCACTGGAATTGTAGGCGGGGCCGTTGATGAAAGCGATCTTTTCATGGCCCTTTTCGATCAAGTGGGCCGTAGCGAGGTAACCTCCTTGCACATCGTCAGCGACTACATAATCGGTGTCAGCGTCATCAAAATAGCGCGCGACAAGGACGAAAGGGATGCCGGATTCCTGGAGCATGTGAATGCTCCTTTTCTCGGTCTGGACCGGAGTGATCAAAAGGCCGTCTACCTGTTCGGATATCATAATTTGGATCGCTTCCTCTTCGTTTTTATAGTTCTCGCTGGTATCTTGGAGGATGATGCTGTAACCAAGCTCTTTCGCAGCTTTTCCCATGCCCTTGACCACGGCGGAAAAGAAAGGATTCGCGATATCGGCAACGATAACTCCAATTATCCCTGTTTTGTTGGATCGAAGCCCGCGTGCCAGCTTATTAGGCATGTAGTTCAATCTCTGAGCCGCCTTTAGAACTAGTCGCCTGGTTTCAGGGCTTACGTCTGGCTTGCCGTTAAGGGCCCGAGACACGGTATTAATAGAGACCCCCACTTCACGAGCTACGTCTTTTATCGTTGTTCTTTCCATTTTTCACTAGTTACTGAAACGTTACCGGTAACGTTTCCAATATACCACGTTTCGTTTGCCATGTCAACACGAGGCATTGTCTCATGGAAAGTGTTATCGAAAGGGGTATCGATGCCTCGTAACCGCGGTAACTAAAGGAAGGAGGCACCGATGACCCGAGCGGGTGTGAAAGAAGAAGGGCTCAATCGGGAGACACGACTCCACCCACCGGACGTGAAAGAACGTCTTGTGCGGATGAGTCCGACCACCATCGGTCGGCTTCTTGCCACGCACCGGCACAAGGAAAGATGGAGGTGGGTGCGCACCAAGCCGAGCACGCTCCTCAGACAGGGGATCCCAGTGCGCACGTTCGCCGACTGGAACGACGCTCGGCCAGGATTCTTGGGGGCGGAACTGGTAGTCCACTGCGGCAAGACCACGGCCGGAGGGTAGCTCCACAACCCAAACGCGGGATGTGGCTACAGGATGGTGCGAGCCAGGGCCCTCCCTGCGGCACCTCCGCCTCGACCCAGGTCATGAATCAGCAGGTATCCAAATGCCGCCTGCAGTCGTAGCCGGGGACCATCGTCTGAAACCCCGGACAGAAAAACGGACAAGACCTGCGTCCACCTTGACTGTCACTTCCTGGCTCTTCAGGTTTAACTCGACGCTGACAACCTCTGACGGTGTGGTGAACCCCAGGATCGCCTCGAACAGCTCGACATCGCGCATCGCCCTGGCCTCCTCTCAGGCCAAGAGCATAGCACCATCCACTAAGCTACTCACACAACTTTCGCAAGAGCCAACATCCGAAACCAATTCTTGCGCCCCTATAAACCCAGTACTTCATTCTGACACTATCCCCTTTATTCTGCGGCTCTGTTCTTTTGCTCTAAAGGCTGCTCTTCAATCGCCTCCTCCCAAACCTGGGATGGCTGCCCCGGGCTTCGTGTTCGCCCACCAACTGCCTCCTTTAAGGGAAATTCCAGAACACTCAGCGAACTAGGAGGTAACAGGACTGTGAAGCGTGAGGACGACAATGCAAAGCGCTTTGTGACCACGTGAACGCGGTTTGGGGCTTCGAAATCGTTCACTGCGAGTGCGCTGGGACCGCTGAGCTCGTGGATAGTCGCCCATTGTGCTACCTGAAGATCCGATAGGTCCAGCATCACGTCCACAGGTTCCTCATCGTGGTAATTCACTAAGGCCAGGCACAACGTGTTGCGAGGAGCGTCGTAGGTTGCAGAACCATCGAGGTAGGGAACGTTATCAAGTTGGGAAGGCAAGTTGGTAGACTCATTTTCCTTCCTCACCGAATAATGCTCCGTCATGATTTCCAGCCCCAAGCGCGTCCGTCCAGTGTGGTTAACGAAAAGGTCGAACACGTGATAGCTGGGAGTCAGAACAACGGCTTCAGGGTTGGTCTTAATCATTCCGAGAACGTTGACCATCTGGGCCAGGTTCGCCATCTGGACCGTGTCGCACATCCGGTGGAGGACAAGGAGAAACCCGGCGGCGAATAAGGCATCTTTTAGAGCGTACGGCTCCTCCAGCAAAGCCATTCCTGTTTCCGACATCTCCTTTGCCGGATCTATCCGGTACCAGACATTCCACTCATCGAGAGCAATCTTCACGTGGTCTAGACCCGCATTTTTGATAAGACTTTCCAGAAGCCTCAGCCGTTGCTCTATGTAGTACGCTGAAGCCACCGTCTCGTAATACCTCTCTGAACCTACATATTGGTGAATGGAAATGAAGTCAATCATTTTTCCCACGCGCTCGAGTACCACCCCATCCCATTCGGGATCATCTGCCCCCACCGCAATTATCTGAATGGATGGGGCAACCGCCTTCATGGACTGCGCATATTGGCGAAGCTTCTCTGCATATTCGCTGGCATCACAATGTCCAACTTGCCATTCGCCATAGGTCTCATTCCCGATCCCCCAGTACTTGACTCGATATGACTCTTGATGACCAAACTCTTTCCGCATATTCGCGTACTTAGTGGGAGTGTCCAGATTGCAGTATTCGAGCCAATGGATTGCCTCGTCCAGGGTTCCTGTTCCAAGGTTTAATGTGATGTAGGGCTTCGCCCCAACAGCTCGACAGTAGTCAATGAACTCGTCGGTTCCAAATCGATTGCTTTCTAACCCTCCCCATACATAGTTCAATAGCTGAGGCCGGTTGTCGATCGGTCCTACTCCGTCCTCCCAGTGGTAAGTCGACGCAAAGTTTCCGCCAGGCCACCTAAGAAGTGGACATTTGATCTTCTTAACTGCTTTGATGACGTCTTGACGGAAGCCGCGACGGTCAGAGCGGGGCGACGACTCGTCGTAAATGCCTCCATAAATGCAACGGCCTAGATGTTCAATGAAATGTCCGTAGATGTTGTCGTTGATCTCACCAGTTTTGACCCCCCAAACCCTCACGTTGTATGCCACTTTGTCCCCCTCTCAGCTGCCATCATGCACCCCTCCTCCGCCCACTGGGTAGTTGCCGTGCTAGCTCCCTCGGCCCCCAAAGCTTCAAATATCTTCCCATTTTCGCCCGATCAACGGGATGTCCGCGATCAGCTTTCTAGTATAGGAATGCTGTGGATCGCCCAGTATCTTTTCCGGCGCCCCCTCCTCTACAATCCTGCCCTTGTGCATGACCAAAATCCGATGACTCATATAGTAGGCTAACCCCAGATCGTGGGTGATGAAGACCACGGCTGTTCCGTAAAGATCACGAAGTTCCAAAAACAATTTCAGGATACCTGCTCTCCCCGAGGCATCCACCATGGACACTGGCTCGTCGGCGACGATCAGCTGTGGCTTAAGGAGATAACACCGAGCTACCATCATTCGCTGCCGCTGCCCACCGGAAAGCTGATGAGAATATCTTCCAAGAACCTCCTCAGGACGCAACTTCACCGCCTCCAATGCCTCCCGCACCAGCCTCCGCCTGTTACGGACCCCCCTGTCCATCAGGTTGAAGACCTGGTAGAGTATGCGGTCGGCCTTGTAGATGGGGTTGAAGGCTGCATAGGGGTCCTGAAATATACCGTGGACTTTGTGCCAATACCCTTTCAGCTCCTTTCTAGTTTTGAAAGCCCATATGTCTCGGCCTTCGAACACCACCTTCCCGGAGGTGGGAGGGAGGAGACGAAGGATGATGTGGGCCGTGGTGGTCTTCCCCGATCCGCTCTCCCCTACCAGGGAGACTGTCTCTCCTTCCTGGACGGCGAAGTTAGCCTCGTCCACGGCCACCACGCTTCCCCGCTGCAGGAAGCCAGCGGTGTACACCTCTGTAAGGTCACTCACCTTCAGCATCAGTGCCGTCCGAGAGCGAGATGGCATGCCACGAAGCGGTCCTCCCCCAGCCCGATCAGTGGGGGCTCTTCTCGGCTACAGATGGGCAGGGAACGGGGACATCGAGGGTGGAAACGGCACCCTTCGGGCGGATGAACCAGGTCAGGAGGTTCACCGGCAATATACGACAATCCCCGTTCCCTGACTTCAGGCTCGGGCGTCAGCACCGAATGAATCAGACTGTAGGCATAGGGGTGTAGCGGCCCCTGGAAGACCCTCTCCATGGGACCCACCTCCACCACCTTGCCAGCATACATGATGGCGATTCTGGTCGCGATCTGTCTTAGGATGGCGATGTCGTGCGCGATGAAGACGATGGCCCTCACGATGTGTTTTGCCCCGAGGTGCAGAAGCATCTTGAGCACCTGCTTTTGGGTGGATACGTCCAGGGCTGAGGTGGGCTCATCGACTATCAGGAGTTTGGGGTTAAGGAGGGTGACCACAGATATGACCACCCGCTGCCGCATGCCCCCGCTCAATTGGTGGGGGTACTTGGTCAGGGCCTCCACCGGAAGCCCCAGCTCCTGGAACCTCTTTTCTGCAAGAGCCCAAGCCTCCCGGGCGTTCAACTTTAGATGATACCTGAGCACATCCTTAATGAAAGCCCCCACCTTGCGCGTCGGAACCAGGGCATTCAGTGCGCTCTGCGGCACCAGCGTAATAACCCGCCCCCACACCTGCGCTTTGACCTTCTCCCGGCCCATGGCAGCTAGATCCTGTTTACCATCCAGCAGCACCTTCCCTCCAAGGAAGCTGAGGGGAGGCCGGATGTTCATCATCAGCACGTTGCTGAGAGTGGATTTGCCACAGCCCGATTCCCCGGCCACGCCCAACACATCACCAGGGTCGATATCCACACTAACCCCATCCACCGCCCTAACGAGCCCTTTAGAGGACGAATAGTAGGCTTTAACGTCTTCAGCTACAAGCAGGGCGTTCATCTTTCCTTCAGCCTAGGGTTGAAGAACTGGTCCAGGGCCGTGGCCAGGAGCAGCAGCGACGCACACGCAACGGTCAGCACTCCTCCTGGTGGGATGAACCACCAAAAGAGCCCGCGGCGCACAGCATCGGACAATTGCGCCCAAAAGAGCATGGTCCCAAGTGAGGTCCCTTTAGTGACCCCCACGCCGATCATGCTGAGGCCAGCTTCAGCCAACATGGCCGCGGACATGATCACCACAGAGGACGTAAAAACATAGGTCATCATGTTTGGGAGAAGGTCGACAAAGGCTATTCTAACGCCGCCGCACCCAGTCATACGGGACAGGAACACGAACTCGCGCTCCTTCAAGCTCATGATCTGCGACCTTATGGCCCGAGCCAGGCCAGGCCAGGAGGTGAAACCTATCAGGAGAGCGACCACCATGGGGCTTCGCACCGGCACGAACACCGCCACCACCAGAAGCAGCAGGATCACGGGGAAGGCCAGCACGACGTTGGCGGAAGCCATCAGCGAATCGTCCATAAGCCCCCCCCTGTACCCCGAGATGACCCCGACCACGATGGCGATGGCCACGGCGATGACGGACGCTGTAATCCCGATCGATAGGGAGGTCCCGGTACCGTGGATTAGCTGAGCTAGAACGTCCCTGCCCTGGACATCCGTGCCTAGGGGATGTTCCCAGCTCGGGGTTTGCAGCTTCCCTCCCACGCGGGACACGGGGTCCACGGGATAAGCCCAGCGCCCCGCCAGCCCGAACAGCACCACGGCCAGGAAGAGGGCCGCGCTTACGACGAGCCTTGCGTTACCCACCTCTTCACCTCCTGAGGTGCCCGGTCCTTATCCTGGGGTCAATAAACCCGTAGATGAAATCCACTGCCAGATTCGCCAGTATCACCGCCGCTGCAAGCACGATAAAGATGCCTTGGATCAATGGGTAGTCCAGCGCGGACAAGGCTTGGAACGTTATGCTTCCCATGCCCCGGTAGTTGAACACCAGCTCCAGCAGAAGGGACCCGCTGAGCATGAAACCGAAGTTCAGTCCCAGTTCGGTGACTTGGGGCAGACAAGCACTACGGAAGGCATACCTCAAGAGCTTACGCTGGGGCAGGCCGAGCGTATCGGCAGACAGAACGTAATCTGATCCCAGCTCATAGATCATCATGCTACGCATGCCGACGGCCCAGCCCCCCAGACAGATTACCACCCACGTGAGAAAGGGCAGCGTATAGTGTCGTAAGTAATTTCCCACGAAATCCCAAGTTAAGCTGGGCGTCAATCCCCAACTATAGGTGCCTCCGATGGGGAAAAGGCGCAGGTAGACTGCAAAGGCGAACAACATGAGCATGGCAAACCAGTAGAAGGGGATGCGGGAAACGGTGAGCAGGATTGGTGTAACCAGCTTATCCAAGAGTGTTCCCCGCCGCCAAGCTACCAATGCCCCCAGGTAATTCCCCAGTACCCAGGAGACCAAGATGGCAGGGAGCAGAAGCGCCACCGTCCATGGGAGGTAAATTGCGAGGATCTCCGTCACCTTTCGCGGATACATACTGATGGAGGTGCCCAGATCGCCCCGGAGGAGCTGGGTTACAAATCCGGTGAACTGTTCCCACAAGGGGAGGCCGATCCCGAACTCGTCCATGAAGTCGCGGTAGACGGCCTGGATCCGCGCCGGGTCTGTCTGTCCTTGCAGAGCCAATTTGCTCACCAAAACGCCCACTGGGTTGCCCGGGATGAGTCGGGGAAGAGCGAAGATGACCGATACGAAGAAAACAAGGGCAGCGAGCGCAAACACCACCTTTCGGATGAGGTAACGCAGTAGGTGAATCATCTGACATTACCCCCCCGGCTACGTATGAAAAAGGGACTGGCGGTTCCGGACCGCCAGTCCCCACACCCTATCTCACCTTTCCCAGCGACTCCCAAAACAGCGAGCTCGGCGTTGTAAGGGGCGCTATGTGCGTATCGAGAGGGGAAGAGTAGAAGTCCTGGCCTGCAGGCACGAGGCCGAAAAACTGCGGCCAAGCACTCTGAACCCCGCCGATGGTCACCGTGCCCATCCAACCGTTCGCCCGCGTGGCCATGGGCCAACCGCCCCAGTAGTTCTCGGAGAAGGCGTGCCCTGTCATCCCGTAAAGCAGGGGCACCACCACAACGTCTCTCAGCTGGAACTCCTCGAGCTGGCTGTAGTAGGCGCTTACCTTCTCCGAATCTGTCTCCTTGGGGATAGCGTCGATGAGGGGGCAGACGACCCAGTTCATGTAGCGCTGCCAGTTGCCCACAGGGGCGGGCTCGCCGACCGGCGCGCTCACCCGCGGGTCCAGCATCGTCCGAAACACGTTCCATGGGTAGCCGGGACGCCAGCCGAAGGTCCATCGGAAGGCCATGTCGAACTCCCCGCGGATGACCTGGTCATCCCACACAGAGAAATCGTAGTACTTGGCGGTGACATCCATCCCGATCTCGCGCAAGGCGGCCGCGACCATGTCGGCCGCGATCATGCCCTCAGCAAAACCAACCCAGCACGTGACCTCCCACGGACCCAACTGGGTGCCATCGGGCATCTCCCGAATGCCATCCCTATCCCGATCCACAATTCCTGCTTCGTCAAGCAGCCTGTTGGCCTCCTCCGGGTCGTAATGCCAGCCGTATTCAGCGACCACCTCTTGGTCGATCAGTGCTGCTGCCGTGGCGAACACGTCGATGATCATGGTGGGGTGGGCAGCGGCATGAGGTGCAGGCATGCTCAGTCCTATCTCCTCGGCGGGCAGGGCGTAGGCGATCGCCCGGCGCAAAACGGGGTCATCAAGCGGAGGTCGCGCGAAGTTGACGAACAGCGCCCAGCCAAAAGAGGGAAGGAAGTAAGGAGGATCGGAATAGTAGGAGCCCATAGGTAGGCCCTTGTCCTGCAATTCCCATATCTCTATGGTGGAAGTTATCACATCGACCTCTAACTGCTCGAAAGCCAGATTGCGGGCCGGTACGTCTTTGAAGATGCGGCTGACGAGATACTTAGGGCCCGGCAGGCCGAAGATATCCTCGCCCCACCAGTCGTCTACCCGTTCGAGGAGAACGTAGTCCACATCCCACTTCAACAGCCTGTATGGCCCTCCTCCTATGATCTGGGCTGGATCGTCGTTTCTGAAGTCCGTGGTCAACGTGGCGCCGTACTCCTCCTCCAAGGGTTCCCAAACATGGCGGGGCAGTACAAGCGCAGCGTCGCCACAAAGCATGTTGAAGAATTCGAAATAGTTCGCCTTCTCTTCGGTGGTCACAAACTGCACGGTCTTATCATCGACAACCTTTACCTCTTCCAAATAAACCCAAAACCCGCTATTCCAGTAAGTAGAGTGCCGTTTCCCTAGCTCCCAACTGAACTTCACATCATCGGCGGTTATGGGGGTGCCGTCCCACCACTTCGCTTCCGGACGAAGCGACACTTCTAACGTCAGTGGATCCACCCAGCGCAAACCGCTGGCGAGATAAGGAAGAATGACTTCCTCCCGATCGGAGCCATAGGTCGCATTGCCGACGAACAAGGTCGGATACATTATGTAGGCACCCCAGCCAGCGACACCAGGAACGGCGAGGGGGTTGAAGCTTGCAGGGGGAGCAAAGACGCCTTGTGCCACTATGACCGTCTCTTCCCGTGGAGGAAGCTGTTGGGAGAAACCCACGCAAAAAGCCAACCCTATCGCCACTAATCCTATTACTATCTTGCTGCAACTTCTCATTTTTCCCTCCTTGTATCTTCTTTAAACCAGGCATTGCCCTTCAAAACGTTTTTCGTTCTTCTCACCACCTCCTTTATCTTGGACAGTACAAATCGTCGATAGCACTGGAATCGTAGGCGGGTCCGTTGATGAAAGCGATCTTTTCATGGCCCTTTTCGATCAAGTGGGTTGTCGCAAGATACCCTCCTTGCACATCGTCAGCGACTACATAGTCGGTGTCCAGGTCATTGAAGTGGTGTGCGACAAGGACGAAAGGGATGCCGGATTCCTGGAGCATGTGAATGCTCCTGTTCTCGGTCTGGACCGGAGTGATCAAAAGGCCGTCTACCTGTTCGGATATCATTATTCGAATCGCTTCCTCTTCGTTTTTATAGTTCTCGCCGGTGTCTTGGAGGATGATGCTGTAACCCAGTCCCTTTGCAGCTTTTCCCATGTCCTTGACCACGGCGGAAAAGAAAGGATTCGCGATATCGGCAACGACAACTCCAATTATCCCTGTCTTATTGGATCGAAGTCCTCGTGCCAGCTTATTAGGCATGTAGTTCAATCGTTCTGCTACGGCAAGGACTTGCCGTCTAGTTTCGGGGCTTACGTCTGGCTTGCCGTTAAGGGCACGCGACACGGTATTAATAGAGACCCCCGCTTCACGAGCTACTTCTTTTATCGTTGTTCTTTCCATTTTCCACTAGTTACTGAAACGTTACCGGTAACGTTTCCAATATACCACGTTTCGTTTGCCATGTCAACTTTTGGTTGATATCAGGTTTGCCGTTCAGAGCACGGGAGACTGTATTGATGGAAAATCCTGTTTTAGTAGCAATATCTCGAAGAGTGACCCTTCTCACAAGCGCCCTCCATCTTAATCCGGTAACGATACCGGTACCGTTACCAATATACCACGTTTCCGGGGGGTATGTCAACCCGTTGGGCCGCGTGCGCCCGGAAGCGCCCACGCCACCAACCCCGCACACCCGTACAATATGGCGCCGAGCAGCATCACGGTGCTCAAACCGCTTGCTACAGCGAGTAAAACTCCCACTGGCGGACCTGCTACAGAGGCGACACCGTTCGCACCCCACGCCCAAGGGATCAGGGTGGGTCGTCCTCGCTCCACGCAGGTTAAGCCGTTTGGGAACGGCCAGCCCATCAGGAACGCGAGCGGGCTTGCCAGTAAGACCGCCAGGCCGAAGCGAGTGGCTGTTGGCCATGCAGCCGTAAGCGCGAAGAGACCGTCCAAGATGAAAACGTAAGCAATGGCAAAGGCGGCGATGCCAAGCACCGCTACCGTGATGGCGCGACGCGGATTGTGGAAGAGCCGCCTGCTTACGAGGCTTCCCAGGCCGCTAAACACGAGGAACGCACTCACCACGCCTCCGGCCGATAGGATGGGATCGCCCAAAAAGTGGGTGAACTTGATGATCAGAACCATTTCTAGAAGCATGTAGGTGATCCCGAGCAGAAGGAAGTATGTGCCGGTTGCCAGGCGGCCGCTACGCTTCCCAGACCGGCGCTTGAGCCACAAAAGCGGCACCAGGATCAGGAGGCTCCCCGCGATCACCACTTCGATCAGGACGCCTGCAACGACCACGTAACCAAGCTCCAGCTTCCGGAACCAGGCCTTCCCGTAGACCTGTTGAAAGAGCGGAATGGAGGCCCAGCGAAAGAAGTTGTAGAAGTAGGGACTGTTGTCGCACGCAGGCTGCACATCGTAGACCCAATCTTTCAGGAACTCCTCACGCTGCGGCGAGAAGATCTCGCGTGCGGCATAGTGGTAGTAGGAGTAGTCTTCGCCGGGTGGGCCAGTGAGCCTGGCAAACTGTTCGGTATAGTCCACTTCAGGGCAGGGCGCCCATTCAACATCAAGCTGCAGTTCCTCACAGATTAAAGAAAGTCGCGTGCAGGTCTCAGCACCGAGGGGAGTCAGCGAAGCGAGCGTCGTGACAGCCAGGTAGTTGCGAAACTGCACGACGTGTTGACCGGGCTCCTCGATACCGAGCGACTCCAGTGCTTGTGCCAGGGTGGCAAGTATCTTTACGTTGTCTCGCGGCGGGTCCTGTTGCTGACGTGTGACCGCCAGCAGACCGTCTGGCCGCAGTCGGCGCAGGCACAGGGTCAGGCCCTCCCGCGTGAGCAGGAAGTCCTCGTGAACGGAGAGCAGGCTACTCACCCCAACGGCCATCCCCTCTGCCCTCACCAGTTGAATGATGTCATAGCGCTCCTCGTGAGCCTGAAGGAAGAGCCGCGGATCGGCCGCGACCGCTTCCACGCCGGGAAGGGAGAAGACATGCCCGGCCGCCTCAGCGAGGGGGCCATTCAGAAGCTCAATGATCTGCGGATTACCCTGTACGACAGTAACGCTCGTAGGATTCCATCGCCGCGCGAGCCAGACGTTCGTGCCGCCGACCTCGCCGAGCAGGAGAACCCGTGGGCGCTCGCTCATCCGATACGGCACACTCATCGGTGTGTGGTCGAGGATCTCCGCCTCCTGTGGGCTTTGTATCTTAAACACCGTGCCTGCCGAATGGCCATCGACCAGGATGTGAAGCTGCGGAGGAGGGGGAGAAAGAGCGGTGAATCCGGCGAAAAGGGTTTCGTGAAATAGCGGCGAATCGTAGACGTCCAGTCGGGCGCGCGGGCTGTGCACTGTGAGGAGGTGCTCGGCATTGGACTGATCCTCCCAACGCTGCACCGAAGCGAGTGTCTTGTACTGGTCGATGCGCAGTTCCATGGGCCACAACGTCGCAAGAAGTATCAGCACAGCCATAGAACCAGTCACTGCAATTAAGAGCCTGGCAGGAGGGCGTCTCCAGATGCCCTTTGCCACGTTTAAAGATGTCGCAGGGGGATACATTGCTCCATATGCGACCCAGATAACCGCCGCCACGAGGACGAGCCCAGCTATAACGTAGAGGAGGTCCTCTTCCGGTAGCGTGAACATGAGCAGGATCATCCATAGGCCGCCAGCGCCGCTGCCGAGGAGGTTCGCGCCGTAAAGCACGTGGACGCGTTTGCTAAAGTGCATCAGCGATAGCCCGATGACCATGGCGCCGAGCAGAAAGGGCACGAAAAGAAGGAGGTGATAGGCGACCATCAATGCGGCCTGCCGCAAGCTGTAGAGGACATACTGGGGATCCAACGGAAGGGCCTGTGCCGCCCGGAAGCAGAGCGGCACTGAAAGACCGAAGGCGACGGTCAGCCCGGCGCACGATATACCGAAGCGGCGCTCGAGTGAGGGGCCGACCAGGGTAAGGAGCGTTCCGCTCGCCCCAAAACCAAGTAGCGCCGTGCTTAAGACCAGGTAGGAGAAGTGATGCCACCCTGCTACGGAGAGGCAGCGCATCAACGCCAGCTCAAGCCCGATAATCCCTGCAGAAACAAGGAAGACGGCCAGTACGGGAAGCGCAAGGTGCGCCGTTGGCTTCTCTGAGAACTGGGACGAGGATAGGGTCATGTCTAGCCTTGAGCTTTACCCGTCATGGGAACAAACCGGACTGGCAGCAGTGTCTCCGAACGGATCGTGCCATCCAAATCCTTCGTGACGCGCACGAGATACTGTACCTCGTACACCCCGCCCACAGGGATGGCCATTCTGCCGCCTGGCTTCAGTTGCTCAAGCAAGGGAGGGGGAATGTGCCCGGCGGCACAGGTGACGATGATGCCATCGTACGGGGCGTGTTCTTCCCAGCCAAAGTACCCATCGTCAATCTTGACTTCAACGGTTTCGTAACTGAGCTCCTCCAATCGCGCAGCCGCCTGCTCCCCCAGCTCTTCGATGATCTCAATCGTATAGACAAATGGGGTCAGCTCCGCAAGCACCGCTGCCTGGTAACCGCTCCCCGTACCGATTTCCAGGATCCGATCACCGGGTTTCACGGCTAGTAGCTCCGTCATGAAGGCGACGATGAAAGGCTGGGAGATGGTCTGCCCCTGGCCGATGGGAAGGGGGCGATCGCTGTATGCGCTGCTGGCGTATTTTTCCGGCACGAAGAAGTGACGCGGTACATCTCGCATTGCGTCGAGTACCCCCGTGTCTCTCACGTCGCGCGCGGCGATCTGCTCACGTACCATCCGTGCACGCTCCTCTTCCCGCTCCTCAACACGCGGTTTTTCCCGATGGTCTGGGCGGGAAACGTGCGGTTGCCAAACAAGAACGATCACAAGAGCCAACATGGCGGCGAGGATCAACCCACTCACTATCGCAAGCCTTTTGACGCGCCTTCGGTCGATCAACATAGTCGCTTCCTCTGTCCCTTACTCTTCGGATCACCCTTTGCGAGGGACTCTTTCCCTGTCTCTATCAGCATAGCACGGAGAGACACTTAGACCAAGAAGCGCACAGGCACATGGGCAATTCTTGGATCCAGCCCATCTTTAGTCCTTCTTGAAACGAAAGCCACGCAGGTTCTTATTGTGGGCTCCTCGCTGTTTTAAGTGGGTAACTTAAAGAGAAAGGCTGAAACGACGAGACTCTCGCAGAGCCGCAGGGAACGCGAAGAAAAGCTGAAACACAGTAATTGGTAGTCAGTGAAGAGTAATGAGAAAGAGCAAGTGGAGTTGATGTCCTAAGCTGATTGCTGACGGCTGAGAGCTGATAAATCCTTGGCGATCTTAGCGTCTTGGCGAGAGAACGGGGCTTCCCTGCCTAGCCGGCAGACAGGTCATGAGAATGAGCTTTTGGGTTTTGTCACACAAGAAACTGGGCTTTTTCCTGGTTTCCTCAGAGAGAAGGTCTTGATTCACAAGAGCAGGCCAGTTCCGATGCTCCCTGGCTGGTTCCCCACACCAGATAGTGAAGAACCTCATTGTGGAGAAGGAATAAAGACGATACCGTATAGGCGAGGTTATAGATGAGCGAGAAACAGGCCGTAGTCGTTGCCGGCTATTATGGATTTGGAAACCTCGGCGACGAGGCGATCCGGGATGCGTTGGTGGGAGAGTTAACGCGTTCTGAGCTTGTTACGCCAATCTTTCTTGTTGCTGCTCCGCGACGCGCAAAAGAGGTGAAGCGCAGTTCTCCCATACGCGTGTTTGCTGCCTTAAGAGGTGCTTCAGCACTCCTGTTCGGTGGAGGAGGACTGCTACAAAACCGCACCAGCAACCGTTCGCTCTATTACTACCTCTCCCTTATTCTTCTTGCGCGTCTGTCTTGTCGTCCGGTCTTCCTCCTGGGACAGGGGATCGGCCCGATTCGTGGGATATTGGCACGAGGAGCCACCCACTATGCACTCTCTAAAGCGGTCTACATAGGCTGTCGCGATCAAAGGAGCCTCGATCTTCTTGAAAGAATAGGGCTCAAAGGCGTGTTGGACGGCGATCTTTTCTTCCTCTTTCCTCCTACCGCGCAACTGCCAACGCCAGCGCCGAATGAGACACCCCGGATCATTCTTTCGCTTAAGGATCCTGGCACTGCTACAAGGCAAGAACTGATCGAGCAATCGGTAGAACTGATTGAGGGGGTGCATGGAGATACCAGCGCTTTGTTTATTCTCCTCCCGTTCTTTCCCGCAAAGGACCTTTCCCTTGCCGAGGAGATAACGTGCAGGCTCAGCTTCCCATGCCAAATCACCTCTCCTGACTCCGTTGAGGAGGCGAGTGAGGCGATCGCAAGCGCTGATCTTCTTATCTCATCGCGGTTGCACCCGCTTGAGTTTGCCCTGAGAGTGGGAACTCCGATGCTCGCCATCGCCGAGGACCCGAAAGTCAAACAGCTTGTCAAAGAAGTTAGATCAGTCGATGGGCCACAAATCCCGTGTACCACGTTCCCATCACTAGAGGAGGTCCTTCTCCTGTTGAACTACCCACCCCAACGAGATTCATTACAGGCAGCATACCGCCAGTTACACGAGCGGACGGATGAGGCGTTTTCCTCCTTCTTAAGTAAGTTAGAGACGGTCCTGGGAGGAAGAGATGGGTGAAGCACGACACCAACCGGTTTTATGCGCGGAGGTGGTCCGCATATTTGGCCCGCAGCCAGCTAAGGTGTATGTCGATGGCACGGTCGGCCTGGGAGGGCATGCACAAGCACTGTTAGAGATGGACCCGACTATCACTGTGGTCGGGATCGACCGCGACGAAGAGGCACTCAGGATCGCCGCGGAACGCCTGGCCTCATTCGGCGAACGGGTCTACCTGATCCACGGTAACTACAGCGATATCAGAGGGCATCTGGCCTCCTTGGGGATCGAGAAGATCGCTGGATTCCTTCTCGACCTTGGACTTTCCTCTTTGCAGCTTGACAGTGCCGCTCGTGGGTTCAGCTTTCGCAGGGACGGTCCACTAGACATGCGGATGGACACCTCACAGGGGTTAACAGCCACCGCCTTGGTGAACAAAGCCTCAGAAAAGGAACTGGCTCATATCTTAAGGGACTACGGTGAGGAGCGGTTCGCACAGCGGATCGCCCGTGCGATCCTCGCTGCCCGCGCAAAAAGCCCGATCGAAATGACACAAGTGCTGGCGCAGATCGTGCGCGGTGCAATCCCAAAGCGCTTCCACCCAAAACGGATCGACCCGGCGACGCGCACATTTCAGGCATTGCGGATCGCGGTGAACCAGGAGCTTTTGAACCTGAAGGAGGGCCTCGAGGCCGGTTTCCAGGCCCTTGAGATCGGCGGAGTGCTGGCAGCGATCGGCTTTCACTCCCTGGAAGATCGGATCGTCAAGCAGTTCTTTCGCTACAAGGCGCTTCCCTGTATCTGTCCACCCGATTTCCCAGTCTGCGTTTGTGATAAGCAGGTCGAGGCGGAGATCCTCACCCGCAAGCCGATTCGCCCTTCATTAGAGGAGATCACGGAGAATCCCCGCGCCCGCAGCGCCAAGCTGCGCGCCGCGCGCCGGATCAATGTTGGGTGATGTCGCAATTTTAGATCCTCTCCCTCATGTGGTACATTTCTAGTACCCGCTGGATGTATCTTGTGTGTAACCTCTCGTGGTCAACCAGCCTCCTTAAAACCTTCCTGGCGGTCCATAGATCGCAGACTGGGCTTTTGTTCTTCTTCGGCTGGAAGATACCCTTCATCTTTCGTGCGGGAAAATCGTGCAGGCAGTTAACGACAGTGCTGCGCGTGTAGTTCAACAACTCAAATACGTCCTTTGGATAATCCTCAGGCAACGAAAAATTGAGGCGAGTGATATACCACGGTTCAACGTAGGCTATGTGTTCCAGGCAGTTTCTTATAGTGCGGGGCTTACCAGGTGGGTCCCAATCAAGGGACTCTTCAGTTATTGTAGAGACGAGACTTAGTAAGTCGTCGCGTGAATATCCCATCAGGCGAACAGTTCTTGCAATGTCGTCTTTCTGAATGGGTAAGACTTCGGACCAGAACAGGGCTTCTGGCTTACCGGCTTCAAGGGGATTATAGTTTACTCTAAGCATCTCAGCGGTTTCTACTTCTATTTCGTCACCTGCATCTGGATGAGTTTCCCCATATTGATCCAACCAATCGTACCACTCAAGTATGGCGATTCTCACCTTTTCTAACGCGCGTTCCTTTGTCCGCCCGAAGACCCAACAGCCAGGGCAATCCGGAGCAAATGCACCGGTCGCTTGCGGACCTACCTCAAGGCATACAGGAATCTTCGAGATCATCTTTCTCTACCTCTCAATCTGTCGCAAAGTCAAGCTCATCTTCAGGTATCCCCTGTGCCTTTCCGTGTTCTATCGCTTCCTTCCATGTGCTCTTATCGCGTTTCTCAAGCTTAAACTGTCTATCATTGTAGACAACGATGATCTTCTCTTCATTCCAGAAGTGTGCATACCAGCCATGTAGGATATAGGACTGCAGGGTATCGATCTCTTCCCTTGAACACCTTACTCTATAGCCATACCACCTTCCGAGGTTTCCTTTTTCGCCTAATGTCCCCGGGATTGCTGAAGTCGCCGAAGGCGACTTGGACGAAGCGCAGCGAAAACGGCAACCCCGTGTTAGGCGATGTGGCGGCAACCAGCTTTGACCTATTTCGTAGCCTACCTCTCGGAAGGGTAGGCTATAGTGATTACCTCCGGTTTACTTGGGCGGCGGAACAACGCCGAGCTGTTGCATCATGCCCAAGTTGTCCATCTCGCCCCATTCTTCCACGATCTTGCCGCCTACGATGCGGTCGATGCAGATCCCTGTGACCGTCACCTGCTTGTCGGTAGGGGCAATGCCCATGAGATCACCTTTGTGTGTGCCGCGATAGGTCCAGCGCGTCACCACCTTGTCTCCTTCGGCAATCTGGTCTTTAACGGTGGATTGCCTATCGGCCAAGCCGGCGCAGGTCATGTTGACCCATTGTTTGTAGCCCTTCAGGTCGGGCGCCACTCCAGGAGGGCCATAGTTAAAGACGAAGTTGGTGCCGAGAAGCTCATCTGCTACGGCCAGGTCCCCCTTGCCCCAGACCTCCTCAAAAAAACGGCGTACTAAGGCCTTGTTTTCCTCTATTGACATATTATCATCTCCTTTTTAGTTGTAGCCTTTATGCACATGTTCCTTTCCGCCAATCTCGACTAACTTTTTCGGAGTTGCCGAAGTCGCCATAGGCGATTTTAACGAAGCGTAGCGAAGTCGGCAACCCCGGGTTAGGCAATGTGGCGGCAATCAGCTTTGACCTATTCCTAGCTAACCTTAGCGCCGAGCTGTTGCATCATGCCCAGGTTGTCCATCTCGCCCCATTCTTCCGCGATCTTGCCGCCTACGATGCGGTCGATGCAGATCCCTGTCACCGTCACCTGCTTGCCGGTAGGGGCAATACCCATGAGCTCACTTTTGTGTGTGCCGCGATAGGTCCAGCGCGTCACCACCTTGTCTCCTTCGGCAATCTGGTCTTCAACGGTGGATTGCCTATCGGCCAAGCCGGCGCAGGTCATGTTGACCCATTGTTTGTAGCCCTTCAGGTCGGGCGCCACTCCAGGAGGGCCATAGTTAAAGACGAAGTTGGTGCCGAGAAGCTCATCTGCTACGGCCAGGTTCCCCTTGCCCCAGACCTCCTCAAAAAAACGGTGGACCAAGACCTTGTTTTCTTCTGTTGACATATTTATCACCTCCTTTCTTTTTTCTTCTGCTGACATGGTTTATCAGCTTGTTCTAATATATTTTCCCTACCGCCATTTCGCCTAACGATCCCGGGCTTTGCGAAGCCGCCGAAGGCGGTTTGGGCGTAGTGAAACGAAGCTGCAAAGCTCGTGTTATGAGCAGTGCTGGCTTAGTTGGATATTTATGTTAGCGATGGCTGCCCTTCGTCGCCACCAAGTACCAACCGTCTGCCTCGATCATCTTGATAATATCACGGACCTTCATCGCTAATCAATCCTTTCGGGCATTGCAGATAACGGTTTCGGTGTATGCGAAGTTGCCAGTAGTAGCGAGTAATTTGGGTGAGCGGAGCGAACCGCATACACTGTGTTAAGTGAGTGCGATAGCACCAAGCAATCCGAAGGATTGCGAAGAGTTGCTTGCCCACATGTCAATTTGTGAAGATCCGTCCCATAATTACGTTTTCCTTAATCGATTTAATCCTTTTAAAAAATTCCACATAGGGACTTTCTCCATATACTCTTCGTAACTGTCTCCAAATTTCTTTATATTGAATTCATCCTCTTTTTTGGATGCCATTAAAAAACAAAGGATAGCCAATCCTCCCAATATTGTAGAAGGAATCGATTGAATAACCAAAATTATCCCAATTGTCCAGATAGCGGTCCCTAGATAAAGAGGGTGGCGAACGACTCGAAATACACCACTATTGATAATGACAGTAGTATGCTCCCACCCTGATGTCGGTTTGCCTTTGTGTTTAAGACTGCTGAATGAAAAGATAATAAATACAGCGGCAGGAACGCTAAGAGCATAGCCTATATACAATAATGGGAAAATATCAATAGTCTTCCATACCCAACCTATTACTATTAGTGATAAATATATACCTAATCCACATGCTTCATAAATCTCATAAACAATGCGTTTTCGAGTCACTGGGATTAACCAACCGATGATTATCCCCGTCCAAATGCAGGCACAGATTATGTATGTCCACATTTCCTTAATCTCCTTTTGTATCTCCTATCGGGCAAGCAATTTCACCTAACTTGTATATTCGCGCCCCTTAGGTTCGTGAACACCTCCCATTTGGCATGTTACACGAAGTTGTTCGTGAATATCCCCCTATGGCTGTTTGGGGTTGTCGTCCGCTTGCCTCCTTGGGTAATCCATTAGATTATCCAAAGGACTCCGAATCCGGCCAATGTCCCGTTCACTGACATGGGTGTAAATCTCTGTTGTCCTAGAACTCTTGTGCCCAAGTGACCCTTGAATATAGCCCAGATCCGGGCCCGATTCTATCTGATCCCTCCTGCTTCACCACGGCGAATCTGGGCTCTTGCCATTAGCAAAACACCTTTCGCTCTGAGTTAACTGTCATCATAACACGAATACCCGCATTCACAAAAGGAGGTGGGTTTGCGTGCAAGAGGATGGTGGGACCGAAGTCGCGAAGCGTTTTTGCCGAATGAAATAGGCCGTCAATCTGGTGTTAACTCCACAGAAACCTCCTCTGGATACCCCACAGCTACTGCGGTGTTTTTTGCTTGGATCGCACTCTGTCAGGTGGCCGAGTTACTGAGCTTGACAGCGGTGCCGTAGGCCAAAAGCTCAGCGGCAGTGCCGACGACACTGGTAGTCACGAAGCGGACGTTAATGATCGCGTCAGCCCTCAGCTCCTCAGCCTGGGCTATCATCCGATCAGCAGCCACTTTACGGGCTCGCCCCATCATCTCCGTGTACTCAATCAGCTCGCCACCAAGAACCAGTCGCATTAGAGCCGAAATGTCCCTTCCGAGCCAGATGGCAAAGATGGTATGCCCCCTGACCAAGCCCAAAGTCTCAGTGATCTCGCGGCCTGGGACTTCCGCAGAATTTTGAACCAACATCTGAGGCTGGGGCTCCTCGGGTGGGAGCTCTCCCCCAAGGGCCCCGCCTTTCTGCCGTTCGGCGGCCACCGTTAGCAAGATGACCAGAATACCGCCCATAATGCCATAGACCGCGATCTTGAGCCACAAGGGCAAAATGGGATCTTGGGAGAGGTACCAAGGTATCCCGGCAAAGACCGCGGTGAAGAGCCCGAGCACAAAAGCCAGCGAGCCGATAAGTCGAAGTGCCTTCATAATTCCTCCCTTTGCAATTGTCAGAGCTTACAATCCGAGATCTCAGCTAACTCGTTCATCCTTGAACGTTGGTCCGGGACTCCTATCCTAGCACGATTCAGTATATTTACAAAAAAAGCGTCAGCTTGCCCCTCTTCGAGCCATTCTTGGTGGCTCGTTCCTTGGAAGGTAATCTAGTTCGCCTTTTTCCTCGACAAATGTCCTGAATCTTGCTCCCTTTCTCCCTTATCGTGATAAAGAGATGATCGGGCGCCAGAGAGTAGGAACATTAAGGTATCCGCTAGGGCGGTCACGTCGCATCGCCCGCACGCGGGTGTCTAGCTGGCCGAGGGCAACGCTGGTCACGCTTCTGGCCGCGATTATCGTTGCTGGACTGTGCCTGGTCTATCTCTGGCAAGGGACGATGATCCTCGATCTGACCGCGCAGAGGGAGAGCGCCCAGGCAACGGTCACCACGATTGAGGAGGTGAATCGTTGGCTAGAGTTTAAGATCGGGGAGGCATTCTCCCTGGAACGGGTCTCGCACCTCGCCCGCGAGGAACTTTACATGAGCGAGCCGACCGCCATCCGCTATGTCCATGTTGTTCCCACCCCAACAGAACCCTAGGGTAAAAAGGACGATAGGGTGGCGAGTGTTTCTCGTTACCCTGTTTCTGGTGTTTGTCACCCTTTTCCTTATCGGGCGCCTGGTCCAGTTACAGGTGGTAGAGCATAACCGCTGGCTCGCCATGGCATCTTCGATCCAGGAACGAACGATCGAGGTTCCTCCACGACGAGCAACGATCTACGACCGAAACGGCATCCCACTCGCTTTCGATGTGAAGGCGACCGCCATAGCCATCGACAGCTTCAATATGACCAAACCGGAGACGCTCATCGCTATCTTAGGCGAGGAACTGGGTCTACCCATAGCAACCCTTGAGGAGCGTGCCTACCGGCCGAGCTACTTCACCTGGATCGAGAGGAAGGTGGACCTCGAGACAGCGCGGGCAATCAATCAGCGAGCCCGGGAGGCGAGCGCCTACGGCTTGATCTTCATCGACACCTGGAAACGCTGCTACCCAGAAGGGGCACTCGCCTCGAACGTCATCGGCTTTGTGGGAATCGACGGCCATGGCCTGGAGGGGGTAGAGCTCGCATTTGATGAGCTACTTGCGGGAGAGCCTACACAGCTACACGTGGTGGTAGGAGCGGACGGCCGCACCTACCACACCGAGACGATTAGTGCCGGGGAGCCAGGTGAGGAGCTTTACCTGACGCTCGATGTGCGCTTACAGTTCATCTGTGAGGAGGCGATCGATCACGGAGTGACGCGCTTTAAAGCCAATGACGGATTCATCGTTCTCCTCGATCCTCATACCGGAGACGTGTTAGCGATGGCTCAGGATCGCCGCTACGACCTCAATCGCTTTACTGAATCGACCCTGGCGCAGCGGCGGAACTTGGCGGTTGGCTTCCTGTTCGAGCCGGGATCGGCGTTCAAGGCGTTCAGTGGTCTTGCCGCGCTCGACTGTGGAGCGGTTGCGGTCGATGACCACTTCAACGGGAACGACGGCATACGTATCGCCGGGCACACGATGCACAACGCGGAACACCACTCCTTCGGAACGGTCACCTTTGGCCAGATCATCGAAGATTCGATCAATACCGGAATGATCCGGGTCGCGCAGCGGCTGGGAGAGGAGCGGTTCTACCGATTCCTGGTCGACGCTGGCTTCGGGCAGAAGACAGGGATTGCCCTTCCCGGTGAGGAGGCCGGGATCCTGCGGGACGTTAAGGACTGGTCAAAGCTTGCCCTTGCAGCCATATCGATCGGCCAATCGGTCGCGGTGACCGGAATCCAACTTGCCCGAGGGATGTGTGCGGTGGCAAACGGAGGGCTCCTGCTCGCACCGCGCATCGTGCAGGGAGCAGGGAAGACCGGAATGGAGAGCAAGGAGCCGGTCGTTCTTCGTCAAGTCGTTTCAGCGGTTAGTTGCGCGACGATGCGAGGCCTTCTCCGCCGCGTGGTCGAAAGCGGGACTGGAACCCTCGCTGAGGTCGAGGGGTTCGCCGTTGCTGGAAAGACGGGAACTGCTCAGAAGGCCCTTCCCGGGCGCGGCTACGTCGACGGCAAGTACACTTCCTTGTTCGCCGGCTTCCTGCCTGTGGATGAACCGAGCTATCTGGCCCTCGTCGTCCTCGATGAGGTGAAGACCACCCCGGTATGGGGAGGATATACTGCTGGCCAGATCTTTCAGGAGGCCGCCTCCCGGCTCGTGATGGTTGAGCAGGTGCCTCCGGTGGCCATGCGATGAATCGAATGGATCATTAGCGCCGCAGATAGATCGCGAACATCGACAGGTCGGCCTGGGAGACCCCGGGGATGCGCGTGGCTTGCCCGAAGGAACGCGGCCGCACCCGGCTTAACAGCTCCCTCCCCTCGACCGAGAGGCTGGAAAGCGTCTTGTAATCAATGTCCTTTGGTATGGCAAGCTCCTCTAGGCGACGTAGCCGCTTGATCGCTCGTTCCTGCTGAGCAAGGTAGCCTGCGTACTTCGCCTCGATCTCGGCCTCGCTTCTCACATCATCAGGGATACCGTCAAGTGGAAGGAGATCGTTCAGAAAGACCTGCGGCCGTCGGAGGAGCTCGTATAGACTCGCCCCATTCTTTGTAAGTGGCGAGGTTCCATGCGCTTCAAGGAGATGGTTCAGTGGATGATTCGGGCCGATGCGACGTTCCTTGAGCTTTATCAGGAGTCCTTTAATCGTCTGTGCCCGCTCAATGACCTTTTCGTAGCGTTCATCTGGAAGGAGGCCGATGGTGTGACCGATCTCTGCGAGCCGCAAGTCAGCGTTCCCCTCGCGCAGGGTGATACGGTACTCGGCGCGGGAGGGGAGCATGCGGTAGGGCTCAGTGATGCCTTTGGTGACGAGGTCATCGACCATCACTCCGACGAACGCCTGCCCGCGTGAGAGGACAAGTGGTTCCTCCCCCTTTATACTGCGAGCCGCGTTTATTCCAGCGAGGATTCCCTGTCCCGCTGCCTCCTCGTAGCCGGTCGTCCCGTTTATCTGGCCAGCGAGGAAGAGCCCATCGATCCCATCTACCTCGAGCGAAGGACGAAGCTGTGTTGGGTCGACATAGTCATATTCGATGTCATAGCCGTAGCGCTCGATCTGCGCCTGCTCCAGCCCAGCGATCGAGTGGACGATCCGTTCTTGGATCTTGGGCGGAAAGGCGGTGTAGACCCCCTGCAGGTACACCTCGGCGGTCTCCCGCCCTTCCGGCTCGAGGAAGACCTTATGGCTTGTGCGGTCCGGGAACTTGACGATCTTTGATTCGAGCGAAGGACAGTGCCGTGGCCCCTCCCCTAAGAGAAGACCGTTGTAGTTTGGAGTCAAGGAGAGGTTCTCGCGGATGATCCGGTGCGTCTCCTCGTTGGTGTGGGTAACGTAGACCGGATAGTCCTTGGGAAGGCAAACTGGCTCATTCCAGAAGGAGAAGGCCAATGGAACATCGCTTGTATCCTGGCGCGCAAGTTCAGAAACGTTCATTGAATGCCGGTTTACCCGCGGGGTTGTTCCCGTGTTCAGGCGATCCATCTTGAGGTCGAGCTTGCGCAGCGAGGCGGCGAGCGCGATCGACGGCGGCTCTCCACTGCGCCCAGCCGGGTAGGTGAGGCTCCCCACAAGCACCCTCCCATTCAGGAACGTCCCCGTAGCAAGGACTACCGCTTTTGCTTTTAGCTTCGACCCCTCGCGCAGTCGTACACCAATGACATGACCACAAGAGGTAAGAATCTCCTCGACCATTCCCTCAATCAGATTGAGGGAATCGGCCTTCTCGAGGAGGTTTTTCCACAGGAGTTTGTAGCGGACCCGATCGGCTTGAGCGCGGCGGACCTGCATCGCCTTCCCCTTGCTCGTGTTTAAAAGGCGGATGTTTATCATGGAGGAATCGGTGATCTGAGCCATCTCTCCGCCCAGGGCGTCGATCTCACAGACCAGTTGCGACTTTCCTGGCCCACCGATCGCTGGATTACACGGCATCTCTCCGACTTCAGCAAGATTAATGGTGACAAGCGCGGTCAAAACGCCAAGCCGGCTGGCGGCAAGCGCAGCCTCGCAGCCGGCATGCCCAGCCCCGACCACCACCAGATCGTAGGTCCTCATTGAGCTATTCGGCGGTCTTCCCTTTCTGCAAGGCTTTGAGCAGGTCAATTGGAACCGGAAAGACGATCGTAGAGGCGTTCTCCGCCGAGATGTCGTTTAGCGTCTGCAGGTAGCGAAGCTGCAGCGCAGCGGGATTTTTCTGAATGATCCCCGCCGCTTCGGACAATTTCGTCGCTGCCTGGAGTTCACCCTCAGCAGCGATGACCTTGGCGCGACGTTCGCGTTCGGCCTCGGCCTGACGGCCAATCGCTCGCTGCATGTCTTTGGGAATCGTCACGTCCTTGATCTCCACCGTCTTGACCTTAATCCCCCACGGATCGGTCTGCTCGTCGATGATCTCCTGCAGCTGTAGGTTGATCCTATCCCGTTCACTTAAAACCTGATCGAGCTCCACCCCGCCGACCACGCTGCGCAGCGTAGTCATCGCGATCTGCCTCGTCGCTTCGATGTAGTTTTGCACCTCGACGACCGCGGCACTGGGGTCAACCACGCGGAAGAAGAGGACGGCATTTACGCTTGCCGTCACGTTGTCCTTGGTGATGACCTCCTGCGGGGGCACGTCGAGCGTCACCACACGCAGGGTGACCTTCACCATCTTGTCAACGATGGGGATGATGAGGAAGATCCCCGGTCCCTTTGCACCAACAAGCCGTCCCAGTCGGAAGATTACCCCTCGCTCATACTCCCGCACGATACGGATCGCGTTCATCAGGAATAGAACGACCAGAGCTACAATTGCTCCAATGGTTATTGCCATCGTGTCTCTCCTCCTTCGTCTCTCTTTCTCATGCTGATCATAGGGGGGCGTCCCACAAAAGTCAATCGTTTACTGAGCTTAAGGTGGCCGATATAATTCTCCCGTACAAGGGGGAATGATGGATCGACGCACATTGATCGCAGGGAATTGGAAGATGAATAAGACCCCTGCTGAAACCGAAAGTTACATAAAGTCTTTTATGAAACTTCTTCACAACGATAGCCGGATAGAGGTCCTTCTCCTGCCGCCGTTTACCAGCCTGGACCGCGCCGGGAAACTCCTTTCCGGAACGACGATCGCCCTGGGCGGCCAGGATCTTCACTTTGAGGCGGGCGGAGCGTTCACCGGGGAGATCTCCTCTGAGATGCTCAGAGCCTGCGGCTGTAGCTACGTGCTCGCTGGGCATTCGGAACGGCGCGCGCTGTTCGAGGAGGGCGACAGCCTGATCAATCGTAAGCTTCACGCTGCCCTCGCCGCGGGACTTCATCCCATTCTTTGCGTGGGGGAGACCCTTGAGGAACACAGGCAGGGCCGGGTAGAGGAGCGGATCACCTCCCAGCTCGGTGCTGACCTCGCCCAGATCAAGGCAGCGGAGGCTGCCTTGGTTGTAATCGCCTACGAGCCGATCTGGGCGATCGGAACCGGAGAGACCGCAACTCCTATGGGAGCGCAGGGGACGATCCATGTGATCCGTGAGTGGATCGCTGCCGCTTACGACCAAAACGTTGCTGAGAAAATGCGGATACTTTACGGAGGGAGCGTCAAGCCAGAGAACGCCGCTGCCCTTCTCCATCAACCTGATATCGACGGCGCCCTTGTTGGTGGGGCATCCCTTTCCCCGGACTCATTCGCTCAGATCGTTGCCGCTTCTCACTGAGCTTTCTTCTTGACAAGGGGTGCGCAAGCCGGTAGGGTCCTTTGAAGAAATGAAGATGTTTTCGACAATTCCCAATCAGATCACGTTTGCCCGCATTGCGAGCGTACCGTTGTTTATGTTCCTGATCCTATCGAAGACGTCGATCGGGACGATCCTTGCCATCGTCCTGTTTGTGCTTGCGGCCATCTCCGACGCGGTCGACGGTTACCTGGCGCGCAGCCTCAAACAGACCACCCTCTTTGGCAAGTTCGCCGACCCCATCGCCGATAAACTCCTCGTCGCGGGAGCACTGATTGCGTTTGTGCAGTCGGGCGAACTCACCGCAGCGCCGGTGATGGTGATTATCGCGCGCGAGTTTTTGGTCACAGGCCTTCGCATCCTCGCTATCGCCGAGGGCAAAGTGATCCCTGCAAGTCCTATGGGAAAGCTGAAGACCATCTCCCACATCGGCCTTGTCCTTGTCATTCTCGCCACCCGCACCCTTAACTGGGGGACAAGCGGAGAGATAGCAAAGGGCGTTTTCCTCTATCTTGCGATCGGGCTTGCCATCATCTCCGGCGGGGAGTACTTCTACCGCTCCCGCCGATTGTTCGTGTGAAGCGGCAGTAGCCATTGAGATTACTGTCGCAATGTAGAAAGCAAGCTCTTACGCTCACTCGCCCGTAACTTCCTCACTGACCGTTCCTAACGCTACCCCGATTACACCGATGTGTAGACCATATCCGTAATACAGGTAGTGATAGCACTTATTCGCAACAACCGAGGGAACTTCGACGCCAAAGCTCTCCGCCAAAGGTTCAACGCCCAGGCCGAGGATCGGGTTGTTCTCATACTTCAACCAGTGGATACCATCAACGCTTGTGGCATAGCCGATCTGGACCGCATGACCGATGGGAGTGTCAACAGGTCCAATTCCTTCATAGAACATCTCCCAGCCGTCCTTCGTTTGTCGTACGCTTGCCTCCCAGGCAGCGAGAGAATCCCAACTGCCGGCCGGACCAAGCTGTAGGAGCGGGTCGCTCTCCGCAAAGGCAGGTCCCATGGTTTGCGGCTCATCATATTTTGTCCAGTTGATCCCATCTGGCGAGGTCGCCATGCCCAGCCACCGTGGCTCTACTGATGTAAAGCTCTTCCCACCCGAGTAGTAGAGCGTATACCCCTCACCTGTGGTGACAACACAGTTGGGAGATACAAAACCACAGTCCCACGCCCCTTCCGGGCCGACCGTAAGCACGGGTTCTAAATCGTGGATCCACGGGCCTGTGGGATCGGGAGCGGTGGCCCGTCCGATGAACCTCCCGGGGCCATGGCCTTCGCTCGAACGCGCGTTGTAGAGGAGAATAAAGGTGTCTCCATCGACAAACGGCACCCCTTCGCTCACTGAATAGGCCGCAAAGCCGGTGCCAGTCGCCTCCAAGAGAGGATTCCTGGTAAACTTGGAAAAAACGAGCCCGTCAGAGGAGGCGGCAACCCCAATCGCTTGAGCACCCATTTCTGGAACTGCCCCGGAAGTACCTGTGTAGAACATGTAGACTACTCCCTCCCTCTGCACAACCTTAGGCAGGAAGACTACTCCACCATCCCACGCTCCTGGTTGACCGGGTACCAGAACGGGATTGCATCCCGCAGACACAAAGCGGATACGTTCCGGTGATGAGGCAAGACCAGTTTGCCCAAAGCCAACAAGAAGAATGATGCTCCCTACAACCATTGCTCGCGTAACGAGTGCACGCAAAACACCTCTGGACAGCATTTTTACCCCCCTTTATTCCCCCCATCTCCTTAACTGGTTGCTCCTTTACTTCTACCACAAACACCCCGCTGAAAGCGAAACAGTGAACATCCTAAGGAGGTACTTGGCTGCTGGGTCTTTGAAGAACACGAGACCTCATTGACTTCACACAGCTTCTTCACAAACACCTCACATTCCCATCCTATATTATTATTGTTCAAGCAAGTCTTCTAACTTGCACCCCCAATACCAGCCCACCAAGCAGAGGAGGCCCCAAACGGGGCCTTCCTCTTTGGGGCCTCGCTGTTTTGAGTGGGTAGATTTAAAGCCGAGTTTACTCGCAATTTTGTTATAAGGAAGCCATGAGAAAGTCGGAAGGAATAAACCCCTCAACGTCGGAGATAAACTCCGACGCTACTTCCAATGAGGCTAAGCCCTACATCAAATTGTAGGATAAAGACCAGCTCCGGGTAGATCTTTAGCTTTTGCCTTTTCAACCTGCGGGGTTCTTTACATCAGTGTAAAGGACTACTTTAGCGATTTTTTCTGTTTCATCCGCAGAGTCCGCAGACGGTTGATAGCCGCGGCGATCTCATAGCGCCGCGGGCGAGCCAGGGCACCGGGATGACGCTCATCGCAGTGGAAAGGGTCAAGAGTATCCAGACCGTGACAGTTCAAAAACTGCTCCAGTGCGACGAGCACCTCGTGTAGTGTGAAATGGCCATCCATAAACCGCTTCGCAGCAAGGTGGATAGCGTAACCGATTGCGCGCGTCTGGCTCAGATCGACGATCTGCTCCACGAAGGTAAGCGCAATAGGTTCCCTGCCAAAGAGGATCGAGTCCTTCGATTTGACGTTGATCTTCACTGCCCGCCGCCCGCGTGAGGGATCAAAGCTCTCTTGAAGCGGCACACGAGCGGTAATCTGAGCGATCGGCGAGGCGGTCTCTGCGCAGCGCTTAGTGGGGTGTGACTGGGCAACTGCCTTCGCCTTCGTTGTCACTTCGTAGGGGAGGTAGTCGCGCATCATGATCACCGTATCGGCAACATCGAAGTAGTCGCCACAGCCGCCCATAACGAGCACCGTTGAAATGCCTAGCTGGCCATAGAGCTCGCGCACTCGATCTAGAAATGGAGTGATCGGCTCGTGCTCCTTGCGCACGAGTGCTTGCATGCGTGCGTCGCGAACCATGAAGTTGGTCGCTGAGGTATCCTCATCGAGGAGCAGGACCACTGCTCCCACCTCGAGTGCCTCGATGATGTTCGCTGCCTGGCTGGTGCTCCCGCTGGCGTCATCGCTGCAAAATGAAGAGGTACGACGTCCATAGGGAAGCTCGTCGATGAACGGGCCGATGTCCACCTGTTCCACGCGCCGCCCGTCCTCGGCGCGAATCTTCACCGCATCTGGACATGTCACCACATATTCTCGTCCGTCACCGGGAATGTGAGGGTATACCCCGCGCTCAAGCGCGCGCAGAAGCGTTGACTTTCCATGGTAGCCTCCGCCGACAATGAGTGTGACTCCTTGTGGAATCCCCATCCCTGAAAGGAAGCTCACTGGCCCGGAGGCCCTGGGAATCGAGTTTGCAAGCTCCATTGTGATTCTCAGTGCATCAGGGGTCCTGAAAGGGACAGCTCGATCGGTGGGAAGGGGACGATCACTTGTCCCGCTCTCGCGAGGCAAGATCGATCCGTCAGCGATGAAGGCAATCAGTCCAAGTGCATCGAGCTGTTTTCTAATGTGTTCCTGGTTCTCCACGCAGGTAATAAAACGTTCTGCCTCCTCTTGCGGCAGGTTTGTCCAGAGCAGACCAGCTTCAACGATCTGAGGCAGTTCATGGCAGAGCATCTTCTCTGCCTGGTCTCCGAGAACGCGGCGTCCTGCTGCAGGAAGCCCGACCGACAGGCGCATCTCCACCCACTGCGGAGTAACCACTACCGCGGTCCGCTCGAGAACCTCCTGCCCACCAGCATCGATAGCAATAAGGCCGCTCTTGCCGGTCCCACGGCGGTCGCGGACCACGCGTCGAATGGTCTCACGCACCTTGCGTGCTAGAAAGTCCTCCAACGCTAAGCAGCGCACCGGATTGTGGAACAAGGAATCTGGCAGGCCCGCCACGACCTGGGACACACGAACGCGCACCTTCGACGGCGAAGCGAACGGATCGCCTTGCACATGATCGACGTAAAGGGTGAATGCAGGAAACTCGTAACTTCCTTGGATATCCTTGTATGCCTTGTAACCTCGTCCATCGATCACGGAGAGGATTCGGCGCAACTCTTCAACGCGTCGCACAGTTTACACCTCAGCAAGATGTTACACGATTCGACAAGCGCAATATTTCATAAAGAGCCTCCGCTTCATACCTTAAAGCTTGCTTCTGGGAGGAAAGCGGAGATTCGCCGCAGGCGAGATCCGCCATTAGCTGGTACCAAGTTAAAGAGCTCTGCCAGCGATGTTCGGTTGC
>Ga0315541_1000301_pt1 | contig 53107 bp, 54 predicted proteins | sample SalMarSW160190MG_FD_203095 | JGI IMG/M metagenome (GOLD analysis project Ga0315541, IMG submission 203095) | Salt marsh sediment microbial communities from the Plum Island Ecosystem LTER, Massachusetts, United States - Salt Marsh Sediment SW1601-190 ... | reverse complement strand
CCCATCTTTAATCCCCTTAAAATTATGGGCATTGGAACAAAACATAAAAACGTAGTAAACACATTTTTAATGTCACACTGTCATGCACCGAGATAGATTTTACTAAAGCAACTAAAGCATAAATAGCTCCAGCAATTATACCATTAACTAAGAGTTGAGGTAACAAACATCCTCCAGGATTTCGTTATCAGTGAATCGTTATTAGTTATTCGTCCTCTCTCGCCCACCAACCCACAGAGAATTAACCACTGTAAGCAGGCAACTGAAAACTGACAACGGACAACTGATAACTACTGACCAGTGACCGATAACTATTGACTTCCTTCACATTAATCCTTCCAGGAGATCTTGAATTAATTCAAAAGAATCTCTTCGGTAGAATTCCCAATCTTCAGAACCTGCACGTCCAGGCAGTACAAAGTCTGCTGAAACAATAGGTCCCATAGAATCTATTGTAGAAAACAAAAACGATAAGTTTTTTATTGCTTCTATCACTAATTTATGATTTAAAAAGGGTTTTACTTCAGTAATTACACTGCCGACACCCTCTTTGTAATATTTCAAAATCGAACAGATATCATAGATATCCTTGGTTCGGCTTTTATCTCCATCAAAAGCTATCGCCTTCATGGTAATAACTGCAACAACACCAGAAACTTTTATCTCTGTTCTATATCTTGCTTTGTTAGGAATGAGTCCCTCTATTTCGAAAATTTCATTATTTTGAAATGCTAAATCTATACCCCTTGCTTTTATAGCTAATATATCCTGTATTTTCTGATGTCTGTGTTGTTTCCCGGAACCTCCATACTCTGAGGCAAGGAAATCTACATGAATTAACATTTTTTGTATTTCTTTTTCAAAACTATGAGGAATAGGTTGATTATCTCTGCTTTTTCTAATCCTATAATTATTTCGTTCGAGTTTCTGCCTAATGCTCTCATAAACTTCATCTAAATCTGGAATACTCTTATGGTCAAGAGCAATGTCAATATCTACAGAACCTATATGATTAAACTCTACATCTTTTGATTTATACCTTTCCAGAAGAAAGTAAGGTACCCATCCTCCAACTAAAACAAAATTCTCCTTGTATTCATTAAGAAGTATTAAAACTTCGAGAAGTATACTTTTTGATATTTCAACTGTGCGTCTATTGTATGCTTCTATATCAACCATTTTTAAAATCCAATAATTTTTTCCTTCAAAACTTCAGCTTGTTCTTTACCCCTCGCTGGATAATTTGAAAGATCAAGATATAGTTGTATTTTACCTACAATTCTCACTCCCTCAATTGTCTGAATCGGATTAAATACACCTTCATCATAGGGTAGAATGAGATGTAGATTGCCTCCTGAAGTTACTGGCTTAATATTAGATTTTTTAGCAAATTCTTCAATGTTACCAAGCAAATATAGATGCACATGAGGTGTTCTTACATATGGGATAATAAAATTTGAACCGGCAAAGAGAGTAAAGGCATAGGTAAATTTCCCCTTTTCAGCAATATCTGCCACTCTCTCGATAATTTTTCCGTATATATTCTCTCCCAGATAGAAACTTTCTATCTTATTTATCTCTGTAATTTTATATATGGAACTCCATCGTTCTAAGAGTTCGGAGGGTTTAGAAACCTTTATGCCTTTTTTGGTTTTCTCAACATACTCTTCATCAATCAATTTTTTGACAACATTGTATGTTTGCCCTAAACTTACCTTAGAAGTTGCGGAAAGTTCTTTATAGTGCCAACATTGAGAAGTGTTCTCAAGAATAATTCTTATAACACGGGAGGCTTTGGGTGAAAATAGGGATTTAAGTTCCTTCTTTTCTCTTCTTATACTCTTATCACTTTCCTTAATAATAAAACCTTCTTTTAGAAATATACCTATGTTACCGATAGTATCAATGTAACTTATATTTTCATTTCGACAGAGTTCTCTGGCTCTGGGTCCAATAAATGGGCCTACAAGAAGGGGATTCAGTTCAGGATAGTTTTCTTTTATCTCCTTCAGATAGGATATTCCACTCCTTAAGAACCTTGGTTCGGTACTCCTTCGGACTTCAACGACAAACTTTTTCCCGATAAGTTTGCCTTCTACGGATTCCTTTCCTGAGTTTTTAACCTCCTCCAATTGTCCTTTTATCTTTCTACTAATTTTTATCTGGATTATTGCGTCAGGAATCCTTTTTGTTTCTAAATTGGGCGAGAAGTCCATTTTAAATCTCAGATTCTCTGAGAACTCTAAACTTTCTTTAAGGATATTTATCGTTTCTTCTAAAATTTCCATATCTTCCATTTTTCACTAAAACCCCATTTTCACCGTTACGGTGAAAATATATAAAGTAATGAAAAAATGTCAAGTAGCTAGTAACTAATAACAATTTACGAATTACCATTGACTAATAACCAATAACTAATAACGAATAACCAATTACTATTGACCAATAACTAACAAAAGGAGGAGTTAATCGTAAATAATTAATCGTAAATCGTTCTCTTCTCAGAACTCTCATAATATCCAAATTAGATTTATTAAAGGGAAAGCCAAGTGAGGAAGAGCTAGGGGAGTGGGAACAAATGATCATTAACCAATAACTTTTAAAAAACAACTATTAACTATTGACGAATTACTGTTTCCTATTGACCAATGACCAATAACCAAAAACTTTTTAACCATTATTCCGATTATCATTATTTGATTATCTTTATTTGCGATGGGCTTCTGATAACAATCTCAGGGCTTCCTTTGTATTCCTTTATCAATCCCATAACCCGTACTTTCTTGTTAAGATAGAAATTCTCAGGATCGGGAGGAAATTTATCGAAATCGCTGGCAAATATTACGGCAGTAAAATACTTTCTCCATTCAGAATGGAAATTTAGGAAGCACGCCTTTCCAGAGTTATAACTACGAACGATCAACCCCTCGACGGTCATCGTTTTTCCATAGTACTTATCGGCATCTTGCCAAGATATTACATTCTCTTCGGGTGGAAAAAGTTTCTCCGCCACCTTGGTTATCTCGGGTGGCTGGAATACAGCAAAAGCCCATAGCCCCTTTCTATTACGATAGGCTATTTCTTCAAGATTCTCGAAATCCTTCTTGTATCGAAAATTGGGTGGATAGAAGCGTACTTCAGCATAGCCTTTCCCTATCAACTTAGCATTTACAAACAAATCGCACACGTAAACGTATCTGAGCAGACGCTCGTATTTATCACGATTCATGGAATCTTTTTCAAGACGTACTTCTTTGCCCAGAACAAGTTTCTCAAGGAAATCCTTCGCAATATCGGCACCAGGTTCGCCAATTTCAGGGCTATTAATTCCCAGAAGCCTTACCTTCTCACCGCTCTGCAATTCGAAGGTGTCTCCATCATAAACGACAACCACTTTTTGATTGCTTGAAGTGCAACCAAAGATGATCAACAAAAAAACAGCAAGCTTGAAGCTTGAGGAAAATATCTTAGACATCATTCGCCTCCTTGATTTTTTTATCCATCCCAATCTCTAATGACCAACATCTAACAACTAACAACTGATTTTTCTAACAACCAAAAACATATTCCTAAAATAGATTTATTGCATTGAAAGTTAAGACAGAAACCCCGGTAATTGCCATAAACAGTCATCAGTTATTTATTACTGGATTTTTAGAGGAAACTAAAAATCAACAACTAAAGGTTGAGTGCAAAATAAAAGTGAGCCAATTATCCTTTCTAACCTTTCAATAAATTTCCGAGATAATAGAGACAATGGGGTCAGACCTTGAAATGTGAGATGAGTGAATCAACATCTCTCCTAATTTTCCGTTCCTCTTTTAGTATTCGCTCCATATCCTGGGCTGATTTGCTTACCGCTGAGTAAGTTATCCCAAAGGCTTTCCCTATTTCCCTGTTGGTTAATCCTGTTAAACGTTTAGATAAATATATTGCTACTTTCCTTGCGAATAATGGTTTTTTCTTCCCTGTATAAAGCTCTTTCGGAGACTGCTTATACCGTTTAGCTGTCTCTTTAACTATATCTCCTATATCAACATCATTAATTACTCTTTTACTATAAGAAAATTCTTCTCCACCATCCACCTGAAGCTTTAAATCCTTCAATGTATCTTTGATAAACTTTACCCTGCCAAGTATAAATCCTGCATAAACTTTACTAAAAATATCAGCCTTCTTATCCACTCCATCTAACACAAACTTCTTATATTTAGAAGGATTGATTTTATAATATCTCATAATCTCCTGCCTATCTATAATACTATCTCCTTTCTTGCTCATGTATTCCCGAAAACTTGACCATTTATACCCCTGCGGTGTTTCCGATATCCCTGCTCGCACTGGATTTAAGTGTATATATCTCGTTAATTCTAAAAAATAACTGTCACCTTCGATTATTATCGACTTATATCTACCTTGAAATAAATGACCCTTCCTATTCCTTTTTTTATTGTAATATACACTGTATGCAGTGTTTATATACTGCATTATTCTCGAAAGATTAGGTTGTGTGGTTTCAATCAATAAATGATAGTGGTTAGACATTAAACAGTAGGCATAAATATAGAATTTATATTTCTCTTTTGCCTTAAGAAGATATTCTAAGAACTTTTCGTAATCATATTTGCTGATGTATATTCTTCTCCTATCGTTGCCTCTACTTGCAATATGATATAAGTACCCTTCCCCTTGCAATCGATATGGTCTTGCCATATCGATATATTATCCACTTCATACAAAATGTCAACCTTTTCACATTTCAAGGTCTGACCCTTATATTTCTGGAGGCTTGTCTTTCAATAATACAAAAAGCGCAAATATAACACAATCACCAGGATAACCATCAACTCCATATGCATGTATTCCCTCACCCAATGAATATGGCTCGACTTCTAATCTACGTTTTTTTATTACTGATATGTAGTGTGTACTACTGCTTCGATCACCATGCGGAGCCACGACATAGGTTTCTGAAACTTGCGCAAAAGTATTCGCAAGTTCTATAATCTTTATGTCATTAATACCATCATCGTTTGTTATTAAAACTCTTCTCGGCCAAGGAGCAGAGATTTCTTTAGCTTCCCCGCTGTTTGAAAAGAAAGAAGAGTAAATAAAAATAACAATAAATGAGATAATTCTATTTTTCTTCATGTTCGTTATCCCCCATTTATTTTAAAAAGATATTTATCTGAATAAAACTTTTGCATATTAACTTATAACATCTAAATGATGTACAATCTATTCCTGTATACACCACTCTGCTGCCTTCCTCATTAAATCCCAGTCAGAGCCACGATCATCCATCTCATCTAAGGGTGCAAATCCGTCTCTATCACTATCTTCCTCAAATTCTGGATGAGTTCCAATTATAAACACTTTGCCATGCCCATATTCAAAAGCTACTATCACAGGCTTATCCCCAATTTCAGATTCACCCAAAATCTCAACATTTGCATCTTCGTTTGGTAATAACATTGGACCATAGCAATATTGAATCCAAACAGAATCCTGCTCAGACTCTGTAATTGGATGAGAATGGTTTACAATATCAACTTCACACATTACACAGTTTGGATATAGAGCAATTTCATCAATAGGTCCCCGGGTAGTACCAGGAAATATTGCTAATGGTTCCATAGGAAGTTGATTCCCCTGCCAGAACACCTTTTCCCCAGTAAAGTACGCTCCTCCGCAAATACCAATATATCCACCACCATCACTGATAAAATTTCGAATTTTTTCTTTGCCAGGTGAAGATATATTTTGTGAATATTGATACATATTTCCACCAGGAAAGCAAATGATACTGAAATTATCCAAGTTCTCGTTATTAATGTAATCTGAGGTTACTAACTTCACAGAGTAACCCATCCATTCAAACATATTCTTACTTGCTTTTATGCAACTTTCTGCTACTCCTTCATCTGAATAAAGAGCTATATCAGAAAGTTGAATTCTCTGGCAATTGGCAGTAAATAAAGACAAAAAGAAAATAGCTAAAATAGTTGTTATCCTCCGCATCTTTTCCCTCCTTTTCTCACAATTTTGAATTGAATTCATTTTCATACCTTAATTTCACTTTCCTTAAATATTTCATCTACGAATTTGTTTGCTTCGGGAGCTAATATTTCTTGAAGTTCCTTGTGAATTTCCTTAGCCTTATACCCCACCCAATCAACGGCTAATAACTGTCTTGGTAACATTGGGTCATCTAATGCTATATCTATGAATTCTGCGCTAGATTTAAATCTATCTTTAAAACATTCTCCTAAATCTATATATTCTTTTTTCTTTATTTTGTTTTTATAAAAGACAAAACGTGGAGAGTACTTATTTAAAAATTCTTTGTATCGATATTCCAGACTTTTTACATCCCACGCCTTTTTTATTAACTCTTTCTCATCGTGAATTCCTGTGTATTTTGACTCGAATGTCTCCACAAACTCACTTAATTTGAGTTTATCCAAAATCATCATCAACTCCTTTTCAAAATCATATGGAGAGAGCCAAATGGATGGACCAAGACTTCCGAAACTCATACTATATAATTTCTTTCGAAGTGTATCTCTTTTGCTACGTAACTTCTCGGGTATATTATATATAAGAAATCGCCATCTCTTATCCCAATACTTATATTCTCTCTCTAGTCCTCGATGTCTACCATATAACATCCAGTTATATCCTCTCTTACTTAGTGAATAATAACTTCTTCTCCCCTTCTTCCGACTTATCAAGAGTTTTTGCCTTGACATACGTGAGAGCGCTAGTCTTATAGCATTCGAAGATAGCCCAAATGGCTTTAAAAGTTTCATTAAATTCCCAACCCATACTTCCCCATCTCGAGGAATAATGTATGCACCAAATAATGTAAAGATTGTTGTGGGAATCCGAACCTTATTTTTATGTTGATTTTTTTTATATCGTTTTTTATACGACATATAAATTATTTAACATATTTTTCTTTTTTGTCATGTACTTTTTAAGAATTTTTATTGTATTTTCTATAAGATTTTATATTTAATTTAGTGAAAAGTTTGCATAGATTAAAGTTTGAAAATTAAGTGATTAATTATTTAGATATTAACTAAGATATATAATTTTTGGCTCTATATCAAATCTATTGGGGAATTTAAAGAATAGTAGTTTCTCGTGTGTTAACATTATGAAAATTATCTAAAAGTATATCAAATACTTTGCCTTTATTGCTCCGATCTGGTTCTCAAGTTGCAGAGTTCCATTATCGTCTTGAACTCTATAGCCATTCAAAGCAACATATAACCAGCTCTTTGGTTTAAAGTTCCAGGAGAAAAGCAGACCAAGCCGGCTTGATAATAATTCGGTTTCGGAAAAATTTGTCCCCGGCATTGTCATAACGAATTCATTGAAAATCTCAAGGCTCATATCCGCATTTACCCTGAAATTGACCCTAGGGGTTACTCTTGGTGTAATCGCGATAAGAGTATTTAGTGTATCCCACTCAACCCATACATCTGAAGATAAAGAAACACTCAGTTGCGGAATTATTGAATACCTAAAATAGAGCCAATTTGAACCCTGGTAAGCCAGGAATTCGCGCGAGTAATTATAAGCGTAGTCATAATATCCGCCAAAATTCAACTGATTACCTGCAATATTGCCCCAGACCGAAAGATTTATGCTACGATAAAGATAATTTGTATCTGCTTCATAATAAGGTCCAACCGTGAATGATAGATCAAAACCCCACTGGTTACGAAAATTGGCATTGACTTCTGCAGCACCAAGTTTTGACCAATTCATGTTTCCCGGTTCCTGAACAATCACAATCCCCGGAGCGATAAACCAGTTACTCAAAAACCCCCTTTGATATTGCTTAAAAGGACCGCTAAAGATCAAGACCTTTTTCAGACCTGCCCAGGGCACATATCCAATATCATCTACGTCAAAGGAGTCACAAATAATCTCAGCAGATGCCAGCGTAAGAAAATTTTTGACAAATCCAAAATAGCCAGATTTTACTGCCCAGCCTCTCTTATGATTCTTATCACTCATTGCCCCCTGGAGGATAAACTGGTTAGCCCCTTTACGATAAACACCATCAAGACCAATTGCATAATTGTAATCGTCTTTATTTGCCATGGTTCCACTAAATAGCATACCGATGTCTGAATTCTCAAACACCCTGTGCTTTGCACGTAACACCCCAAAACTCCGATGGGGCTCAGTCATCTCTAATGTATCATCCTCTAAATACTCCATAAAATCTGTATAGGCACCAAAAACCCCCACATTCCAGTCTTCTGATTTATTGGTTAATTTTAGTCCTCCAAGAATGGGCACAGGTTCGCCGTCAACGGATTTCCCGACTTCACGGGAATAGAAAATTTCCAATGGATCAAAAAGCCCCTTACCTTCACCAAAGTCAGACATTCGAAAGATTTCCTTTCCTTCAAGAAAGAAAGGTCTCCGCTCATCCAAGTAGGTAGGATATTGTCCTAAATTTAGTTCGAATGGGTCTGCTTCAATCTGTGCAAAGTCAGGATTTATTGTGGCGTTAATAGTTCCTTCCGAAGTGAAATCCCATTTAAAATTTAAACTCCCGCGAAGTTTATATACTCCTTTTTCCTCTCTGTATTTATCATATCGCACAAACCCCTCGGGATATAGTTCAAAATAGTGTCCAGTGGCATGAGGTTTCATTCCTCTTAATGTCCCATATTTTGAAACCATATCCCCTTCTATCTGTAAGACCTCGGTCCAATAATCGGTCTCTTGATTGTTGGCAATATATCTCATGAATTCTATTCCCCACTCGTTAAGTCCTTTCTTATACCGGATTGTCTTGAATGGAATCTTTATCTCCACCTCATAGTGGTCATCATACACTTTTACTGCACGATACCAGACACCATCCCAGGAATTATCATAGGTTCGACCATCATCAAGCACCCAGCCATCATCGATTATCTCACTTGCATAAACTGAGAAATAGTAAGCAGTAGTCTTACTACCAAAAGGATCAATATCTATTGCAACGTTATCCTCATTACCAGTAAAGCAAGCAATTGGGGGATGCTTATCTGCAAAACAACGAAATGCAAAATAGAGATTATCCTTATCTTGCAACACATAAACAGTCGTCCTTTCTGTAGGTTTAGTCTTTTCATAGGGCTCAAATTGGACAAAATCATATGCTGAATCTGCTTTCTCCCATACCTCCTCAATTACACCATCAATAACTGGTGCATCTTCAGTAAATCGAACCTCAACAGATTTTCTTTCACTAGAACCCATAAGGAATAGAAATAATAAATACATTTCTCCTCCATTTTATTTGTTTGATGCATAAAATGAGAAAAATGTTTCAAAGAAATTGTTTAAGAATATCCTAAAATTCTTTTTTAATACCTGTATCCTCGAGAGCCCGACGGGCACCATCCATAAGAAAGTTTATATCCATCCCAAGGGCCACCATCTGCCATCCCTCTTCTAATCTTTCCTTAATTGTCATACCCACACCCTGCCAGATGCCTGATGCCACACCTATTTTCTTCCCAACCTCAAAAACCTTATTTATAGCATCCTGAACCCTCTTATGTGAAATCTGCCCCATTATCCCCATCGAAGCCGAAAGATCAAAAGGTCCAATAAAGAAACCGTCTACTCCTTCAACCGATAAGATTTCTTCTGCTTTATTCGCTGCTTCCTCTGTCTCTATCTGAACTATTATTAGAATTTCGTCGTTTGCTGTCTTTAGATAGTCTGGGTCAAGAAGTATTGTCCTCCTTGGTCCACATCCTCTTACACCTTGTGGGGGATATTTACAGGCTTTAACAGCTCTAAGTGCATCCTTTCTACTGTTCACCCAGGGCACAATAACACCATAGGCTCCTGTATCCAGGGCTTTCTTTATAAGAACAGGATCATTCCAGGCAACCCTGATGAGTGGTGTTACCTTATTCCCACGCATAGCCTGCATAAGTTGTTGTGTCAATTGGTCATCTAATGTTGAATGCTCCTGATCAAATACAAACCAGTCAAAGGGTAGGGTCGAAAGTGATTCCGAAATGTCTGTATGCGGAATTGTGAGCCATGCACCTACTGTTTTCTCACCCTTTTTTAATCTTCTTTTCAACTCGTTTTTCATAATAATTCCTCCTGCTTTCATGTGAGTACCCTTTTAAGTCCAGTCTCGCTCGCCGTCCCTGTGAAAGGGTAAGCCTTCCAAAAATAAACCTTATACCAACAGTAGAAGATTCCATGATTTTCACAACAAGGTTATTTAAGAATGGAATCGTCTTAACGCTAATGGGAAACACAAGAACACCACCAAGGCTGACGGAATTATGAATATCCATACGTCTTTAATCCTATTAAAATAATTCTTCATGTCAAGAAAAATGTATTAGAGATATCAGAGTCCTTTATTAAAATTTTCAAAAAATTAACACATATATGACAAGATACGTTATAATCATTGACTGAGAATTACATAATACTTGCACAAAAGAACATATGATTAAGGAAACTCAGTTGCGGGATTAAATATCATAATCAATACCGTTATACTGGCAAGCACTTAGAACTCACTATCTAAAAATTTTAAAAAAACGATTTCTGCCTTGACAAAGCGGTTTTTTTACCTTATAATGTTTATATGCATATGTATGCAGATATGAAAACAGGAAGATTCAGTTTTGGTGATGTAAGGACAATGGTCTTTAAGGCACTCTCCTGCGAGCATCGTATAAAGATCATTGAGATATTAAGATATGGTGAGCATTCTGTTTCAGAGATTGCATCCTTTCTTGCTGTTCACCCATCTGTTGTCTCCCGGCATCTTACTATACTCCAATCTGCTGGACTTGTGATGAGTAGAAAGGAGGGTATTGAGGTCTACTACAAATTATCTTCAAATGAGGTTTTAGACCTACTCGAGGAGGCAAAGAGGATTGCTGAAATCAGAATGGAGTCAATAGGTTTTTAAAGACAAAAGGAGGAATTTATGATTATTGCATTTTCCTCTGATGACAATAAGGGTCTTGAGGGTATTCTTGCCTACCATTTTGGAAGATGTCCATATTTTACGTTTGTTGAAGTTGAAGGTAATAGCGTTAAGAATGTAACTGTAGAGAATAACCCTTATATAAATTCCCATGAACCTGGTGTTGTACCTCAATATATCCACAACAAGGGTGCTGAGATGATTGTGGCAGGTGGAATGGGACCCAGGGCGCAGGAATGGTTCACCCAGTTAGATGTAACGCCAATAGTTGGTGCGTATGGGCGAATAACGGATTTAGTTGAACAGGTCGTCCAGAGAACAATGGAGATCCCCACCCCACCAGCTCCTATAGAGGAACATAATGCAGGTGAGAGTGAAGAGCTTGAGAGGATCAAGAAAGAGGTTACTCATTTGAGAAAGGTAATTGCCGATATAAATGAGAGGCTGAAAAAATTAGAAAGTTAATAGAAAAATCGAAAGGAAAGGGACTTGAAGGTTATAAAAAAAAGAGGCTCGTTGGGGCTGCAAAAAAGACATCTCTCTTATTTCTTGAAATACTTCCTATTTTTCTTTCCATATTACTACTTATAAGCCTATATGTTTCAGCCGTTCCAGAATCTTTTTACAGTAAATTCTTCACAAAAAATCCTATCATTGATAGCATCCTTGGGGCAGCGATAGGGAGTATCTCCACGGGTCAGCCCGTAACGAGTTATATCATTGGTGGAGAATTATTGAAGGTTGGTATCGGACTTATTGCTATAACTTCCTTTATCCTTTCATGGGTAACTGTTGGCATAATCCAGTTGCCTGCAGAGTGCTATTTTTTAGGCAAGAAGTTCGGAATTATGAGAAATATTCTATCATTTTTATTTTCTATAGTGATATCTATTCTTGTGGTATTAACCCTGAAGGTTATATGAAGAAAAAGAAGGCTGTAGGCATAATACTTCTGGGGACAACAGTATTTATATATGTTATTTTATTCTTATTTAATAAGGGAATCGTCATTCATTCCTTACAGTATTTTTTACATATCTTTTTAAGGGTCTTTTACATAATTCTGATAGTCTTTCTGTTCATCTTTATTACCAATCTTTTTCTAAAACATGAGTTTCTTATAAAATATCTTGGGAAGAAATCAGGTCTGCGGGGATGGGTTATCGCAATTATATCGGGTATAATCTCAATGGGTTCAATATACCTTTGGTATCCTCTACTTAAGGAACTAAAGGAAAAAGGCATGAGAAAAGGTCTCATTGCAGTATTTTTATACAATAGGGCTGTCAAGCTTCCCCTTTTGCCTATGATGATCTATTACTTTGGGTGGATATTTACTCTTTCCCTCACAATGTATATGCTTATATTCTCGGTGTTTATGGGCATTATTATGGACAGAATATCCTGAGCTCTTGTTATTTGAGCTTCCCCCCCAAAAAATCTTTGGGATAAAGCCTAAATTTCACATGCTTACAATATTTTCGATTCTTTTTATCCTTTTATCTATTACAAACTATACCTCTTTACCCTTCCTGTATTATATCCTTCTCAATAATATGGCTTGATACCTTCATATTTAATTTAACCATTATTCATCTCCTTTGATTGCTTTTTTTATTTCCTCATATGTATTATCGGTATCGAGACCCCTTATTTCTATTCCAATGTGTTTTTCTTTCGGGAAACTAACTTTCTCAAATGCATCCCGGAACATCTTCTTTTACATAGTTGGACCACAACCAGCCACATAAAGGGCATCTACATCACTTCCTCCCAACAAGGTTATAAGATATCTATCTCCATCTTCAGCACACAACTGGGGATGGATATATATTAATCAAGAAAAGGAAGTCAATAGCCAATCAGCCTTCTTGACTTTATTCTTTTACTCACTGGATTATATATACTATAAATTAGTTAAAAAATGAATGAGGAATCTTTCCTTGATATAGGTCTTTTACTTCATCTGCCATTAGCCTCCGGGCAGTTCTCGCACAACCAAGGCTTATAGTCAGGCCAGATTTCCTGGCCTGACCTGATAAATGGTAGTGAATTTAGAATAATTCAGGATACTTCACTCTCCTGTCTACCAATATTGCGACATAAACAGGGGCAGAAAGTGCATCTTCTAAAATCTCTTTTACCGCCTCATGGGTCTCATTTAACACTTTCTCTTCAGGCTTTTCTTTCTCTTTATAAGACTTAGGAACCCTCGAAAGTGCCTCTTCTTTTTTAAATCGATCTCAGCGACATAAGGTTTTATATCCAGCACTGGTGTTCCATCTATGATATCTACATTACGCACGTACAGTATTCTTCCACATACTTTCAGAAGACGAACTGTTGATAGTCCAATCGGGTTAGGACGATTTGGTGACCTTGAGGCAAAAACTCCACGCGTTTTTTCATCCTGTGGTGGTTTCGCAGTTAAGGTCTTAGTATTTGATTTATGAAAATGGCATAATAAAATAATGTGAGAAATTTTTTCAATATCGAAAAGTCCATCTACATACTCAGGAAATACCTCAACTGTTGCGCTGATATCGCGTCCATAAAACGTTTGTTGAGGTGTGTTTTCTTTTCCCTTAAAAGGAGAATGAACAATGCCTATTGGCGTATACCTTATTTCCTCCATCATCTACCTCCTAATCGTTCGTTTTTTACTATATAGCTTATTTCATGCAAGATTTTGCATTTAAAGAAAATCAACATATTCTTTTATGGCTCGTAAATCCAGGATAGATTAATCTGAATACATTTTGTTATCCACTCTGTTATAGACATTTTAAGCTGTGTTCTCTATAGCTTGTAAAGTCTAATTTATTTTTGTTCATTCCCTCCTTCTATAACCTCCTTCACTGCCTTTCCCAATTCGTCTATATCATATGGTTTTGGAACAACGCCACTGAACCCATAGTCCTTAAAGTTTGCCATTACTGGATCATTGAAATATCCACTCGAAACTATAGCCTTAATATCTGGATCAATCTTTAGAAGTTTCTCTATGGCCTCTTTACCACCCATCCCCCCGGGAACAGTTAAATCCATTATGACTATATCAAAACAATCCCCAGACTGAAAGGCCTGTTTATATATATCAATCACTTCCTCACCGCTACTCGCAAACTCCACCTTATATCCAAGCCTATCTAACATCCTGCCTGCAACATCCCTTATCACCTCCTCATCATCCATTAGAAGCACCTTCACACCTCCCTTGGAAGACTCTAACCTCTCCTCCATCTCCTCTTTCTCAATCCCTTTCACCGATGCTGGAAGATAAATGTAAAAGGTACTCCCAGACTCAACCTCTGACTCACAAGTTATATAGCCACTATGTCTCTGAATAATTGAATAGACAGTCGCAAGCCCAAGACCACTGCCACCCTCTTTTGTAGTAAAAAATGGGTCAAAAATATTTAAAAGATGCTCCTCTGGTATACCAACACCTTCATCTTCCATCAATATCTCTACATATTGCCCCGGACCAATTGGAAGAACACTGTCTTCTGAAATAGTAATATTAGAAGCACTCACCTTTATTATACCACCCTCTGGCATCGCCTGGTCAGCATTGATTATAAGGTTGTTTATTACCTGGCTCATCTGAGTTCTATCAACTTCAACCATCCATAGATCATCCGGGAAATGAAAATCACACCTTACATTAGAACCCCTGAGGGCAAACTCAGCTGAATCCTTAATTATTTCAGTAATAGAAGCTGCCTCTTTTATTGGTGCTCCACCCTTGGAGAAGGTGAGTAACTGCTGGGTTAATTTCCCTGCTTCTCTGGATGCTTTCTCAGCTTCAGTCAATACCTTGAATGCCTCATCATCGGTCGCTACATGCATTTTTGCAAGAGAGAGATTACCCATTATTCCGGTCAAGAGATTGTTGAAATCGTGAGCGATACCACCTGCAAGAATACCTATGGTTTCAAGTTTCTCGGCTCTTTGAATCTCATCTTCCATCTCTTTATATTCGGTTATATCCCTTACAGTACCCAAAACTGCATACTCCCCTTTAAATTTGACCTTATCAACAGCAAATTCAGCGACCTTTACACCCCCATCCTTTGTAAGCAACCTTGCTTCATAAGTCTTCGGCATTCTCTCTCCCTTCTCCTTCCTCTTGACAATCTCCTTCATCCTATCTCTATCTTCTGGATGAATAATATCCCATACCTCCATCTGGTAAAGTTCCTCTTTCGTATAGCCTGTGATATCGCATATCTTATAGTTCACGAATTGAAGCTTATTGCCACTGTGCATATATATGGCATCATGGCTTTCTTCTACCAGAATGCGGTATTTCTCTTCGGATTCGCGCAGTGCCTCTTCTGCTTCCTTTCGTCCAGTGATATCCTTATATATAGCATAAATTCCAACCAGATCATCATTTACAAACATAGGGTATCCAAGTAATGCTACATCAACCAAACTTCCATCCTTCCGTTTTCTCACAGTTTCCGCTTGAACTACTCCGCCATTAAGAACCTTTTGAGATATTCCGGATGCTTCTTCTGCAAGATCATCTGGCACAATTAAATCATTAATATGTATACCCTCTATTTCTTCTGAATTATATTGAAAGAGCTCTTGGAAACATTTATTCGAACGGACTATCCTATCCTTCTTATCTACCATTGTAATAGCTTCAGGAGAATTTTCAAAGAGTTGCTGAAAATAAGTCTCCTGTAGATTCAAATCTTTTTGATCTTTTTTATGCTCGGTGATGTCCTCTAAACTTCCCTCGTAATATAGTGGCTTTCCATCATTATCCCGAACAGTGTAAGTAATATCCTTTACCCAGATAATCTTGCCATCAAGCCTCCGTAATTGTGTTTCAAATCCTTGAACTATCCTATCACGTTCTATCATCTTCCTCTCCCGCTTACGATCCTCAGGATTTACGTAAAGCTCTTTAGCATTAACCAAAAAAAGAGATTCTCGATCAGGGTAACCTAACATTCTCAAAAGAGCTGGATTTGCGTCAAGAATTCTTCCATCCAAAGCGGTTCGGTAGAGTCCAATGGGAACTCGTTCAAACAGTTTCTGATAGCGGGTTTCTGATTCTTTCGACGCTTTACTGCGCTTTTCTCCTTTTAAAACTTGCTGTATCGCACCAGCCAGGCGGACAAAGTGTGTGGGTGATTTAACGATATAATCATCAAGGCCAGCCTTCATTGCTTCCACAGCTATTTCTTCATTACCGTTATCAGTGAACATAACCACAGGGGTTTCAGGAAAACGTTCTTTAACAGAACGCAAGATCTTTAATCCATCGCTCCACTTTAGCTTGTAATCCGTAATAACAAGGTCAAAATCAGCCTCCCTTAAGGCTCGATTAAAGCCCTCTTCTTCAAGAACTTGATTGATCCTCGCGTCAGGAAATTCGTACTTCAACAGGCGAACAATCAAAGACCAATCATCAGGGTTGTCATCTATTATGAGAATACTTAATATGTCATCCATAATATCTTCCATTACTCTGCATCACTAAGACACACGGAGGATGAAATTCAAGTTTGGATTGAAAATCATCCAAAGAAATTTTCTGTTTTGAGATTATATCAATCTTCTGATTTAGTACTACTATTCCTCTAAGAGTTAAAATCCCTTCAAAATTTTTGATTATGACCATTGATAACTCCTTTTAGAAATTCGAAAATAATATTTTACTATACTATTCTTCATTTTAAAATAACTACATCAATACCAATAGTCAAGGGTTTCTACCTGTTAATGAGTATATGAATAGATGGGTTGTTTTACCACTCAACTATCTTGTATACTCCGTTCCGCCACGAAATTAACCGGAGGAACTGGTTGACAAAGAGATAATAGGATAATATACTGAGTTAAAATCACCAAAAAATAAATCGAAACCCAAGGAGGTTTTATGAAAGGGTATACTATTTTGTTACCTATTTTAATGTTATCGTTTTCCCTTCCTGCATTTGATCAGTTAGAATATGCGCGGGCTCAAAAGGAAATTGTTGTAATAGATACGGATTTCGGGAATATAGAATTTGCATTATTTCCTGATAAGGCTCCCGAAAATGTGAATAATATCATCAAGTTAGTAAAAAAAGGTTTCTATAATGGCACCACCTTCCATCGAGTCATCCCGGGTTTTGTCATTCAGGGAGGAGATCCCAATACAAAGGATGCCGACCCTTCCAACGACGGATACGGCGGTCCAGGTTACTATATTAAAGATGAGTTTTCCCTTGACCTAAAACACTTAGTCGGAACGGTGGCATTGGCAAAAGCAAAACCGGATGAAAATGGCTCTCAATTTTATATATGCTTGAAGAGATTAGAATTTCTTGATGGTAAATACACAATTGTAGGACAGGTATTGGAAGGAATTGAAACCATGAACAAGATAGCAGAGGAAAAAACAGATAAAAATGACAGACCATTAAAGGATATTGTCATGAAGAAGGTTTGTATGAAGAAAAAACCAGAAAAAACTGAAGAAAAAGGGAACACAGAATAAGAGCAAAAGACTTGAACAATTAAACGGAGGGTAAAATGTTGCTTTTAAAGAAAGGAGAGATACATACACCCGAAAAGATTAGAAAGAACTGTGATATCCTAATTGATAAAGGAAAGATCATAAAGGTGGGTCCTGATATTACTGTGAAAGACGCTAAGATAATTGATGTGTCGGGCAAGATAGTAACACCAGGACTAATTGATGCTCACTCTCATGTTGGTATATATGAGGAAGCTATTGGTGAGCCTGGTGCAGATGGTAACGAAATGACAGACCCAATAACCCCCCATCTCAGGGCAATTGATGCTATAAATCCTGATGACCTCGGCTTCAAAGACGCAGCAACCGCTGGAATAACATCTTTATTAACAGGGCCAGGGAGTGGTAATGTAATAGGAGGACAGAACTTAGTTGTTAAGACGGCAGGCTCCTCGATAATCGATGAACGTATCGTCTTAGATCCGGCAGGGATGAAAATGGCTCTCGGCGAGAATCCCAAAGCGGTCTATAGCGAACAGAAGAAGAGCCCTTCAACAAGAATGGCAAATGCAGCACTCCTCAGGGAAGCACTCGAGAAAGCAAAAGAGTATATCAGAAAGAAGGAAAAGCCTGCTGGTAAAAAAAATAAAGGCCCTGAATTTGATACAAAGTTAGAGGCTCTATCCAAGGTCATAAAGAAAGAGATACCAATTCGTGGACATGCACATCGTGCCGATGATATTGCCACCTTTATACGAATAAGGGATGAGTTTGATGTTAACCTTGTTATAGAGCATGGAACCGAATCTCATTTAATTGTTGACTTTGTAGCAAAAAAAGGTGTTCCCGTTGTAGTCGGACCCTCGCTTTCTGCACGAGTCAAAGTCGAGCTCAAGGAAATCACATTCAAGACACCAAAAATCCTCTATGAGAATGGAATTCTCTTCGCAATAATGACAGATGCCCCAGTCCTACCTATCAATTCACTGCCACTTATGGTCGGATACTCTATAAGGGAAGGGCTACCCTGGAAAGAAGGCCTTAAGGCAGTTACATCCAATGCAGCGAAAATCTGTGGCGTATCTGATAGAATTGGCAGAATAAAAAAAGGTATGGATGCTGATATTGCAGTCTTTGAGGGAGATCCATTCTCAATACAAGGTAGATGTGTACTTACAATTGTGGATGGGAAGGTAGTAAATAAAGGGAATATATAATAAAGAGAACTCTATAGGAACCAGATTTCAAGTAAGTGTTAGTAAAAGCATGCGGAAGAGGGGATTTGAACCCCTACGGCTTGAAAGCCACTGGACCCTGAACCCAGCGCGTCTACCAGTTCCGCCACTTCCGCTTATTTAAGCAATATATACCCAGTTATGAATAACTGTCAAGTGGGATATGTAAGGAAAGGAATAACTGATTTTGGTGAAGAAATTCAACACTATAGGAAATAAGAAGATTACATAAGTACATATGGATACCAAAGGAATAATAAAGGAAAAAGCAAGAGAGATCGGCTTTGACCTTGTGGGCATAACTGACCTCTCTCCCTCTAAATATAAAAAAGCATATGAGAAGTGGCTCTTGGAGGGTATGCATGCCGATATGAATTACCTTGAGCTAACAAAAGAGGTAAGGCAGTCTCCATTATTAAGATTCAACTGGACAAAGAGCATTGTAATGGTAGGCTTAAATTATTATCAGGGTCCATTGCCCAACCTCAAGGAAGAGGGAATTCGTATATCAAGATACGCAATGGGCAGAGACTATCACTATGTTCTAACAGAGAAGCTTCTGGAACTTTCAACCTTCATACTTTCCACCACAGAGACAAAACAAATAAAATACTATACGGACACAGGACCACTCCTCGAAAAGGAGTTAGCACAGAGGGCAGGTATTGGATGGATAGGTAAAAATACCCTGCTTATAACAGAAGAATTTGGCTCCTGGGTCTTCCTTGGAGAGGTTCTGCTGGATATTGAACTTGAGCCAGACTCTCCTGCCAATGATAGGTGCGGAAGATGCGAGATATGCTTATACTCTTGTCCCTCAAATGCGCTAATCTCACCATACCATCTTAATACTAATCTATGCACTGCTTATCAAACTGTAGAGAACAGAGGCAAACTGCCTGGATGGTTTCCATCTCCTGGTAACCCCTATATATTCGGATGCGATATCTGCCAAGAGGTATGTCCATTCAATAAAGATGTAAAGACCACAGTAATAAAAGATTTTCTTCCAGAAGAACGACTCATGAATCCAGATATTGATTATTTAGGAGAATTATCTCAAGATGAGTTCAAACATATTTTTAAAAATACTCCGATAGAATGGGTAGGCAAAGACGCGTTTATGCGGAATATAAAGGCATTCCAGAGGAAAAAACAAAAAGGGTCTTGAAAAATCAGTTATTTATTTTACTAAAGGGGGATTCGTATGAATAAATGGTGGCTGTTACTTCCTTTTGTACTCGTCTTCATTGGCTGCTCGGATAAGATTCCATCGGAAGGGATATCAGAATTGCAGAAAAGGATTGATATAATCTCCAAGAAGGTTGAAGCCGGACAGGGATTAAAAGCAAAGAAGGGGATAGAAGATATCCAAAGTTCCATCAACAATCTCGAAAAGAAACTTGATGAGTTAAATAAAGAACTTAAAGAAACCAACAAAAGATTAGATGAGTTGGACAAAAGATATACATCTCTATTGAATAAATTCCAACAATAAGTTTTTTAGTATTTTATTCTTTAAAAATGTCTATAGCCACGGGGTGGAGTCCTCTCTTTGTCTATATAAACCCCTTCACCAGCTAACACTTTGCCAATAATACTAACAAAGTCCTCTTCTATATCATCTGGAGATGTAAAGAGAAGTTCAAATTCCTCACCAGAGGTCAAGACTGTTTCCGTAAGGTCTATGGAATGTTTTTCTGCAAAATCTTTGCACTCTGGACACACAGGTATCTTTGCAAGCTCGATATCCAATCTCTTTCTGCTTTCCTCTGCTAAATGATTTGCGTCGATAAGTAACCCATCTGATATATCTATCATTGACGTGATTTTGTAGTTCTTATTGAGATATAATCCTTCATCACATCTTATATTAGGTCTCAAGTGATACTTTTTTACAGGAGAATCAATCCTGTTTTTAAGAGCATATAATCCCATCTTTGAGCCACCAATACTACCCGTTATGTATAAATAGTTACCAGCATTTGCGCCACTTCGGGGAACAGGATTAAAAGACTTACCACCAACCACCACACTCAAGAGTAAGACAGGTGAACGAACTGTGTCACCACCTATGAGCTTCAAGGAGTATTTGTCTTCCAGTTCTTCCATGCCACGAATTAATGAACTAACGTTTTCTATGGTATTATCTTTTCTAAGGCCAAGATTAAGTAAGTACCAAAGAGGTCTACCCCCTTCTGCTGCTATGTCTGAAAGTGCAGCTGCAAGGGCTTTATAACCAATATCTTCGTAAGAAAAATATGAGGGAGTAAAATGTACTCCCTCAATTATTGAATCAGTTGTTATCAGTTGTCCTCTTTCTACAGCTACATCATCACCTATCCAGGTTCTTTTCTCCCGAAGATTCTGGATTACAAGTCTTTCAAGGTCCAGAAGAATAATTCCTGGCCTTATTTCACTTCTAAGACTCTTTTTATCTTACAGCGTCCGCGAGGCTTTTACCTGCCCTAAAGACTGGTACATTTCTCGCGGGAACTTTAACAGTCTGGGAAGGATTCTGCGGATTCCTTGCTATACGGGCTTTCCTGTGTTTCACATCAAATACGCCAAATCCTACAAGAACTACTCTGTCTTTCTTTCTCAATGCATTCGTAACGTGCTTAGCGAAACTTTCAACCATAGCCTGTGCATCCTTTTTCTTACAACCTACATCCATTGCAATTTTATCTATCAATTCTTTCTTGTTCATAAAATTCCTCCTTGTATTGTTGTTTTACTTTGATATATAAAGATTTAAGCACAATTTTCCTTTATGTCAAGGGGTTTTTTATTTTTTTTAGGATATTCTGTCAAAACATTAGGAAAACTGAGATTATAAAAATAGATTTTAGAGCTTTTTGAGTATTCATATTGAGGCCCTAAACGTCGAATTTCCTTATGATCTCCAGAACCTCAGAAGGAGACGATGCTTCTTTTAAAGCTGCTCTGAATTCTTCCTGCCGGCACATACGTGAAATCCGGGCGAGGACGTTGATATACTTCTTTTTTGCCTCTTCAGGTGCAACAATCAGGAATACAATATAAACGGGTTTACCATCTAATGATTGAAAATCTAATCCTTCTTTTACGATTGCTACACCAAGAAGAAGATCCTTGACCGCTTCTGTGCGTGCATGTGGTATAGCTATACCTTCGACCACACCGGTGCTTTCCAGTTCCTCTCGTTCCCTGATCTTGTCCAATATAGGCTCTCTTGTCATTATCAGACCTTTACTCAATGTTTTATCCACCATCATCTCTATTAATTTGAATTTATCCTCAACGTTATCTACGATAAGAATCAAATCCTCATCCAACAGTTCTTCAATCATTATTTCCCTCCCTCTTTTTCAACGAGAACCGGACAGGGTATATACTCGATCAACTGTTCAATCATCCTCTCATATTTCCTGCCTCTTATTCCCCCACCTCTCTTGTACCCCACAATAAGAAGATCAATCTCCCTATCCTTTACGAAGTTACGGATTACCTCTATTGAATTACCCTCTTTCAGGAACAGGGCTGTCTTCACTCCACTCTCTACCGATTTTTCCTCAAGATGATAGAGATATTTCCAGCCTTCCTCCTCAATCTCTATTGCTATATCTACCTCATCTGAGCCTTTTAGTTTTGCTACCCTCTCCACCGTCTGTTTGTCTACAATAAATAAGGCAAATAGGGTGGCGGGAAGACTTTGACTTAGTTCAATTGCTCTATCCCATGATGCTCTTGCCTCTCCTGAAACTATATATAACAGAATCCTTTCCATTATTATTGCTCCCTTAGCTTTAATCTCTTTCGCCTGAAGAACTCCTCCCTCTCCTCCTCTTCTAAAGCATCCTCTATCCGTTTAATATTCTCTTTATAATTGGGTATAAATATATTGTTGAGAGCATTTACTCTCTTCTGGGTCTTGTTGATTTCTGCTCCTAACCTCCACAGGAGAACTTCTCTTGCTGCCCATTCGGCAAGTAGTCTCAACACATCTTTAAATCTCAAAAATGCTTGATCAAAATTCTCATCCGTAGACTCGAGGGATGCCTGAGGACCTTCTTCCGGGACATCAACAAGGAGCTCAGGGACAGGGACACCCATAACTGATCTCATCCTGATATCTACAGAGGGCTCCTCACTTCCTCCTGAAAACCGCTTCAATTTCCCTTTTCCCATTGAAACAAATGCTGCCTCAAGTGCTCTGTAAGCCTCCTTTAGTTTTTCTGTCGACTCCTCTTCCATCTCCTTATAACCGTGAACGTTATCCATAAGTTCCATTATCATAACTTCTCTCTTCTCATCCAGGAGGTTATATCCCTCCTCTGCTATAGATAATTCTTTCTTTAACTTCAAGAGATTACTATAGGTGGGTGCTATAGGCATTTATTTACCCCAGAATTCCTCTATTTCTTCTCTGGACACTCTGGTGAGTTCTGACTCTGAAAGTAAGCCTAAGATCTTCCAACCTAATTTCAGAGTCTCCTCAATCGATCGAATCTCTGCTCTCCCCTGATTTAAGAACTCTCTTTCAAAGGCATCCCCAAATTTGATATAACTTCGATCAGTTTCGGATAATTCTTCCTCTCCAATTATAGCGGCAAGCGACCGAACCCTCTCTACCCGTGAATAAGATGCATATAACTGACTGTAAAGGTTTGGATGGTCTCTTCTTGTCTGTCCCTCACCTATACCATCCTTCATCAATCGGGAAAGTGAGGAGAGAATATCAATAGGAGGATAAATGCTTTTCTGATGCAATTCTCTTGATAGAACGATTTGTCCCTCTGTGATATATCCTGTAAGATCAGGTATCGGGTGTGTAATATCATCATTTGGCATTGTGAGTATGGGAATCTGGGTTATAGAGCCCTCCCTCCCTTCTGCTCGCCCCGTGCGCTCATAGAGGGAGGCAAGGTCACTGTATAGATATCCAGGGTACCCTTTCCTAGCGGGGACTTCTCCTCTTGCTGACGCAACCTCACGTAGAGCTTCACAGTAATTAGTTAGATCGGTCATTATCACAAGAACATGCTTTCCCTTATCGAATGCAAGATATTCTGCTACAGTGAGCGCACACCTGGGTGTTATCAGACGTTCCACTGAAGGACTATCAGCAAGGTTAAGGAAAGTAATAAGATGGCTGAGAGTCCCACCTTCTTCAAATTTTCTCAAGAAGAAGGAAGCATCATCGGCTTTCATACCCAAGCCTGCAAATATGATATTGAAATCCTCTTCCCTTGCGATTTTTGCCTGGTTGACAATCTGAGCGGCTACCTCATTATGTGGCAATCCGGAGCCGGAAAATATCGGTAGTTTTTGACCGCGAATCAGTGTAGCAAGTCCGTCAATTGCTGAAATACCTGATAAAATATTATCCCGTGGGTATTCCCTTGCATCTGGATTCAAAGGATATCCATTAACATCTCGTTCTTCTTCGCCTATTATATCTCCCCCACCATCTATAGGGAACCCAAGTCCATCAAAGGTTCTACCAACCATCTCTTCTGATACAGGAATTTTCATAGAAGTTCCAGTAAAGCGAACCCGCACTTGCTCCCTGTCTATCCCGGATGTTCCGGCGAAAATCTGACATACGGCACGGTCCCCAGCTACCTCTAGGACTCTCCCAAGCCTTTTCATTCCCCTCTGTTCTATTTCAATCAATTCTCCGAAACCTACACCTTCTACATCATCCACAATAAGAAGGGGACCTATTATCTCACGCGCACCTATATGTTTCTTCTCGTATACACTATCCATATTCACTCTTAAGTCTTTCAAACTCAATTCTCACTCTATCTTCCAATTCGTCGAACTTCTCTATCTCTTCATTCCGGATTTCCATTCTCATTCTTTTAATATCTGAAAACTCAGGGAGTTCTATGATTTTAAAGAGAGGAACTCCCCTCTTTAGCAGATCTTCTGCGCCATCCCCAAAATCCAAAATTATCTTTAGCATTCTATATTGCTTTTTAGGACTGCAATATGCATCTACATCAGATAGGGCATTTTGCTGTAGGAATCCCTCTCTGATAAGCTCAGATACCTTAAGGGTCAATCTCTCCCTTTCTGGCAGGGCTCCTTCACCAACAAGATGGACTATCTGGCGAAGTTTGGTTTCCTGCTGGAGTATTTCCATCACTTTACCCCTAAGATCTCTAATTGGGACACCCTGCTCCTCCCACCAAGTGCTGACATCATCGAAATATTCTGAATATGAATCTATCCAGGATATTGCGGGATAGTGTCTTCCATACGCAAGGTCTCTATCAAGGACCCAGAATGTGCGAACGAATCGTTTGGTGTTACTCGTAACCGGTTCTGAGAAATCACCTCCAGGAGGTGAGACTGCACCATTTATTGAAATGGAACCAACCCTATCTTCTGCAACTTCCATCCTACCACCTCGTTCGTAGAATTCTGCCAAGCGGGACCCAAGATAAGCTGGATAACCCCTTTCTGCTGGCATTTCCTCCATTCTACCGGAGATCTCCCTTAAGGCCTCTGCCCATCTTGATGTGGAATCTGCCATAAGTGCTACATCATAACCCATATCACGGAAATATTCTGCCATGGTAATACCTGTATAAATGCTGGATTCCCTTGCCGTAACAGGCATGTTGGATGTATTTGCAATAAGGATTGTTCTTTCCATAAGAGCCTTGTTCGTTCTCGGATCTTTAAGCTTTGGGAACTCCTCTAAGACCTGCGCCATTTCATTTCCCCTCTCCCCACAACCAATAAATATAATGATATCCGCATCAACCCACTTAGCAAGAGAATGCTGGGTTACAGTCTTCCCTGTCCCAAACCCTCCAGGAATCGCTGCAACACCTCCTTTTGCAATTGGGAAAATAGAGTCAATCACCCTTTGTCCAGTGAAGAGTATCTCTCTCGGCGGAAGTCTCTTCCTAAAGGGCCTTTTCTGCCGGACTGGCCATCTATGGAATAGGGTTAACTCTTTCATTACCCCATCTTCCCCCTCCACTATACATATTGGATCATCCACCTTATAGGAAGAAGATTTGATTATTTCGGCCACCTTTCCTGATATTCCTGGCGGTATTAAGATTCGGTGATTCACGAGACTTGTCTCTTCAGCTACACCAATAATTGTATTAGGACTGACCTCATCACCTTCCTTTAGGTGGATATCTACATTCCATTCCTTATCCCTTGGTAACGGAGGAGCTTTCATACCCCTCTTGATAAATATTCCATGTTCTTTTTTTATAGTAGTCAGGGGACGCTGGATACCATCAAAAGTTTGACTGATAAGACCAGGGCCTAATTCGACAGATAGGGGACTACCGGTCCCATAAACCTTAATCCCCGGACATATTCCCGTTGTTTCCTCATACACCTGGATTACAGCCTCATCTCCCTTTATCTCAATAACTTCGCCTATAAGTCCCTCGTCTCCAATCCTCACCTCTTCATTCATCATAATACCAGAGGTCTCCTTTGATACTACAACTGGACCTGAGATGCGGAAGATTATTCCTCCACCCATTTCATTCGCCTAATATTGACATAACCATTTTTCTATGTTCATGAATGAGATTTTGAGAAAGGAGACGAAATCGGAAATCATACTCATTTTTTTCTCCTCTCAATAGGAAACCTGGTCCAATGGGTTCAATTATTAAACTTATATTTTCTATTCCGTCCACTATTTCTTTATATATATCCATATCTTCTTCTCTTGCAACAAAGAGCATTTTATCTTTTTCAATACGGATGATTTCTTCGCATTTTGCTTTGATCCAATCATTAAATTCATTGTTTTTAAGCATTTCAAATAACTGCTCTTCCAAGTCCAGAGTTAGACGTTCAAATATCTTCTGGTGCATAATTAGGATTCCCTTTCTTTCATCTATCGCCTTTTCTGACTTTATTCTCTTCTTCTCTATTTCGAAGTTTTTCTCACCCTTCCTTTTAGCCTCTCCCTCTATTTCTTTTGCCTCTTCTCTTGCCATCCTAATTATACGTTCCCTCGCCTTCTTTGTTTTGGAAACTAACTGCTCTGCTTCTTCGTAAGCCCTATCAAGTATCTTTTTCTCTAATTCCTTTATGCCTTTCTTCATACCTTTATAGATAATACTCGTTTGATTAACTGCAATGCCCTTCCTCTTTCCTTCCAGCCAGCCCTGGAAGGAATTTCCACAACAAGAGGCATCTCTCCCTCAGTTTTCTGTTTTTCTACTTTCTCTCTTATCAGATCTGCCTCGCTCTCAGTTATAAATAAAAGTCCTAAATCCTCATCATTGAGGGCGCTTTCGAATTCTTCCTCAAGTGATTCCTTATCCTCTGCCACCACTCCCAACACACCAGCGAGGTCAAATCCTAGACAGGTGAATTCCTCCCCTATGAATTTAATCCTCATATCTTTCCTAATATAAGCACCGCCACAATCAGACCCCAGATTGAAAGTCCTTCAGCAAGTCCAGCAAATACAATGGCAGAACCCATAATCTCGGGTTTTTCGGCAAGGGCAGCCATTGCAGCCGCTCCAATCCTTGAGAGCGCAATACCTGCTCCTATCACAGACACAGAGATAGAGAGTCCTGCCGCAAGGAATGCAAATCCTGCCGATTGTCCACGCACAGCCTCTGTTGCAGCTTCCTCTGCACCAAATAGGGTTAGCGGGATAACAAGAACAAGTATTCCTATCAGCACAAGCAAAGATGCAGCAACGATGAATCCTGTATTAAGTGTTTTTAAATGTTTTATTATGGACTTAAAACTATTCATAATTACCTCCTATGATATCTTCATTGGTTCATACAGTGATTTACCCTTCAGAAAGAAACGCGAATAGAACTCATAGTATTCTAATCTGAGTGCCTGGATGAAGACTATCAGTCCTTCGAGAACTATTATAAACAAATTACCAAAAATGAGTGTTGAATACCCCCCAGCACCTACCATCTTGCCAATCATCTCTGCAATTGTAATTATTGAGATAGTGAGAATGACATGAGCTATATTAAACGCAGCAACTCGAATAAAGGAAAGGGTATTGGAAATCACAGCAAGGGTTAGATGAATCATCTCACCCAGAGATACAAGGAGATGATTGGTATTTAGACCTTCAGTCATTGCTTCCTTCAAGGGCTTCCCAAAAGCAACAACAAAAACTGAGACCGCTGTGATTAAAGCTTCGCTGATGATTACTTTCCCTGAACAATTTTTTACCACTGAAAATGCTAAGAAGATTATCGAGAGATAGAATATGAAGCCAGGCAAACCTTCACCCGAAAGGAGCAGTTCTTCCTTATTCCCTCTCAAGCTTTCCTCAACAAGACGCAGAATAAATCCAATGGTTACTATTCCAATTCCAAGATAGACCGCAAAAAGCATTGCCTTCTCAGGGTTTTCAAATGGGGAAAACCAGATTGGATTGAATGGATGGGTTCCAAAAAATTCTCCAAAGAGGGTTCCAAAAATAATGGAAGAAACACCCATTGCAATCGGGAAAATCGCATATTTCCTTAAGTACTTAAGGAAATATAATCCTATACCAGCTAACACAAGAATCAACCCATGCCCCATATCTCCAAACATAATACCATACATAAGAAGAAATGTAAAAGCTGTAGGAATTGTTGGGTCAATTCCTCGATAGGCTGGAGCACCATAGGTTTTAACAAGGAATTCAAATGGTCGGAATAATGGAAAATTATTAAGTTTCGTGGGAGTATTCAGAGCATCTTCAGAGTTTCTTGCTACCATCTCTTCGCTCAGTACATATAGACTAAGTCCTCCACACTTTTCCTTAACCTTTGGAACAACCCTAAATGGAAGATATGCGTCAATGAAAAATACATTCTCTGTTCTTGCCATCCTGTTTACCCACTCCAATTCCATAAGCGAAATCTCTATATCCATCTTTAACTCCAATATTCTCCCTTCTACATCTTCCCCCATTTCCTGAATGGAAGCTTGGATATGTGCCCTTTCTTCCCTTATTTCCCAGAAACCTATTTCAATAGAATCCTTCAATTCTAAGATAGGACCTTTTAGTTTATTAAAACCTTCTACCTCAGTAAATCGAGCCTGCCTCAGGATCTTCAAAACCATTTCTTCATCCTCTCTATGATAGAAAAGGATTATTGGAATTCTACCTAGCTCTACTGGCCTCGTAAATGCAAAGATGTCTATTCCCTCTATTGCTTTGTCCAATGTCTCCTGCTCAGCTTCAGGAATCATTCCTCCTTTCATTTTAAAGAATTTACCTTCCCTCAAATCCTCTATAGGGGTCAGGGATTCCGGAAGAAGTGTGAGGAGTTCAGAAATAATGTTGAGTTCTATCTCCTTCTCCCTAAATCCCTTCAACCTTTCCTGTTTCTTGCCTAACTCATCTTGGAATTTAAAAATAAATTCTCCAGCTTCTTTTTCCACTGCTGTTGCGTCTACAGCATGGACTGGAAGTTCTTTTTTAGTCTTTATATCAAAGTATCCCACAATACCTTCCATTATTTCTCTCTGTTCCTTTAAACTCTGATAGGTTTCTCCATACCCGGGCTCCTCTAACTTTTCATTAGAGAGATTGACAATATGAAACTTCCCCTCTTTGCCAAAGAATTCGAGGACCTCTGTAAGGTCATCCTTAGTTGTCGCAAGCAAAAACCGAGTCATTAATTCAGGAACCCACATATCACAAGATACCTATTAGCGTTTTAATCCTTTCTTCTTCTATATCCAGCAATTTTGCATTATAGATAGATAGTATCCCCTCAATATTAAGATTTAATAAAACGAAGAATGCAAGGATAGACTTCATAGAGAACATCTTCATCTTGAAATCTTTATAACATGTTTTATAGAATTCCATCTTCATAGAAATCTTAGTTATTCCTTCAGTATCTTCTATCTCTTGATAAACATCGCCTTCTGGAATAAGGAATCGTCTTATTTCGAAGGCTTCCATATTGTAATATTGCTTTAAACGATAGAGCCAGACCTTATTCTGTAAATTGATCCAGTTCAGGATAAGTTCTTTTGTCTCAAGTCTATCCGATAATGGCAGTTCATCAGCGGTTTTAAGTAACATACGATAATAATGATGATCGAGCTTTATCTCTATATCAGATATTTTTTCTGTGTCTCTGTATCGGGAATATCCCTTATCCCAGACCTCATCCCAGAATCCACCTTGTAGAGATTCGCCAATTTCAGCAAGGACAAGTTTTTCTTTCTCAAGGTAAAGAAAGTAGCGACCTCTAGTGCCGTGCAGGACCCTTTTTATGTCCTTTAGTTCATAGATTCTCATGTAGTTTTTAAAAAATCTCTTGGGCGAACCAGAGAGACGATTATAAACCACGATACCAAGTTCAAAGGGTATTAAAGTGAAATGTCTCTCTATATTGTTATCCTTTAGGGGAAACCGCTTAAGGATTTTGAGCTCCCTTATCCTTTTGTTGAATCCCGAGAGACCCCTCGCTTTTATAAGAGATTCCTCCTCTTTAATGGTGGGAAGAAATGAGTATATAGCTCTGAGTTTAGGATATATAGAATAGTACATTTATAGATTCAATAGAAAATCAATAAATTTGTCTATCATTTCTCTCTTTACCTTTTCGTAACGACTCAAAAGCTCATTCTCAAGAGTGGCTGCTTCCTTTTCTATATCAATTTCATCAATTCTTCGGGCACTTTTGACCTTTGATTTATATCCTTCAATTATAGACTTTGCCTTCATCTTTTCATCTGCTATAATACTCTTACTCGTCTTTTCTGCTTCCCTTCTTATTTTCTCTGCTTCCCTTTCTGCTTCTCTTATAATCTTCTTTGCCTTACTTTCTATCAGAAGGACTTCTTCAATCCCGTCTTTCATTTTCCTCTCGCTTCCTTCTGTATTTCCTGTATTCAACTACAATAAAATACACTATCCCGAAAAAGATAACTGCTCTTATGAATATAAAGAACCACAATAAAATCAGTGACGTTCTATCCATAAAGGATAAAGTAAAATCCTATTTACAAAAAGTCAAGGTTAATGAATAACTTAAGTTATCTTACCAGGCTCCACCACCTCCGCCACCACCTCCTCCACCAGAAAATCCCCCTCCACCCGAGAACCCACTGGAGCTTCCCCGTGGAGGAGACATAGTGGAGGAAAAAGCCCCAATACTGTTACCAATTGAGTTCGCAACTATATTTGCAGCTACAACATTACCCATCCCCGGAGCAACATACCACCCGGGAGTGGTAACCTCAAGCCCACTGAACCTCTCAGCCCATTCGTCCACAACACCAAGTGCAACTGCATAGGAAAGATAATCAAAAAAGACTGTTGGTTGCTCATCGAGCATCCTCTTCAGCCTGTCTTTCTCAACCCTCATCAGAAATTCCCTGAATCCGAGTATACTCTGGAGAATTCTTCTCCCAACAGGTGTCCACTTTGGCATCCCCCTTGAAAAAATGGTGAAGATTATTCCTGTGAGCATTATGGAAATTCCTCCCTTCGGGAATATTGTCATAAAGAAGAATCCAGGGAAAAGAATAAGTATTCCTATGCCTAAGTAAAGGGCCCTTATAGTTTCAGGATTACCGTAGAATGCCTTTTTCTCCATCGTTGATTTGTAAATGGATTTCTTCACTTTCTGGTAATAACCGTAGAATTCGCCCTTTAGTTCGGAGATAAGAAAATCTCTACCACCTTTCTTAATGAGACCCCAAAGGAATTTTCTAAGATGATAAGTTAGTTCCTGTTCAGGCTCTTTATTTATCTTAATTCTATAATCCTTGTTTTTGAAAAAGAGCATTTTTTTGGATTCTTCCTCTTCAATGGTAAGGTAACCAAGCCTTGCAAGGTCAAAAAGTATAGATATAATATCGACTGTATCTACCTTCTGATCAAGAATCGTTCCTACCTCTGCAGCAGTTAAGCCCTCTGGAGGTTCATATTCTACCTTTATAGGACCTGGAGAGATATCCCTCCCGTTTCTGAACCAGTGTATGAATAAAAGAATAAAAGCTAACAATGGAATAAAGAAGTAAAAGTTATTCCGTAACCAGAGTAGACCTACTCTGCTCATGGACGGTGCCTGGAGATAACCTTTAGGAAATCTGATGCTGATTGTCAAGCCTTCTCCGGGGTAAAGGGTCCCGTAACCGCTGGAAACCACATTATCTCCGATAAAAAAGTTACTAAGGGTATCCCCTGAACCATACCGTCCCTTAAATATCCTAATATCATCCTCCGATAACTGGATAGGAGAAGGCAAGATTACATTAAATTCAGTCGAATCAATCTTAGACTCCCATTGATTTCCTGTGATATTCCAGTAAAGCTCATCGTGCTCGGGGGAGAACCTTGCTCCGAGAAGGACTGAATATACTATTGTATAGGTGTGCTTACCTGTGATGGTAACATCAGGGTCTCCTATCCTTAGCCTTAAATGTGTCCACCCTCCAGGTCTTTCGGTGCTTTTCTTAAACTTAGCTTTCCTGCTATCAATAAGAACTTTTTTAACTTTGAATCCCAGTGCATAATTCCCAACCCTACCCTTTAATTCGAGCGGAATATCCCTGTAGATCCCATGATAGTAACCATCGTCAAAATTTACGGATATGTTCTCTTCTATGCGGAGTGATCCGTCTTCAGAAAGAGATATGTCTGAGTCAAAAGAGGGTATGTACCAAGAAATAATTAATAGTAACATTATTAAAACTCCACTTTTGGTACAGCCCTCTCGCCCTCTTCAATCTCAAAGAATTCTTTCTTTATAAAATTAAAAATACTGGCAACCAAGTTAGAGGGGAATGACTCTACTTTAATATTAAAATCCCTTACCACAGCATTGTAGTATCTTCTTGCATTCTGTATTGCATCTTCTATTAGAGAGAGATTCTTCTGAAGGTCAAGAAAATTGGTGTTTGCCTTAAGCTCTGGATAGTTTTCTGCCACGGCGAAGAGTTGTCGGAGAGCTGATGTGAGCATATTCTCTGCTCCTGATTTCTCACCAGGAGTTGTAGCAGCAGTGGCTCTGGCTCTTGCCTGGGTCACATTTTCGAAGACTTCCCTCTCATGTTTTGCATATCCCCTAACCGTATTCACAATGTTTGGAATAAGGTCATACCTACGTTTCAGTTGCACATCAACATCACTCCACGAGTTTTCAGTTAGATTTCGGAGTCTTATAAAGCCATTGTATGTTGCTATTAACCATACAACTGCAATAATTAGTAAAGCACCTATCACAATAAATATAGCCATATTACCTCCTTTTTTAGACATTAAGGATAAGCAATTAATGAAAATTCACAAGAGGGAAAATTATTTTCATTTCTCCACCCCTTAATCTCTCGTAAAGAACTCAAAGATAATTAGTTAAGTTGAATACTTATTAACTCTATTCATAGTCTACTCTGACATTCACATTAGAGTCTATTTTATTGACAAATAACAATTAAATAACTATGATTAAACAAATGGATGTCAATGAAGCATTGATCGATATCGGAATAAAATTATCATCAGAGCATAATCTTGAAAGATTACTTGACTCAATACTTCAGAATGCCCGTTATATATGCAATGCGGATGCAGGAACTTTGTATTTGAAAGAGGGAGTCAGTCTTCGTTTCTCAGTATCCCAGAACGCCACGCTTGAGATGGAAAGCGGCAGAGAGGAGTTTAAGAAGTTATTATCTCCTCATATCCTTCCTATATCTAATGAGTCTATCGCTGGTTGGAGTGCAAAAAATAGAGAAGTACTCAATATAGAAGATGTATATAAAATAAAAAATGTTCCATATTGTTTTGATAGGGAATATGATAGAAAGACAGGATACAAATGCTGTTCAATGCTAACTGTTCCTATGATGGACAGAGAAAACTCACTTGTGGGAGTTTTTCAGTTAATAAATAAAAAAGGGACTGACGAAATAGTTCCATTCGCAAAGCAGGACGAGGGAGTGGCAAAAGCACTTTCTTCACAGGCAGCAGTTGCCATCAGGAATGCACAATTGACAGAGGAATTGAAATCCGCTCATCTTGAAACTATTTATATGTTGGGCCGCGCAGCAGAATACAAAGACGAGGAAACCGGGAACCATATTAAACGTGTATCAGAATTTTCAAAGGTTATCGCAGAGAGCCTGGGAATGGAGGATGTTTTTATTGAAACAATATATTACGCAAGTCCCCTCCATGATGTAGGTAAGATTGGCATACCTGACAATATCCTTACAAAACAAGGAAAACTAACGCAGGAAGAATGGAAGATTATGAAAAACCATACTATACTTGGTCATCAACTTCTAAAAGATTCACCCTCAATCATTATACAAGTTGCCTCTCAGGTGGCTTATACCCATCACGAGAGGTGGGATGGTAAAGGCTACCCAAATGGTCTATCTATGGAAGAAATACCACTTTATGGCCGGATAGTTGCACTTGCTGATTTCTTCGATGCTGTGACCTCCGTGAGACCGTACAGGAAGGAGCCCTTTCCGATGCCAAAAACACTCAGAATAATAAGAGAAGATAGGGGGAAACACTTCTGTCCTGAGACAACCGACGCTTTCTTTGAAGCCATTAATAGGATAAAAGGCATCCACTTTTCGCTCTTTGATAAAGAGAATAAATAGGCTTCGAGGACTTAATTGGGATTTAGGGATTAGGATTTTGGATTTGGGTATCGATTAAAAATAAGAATCAGTTAATATAATATATTTAATATTTCAGAATATTGGTTAATCTGTGATTTTAAACAAAACCAAAATTATAATTTTTCTATTATTGCATCCGTTATCTCAGGAGTTGATGCTGCACCTTTACTTAAGACTTCACCCCCACCCTTTAGTTTCAGCATATCATAGGAGCGAACCTCTCCCTCTGTAACTACTCTGGCAATTGCATTCCTAATCGCAATTGCCTCGTCATATTCTTCTAAGTAATCAAGCATCATTGAAGCAGAGAGTATCATTGCAAAAGGAGAAACAATAGATGGTTTTAATTTTTCATATTTAGGAGCAGAACCATGAGTTGGTTCAAATATTGCACAATCCTTACCAATATTTGCACTCCTGGCAAAACCAAGCCCACCGGTAAGTCCGGCGAATCCATCTGAAACTATGTCACCAAACATATTTCCCGCCACTATAACATTATAATCCTCTGGGTTTTTGGTCATCCACATCATCTGGGCATCTATGTTTGTAAAATACAAATCAACATCCGGATAATCTTCTCGTATCTTCTTTGCTTCTTCTCTCATCATTCCCGATGTCTCCCGAATCACATTTGGTTTTTCAGCTACTGTCACTGACTTATAACCAAACTTTTTTGCATACTCAAAAGCTTCACGTATAATTCTCCTGCATGCCGGTCTTGAGAATATCCTCACTGATATTGCAAGATCCTCACTTTTCACATCACTGTAGGCTTCCATTTTAGTATGCGTTTCTAAAGCTTTTCTTACTTCAGGAGGGGGATTGGTCCATTCAACTCCTGAGTACAATCCTTCAGTATTTTGTCTGAATATCACAACATCTATTTCAGGTTCCTCAAAACCATTGGTTGTCCTTCTTATGAAATTCAAAGGATTCCCTTTAAAACTCTTACAGGGTCTTACACAGATATCCAACTTGAACCACTGTCTAAGTTTTACTATTGGACTATAATATACAAGTCCCCTGCCCTGAAGTTCTGGAGATAACTCATTTGTGGCAACATCTTTTGGCTTTGAAGTTATAGCACCAAAGAGTGCAACCCGATGTTCTTCAAGAAGGTTTATTGTACGCTCAGGTAATGGATTACCCTCTTTTACCCAGAATTCCCATCCAATATCACCTTCGATGTATTCTGCATCAAAACCTACTGCATCAAGAACTCTAATTGCTTCGGGTAGAACAATTTTACCAATACCATCACCTGGTAACGCAACTATTTTACGTACCATCTATTCTCCCCTTTTCTTCTCTTTCAAAGGTATCTTTCAATAATTTTATCGCGCAGTACTCACCACACATTGAGCATACATCAAATATCTCTGGTTTAACTTTATCCCTTATTTTTCTTGCTTTATCCGGGTCTATAATGAGTTTAACACGGTCAGAGGAGTCTGCTATTTCTCCCGGACGGAAACCATCACCAAGAGAGAGTGTGATATCATATTCATTAGCTATATCAAGTATCCTGTCAAAATTTGTATAAAGTGGATTTTCCTTTTTATTATACAGCATCCATGTAAGCAGAAATGTGCCTCCTCTGGATACAAGGTCCATAATCCTTCCTTCAATTTTTAACCTTTCGAATGTATCCAAAGTCACACCGCAATGCAGAGTCATAAAGTCAACACCATCTCTAGCCTGCTCTTCAATAACATCAAAGATTTTTTCTTCCTTAAGATGAACAATCCCACCTTCCTCTTCAATAGCTTCTATTGCAGCCTGGTATATGGGAACGGTACCTAATGGAACATTGCTTTTTTTGATGATTTCTCTTCTTACTTCGGAAAGATTTCCCCCTGTAGATAAGTCCATTACTGTATCAGCGCCTGCTTCTTCAGCAGTAATTGCCTTACATACTTCCAGATCTTTATTGGCTTGGTCAGTTGATGTACCGACATTTGCATTGACTTTGGTTTTCAAGGGGTAACCAATTCCAACTGATTTTATATTACTTCTTTTTTTATTTTTTGGTATAACTATCTTTCCTTCTATTATTCCCTTCTTTAAAATCTCAACATCTACACCCTCTGAATCTGCAACCTCTCTAACTTGCTCTGGCATCCTTCCTTTTTTAAGCTCTGCTCTTATACCCATTAAATTCCTCTCATAATTACATTCAAAGGATTAATAAAAACGCTATCTTTTCTTACTTCATAGTAAATATAGGGATATGGTGCCCTACCTGATTCTCCTACATATCCTATAATATTTCCTCTCTTCACTATATCACCTTCCTTCACAGTGGCACTCAAGAGATGTCCGTATAAGGTAATGAACCCCTTCCAATGTGCAACCTCAACACACAAACCTGCACCTCTCTTCTGCTCCACATTTATTACCTTTCCGTTCGCTGTAGCAATCACAGTGGAATTCAGACTAGCAAGGATATTAACTCCATAGTGGTTTTTCATTTTATTAGTAAATGGATCAATCTGTTTCCCAAAATACTTAACGATATAGCCATCCACCGGGAGAATGCTTGGTATCATTTTAAGCAGAGAATCACCCTTACTCAAAGAAGATTTAAGAACTGTGTCAATCCATTTACTCCAGTATAAAAGGGAATCAAGTGGATATCTCTCTGTTTTTGCTTCTTCAAGGCCATGTATATGGTGTGTCTCCATCACATTATTTTGCGAATAGAATAGAGTGTCACTAACGGCTTTGAGTAATTCTTGCTTCTCTCGTAGCATCTCCACTTTCTTTTCAAGGCGCTGATTGTCAAAACGCAGAGCCTCCACAGAGGTCACATCTACATATTTCCCAAGATTATTAAAGAAGTAAATAACTATTAGGATAAAAAAGAGTAACAATAGAAACAAAAAAATGATGGGCAGTTTCACCCATCTCTCACTACCTCCTTCATGAGGAACGATAAGAAATTTAAGAAATGAATTCTTCTTCAACACAGGTATGTTTCCGGAGTTGCCTAAGGGCTCTATTGCGTAGCTGTCTTATTCGCTCACGTGAGACCCCAAGCATCCTACCTATCTCTTCAAGGGTATGGGGCCTCTTACCCTCCATCCCAAAGTAGTAGATTATAATCTTCCTGTCGCGGGGTTTTAATTGATCCAGACTTTCACTTATACTATTCAAGAATTTACCCCTGTAATACTCCTCCTCAGGTGTCACCACATCCTCTGAGATAACATCAAGGTATTCAAGATCATCTGTATTCTTTATCGTGTCATCCAATGATATATCATGTTTTGCTATCTTGATGGCATCCTCTATCTTTTCTATATCCATTCCCAGTTCCTCTGCAATCTCCTCAACCGTTGGCTCCCTACCTATCTCTCTGGTTACCTTTTCTCTGGTTCTCTTGACCTTTAACATCTTACCCGCCCTACTCATCGGGAGTCGATATGATTTTATATGTTCAGTAACAGCCTTCATTATTGCCTGCTTTATCCACCATACAGCATAAGAGAGGAATCTTACTCCCCTACGTTCATCAAACCGTTCCGCTGCCTTTATTAACCCGACATTTCCTTCATTAATCAAATCTGAGAATGGAGTACCCATATTCCTATAAGCTTTTGCTACAGATACTACAAAACGAAGATTGGATTCAATCAGCTTCTTCTTTGCGTCTTTATCTCCTAACCTCGCTCTCCTTCCGAGTTCTCTTTCATTTTCAGGGGTTAAGAGATAATACTGTTGAATTTCCTGTAAATAAACTGGGAGAGAACCCTCCACCTTTTTCATTTACTTATACTTACTCCTTTTTTACTCTTCTATTACAAAGGCTTTTACCCTTCCGTTAACAAGTCTTAAACGTATAATTAAAGGCGGAGCTAATTCTTCCCTTGCCTTCGAAAGATCATCAAGATTTCTTATCTCCATAGAGTTATTCAATTTTTGAACACCAATAATAAGAGAATGATCAGGGACTCCAGCTTTATAAGCAGGACTCTCTGGCTCAACTTCACTTATGAATACCCCGGAACCCCCTTCTCTCCAGTATCTTCTTACCTCCTTTGAATCCAAAGAAAGTATGTTCATTCCTAACCACTCAAGTCCACCCTTCAACTCATATGCGGCGGATATTACAGGACGTTCCCCAAGTACAACATTAATTTTTCTTTCCTCTCCATTTCTCCATACGATAACCTTTACCTTCTGCCCGGGCTTCCTGGAAGCAACAAGAAATCTTAGCTGACTTACATCCTTAACCTCTTCCCCATCAAAGTTGAGAATTATGTCACCATCCAAAATTCCTGCCTTTTCCGCTGGACTACCTTTTCCAACCTCGAGAATATAAGCACCTTCATCATATTTAAAGTTCAAGCTTTCCTTTATCTCCTTACTCAGATCCTCAAGATACACACCTAAATAGCCCCTCACAATCTTACCCTCTTTAACCAAGGTTTCCAGTACCTCCGTGGCCATATCAATTGGAATAGCAAAACCTATCCCTAAATTACCACCACTTCTACTCAGAATAAATGTGTTTACTCCAATCACCTTTCCTTCTGTATTTAAAAGGGGTCCACCTGAGTTACCGGGATTTATTGCAGCATCCGTCTGGATAAAACTCTCATAAATAGTCTTAGATAAAGGTATTCCTGACCTTCCTTTTGCACTCACCACACCCACTGTTACAGTTCCATAAAGACCAAATGGATTACCAATGGCAACTACCCAATCACCAACCCTGAGATCTTTCACACTACCGGGCGTAATATCTGGAAGATTATCCCTAGTTTTCAACTCAATTACTGCAAGGTCTGTTGATGGATCAATCCCTATTAATTCAACCTTATCTCCACTAAATTCACGTTCGTCGCTTAATCTTATGGTCAATTCTTCGGCTTTCTCCACTACATGGTTATTTGTGAGGATATAATCTTTGCCATCATATTCAATGATGAACCCAGAGCCAAGCCACTTCAGGTCCCTCTTTAATTCTCTTCTCGGAACCTCTCCAAAAAATCTTCCAAAGAACGGGTCGTTGAAGAAATCACCCCACGGGGATTCGAAAACAACAGTCCGCTTGCCTTCAATAGATACTACAGCAGGAGAAGCTTTCTGTACTATTGGAGCAAAAGAAGACCTTTCGTTTATATTTGCGGTCATAGCTTCTCCTTCCTCTGCTTTGGCTACCGCTGGCAGATGAAAACTTGCCGCCGTTATAACTCCTATAAAAAAGGCAACTATAGCTACAAGAGCAACAAAAAAAGAACCGTATATTAATAACCGCCTGTCCATTAACCCTCCTTTCTTAGAATCAAAGATATTTTAATATCTACTTCTTGGCTTTTAAGAACTTCTATGGCGAAAAAACAGGGGAAGCCCCTGGTTCGATATCTTATTCTACTTTGACCTTTATCTCTTTGGGCTTCTCCTTTTCGGTCTTGGGAATAAAAATCTTCAGAACACCATTCTCATACTTAGCCTTCACATTAGACTGATCTACTTCGGATGGCAATCTGATAGACCTTCTAAAGCTACCATAAGAACGTTCAATCCTTAGGAAGGATTCTTCTTCTTTCTTTTTCTCTTCCTTCTTCTCTCCTTCTATAACAAGTTCATCTTTCTTTATAGAAAGCTTTATTTCCTTCTTGCTCATTCCAGGAACTTCGGCTTCAATTACAAATTGATCAGAGGTTTCACAAACATCTATAGCCGGGAACACTTTCCTACTTAAGGTTGGTGTGGTAAAACCTGTGAAAAAGTCTCTGAACATTCTATCAAAATCTTCCCTGAACGATAACATAACTTCAAAAGGGTCGTAACTCATCAAATCCTTCTTTTTAGCCATCTCTGCCCCCTCCATTTTTAAGATTTTTTACACGATTATCAGTATTGTATATTATAATCATTATCTTTTTTTTGTCAACCCCTTTATTCGCAGAAGAAAAGTGCCCCCTGAGGGAAGGGGCACTTTATAGTAAGGAGGTTGTTATTTCAAATATAGAGACGACAACATGAGGCAAAATGTTCCGTTTTTTAGAGTGTTGGATAAAATATTTTGTTTTTTTGTCTAAGAAAAAAGACAGATGGTATCAGGCATAACGCTTATATAGGTGACCTTTAAAAAATTCCAAACATTGCTACCATTATGTGATCTGAAGCTTCCCTATCTACTCCTGGTGAGATTTCTCCGAAGTTTAATTGGTAACGGTTGAATACCCTAACGCCGATAGATTTATTCAGGAAATACTCTACACCAGCATCAATTGGGGCATACATATAGCCATCTGCTGTGGTCCCGACTACTCCACTTGTGTATCCAAACCATGCTCCTCCAAAGAATCCCATCTGTTCGGACATCATATAATGATAATAGGCTCCTGCCTTGACCACAAAAACCATGCTAGTAAAATCTGTGGGAAGTTCTGCTGTGGTTCCAGCTACACCCACACCAAGGAGAGCTTCAATGTTATCCATAAAGAAGTATCCACCATAACCTTGAACAATATAGCTAAAATCATCAGCCAGGACATCTCCGATATCAGCCTCAAGTCCAATTTCCTTGGTTCCTACAGGGATCTGTGCAAAAAGACCAAAAGCACCAAGAAGTAATACTACAAGAAAAAGTTTACGCATATAGCCTCCTTATCAAACACTTAAGACACCATCTGTCTTTTTTTACAGTATATAAATTATAGATAGCATGTCAAGTAGTATTATTATTTTTCTTTTAAATAAGTATTCCTCTAAGAACTTAACAAAAAAGGAAGTGGATAGGTGAATGAGTAGATGAGTATGTTGGTTGTTAAGATAAATGACCGGAGAACGGCTGAGGAGCTCTCTGCATCTCCGCGGTTCTTCTCTTTTGGTTTAGAAATTACTAAAACGTAAGGGACAATTAAGACACCTCCTGGCTTCCCTAATCCCTGCTGTGTAGGAACATTTACCTTCTATTTCCTCAAAACCGTCATATTTCCTCTTCACTGGAATGGTTAAGGCTTCATCCGGGAGAGGATTCCTCTCTAAAGGATATGAAGGAACTGGGTATTCTGTAAATGCGAGTAGGTTTTCTAATTTTGCACGGAATCCCCTAAGGTATAAATCTATAGACCGCGCTCCCTTTTTGCCATAGGACACTGCATCAACTGCACTGGAAGGGGATAGGACATCCCCCCCTGCAAATACTCCGGGAATTGGGGTTCGAAATGCCTTGTCTACTATTATTCTTCCCCCCCCATCAATAATACTCCGCGGAAGAAATTCTAACTCTGGTAATTGCCCTATACATATGATCAAGGTATCACATCTTCCCACTTTATTAACATTCTCATTAAAAATAGGATTAAAATAACCTTTTTTATCATATACTGAATTACATAGTTTAAGTCTTACTCCTTCCACATTTTCATCACCGAGGATTTCACTCACACCCCAACTGTTCTTTATTATTATGCCTTCTTCTACTGCTAATCTTATCTTTTCTTCATAAGCAGGCATCTCTTCTCTCTTTTCAAGAGCTATCAAACTCACTTTAGAACCCAAACGTAATGCAGTTCGGGCAGCATCTACACCTACATTCCCTCCCCCTATCACGATAGTTTCTTTCCCAATAGATGGGGGAGAACCCAATTTAACTGACCTCAAAAAGGGAAGCCCATAATAGATTCCATCTAATTTCTTCTCACCCATATTGAGTCTATTGCAAAGATGGGTTCCAGTCGCAATAAAGATAGCATCAAATTCATCCTGTAGATCACTAAACCTCTTATCCTTTCCTATCTCAACGTTTGTCCTTATCTCCACGCCTGTTTTCTTAACAAAGGATATCTCCTTCTCTACCACCCATTTTGGAAGTCGATAATCGGGAATACACAAGATTGGCATCCCTCCTGCAGACTCTTCCCGCTCAAATATAACCACTCTATAACCCTTTTTCCTGAGGTTATATCCACAGGTTATCCCTGCAATCCCACCCCCAATGATAGCAACCTTCTTTCCATTATTCCTTATCGTTGAAACTGTAAAATCCTCTTCTTGCTCATTATCAAAGATAAATCTTTTAAGATATCTAATCCTTATTGATTCATCAACACCTTCCCGTGCACAAGGGTATTCACAGGGTGCTGGGCAGATCCTTCCAAGGGTTCCCGGGAAGGGAACAGTTTCAAGTATTTTATTTAATGCTTCTTTATTCCTCTCCTCCGATAAAAGAGAAATATAGATTGAAGGTTTAATATCTGCCGGACAGTACAAATCACAGGGGGCAGTAAAATAATAAGGGCCCTTATATGCATCTACGATATTCACAATCCACAAAATGAGAAATGAAAGGAGTATAAAGTATGAAAAGGGATGAAATCCGTTCCAGATTATCCTGAGAAATAGGATTGAAAAGACAAAAAGGACAAGATAAGAAATACCAGAGAAAAACCTTTTCCTGTAGATCTGTCCTCCACCTGGTATAACGAGAGAAATAAGAGCTGCCCTAATCCGTTTTTCCATCAAATCTATTCATTATAGATTCTATAAAGGGAATCACTTCATCTCTATTATCTCTGAATCGAATATAAATGCCACGAAAGTTTTCCAATCTTGTAGGCATGGGAAAAGGGCTGAGAAGAACACCATTCTTATCAGGGTAGAAGGAACGATAAGAACTCCATTTCTTTTCTATCGTATAGAAAAGTTTCTTGATCTCTATTCCATCTTTATCAAGTCTATATTTAGTTGGAGTGTAATAAGGAAGAAGGGAAAAGCCAAGAAACAGTATGCTTAAGATCCCATATATGGGACCGTGAAGTACATATAGGGCAGTTGAAATGCCAAGTATGAATATGGTAACAATTATTGTTTTCCTCGGATCTTCAACAGCAGGAAAGGATATCCATTCAATGATTAAATTGCTGCTCATAGGTTGATTTTAAAAGGTCATAGACCTCCCCAAGGTGCATAGGAATAACCTTTGTCTCGCCAATAACTGGCATAAAACTCATATCACCACTCCATCGTGGGACAATATGAATATGTAGATGATCTTTGACTCCAGCTCCAGCAACCCTTCCAATGTTCATCCCTATATTGAAACCCTGAGGGTTCATAGCCTTACGTATCGCCGCTTCCCATTTTTGAGAATAGTTTATAAGTTCAAACATTTCATCATGGGATAACTCCTGTAGGTCCCCCGTATGTTTGTATGGGGCTATCATTATGTGTCCGTTATTATATGGATATTTATTCATAATCACAAATGAGTATTCCCCCCTTGCAAGAACATAACATTCCCTATCATTCTTTGAGAGAGCAGCCTTACAGAATATGCATTCATCTCCGCCAGGATTTTTTATATATTCAGAACGCCAGGGTGCATATATTCTCTTCATCAAAACAATGATTGTTGTTTCTTTTTATTCTCTTTTTCCTCTTCTCGAATACGTATTTCTCCATAGACACCATCATATCCTGGTTTTATCTTCACCCTTTCATTCCTGACATTCATTATTGCCAGAGCGGTCTTTTCATCTGCGTTTTTCCTCAACTCACCTTCTGGTATCTCAAGTAGTATCTGGAATTCATTACCGAAATATGAGGTAAGTTTCTCATATATCCCTCTTACCGTCTTGGTATTCTTCCCAACCCCTAAGGAATCTGCTATTATTTCCGGGAGAGTTATCAATCGTTTATAACCAACCCTACCCCGTGCCAGAGGTTCCTCTCTATCCCGTAAGTGATATACACGATGGAGTACCCCAAGAGTCAAAGGTCTCCCACAGACAGGGCAGATATTATTATTCTTCAGAGACTCTTCTGGAGAAAATGTAATTCCACAATTTCGGTGTCCGTCATAATGGTATTTACCTTCCTCAGGAAAAAACTCCACTGTATATAGAAATTTCTCTCTGTTCTGCTCCTTTAAGATATCCCTTAACTCAGGATAATCAACAGGTGTTGTGAAGCAATTTGCCTCCCTACCTACATTATTGGGGGAATGCGCATCGGAATTCGAAACAAGTGTTACATGATCAAGTGAGGAAAGCAGCCAGTTCATTGGAGGATCGGACGATAACCCTGTCTCTATGGCATAGATCCTATCACGAAACTCTCCAAATGCCTCTTCTAAAGAATCAAATCCAGACTTTGATCCAAACAGTCCAAACCAGGGGGTCCAGAGATGAGCAGGTATCAATATTGCGTCAGGATAGGTTGAAAACAGTATTCTAGCAAGACCTTTAAGGGGTAAAGAAAGCGTGGGTCTTCCATCCGATTCAAGATTTCCAAACCTACGTATTTCCTTGTTAAAATTTCTGACAAGTTCAAAATTTGGTAGCATTATAACTGAATGAACCTTCTTTGTATCACCATTATAATTGAATATATTGTTGACCTCTGTGGTAAGTATAAAATCAACATTTCTGTATCGATAGATACCTTCCCTGTTGGGTTTTAGTTTCTTCTCTAGTTCATAAAGCCACGCAGGATTTGTAAAGTCCCCTGTGCCCATAAGGTTTAATCCCTTCCGTTTGGCGGCTTCTACAATATGATCAAGGTCCATCGATTTGCTGGTAGCACGCGAGTATTTTGAATGTATATGGAAATCCGCGTAGTATTTCATACTAATTTTATAATACCTCACTTAGATTATGTGTCAAGAGTAAATAAGTAATTGGGTGAATGAGTAGATGGGTTGATTGACCGAAGACAATAGTTAGGGTTTTGGATTTAGGGTTTAGGGATTAGGTGGTTGTACTGCGTGCGGGGTGCGGAGTACTGGGTTCTGAGTTTCACGAGTTTGTTGAGTCTATAGAGTTCATAGGGTTTATTGAGTTTTTCCTAATTTACAACTTGACCATTCAACTATTTAACTAATTATCTTTGCGTGCTTTGAAAGAGATATGGGAGGTATATATTAACTCAAAATATGCGTTTTTCCTCACCTCTTATGAGTCTTTTAATATTGGAACGATGGGCAATAAATACGATTATTGTTATTAGAATAGTAATAATTAATACTGGGATTAAAACAGGGTTACTCGTGAAGTAATAAAAAATGGGTAGTGCAATAGCAGCTCCAAGAGAGCCTACTGAGACTCTTCTTGTAACACCTAGGAGAATAATCCATACAGCTAAAATTAAGAGCGCTGGAACAAACATAAGTGCAAGGAGACTCCCAAACCCGGTTGCTATACCCTTACCACCCCTAAACCGCAAGAATGGCGTAGTAACATGGCCTATAATTGCTCCTAATACTGCAAAGATCCCTACATAGGGAGAGATCTGGGAAAAATAAAAAACTGGTAGAAAGCCTTTAAGCAGGTCAAGAATGAAAACCAGTATCCCTTCTTTCTTTCCCACCACTCTAAAGACATTTGTTGTACCAACATTTCTGCTACCTTCTTTTCGGAGATCATGTCCTTTAATACGACCCACTATATAACCAAATGGTATACTACCAAGAATATAAGACCCTACAAAAGAAACTATATACCAATACCACATATAACCTCCTTATTTAGAAAGGGTTCGAGTGAAATTTTATTTAAAACTTGACCCCTCGACTCCTTAGCCCCTTGAATCCTTGAGAGAATTCTCCTTTTAATTTTTTCTTCATTAGTCATTTCATCTCTTTTTAACCCTTATTGAAAGTGGGATTCCTTTAAACCCAAGCTTTTCTCTAATCCTGTTTTCAAGATATCTCTCATACTCTTTATCAAAAGACTCGGGAAGATTGGTTCGAATCCAAATTCTTCCTCCATTTTGTTTAACTGAATGTATCTTAAGTTCTCGTCTTGCATTTGGTGGGGGTCTGTATGAACAGGCTTCTTTTATCACCTCTTTAAGTTCTGGATATTCTCTATCAAGTCCATCAAGTATCTCAAGGGCAAGAGAGAGTGAATCGTCTATCCCTCTCAGGGTGGTCGATGATATGGGTATTACAGGTATCCAGTGCATAAATGACAACGCCTTTCTGTAGAAATTCATAAATTTTTTTTCTTCATCAGATGGAACTAGGTCAAACTTTGAAAGAAGGATGAGCATAGGGGTTTCTCTATCTTTCGCCCAGTTGATTATTCTTTTATCCTGCCTCGTGACCTTTTCAGTTGATTCTATGAGTATCAAAACAATATCCGATTCTTCTATCGTTCTTACTGCACGCAAGAAAGAATAGTACTCAAGAGAATCCTTTATTTTCGATCGCCTCTTTAATCCCGCGGTATCCACGAGCACGATATTCTGCCCCTTAAACTCAAGATAAGAGTTTATGCTATCCCTTGTTGTTCCCGGTTCTTCCTTGATAATCGAACGCTCGTATCCCATCACTGCATTTACAAAGGTAGATTTACCGGTATTGGGCTTTCCAATTACCCCAATCATGCTTCCTTCAATCACTTCTCCTTCTTCAAAATTGGAAAGGATCCAGTTAAGAAGCTCCTCAACGCCATGTCCATGAATGGAAGAAATCTGGAATGTTTTATCAAGTATCACTTCTGCAAATTCAGAGGCGACTTTCCAATCACTTCCCTTATCCATTTTGTTGATAATAAGAGCCTTGCTACCTTTTGTTCTCCTTATATAGTCTGCGACTTCTTTATCCAATGGACAAAGCCCCTCTTTTCCATCAACCATTAAAAGAATAATGTCTGCTTCTTCAAGGGCAAAATCCACCTGTCTCCTTATCTCCCCTGAAAGCGCATCCTGCGCGAAATGAAGACCTCCAGTATCTATTAATATGACCGGGATTTCATTCCTTTCCATCACACCATATACCCTGTCTCTTGTTACCCCCGGCTCTCTGTCAACTATTGACCTCCGCTCTCTAAGCAGTCGATTGAATAGCGCGGATTTCCCAACATTTGGCCTACCAACAATTGCTACAGTATTCATTTGAGATCTCCGAGATACCTGATGTCATAAGGAGCTATATAAATCTTCATTGGTAGTGAATTTCGAAATGTCTCGAGGGAACAACCATCAATAAATAGATTGTCACTGTTAACTATATTCGGGGGAAGAATTGCAATATCAAAATCTAATATTGATAAGATACCAATTAGGTCCCAACCCCCCAGAAGACTAGCAACCTCAATAGACTCCCCAAAATATCTATTGCTGATGGGTAGAACATCTGCCTCTATATTGGATTCTTTAAAGCGCCTTACTAACTCCCATATAATCGCACACGCAAGGGTCCCGGTAACCAGGAGAACCCTCCCTTCAAAATCAGGAATAGTAAGGTCCGAAAGACCAGAAAGGAACTTCCTTACCATACCAATACCGTTTTCCAGTTGAGGAAATTCATCATAATGAGCTTCTGGAGGGATTTCATTCCCTGTTTTAACATAAAACTCATCTGCCAAATAAACTACTGTTTTACCAACCTTATTTCTCATCTCTTCCTGGTAAGGTTCTACTACTTCAATTATCTCATTCATCCAATAAGGTTCTGGATGTCTTATGTGAGGAAGATTCCTTCTGAAATCAGTAAGCCCTACAGGGACAACCCCAATTGAAGAAACACCAGGGAAAAGTGAAAGTAGATCCTCTATAGTTTCATGGAGATATTCCCGGTCATTGACATCAGGTAAGAGGACAATCTGTGTATGCAATTTTATCCCACCTTTTATGAGACGCTTTAAATTCTCCATAATTTTTCCAGCTTTTTTATTCCTCATTAACTCTATTCTTTTTTCCGAATCAGTGACATGAACAGAGATATATAAAGGGCTCAACTTAAGTTCGAGAATCCTGTCAAAATCTTTATTGGTGAGATTTGTTAACGTTATATAATTACCGTACAAGAAGGATAATCTATAATCACCGTCTTTTACACGTAGTGGTTTCCTGACATCCGGTGGATTTTGATCTATGAAACAGAAAGTGCATTTATTCGTGCACAATCTTGTCTTGAATTCAGATGGTTCTATCCCGAGTGGGACCTCTGCATCCTTTTCCACATGATAGATTTTTTCTTTGTCGTCTTGTGAGACCAAAAGATCCAGGGGTGCACCGGACTCAAAGAAACGGAGGTCCAGGGAATCGTTTATCTCCCTTCCATCAATCGACACAACATAAGAACCTGGTTTTATTCCAATCTTATCTGCAATAGAACCCTTTTCAATCCCTTCTATCTTAACCATTTGCACATAATATAAAACCCTTGAATAAAAAGTCAATCATTCATTAATTGTGATTTGCCACAGAGACACATATTGTATAGAAAAAATCACAAAGGAAATTGGTAAAATAGTCAAATAGTTAAATATGGAAGTGCCCGAAAGTGGAGGGCAACCATTTAACTAATCAACAACTCAACTACTTAACTGTTCTCATATACCCATCTACTCATCAACTCCAATATCTTGACATTTTTTCTTTAGTAGTTAGTTTACTCAATGATATCATGAGATGGATTACCTTACTCCTTTTCATCCTTAGTTGCGCTCGGGAAGTTTACAAACCCCCACCAATTGATTACCCAGAAGCAATAATAGAGATACTCGAAAATGGGTTTGAATTCCATTGGATTGTAGAAAGAGAGAAAGGTGATATGCGGAGCACTTTCAAAGCATCTGGCATATATAGATGTAAAGGCGATTTTGACATGGAAGGAGTGATAACGATTGGAGATACAGAGGAACCTATCTCTGGAATAGACCCATACAGAGAAATAAACAATCTCACTGGCAAGGGGGGCTTCGAATTGATATCCCACAGAGGAGATGAATTAGTCTATTCCTTTACTGCAAATCTCTCTCTGTTTTCGCCAGGTGGAAAGGAAGGAGAGGGAAAACTCATAATCGTGAAAGAATGGATAAAAAAAATCAGCGCGAAAACTGAAGGAATAGATTGGGAGATGAAGATAGAACCGAAACATGTAATTAAAGGAAAGAATATTAAAATTAAAGGGGATGTTGACCCTCATATATTGAAAATGCGCTTGGAATATTATGGAGAGAAAAATGTGGAAATTAAAGGAGATAAAATCTATTTCGAAGAGGTCATCCCAATAGAAATAGGTGGTTTATTACTTAAGAAGGGAGATTATTCCATATATGCAATCAAACGAGCAGCAGAAGGAAAATTCATCCTATCACCTGATTCCATTGAATCTTATAATCCAAAAAGAAAAATAGATGTCACGATAGAAGATGTCAGAATGAGAGTTAATGAACGAGGAGGATACCTGATAACAGTTGATTTCAACAAACCTGTAGAGGAACCTCTACTCGGAATCCTGATCGATGGCGGGTTATTCGGGATTGGGCATCCAGGCGGCCTGTCCCTGCGCTTCACAGTAAAAAACGATAAATTGTCAAGAGAGATTTATGCCATACTTAAATCACATGTGTTTCAAATAAGGAAGAATTGATTTTGAAAACGCCACAAAGGCATTCCTTCAATGTAAAATGAAAAATTAGATACGAAAAAATGATCTATGGTTTAGTAAAGCTTTGCACTTTACAATTTTCATTCTTCAATGTTTAAAATTGTATCTCCGTGGCAAATATAGGAGGTTCGAATGTTAAAAAAGAAATTACTTGATATACTTGTATGTCCTAAATGTAAAGGGACGTTAGAATATGATAAGAAGAATAACAGACTGATCTGCCAAAAATGCAAATTAGCCTATCCCATAAAAGATGATATACCTGTGATGCTTATTGATGAGGCTGAAAAGTTATGACATTCCTCTTAATTATTTCCTCTTTTACCGTCCTTGCCGATACGCCTGATTCTTTAATCCTTCGCTACATTACTCATTATAAAACGTCCACAATAAATGACGGGACATCTTATGAAATTGAGGAAGGAACCTATCCTGATAAGGAGGGTATGCCTGCACTACCACTCGTCAGAAAAAAGATACTGACCCCGGTAGGCGGAAGAGTAGTTTTCCGATATCAAATTGAATTAACAGATAGAGTAAAATGCGTCCCAACGATAGTTCAGTTCTACGGAAGAAAAATCGCGAAAGAAAAACCGCCAACTTACCAACCACCTCCCGCAGAAATACAACAGAATCGCCCCTCTCCACATGGTAATGCAACCCTATTCATTCATCCCTTTGCCTTTGATGGAAGATATATAGAAATCAGAAAATCAATAATAATCAAAATATACTTCGAGGGAGGTAGATGGATACGCCCAGAGGGATATGTAGCTAGGCAGCCTTCTCTCTTTCTCAACCAGATCAGAGGAAAGAGCCTCAGACTAAAGGAGATATCGAAGGTAGTACCTAAGGTGGGACTCTGGGTTAAAGTGAATACAACGAAGGAAGGTATCTATGAGATAACCCCCTCGGATTTAAAGGAAGTTGGTCTTAACCCTGCTTCAGTTGATCCAAATAGAATTGAACTCCGGCATGGATATAGAGGTGTCCTTAAATGGGATATGGACAGTCTTAGTAGCCTGGCTCTTCTTCCGCCGATAATCACTGCTATATATGAAACCGATGAAGATGGATCCTTTGAAGAAGATGAAAGGATAATTTTCTTTGCCCATTCACTCTCAGGTTGGGAAAGAAACCATTTTAAAAATAATATATACTTCTACTATAGTCCGTTCACAGATACCAATGCCTACTGGTTATGCTTTGACGGGGATCCCATAATAGCGGAAGAGGAGAATTTTACAGGTGGCGAAGATATATCTAATTTCACAGATACTATACACGTAGAAGAAGACAATTTCAGTCCCTTAAGGAGTGGACTCGTCTGGGGATGGAAAGAACTTAACACATCTGGCGGTGCTTCTTCTGGGAGTATCCTGAACATTCCTCTTACTGTCTACTACCCATATGATAATGAAGCAATTATAAGGATTGCCTTCTATCCTAAAAACTCTAATCAATATGCCTTTCGCATCTCTCTTAATGGCACAATCATGGATGATACCGTAACAACGATGGGTAATCCCGGAAAGGACAGGACAATCTTCACAGATACTATAAACGCATTATCCGAAGGTTCGAATGATTTAGAGATTAGACTCATAACCACTAACGAATCGGTGATAATGGATTATGTAGAAGTTATCTATACGAGAAGAACTATCGCAGTAGGTGGAAGATTATATATTAGTTCAGATACACCTGGAGTTAAGCATTACAATGTAAGTAATCTTACCAAAGATCCGTATTTGCTTAACTACACTAATTCAGAAAACCCATCACTTATTTCACACCAGTTTAGCGCTGGAAGTATAGATTTTTCGGCGGATGCTACGAAAATACTAATACAGGAATCACCTTATTCAATCGAGGGGATATCTATTAAGGACCCTTCGTCCCTTCAATACGGTGGTGCAGACTGGGTTGTTATTCCACCCGATGAATTCATTTCGCCTGCGTATAAGCTAAAGAGGTGGAGAGAGAATCATTTAAGGAGCTTTACATCACCAGTCACCAGAGTGATATCCTTAAAGGAAATCTATGACAATTTTTCCTTTGGAGTTCGTGATCCCTCTGCAATTAAAAGGTTCCTATATCATGCTTACATCACGTGGAATCCGCCCATAAGTTATGTTCTTTTCTTTGGAGATGGCAGTTATGACAACAAAGACTTAACAGGCATAGGAAAGAGTTGCTTTGTACCAATCCATACAGAGGGTACTTTCATCTATACAAGTAGCGGATACTTAGACAAGAATCCATGCTGGGACAGCTACTTTGTGGATTTCAACGAAGATAGAGTCCAGGATATACCTATTGGTAGAGTAACAGCTTCAAACCTTACTGAAGCAACAAACTGGGTGGATAAACTTATTGAATATGAGGTATCAGGGGGTAGCTGGAGAAGGAATGCAATACTTTTAGCCGATGATGCTTATAGCGCTAATTATTCCTCAGGTGAAGCGACCCATACAAAAGGAGCAGAAAGTATCTCTAATTTTCTACCCGGCTGGATTCATCAGAAAAAGATATATCTTATGGAGTATCCCCGTGTGGGAGGAGAAAAACCAGAAGCAGAAGAAGCACATTTAAAGGCAATGAGCGAGGGTGCTCTTGTGGGCGTTTTTCTGGGGCATGGTAACCTACGGAGGCTTACCCATGAATCTGTTTTTCTACTCCAGGATGTGAGCAGATTCGAAAACTGGAGAAAAACTCCCTTATATTATTTTGGTTCATGTGATGTGGGTTATTTTGAACGCCCGGATGAAGATTGCATAGCCGGATATTCAAATCTCTATTCCGGTGGAGGAACTATTGTGTCTATTGCAGCCGGTAGAGCAACCTATCCAGGGAGTAATAATGCACTGGGAAGATCACTTATTCAGCATCTTTTTTCGACTTCAGCAAAGACGGCAGGTGATGCATATCTCTATGCAAAGGAAGAAGCAGGGCATTTCACTTATACATTCTTCGGTGATCCAGCAACTGAAATACTTATTGATTCAACCGAACTCATCTCTGAAATTCCTGATTCTGCAAGAGGAGGAGAAAGATTTATTATAAAAGGAGAAACTTCAACCTCTTCTAATCGAATCTACAGCTTGGTTACCCAGGCGGACTATGACACTATATTAGATGCAAGGGAAGGTCTTACTAGTTATCCAGTTAATAATGTAACTATAACAAAGATAGGGCGAAAATTCTTCCAGGGTAGCGCTCCCATAGCAAACGATTCTTTTAACATGTGGATTAACCTCCCATTAGATATCGATGAACAGGAAGGTAACATCTATCTATATTCTAGGGGAGATAGGGAAGCGTATCAACGGTTCTCTGTTCATTTCACCCCGGGTACAGGAACCACCGATACTCTATCCCCTGGCATCAGTTTTCAAATAAAAGGAAAAGAATTATCTGAAAGGGAT
>Ga0315541_1000300_pt1 | contig 53187 bp, 49 predicted proteins | sample SalMarSW160190MG_FD_203095 | JGI IMG/M metagenome (GOLD analysis project Ga0315541, IMG submission 203095) | Salt marsh sediment microbial communities from the Plum Island Ecosystem LTER, Massachusetts, United States - Salt Marsh Sediment SW1601-190 ... | reverse complement strand
GATAGAGGAACACATAGTAGATGGTCACAAGCTTAAGGTTTGCGTTCACCGCAAAGGAGCTACCAGAGCTTTTCCGGCGGGCCATAAGGATACTCCCACACGCTACAAGGAGGTAGGACAACCTGTGCTCATTCCTGGAGATATGGGACGTTGTTCTTTTGTTGCTGTGGGCACTCAAAAGGCCATGGACGAGAGCTTTGGCTCCACTTGTCATGGTGCTGGGAGAGTGTTAAGTCGCGGTGCTGCCAGGCGGAGTATGCAGGGTAGAGATGTAGTTCGAGAATTAGAGAACAGAGGTATTACCATCAAGGCGGGAAACATTCCTTCGCTAGCTGAGGAGGCATCCCAAGCTTACAAAGATATCACTGAAGTTATGGATGTGGTTCACCAGGCTGGTATTTCTAGAAAAGTGGCTATGGCTATACCTATGGGCGTTATCAAGGGCTAAATGTTATTTGTCATTCTGAAGATAGCGAAGAATCTGGCATGAGGCAAACCATAATTAAGCTTCCCTCCCCTCAGTTGAAAGGGAAGGTTTCATTAGAGGAAACGATACTAAGGCGCAGAGCGGTTCGTAGATACCGTAGGGAGCCACTAGGCTTATCTCAGTTGAGTCAAATACTTTGGTCGGCCCAGGGCATCACCGGAACTAGAGAGTTCAGGGCAGCGCCCAGTGCCGGAGCTACCTATCCCCTGGAGATTTTTGTGTTCGTTGGCAAACAAGGTGTCATTGACAGCGAGACAAAGCAAGCTCCCGAAGAATTACAGGCCGGCATTTATCACTATGCAGCAGATTCCCATTCCTTGAGCTTACACAAACCGGCCGATTTAAGACCAGACTTAGCCAGAGCAACTCTGGGCCAAGAATTTATTATCGACGCCCCAGTGGATATTGTCATCTGTGCTCTTTATCACAGGACTTCCTATAGATATGGCAGACGTGGAGAAAGATATGTTCACATAGAGGTGGGACATGTAGGTGAAAACATCCACCTTCAAGCTGTGGCTTTGGGGTTAGCCACAGTGGAAGTCGGTGCCTTTCATGATGAAGAGGTAAGAAAAGTCCTCGGGGTAGAAGAACAAATTAAGCCCCTATATATAATGCCTCTGGGCAAAGCAGCGTAAAGAAATGAATCGCGATGGCTAAAAATTATGATGTCGTCATAGTTGGTGCTGGCCCCGCAGGTATATTCGCTAGCTTGGAATTATGTAACGCTGGCCTCGACGTTTTGCTTCTGGACAAGGGAGGAGAAATTGATGCTCGTGTTTGTCCCGTTCAAAACAGAAGTGGGTGCTGTGCCCTCTGCTCTCTATGCAATTTAGTAAGTGGCTTTGGAGGTGCTGGAGCTTTCAGTGATGGCAAACTGACTTTGTCGACCCAAGTAGGCGGGCGACTCAAAGAGCTAATCGGCTTAGACCAAGCCCAAGCACTTATAGATTATGTTGATTCTATCTATCTCAAATTTGGTGCCCCTCCCAAGGTTTATGGTATGGGGGGAAATACAGCCGAGCTGGAGCGAGAGGCTGCCTTAGCCGGGCTCACATTAACCCCTGTTAAATTGCGTCACTTGGGAACAGAGCTTTGTCACGAAACATTGAAGGCTATGCAGAATTATCTGTCATCTAAATTAGACATAAGGCTGGGGACAACAATTAAGAATATTGTAGTTGACGATGGTGCGGTCAAAGCTGTTGAAACTAGCAATGGTGAAAACTTAAGCTGTCGCTACTTAATCTTAGCCCCGGGAAGGGAGGGGGCAGAATGGCTATGCAATGAAGCCGAGAGGCTTAAACTAAGCCTTGATTCCAACCCTGTAGATGTGGGTTGCCGAATCGAAGTACCAATGACAACCATGGAGAAGCTAACTTCGACACTGTATGAATCAAAACTCGAATTTTATTCCAAAAGTTTCAATGACCGGGTTAGAACATTCTGCATGTGCCCTGGAGGTGAGGTAATTATGGAGTCCACAGGTGGCTCCGACCCTGTTATTACGGTCAATGGCATTGGTTATATCCAACCCAGGACAAAGAAGACTAACTTTGCCCTTTTAGTGAGCACCACCTTTACCGAGCCTTTCCATGAACCTATTGCCTATGGTAAGTATCTGGCAAGGTTAGCTAATATCCTTAGTGGCGGTGTGTTAGTGCAGAGATTGGGAGACTTAATGGATGGTCATCGCTCTACACAAGCCCGTCTCCAGGATAGTCCCATTGAACCAAGCTTAAAAGCGGCAACCCCGGGAGATTTGAGCTTTGCCCTCCCCTATCGCTATCTCAAGAGTATAGTGGAAATGCTTCAAGCTATGGACAAACTAGTTCCGGGCGTCGCTTCTCCATATACTTTGCTTTACGGGATAGAGGTTAAATTTTACTCTAGTCAGCTAAAGTTGACCCCTTGTTTAGAGACCGAGATCGGTAATATATTCGCTGCTGGCGATGGCGCTGGTGTCAGTCGAGGCTTAGTCCAAGCTTCAGCCTCAGGTATAGTGGCAGCTAGAGAGATATTAAAACGGTTAGGGAAAAAGTCTTCTCCAGTAATGTGAAGTATCCCACTTTTTTTGGCATCGATTTAACTTCAACAGAAGCCAAACCTAGCGCTTGTTTAGGATTGGATGGTAAATCACAACTTGTTTACCTTGGCTTCTTAACGGAGAATAGAGATATCGTCGCTCTGTTAAATTTCTATTCACCTCAAGTAATAGCCATCGACGCCCCCTTGAGCTTGCCACTGGGGTTATGCTGTCTTGAGCAAAGTTGTCCTTGCAAGCCAAAATTCCCAAGGAAGAACAGGCAGTGTGACCAGGAATTGAGGCAACAAGGAATTCCTTGTTACCCCACTAGCAAGAAGACTTTTATCAAGGACTTGATTTACCGTGGCATTGAGCTCAAAACTAGCATTGGCCGCGAGGTGAAGCAAGCTGGTCAAATCATTGAGGTCTATCCCTTCGCTAGCAAAGTCCGCCTCTTTGGTAAAACCATACCCCGGAAAACTACAAAACAGGGGATGAGCTTCCTCAGGGATAAGCTAGGAGAAATTCTACCTGGTCTTAAGCCCTATTTAGATATGTTCGACCACGACCTGTGTGATGCCGCGGTGGCAGCTTACACTGCTTTACTCTATCACCAAAATAGAGTGGAGGCTTTAGGCAATAGCAAAGAGGGGCTAATTTTTATCCCAATTTGACGCTCACCTTCTCTCTTGCTAAACTACGCTGGAGGGTGAAATGGAATTAACTTTAAGTGTTATCAAAGCAGACGTCGGTGGCTATGTCGGACATTCTTCCAGCCACCCCGATGTAATACAAAGGGCTAAGAAAAAACTGGAACATGCCCAAGGCCAGGGGCTGCTCATAGACTATCACGTTACAGCTTGTGGCGACGACCTCCAGTTGATAATGACTCACCAACAGGGTGAAGACAGTGAACAAATCCACAAGTTAGCCTGGGATACATTTGTGGAATGCACCAATGTAGCTAAGAGCTTGAAACTACATGGTGCCGGGCAGGACCTTCTATCTGATGCTTTCTCCGGCACTGTCAAGGGAATGGGACCTGGTACGGCTGAGATGCAGTTTTCCGAGCGCCAGGCTGAAACCATAGTCATACTTATGGCAGATAAGACGGCGTCTGGCGCCTGGAATCTGCCACTATATAAAATATTTGCTGACCCCTTTAACACCATCGGGCTAGTTATTGCCTCCAATATGCACTCTGGCTTCACATTTGAAGTCCACGACGTCAAAGAGCACAAAAAAATCAGTTTTAACGCTCCTGAGGAGATTTACGACATGCTAGTTTTTCTCGGCGCACCAGGCCGCTATGCCGTTAAAGCGGTGTACCATAAGGAGAGTGGTGAAATCGCTGCTGTCTCCTCTACTCAAAGATTATCTCTCATGGCCGGCAGATACATAGGCAAGGATGACCCTGTCTGCATCATTCGCTCCCAGGGAAAATTTCCCGCCGTGGGTGAAATACTGGAACCCTTTGCATCTCCTCACATAGTAGAAGGCTGGATGAGAGGCTCCCACCACGGCCCCTTAATGCCGGTAGCTGTCCGGGAAAGCAATCCCTGCCGCTTCGATGGTCCACCAAGAGCGATAGCTGCTGGTTTCCAACTTGCTAATGGTAAGCTTGTCGGGCCTCGTGACCTCTTCGATGACCCTGCTTTCGACGAGGCTCGTCATCAAGCAAACATTATGGCGGATTTCCTGCGCCGAATGGGTCCGTTTGAACCACATCGCCTGCCGCTCGAGGAAATGGAATACACCACCATGCCCGAAGTGGCAAAGAAGCTGACATCACGATTTCAAGACATCTAATTTGCGCAAGACGCAAAATATGGAAGGAAAACAAATACAATTATAGTCTTCCGTTAACTACAATTCGCCCAAAGGGCAAGAAATGCCGAAGCTTCTCTTAGCTACCTCTAACCCAGGGAAAATCAGGGAATATCGCTTTCTCCTAGATGGTCTTGGTTACCAAATAACCACGCTGACCGAAGAAGGAATAGCAAAAATCGTCACTGAGTCGGGGAACAACTACAAACAAAATGCCCGGTTAAAAGCCATTACTTATGCCAAATTAAGCCAGCTCACCACTCTTGCTGATGACTCAGGACTGGAAGTGGATGCCCTTAACGGGGAACCAGGTGTTAAGTCGGCTCGTTTTGCCGGTGAAGCTGCTACTGATGCAGAGAAGGTGAACTTTCTCTTAGCTAAACTTAACGGCGTTCCCTGGGAGAGACGAACAGCCCGTTTTAAGTGCGTCATTGCTATAACTAGTCCAGGAGGCCGTACAGAGTTATGCTATGGCGAGTGTCATGGCATGATTGCCCTCGAGGCTAGGGGAGAAAATGGTTTTGGCTATGACCCTATGTTTTTCCTTACTGAGATAGGTAAGACCATGGCTGAACTTCCACTGGAGATGAAAAATCAAATCAGCCACCGTGCCCGAGCAAGTCAGAAGGCACGTCGGGTGCTACAGCAACTCCACATCTAAATTGTGTGTCAAACTATTTGATGAACTTCCTCTTCGAGTTGGAATTGGGAATAATACGCATAAGCAACGAGACTTTTGACAATATTTGACAATATTTATGGAATATTTAAGGAAAAACTATTGACATTCGAGTGATGATGGCTTATTCTTTTATAAAAAGGGAGGTGAACAGATGCAAGCATACTGCATGAAGTGCCGCGCCAAAAGGGAAATGAAGAATACCAGAAGCATAATCATGAAGAACCGCAGGCCGGCCACCCAAGGCGTATGTCCCGTATGCGGGACCAAGATGTTCAGAATAGGGAAGGCATAAAGCTAATATCCTAGGTGGCAGAACCACTGAAAGGCTGGGTATCTATACAAAAGATATCCAGCCTTTCAGTACCGACTATATCCATGGTTGTGGTTATGCCCGCCCACAGCAAAAATCGTTTCTGAATCGCTTAGTGGAATTTAATTTAGTTACCCCTGAAAAACTTCGTTTTCATGGGGTGCTGGTTACCCCCAAAGTTATTAAGAGCACTACGACACCAGCCACAATTACACCCAGCCCAACGGCAGGGAAGGCTTTCTTCCAATCCATGCCCAGTAGCCAAGCCAAAATAGTCCCAGTATATGCCCCGGTGATAGGCAAAGGAATAGCCACAAACAAGGTCAATCCCCAGAAGCCATATTTCTCCACTTTCGGCTTACCTCGTTTTCTTAAATTATCCAGATACTTGTCGAACAACGGGATCCGGTACAGGAGCTTCTCGTAAAAGAGGCGCAAAGCAAAGAAGATGGGAAAAAATATCAGGGCATTAGCGATGACTGCTATAAAGAAGGTAAACCAGGGGTCTAGCCCCTTAGATATCCCGTACGGTATACCAAACCTTAACTCGAAAATGGGGCTAATTGTGATCAGCAGAGTCAGAGCTATTTCCCTTGCCATTATATGCTTCCAAAACAGCGCTGCTTATGACCGGGAAGCATAGTTTAACATATGTTATTACACCGTGTGCTCATTGCCAACCACTTAATTCCGTGCTATCTTCTACTTAACTTAGCATAAGACAGAGAATGCACACAAGGAGACTATTTGGGACCAGTGGTATCCGGGGCGTAGTCAACCAGGATTTATCGCCTGATTTCTGCCGCCAGGTTGCCTTAGCTATAGGCACTACCCTGCCTCCAGCTTCCACAGTTTGTATCGCTACCGACACCAGAATAAGCAGGGATGTGATTAAGGAGGCGGTTACTGCAGGCTTGCTTTCTTGTAGCATAAACGTAGTTGATTTAGGCATTGTGCCTACCCCGGCGCTGGCATTGCTCACCCGGGAATCGGGCTTCGCCGCTGGAATTATGGTCACGGCTTCCCATAATCCACCCGAGTTCAATGGAATCAAGCTCTTCACCGAGAATTCGCTGGGATATAGCCAGGCTCAAGAAGCGGAGATAGAGAAAGTCTATTTCGAGCAAAAATTCCGCCAGGGGAAGAGAGGAACTTTGGAACAAGCACAAGATATGAAACAAATATACCTTTCCTTTATTAAAGGCAAGCTTTCTCTGCCGGGATTTAATCACCAGCTAAAAGTAGTCGTTGATCCTGGCAATGGCGCTGCCTCCAAGTTTGCCAGTGACATCTTTGTCCAGATGGGCCTCAATGTAATACCTGTAAATGACGAACCCGATGGCCTTTTCCCGGGGAGAAGTCCCGAGCCGAAAGCGGACACCCTCCAGGGCACAGTTAATTTCCTGAGACAACATAATGCTGACCTAGCTATTTGCTTTGATGGCGATGCCGACCGTGTTGTTTTCTGCGATAAAGAAGGTTTCCTCGGTTTCAACGAGCCCATCGCCTTCATCTCAAGACTGGCTGTCAAGCGAACGGGAAAGAAAAAGATTGCTACCACAGTAGAAACTGGAACTCTTCTTGACCTAGCAGTGAAGGACCTCGGAGTGGAAGTGGTCAGAGGCAGAGTTGGTGATGTTGCTGTAGCGCACTTGGTCCAAGAACTTGATGCTGCCTTAGGAGTAGAGCAGGTAGGCGTCTACATCATCCCTGAGGCAGGCTATTACCCCGATAGCATTTTTGCTTCCCTCATCCTGTTAAGTCAGCTAAGCGATGCTGGCGAAATCAGGCAATTCTTCCAAGGTATTCCCAGACTATTCTTTGAAAAAGCAAAGGTTCCTTGTCCTGATGAACTCAAAGAGTTGGCCATGGCTCAGGTAAAGGAAAAGGCTCACCTTTTTGCTCCCGATGAGATAAATACCCTTGACGGCCTGAGGCTGGAATTTCCTGATTCGTGGATGCTCATCAGAGCTAGTGGCACCGAGCCTGTCATCCGAGTAATCTCCGAGTCAACGTCGCAGACACAGACCGATGAGCTTATAGGCAAAGGCAAAAAACTTGTTCAAAGTCTGGTGGAGGCTAATAGGTGAAAGCCGTATTTCTCTGCGGTGGCCGCGGCAAGAGGATGTTTCCCATTACTGAAGACAAGTTCCTCCTTGATTTCCTCGGGAAACCATTGCTCGAACATCAAATAAAAGTAGCCTGCGAGGCAGGTTTGAGTCATTTTGCAATCATCGGGAATCCAGAAAACATAGCGAGGATAGAGCAAATAACCAAAAAAATTTCTGGGGTAAAAGTCGACCTTGCTCTACAAAAAAAGTCATCAGGCATTGCTGACGCTCTGAAAAGCGCTGAGCCCTTCCTGCACGGGCAGCTTTTGGTAATAAATCCCAATGATGTCTTCTCAAGCTCAGCATACACCAAAATCCTCACCGAAGCTGAAAAAGCCTCTGCCTCCTCCTATATTCTGGGTTATCAAGTCCAGAAGTACTTCCCGGGAGGCTATCTCCAGGTAAACTCTCGAAATGAGTTACTACATATCGTGGAAAAGCCCAATCCCGGTGAGGAACCCAGCAACCTAGTAAACATCTTGATTCACTGCCATAATAACTCGGAAGAGCTTTTACGCTATATTGAAACCGTACGGACTACCAGGGATGATGTCTATGAATGCGCTCTGGACAACATGGTGAAGGCAGGACACAAGATCAAGGTGATTCCCTACGGCGATTTCTGGGCACCAATAAAATATCCCTGGCATATCTTCAAAGTAATGGAATATTTCCTGGACAATGCTCAGCCTTATATAGCCCCTTCAGCCCGCATCTCCGAAAAAGCGCACATCGAAGGAAAAGCTATCCTGGGCGACAATGTCAAGGTATTGGAAAATGCTGTGATTCGAGGTCCAGTGTATATCGGGGCAAACTCCATCATTGGCAATAATGCCCTTGTGCGAGACTACAGCCACATTGGTTCTAACTCTGTTATTGGCTATTCCACTGAGGTAAAGCACTCCTGCATCGGCGATAATTGCTGGTTCCACTCCAATTATATTGGTGACTCCATAGTGGACGACAATTGCTCTTTGGGTGCTGGCACCGTGCTGGCTAACTTCCGACTCGACGAAGGAAATATCCAGATAAAAGTCGGTGATAGCCTAGTAGATACTGGCTATGATAAAATAGGGGCAATTGTGGGTCGCGGTTGCCGCATCGGAGTAAATGCCAGCCTCATGCCCGGGGTTCGAGTAGGCCCTGATTCTTTCGTGGGACCCCAGGTATGTTTGCGCCAAGACCTGGGGGCGAATAAGATAGCTTTGCTCGAGTCCCGATACCAGGTAGAGGACAACGCAACAAGACTCGACGAAGGCAAAAGGCAAGAATTATTACGAAGGTTAACGGATTAAAATGTGCGGTATCATTGGTTATTGTGGCAAAAAGCCAGCAGTTCCCATTGCCCTCGAGGCTTTAAAGTGTCTGGAATATCGGGGCTATGATTCAGCAGGCATAGCTTCTTTATACGATGGCAAGCTACTGATAAAGAAAGATGCCGGCAAGATTGACGAAGTCATCCAGAAACAGAACCTGGCAGGCCTCCCCGGCATCGTTGCCATTGGGCATACTCGCTGGGCAACCCATGGTGGTGTCACTCAATTCAACGCTCACCCTCATTCCGATTGCGGTGGCAGAGTGGCTGTAGTTCACAATGGCATCATTGAGAATAATCAGCAGCTCCGCCAGGAACTCACCAAACTAGGACACAAGTTTACTTCAGAGACCGATAGCGAAATCATCCCTCACCTTATCGAAGATGAGCTCAAAAACGGATGTTCCCTGGAACAGGCTGTGTTAAATATAGCTCCAAGGCTTGAGGGCTCCTATGCCTTTCTGGTCATATCCCTTGATGACCCCGGCAAAATCATAGGCATAAGGAAGAACATTCCCCTGATTGTGGGCATCAACGCCCCTGATTACTATGTTAGTAGCGACGCCCTGGCTTTCTCGCAATATACCAATCAGGTGATGAGTTTGGAGGATAACGAGGTGGTGATGCTGACACAAGAAGGAATCGAATTCTTCGATGCCCAAGGAAACAAGCTAGTTAAGCAAGCCAGGAAGCTCGACCATAGTTGGGCTGAGAGCCATAAAGGAGGCTACCAGTATTTCATGCTCAAGGAGATAATGGAGCAGGCTCAGGTGCTTAGCCAAATAGTCCATCAGGACGAGAAGAGATTCACCAACATTGCCCTAGATATTCTGAGAGCAAGGCAGGTGATTATAACTGCCTGTGGCACCTCCCGCTACGCTGCTCTGGTCGGCAGATACCTCTTTTCCAAAGTGGGCAAGAAGTTCTGTGATGTAGTCATGGCTTCGGAATTCGGTTATTTCGCCGACTCCGTGGACAAAAGCACCGTTGTCATCGCTGTTTCCCAGAGTGGCGAGACCGCTGATGTAATCGAAGGGGTAAAGGCTGCCAGAAACGCTGGAGCTCAAGTTATCTCCATAGTCAACCGGCCTAACTCCATACTGGCTGACATGAGCCACCAGGTCATTTACCTGAATTGTGGTTCTGAGATAGCCGTAGCCGCTACCAAATCCTTCCTGTCTCAACTAGCCATATTCTACCTGCTGTCCTTCTCCATGGTTAACTCCTTTGATGAAGCGGCAGCCAAGCTTACCAACCTGAGCAGCGAGATAACCAAGGTTCTGGACCGGAACAAAAGCGAGCTTATCAAGCTCAGCCAGAAGCTGAAAGATAAGAACGATTTCTACTACATAGCCAGAGGAATTAACTTTGCCATCGCCTCTGAAGGCGCCTTGAAGCTTAAGGAGATTTCCTATATCCATGCTGAAGGTATGCCCGCCGGGGAACTCAAGCATGGCACCTTAGCCCTCATCGAGTCTGGTACACCAGTAGTAGTGATTTGCCCCGCCGACTATACCTTTCTTGAAACCCTGAGCAATGCCATGGAGACTAAATCACGCGGCGCCTATATTATCGGTGTCTCCGACAAGGAAAGCGACATTTATGATTCCTGGGTCAAGATTCCCGAAGTTGATGAGTTATTATATCCTATAGTCGCCGTAGTTCCTCTTCAGCTCCTGGCTTATTATCTCGCTATCAATCGAGGATGCGACCCTGACAAACCCCGCAACTTGGCAAAATCGGTAACCGTGAAGTAGGCATAGATGAAAGACCCTAGGCTTAAGACTTCAGGCAAAAGACAAAAGATTAGAGTCCTGGCTGGCATACCCGCCTATAATGAAGCAAGCTATATCGGAAGCATAGTTCTCCAGGCAAGGCAATATGTGGACGAAGTTATCGTGGTTGATGATGGAAGCACGGACAACACCGCCAGGATTGCCGAGCTTGCCGGTGCCACCATAATCCGACACAATCAAAACAGAGGCTATGGAGCAGCCATTCAGAGCATACTGGCCGAGGCAAAAAAGAGAAATCCTGATGTCCTGGTTCTCCTCGACGCCGATTCCCAGCACAATCCCAATGAGATTCCCAGTCTCACCGAAGCCGTTTCGGAGGGTTTTGACCTCGTCATCGGCTCCAGAGAAGCCCAGAAAGATAAGACACCCAGATACCGCCGCATCGGGCAAAAAGTCATTCTGCACTCAACTCGGCTCGCTTCAAAAGCCAACCTCTCCGATTCCGAATGCGGCTTCAGGGCTTTTTCTCAAAGAGCTATATCTGAGCTAGAGCTAAAGGCAAGTGGAATGGCTGTGTCGTCAGAAACGATAGTTCGCGCTGCGGAGAAGAACCTCAGGATAACTGAGGTGCCCATCTCAAACATATACACTATGGATGGCTCGACCCTCAATCCGATAAGACATGGCATAGACGTTCTCAGTCGGATAATAGCCATGATTTTGCAGAGGAGACCCCTGTTCTTTTTCGGGCTGGCAGGTGGTATCTTGCTGGTGGTTGGTCTCATCATCGGCTTCAGGGTGCTTAATATAGCTACGACGAAAGGAGTCCTGGCCATAGGCAGCACCGTACTGACCACTCTGTTCATTATCGCTGGTATATTGAGCATCTTCACCGGCATAATCCTGAACGCCTTAAGCAGGCGAAAATAAACCTGGCGTTGCGTTCTTCTTTGTCGTCGCGAGCTGTCTTCCCTTTCCGTCATTGCGAGACACGCCCCCTTTGTCATTGCGAGTCCGGATTTATCGGGACGAAGCAATCTAGCCATCTCAACAAACCCAATAAACTCAACAAACTCGGTGTCTTTACTAATCCAACTCCTGACTCTAGACTATTGACTGGTTCTCAAAAGCACCTAATGCCGGAGATAAAGGTTTGTGAAATTAGAGACAGATATCCGGTGCGCGATAATTACGCCACTACAGCAACATTGTCATCAAGCTTCCTCAACATCTATCCAAAGATATAGCGGCTCTTCGAAATAGGGTTCCCCTTCTTTGTATAATACAAACTCCGCCTTTTGTTCCTCGCCCGCCGTTTGAGGCACAAAGCCAACCTCTCTTTCCCATTCTTCTTCATGCTCTAGTTCAACCTTTATTTCATCCCCATCCTCGCCTTCAATCCTCAGCTTTGCCTTCTCTCCATCTATCCACACCTCCACCTTGTAGCTCGCCCGCTCTTGCTCATAGTTGACTATTCCCAGTATAACCCTCCCTTCCTCGCCCAACTTCAATTCCTCAGGATAATGCCCAGCCCTGCCTTCGGGGCCCAAGATATAGAACTCGGTGAACTTTTCCCCGACCTTGGGTGTAGCTATCACATATCCCAGAGTCCCTATCGCCCCCACTATAACTACCATGAGAACCACTGATAACACCTTATCCATCATGCTCTGCCCTCGCCAGAAAGGCAGCGGTATATTAAATGACACCTTGAATCTTTCTTCCGGAGCAAGCTTTCCTCTGCGGTACCAGGCAACACCTGATGTGGCTAAGATGAACACGGCAAGTGAAATTAGGATGGGATAAAGCCTTATCCCCCAGGGGGTATAATTCAGGATGAGTCCTATCAGTGGCACCACAGCAATAGAAAGCCCAAAGCTTAAAGCCAGCCTTTCTACCCCACCCAAACTCCCCTTCTTAGGAAATAGTGCTGCAATCAAGACATACCCAGGAAAGAAGAGCAGGAACGGGAGTCCCAGGATAATCTGAGCTATCGTAGAAGGGGAAAAGGCAATGACCACGATGAGCAGGATGGTCAATATACCAATGAGCCAAAGGTCCTTATCTCGTCTAGCTTTCATCCTAAAGTCCATTTATCTTACGCTAACTGGCATACCTAAATCAATTAGCCCTTCTGCGAGCAATTACTAAACTGAAACAGCCATTGACTCTAGACTATTGACTATCTTGACACCCAACAAACTCTAGAGACTACAAGACTTGCCCCACGGCATTAAGCTGTATATTAAATACTAATCTCAGGGGCAATTGATGTCGGAGATAAAGGTTGGTGAAATTAGAGGCAAATGTCCGGTGTATTTAGTGGACATTTCCAGGAAGCTGAGTGATGATATTGCAAAGGGGAACTTCAAATAGTATACTAAAGCAAGCTGGACTGAAAGGAGTGGAAGGAGATGTGGAAATATACGACTGTAATTGAAAAGGCTGATGGTAATTATTCTGCTTGCTGCCCAGATCTGCCAGGCTGCATATCTACAGGAGCAAGTGTGGGAGACACTAGCAAAAGGATGAAAACAGCTATCGAACTTCACATCGAAGGGCTCAAGGCGGAAGGCCTGGATATACCACCACCCGCCACTACTGCTGCTTCTGTTGAGGTAGCGCTATAGTTCAGAGGTATTTCGGTCCCTGGAGAAAGGTTTTGGAGTGACAATGGCTAGCAATTCTAACCGGCTAGTAATCATCGGGCTTGATGGCATGCCCTATCGTCTAATAAAGGACCTTGCTGAAAACGATGTGATGCCCAACACCAGAGCTATTATTGGAAAGGGTGTTTTCAGCCAGATGGAATCTTCAATTCCGGAGATTTCCTCCGTAGCCTGGAGCTCCATAATCACGGGCACAAACCCCGGACAGCATGGCATATTCGGCTTCACCGATGTTCCTGATGGAACTTACAGGCTCTCATTCCCAAACTTTAGCGATGTTAAGACGCTTCCTTTCTGGAACCACGAAGGAAATGGTAGAGCAGTTATCATTAATGTTCCCTTCACCTACCCAGCTACTTCCTTCCACGGAGTTCTCATCGCCGGCTTCGTTGCCTTAGACCTAAAAAGGGCGACTTACCCTTCATCGCTGATTCCAAAGCTAAATGAGATGGATTATCAGATAGATGTAGATTCCAGTAAGGCTCATCGGTCGCTAGATTTATTCCTTAAGGATTTGGATAAAACCCTGAAAGCTCGCATCGCAGCCTATCGTTATCTATGGAACGAAGAGGATTGGCAAACGTTTATGCTCGTTTTCACCGGCACCGACCGTCTCGCCCATTTTCTCTGGAATGCCTATGAAGACAGGAGCCAGAAATACCATTCTGCTTTTTTGGATCATCTTCACCAAATAGATGAAATTGTTGGTGAGATCACTGGCAGAATAAGTGAGACTGATTCATTGATCATGCTTTCTGACCACGGTTTTGAGTTATCTCAAAGTGACATTTATATAAACTTCTTCCTAACTCAAGAGGGATTCCTCAAATTCAGAGACAACCCCCCCAAGAGTCTAGCCGATATCGACCAGGGCACAAAAGCCTTCGCCCTTGACCCGGCGAGAATCTATATCAATCTGGAAGGAAAGTACCCCAGGGGCAGCGTCAAGCCCAAGGATAGGGAAGCCATCATTAGTGAGCTCGAAACCTGCTTCAACTCTTTAGAAATAGACGGCAGGAAAGCCATAAAACGTATATGTCGCAAAGAGGAGATTTACCACGGACCTCACTTGGGACATGCCCCGGACCTGATCCTCCTTGGGAACAAAGGCTTTGATTTTAAAAGCGGGTTGAAGGCTACGAAGCTTGCCGGAAGGGGCGTCTTTACTGGCAAACATTCTCAAAAAGATGCTTTCTTACTGATAAACAAACCTTCACCAGACATAATTCCAGAAAGCCCGTCGGTGTCCGATATAGTCGGGATAATGAACAAGTTACGGGGAGAGACATGACAGCAAATAGACAAAAAGGGAATATGAAAGCGCACAACGCCCAATGCACTTGCTGGAATTGCCCGGCAATAGACCTTACTGGAAAGGTTGATTTCCGAGCCTGTGGGCAATCGAGGGAGGTATTCACTGAAGGTCTTGATGAGGATTCGGAAGCCTACATTGTGGCTGAATGCAAGCGGCGCAAAGAGTTGGGGCTTTTTGACCCCATGACCATCACTTTTGAAGAATGCCCTGAATGGAAGTCTACACCCTACGGCTACCTCTTAAAGAATATGAGGGTAATGATTCTGGGGATAGATGGATATCTTGGGTGGACACTTGCCCTTTGGTTGGGAAGTTTGGGCTGCGAAGTTAGTGGCGTGGATAATTTCTCCCGCCGAGATTGGGTTAAGGAAAGAGGCGCTCATACCGTTGTCCCCATTTCCAGGATGACCGAAAGGCTTCATGCCGCAAAAGAGGTTTTGGGGATAAACATAAATTTCCGGCAAATGGATATTCTAAAGGAGCGCGACAAACTTAGAGAGTTTATCGAAGAGGTCAAGCCCGAAGCCATCGTTCATTACGGGGAATGCCCCAGTGCCCCATACAGCATGATAGACATCGACCATGCTACATTCGTCCAGCAGAATAACGTTCTAGGGACTCTCGGCCTCTTATTTACCATGAGGGATTTAGTTCCAGAAAGTTCCCTCATCAAACTGGGTACAATGGGGGAATATGGCACACCCCTTACTGGTCGCCCTCTCTTTGAAGGCGTGTTCCCCGCCAATGCTGTCCTACACTGGGATGATAGAGAGTGGAGCTTAGGCGGAGAGCTTACACCTCGTGATCCTGTCTCTTTCTACCATGTAAGCAAGGTCCAGGATACCTATAATGTTTATGAAGCCTGCAAATACTGGTGGCTTCGCTCCTATGACGTGATGCAGGGTGTAATCTACGGCGTGAATACGCCCCAGGTTGCTACAGACACTCGACTCCGGACCCGCCTGGATATAGACGAATGGTTCGGGACAGTGATAAACCGCTTCGTTGCTCAGGCAGTCATTGGATTTCCTTTAACCATGTACGGTGCGGGGGAGCAAATTCGTGGGTTTATTGGCCTGGAAGATGCTATGCAATGTATGACCCAGCTCATCGCTCATCCCCCAGAGCCAGGACAATACGACGTCGTAAACCAAATGTCAGGATTCTACAGCATAAATCATCTAGCCCATACTGTGGCTAAGGTGGCCAGTAGAGACTTTGCTATTCCGGTAACCATCCAGCGAGTAGAAAACCCGCGTGTGGAATCTGACATACATCCTTTCGAGCCTATCTACAATAAACTGCCCGACCAGTTCGGCTTCAAGCCCCAGGTGACTCTGGAAGGTGAAATCTACCGCATGCTGGAGCTCCTGACCCAGCCTCATATAAAGCAAAGGATAGAGGAGAAAAAGCACCTCATCCTGCCTCGAACCTGGTGGTCGGGGATAAAGAAGCAAGTTGAGACTCTGGAGGTCCTTGAGGAGATAAAGTATGAGCCAAGTTCTACGACTTACCGACCGTAATTTCGAAGAGGAAGTATTTCAATCCCAAATTCCGGTCCTCGTGGAGTTCTCCGCCTCCTGGTGTGTCCCATCCCAGCAGATGAAACCTATGCTGGAAGCGGTAGCCAAGGAATATGCCGGGAAGCTCAAACTTGGAAACTTGAATGTGGATCAAAATCCCAAAACAGCTTCCCAATATCACATAATGGGCTGCCCTACCTTCATTCTTCTGAACTCAGGCAAGGCGATTAGTCGAAGAGTAGGAGCCCAGTCAAAAAAGCAGCTTCTGGAGATGATATCCCTGACTTGAGCAGCAAAGCAGAGGTGAAGGAGTGAGGTCTTACACAGTTATTATTCCTGCCTATAATGAAGAAAGGAGCATCGGCGAGGTAATAAAACAAACTCAAAAGTTTGCCGATGAAGTTGTCGTGGTGGATGATTGCAGTACAGATAATACCAAAGAGCTGTGCGAAAGACTCGGTGCTAAGGTGGTAACCAATGAGCATAGGAAAGGATATATCGGTGCTATCAAAACAGGCTTCGAAAGAGCCAATCACGAAATCATCGTGACTTTGGATGCCGACGGGGAGCATGACCCTGGTGACATTCCCCGACTTGTCGAGCCGATTTTGATGCGGAAAGCAGACCTGGTGTTAGGAAAAAGAGAAAATATATCCCGAATCTCCGAAAGGTTCATCAACTCCCTCACAAATTTCAAGGTGGAGGTCGTCGATTCAGGCACCGGCTTCAGGGCTCTCAAAAGAGAGCTGGCTTCAAATCTAAACTTAAAAGGAAAGTGCACCTGTGGCATACTAGTCCTTGAGGCAAATCGCCACGGCGCCAGGATTGTCGAAGTGCCCATCACTCTTCATCACACCCTTAAGAAAAGGAACATAGCCTGGAGCCACTTCTGGCAGATATTTTATGTCTTACGACAGTTGCTAAAGCCGCATACTAGAATCGAGGGCTTGGAAAATAGAGGAGCCTGATTTATGACTCAAGGTCCTGGGGCCAAAACTATCTTGATCACTGGCGGCTGTGGCTTCATCGGTACTAACCTGGTAAAATATCTTTCGAACAAAGGCTACAGGGTCAGAATCTTAGACAACCTATCCACGCCTTCGAGAAAGTTTCTGAATCAGGAGTCGCCAGTCACCAGTCCACTTCCCTCCCAGGCTGTTAACCCGGAACTTTCGAGTACCGACCTGGTGGTGGGAGACATAAGGGATTGCCAGGCGGTGAAGAGGGCTATCGAAGGGGTGGACGCTGTAGTCCACCTTGCTGCTCATACCAGCGTGGTGGAGTCTTTAGAAAAACCTAAGGAGGATTGGGACATTAATGTCAACGGGACTCTTAACCTCCTGGAAGCCTGTCGGTGCAGTGGGGTGGATAGATTCATCTGCGCTTCCTCCAACGCTGTAGTTGGCGAACAGGACCCTCCAATCGATGAAACAAAAATTCCACGGCCACTTTCTCCTTACGGTGCCTCCAAGCTGGCTTGTGAAGCTCTTTGTTCAACCTACTACCATTCGTTTGGGCTGAAGACGGTCTCCCTCCGCTTTTCCAACTGCTACGGCCCTTATGCTGAGCATAAACCTAGTGTAATCGCTAAGTTTATAGATTGGGCAAGAAAGGGAGAGCCTCTGGTAATCTATGGCGATGGCAACCAGACCAGGGACTTCGTCCATGTGGACGATATTTGCCAGGCCATCCACCTCTCCTTAATAATCGCACAACCACCTAAGCTATCCCAACAAACTCAACAAACTCTATCAACTCAAGAAACTCCTCCCTGGGGCGAAGTGTTCCAGATAGCCAGCGGTGTCGAAACCAGTATTAATCAACTTGCCGAGCTAATAAAGGCAATGACTGACTCTCAATTATCAATTGTTCACAAGCCGAAGCGAAAGGGAGAAATCGAGAGAAACTATTCTGATATAACTAAAGCAAGGAGGCTGTTAGGCTTCGAGCCCAGGATTAAGCTTAGGGAAGGTCTAAGGGAACTTTGGCAAGTACATTAGCCCATGGCGAAGAAGGTTCATACAAGTCAAAGGGGAAAAGCTCGCGCCATATGCTTGGTATTCCCTCCACCCGCAGCACAGGTCGGCTCAGTTTCTATCCGTCTGGCCGATGTGATTCGGCTGGTTGAGCCCTCGGTTGAAAACATATTGGTAATTACTAGCAGAAATGAACTGCAAGGCTCATCACTTGGCGGCAAAGTCCATTTTATAGGCGGTAATGTAACCTGTCCCAATGCCGGAGACTCTATACCATCCACGATTTTTGGCGAGTTGAAGGCGCAGATGCGAATATCCCGGGGGTTAATCTCGCTACCCGATGATGCCAAGCTCATTCTTTGGAGGGGGCGCTCAAGTACAATCCTCATACCTCTCCTTCTGGCCAGGCTAAGAGGGAAGAAATCGATATTGTACCTCGAGAGCAAAGGCTCTGAACTGGTAGGCAAAGTTTACCAAGGACCGCTGGGTATCGGGGGCTTCGTCCTTTCCCGCATTTATAAGGTGGTGGAAAAAATTACCTATTCCCTTGCACATAGATTGGTTGTAGATTTCCCCGGCTTGCTCAAGCAGCCCTGGTTGGCTAAGTATAAAGGCAAAGTTTTTCCCTATCCAGCTCCTATTCGTTTCGTTAATCCCGACTTCGAAATCTCCAGGCCATTAAATCAAAGGCAAACAATAGTTGGCTACATCGGACGCATGAGCCGGGAGAAAGGCGTGCTCAATTTGGTCAAAGCTATCCCTTTGATATGCAATCAGATGAACGGAGTCAAGTTCCTGCTTGGCGGGGGTGGCCCGCTGCTTGAGCAGGTTGAAAAGGAATTAACAGGTCTTATTGCTCAGGACCGAGCAAAGGTCCTTGACTGGATACCGCATGATGAACTTTCCAGCTATCTTAATCAGATGAAACTATTGGTCTTGCCATCTATTTACGAGGGTTTAGCCGTTATCGTCCTGGAGGCCATGGCCTGCGGCACACCGGTCTCGGCAGTACCGGTGGGATCAGTCCCTGATATAATAACAGATGGTAAAACTGGCTTTATTATGGAGGATAACTCTCCGGAATGCATCGCCAAGAATGTCATCAGAGCTTTGAACCATCCTAATCTTGACCAAATCAGCCGGAATGCCCATGCTTTTGTTGAGAGAGACTATTCCTATGAGGCGATGAAAGAGAAATGGCACAAACTTCTAATTAGTCTCAACACAGAATAGCTTGCCAAGCAAGTGGCTGATATTATAATAGGGAAGGGGAAGTCCATTAAGAATCGGAGTCAAAAAGTCGCCAGGCTATGCCTAGTGTTTCCTCGATTCTGGAGACAGCCTAGCAAGGCTGTTTCAATTCGTTTGGCTGACTTAATTCAGCTCGTTGAGCCATCAGCCGAAAAGATATTAGTCATGACAAGTAGAGATGTGGCGCAAGAGCTAGACTCTAATGGGTCACCATTTGCCCAAAAAGTTCAATTTGTAGGTAATGTAAAATGCTCAGACAGTAACTTTGTCCTGTTCAGGATTCCAGGCGAGTTGCTAGCGCAGTTACAAATATCTCAGAATTTAATATCAATATCCGACAAGATAGATGTCATTTTTTGGAGAGGGCGTGTAAGCACTTTTATTATACCTCTACTCCTCGCCAGGCTAAAGGGTAAGAAATCAGTATTATTTGTTGAGAGCAGGCCATCCCAGAGTATCAGGAAAATGCATAAAGGACCTTTGGGCATCGGAGGCTTTTTTCTTTCGCAAATCTTCAAGGTGATAGAAAGGGTAACTTGCTCCCTTTCGGATGTGATAGTTGTAAACGTCCCTAGCTTGCTTGAGCAGTCCTGGTTGGCTAAGTATAGAGACAAAGTTTTTCCCTATCCAGCTCCTATTCGTTTCGTTAAGCCCAACTTTAAAATCTCCAGACCATTAAATCAAAGGCAAACAATAGTGGGCTACATCGGACGCATGAGCCAGGAGAAAGGCGTGCTTAATTTGGTCAAAGCCATCCCCTTGATATGTAATCAGATGAATGGAGTCAAATTCCTGCTTGGCGGAGATGGTCCGCTACTTGAGCAGGTCAGGGAAGAATTGGCAGGCCTTATTCCTCAAAATCAGGCCCGTGTCCTTGGCTGGATACCTTACAATGAACTTCCCGGCTATCTTAATGAGACGAAGCTATTGGTCCTGCCATCTCATTATGAGGGATTGCCCACCATCGTTCTGGAGGCCATGGCATGCGGCACTCCGGTTCTGGCGACTCCAGTTGGGGCAATCCCCGACATAATAACAGACGGCGAAACCGGCTTTATCATGGAAGAGAACTCTCCTGAATGTATCGCCAGCAACATCATCAGGGCTTTAAATCACCCCAAACTTGAGAAATTTGCCCAGAATGCTCACGCCCTTGTGGAGAGGAGATTCACTTATGAGAAGATGGTGGATAGGTATCGGGAGATTCTCGCGAGCTTGTGATAGGTCTTCCAATCTAAAGAGCAATTCTGTATTATAGAGCTGTGCAATTGAAGTCTATTCTGAGTAAAGCAATCGACAATCTCCATATAACTTTGGCCAACCTGGGCTGTACCCTGAGAACTCTAGTGGTTTGAAGTAGCGTGCTTCAGGAAGCAAGTGACCACAATACAAGGATTTACAAGCTATTAAGCATTGTAAGCTTTGTTTTGATAACTTCAGCACTTATCGTTATTGCTACAACGCCAGTTGCTACCGAGTATGAGCTATCTATTTACAATGCTTATCCTCTTGGTTTTTGGGTTCTCATCGCAACCGCTTTTGCCTGTGGGATTGGCATCCTGATACATCAAGCTTTTGCTGAAGAAAAATCGAATTGGTGGATAGCAGGGCTGTGTATAGTTATTTTTTCTAACGCCCTGTTTCTGGGGCTGCCTTTCTTTCACGCATATGCTTTTTACCCAACAGGAGATGCCCTAACTCACCTTGGGTACATGAAGGATATTATTGTGACGGGGCACTTGGGTCAAGCAAATTACTATCCCATTGTTCACATTCTGGGTGTGGACATACTAAGCATTACCGGACTACCTCGTGGAGCAGCCACCAACCTGCTTTTCGTCTTTTTCTCCGTTCTATACCTGCTCAATATGTATCTGTTAGCTACAACGCTAGCAAGCCGCCGAGGACAGATTTTATTAATAACGGCTTTTGCCTGCCCATTAATATTTTCCTTCTTCCATGGATGTATACACCCAAGTATGTTTTCCATTTTCATCCTTCCCCTTTTACTTTATTTTTACCATAGAGCCGTTAGCTCGCCCGCAAATAAAGCTCAGAATATAGCATTACTATTTCTCGTGGCGCTTTTGATGACTCTCTTTCACCCAATCACGGCACTTTTTGCCATAGCAGTATTGCTCGTCTTTGCTCTTGCTTCTTACTTACACCGGAAGCTTGCACCTGCGGCAAATCCTGGGTCACAGCTTAGAACAAGCAAAAACAGTACCAAGGTTGCTCTTATCACCGGTGTAGTCATGATAGTTTTCTTTTCTAGCTGGTACCTGTCCTTTCCTTCTATTCATAGAAGTTTTAGCACCGTATATAGTTGGCTAGGTTACGAAATCACTGGCCCAGCAATTGAGCCTTCTCCGACTGAGCCTAGTCCGATTCAGCCTCCAGTAAAGCAATCGTTATTCCAAAAGTTAATACAAACCCTGTCGAAAGCGGCGATCACGCTCACGCAAACGCTGGCCTTGTTCATTGCCAGATATGGCGCTGTGTTTATTTACTTACTTATGGCGTTAATACTCAGCATCGTGGTATTGAGAAAATCCCTGGTTAAAAAGTTTAAGAGAAAAGGGGGTCAGCAGCTGGATTTTATCTATAGTATCCAATTCCTTGTGGCCCTTCTCATCAGCGCCTATATGTTATTTGGCTACGGCGTAGAATATAATGAGCTAAGAATAGCCAGATTTCCCTTGCTTATGGCTACAATTCTTGGCGGACTGGTGATTTATGAATTTATACATACAGACTCCACGCAGCGGGTTAATTTGGATAGATTCAGGCCGGGAGGGAAAGCATTCGTTGGCATTATAACCGTTCTGATTCTTGCTGCCGGTGTTCTCAGCATATTTAATGTTTACGGGTCTCCGATGACGGTGCGACCTAACTCACAGGTGAGCCTGATGGAAATAGCAGGAACAGTATGGTTTAGCAGCCATCAGGATAGAGATAGTGTTGTTGTTGAATCAAATCTATATTTGAAGCGATTTGAGGATTTTAACTTTGGTTTGGAGTCTCGCTCTTTTAAGAGAGCAAAAGTGGACCCGGAGCCGATTCCCTCTCACTTCGGCTATGACGAAAACGGCTCAATCGGCCAAACATTCAATTCCGAGGAGGGATATTTGCTCACTTGTGAATTCAACAGAATAAATGTAATGATCTTTCCAGAGAATGTCAGGGATGAGGTGCGTCAATACAGCGAAGAGGATTTTGCTAAATTAAGGGCAGACCCAGTCGTCGCGCAAATTTACGCTAACAGTGGATTTGAGGTATGGAGAGTTTATGGAGGTCAGGAATGATTAAGGTAATGATTGTAGGTTTGGATGGGGCAACCTTTCAGGTGATTAAGCCGTTATGTCATGATGGCAAACTACCAAACTTAAATAGGTTAGTCACCCAGGGCGTTCATGGGATATTGGAGTCTACTTTCCCGCCTGTTACTGGACCAGCATGGTCAGCTTTAGCCACGGGGAAAAATCCAGGAAAGACAGGGATTTTTGACTCTCTAAACAGAGCCAGCAAGGACAGTTTCGAGGTAAAGGTGGTCAGTTCAGCAGCTCTAAGAAAAGCAAAAGCATATTGGGATTATTTAAGCGAAAAGGGGACGAAGGTTGGAATAGTAAATTACCCATTTCTCTACCCTCCTTATGAGATTAACGGGATAATGGTTTCAGGGCTAGGAGCTGATCCTCAAGAGGAGATTTCCTATCCTAAGGAATTTAAACAACTCCTCATTAAGAGATGTGGCAACTATCGAATAAGTGTGCCCTGGAATAGTCCTGAACATGCTGGAAACCCCGCCGTATTCTTGCAACACATCTTTGAAACGTTGGAGATAAACCATAAAACGATCAAGATTCTGTTGGAAAATGATCTGGAAGCACTTACTATAGTGATCTCAGCTAGCGACTTCGCCCAACACTATATGTGGAGGTATATTGATCCTTCTCACCCTTATTATTCTGAAGAGGAGGCAAAGAAATATCGACCAGCATTCACTGAGATATGGCAAAAAATAGATGAAATAGTTGGTACAGCAGTAGAAAGTTTATACGAAGGTGCTAATATTCTCCTCGTTTCAGATCACGGTTTTGGTCCTCATCGAAGCACTTTTTACACTGGTTCTTGGCTAGAAAAGGAAGGATATCTCCGCAAAAGAATTTGGCTATTTCGAGTACGCAAATTGCAATCAGTAGCAGCCAAATTCATAAGGAAAATATTCCCTTCTCTATACATGAAGATGCTTAAGAGTGCTAGATCAGGTAGGATGCCCATGATACCTGCCCTCTCAGAGATAGATATCGACGGTAGTTTGGCCCTCCCGCTTCCTAATGCATCTTTAGTCGGGAAAATCTGCGTGAACCGCCATGCTTCTTTCCTTAATGATAATCCTGCTGAATTTGAAGCCATCACAGGTAAAATTGTTCACCGACTCCGTCAAACTTGTAATAGCTTAGGGCTAGAAATTAACATATATTCACCTCATGAATTATATACGGGGCAATACACGGATTTAGCCCCTGATATCCTTTTTGACATAGCAGATGGTGAGTGTAGCATTAAGTTCGGTTTTGGGGGGGGATTTTTCGAAAAACCATCACCTAATCCAGTTCATAGCGGCATCCATAAGAAAGAAGGTATATTTATTGCCTATGGCCCTGATATCAAGCAAGGACATGAGATACAAGGAGCTAAAATCTACGATGTAGCCCCCACAATACTTCACATGTTTGGATTGCCTGTGCCCGATGATATGGATGGCAGGGTGCTCAAGGAGATTTTCAGGGAAGGCAGTGATCCAGCACGGAGGGAGGTAAAATATCAAAAGGTTGATGTGGAAAGGGAAAGGGTCAAAGACAGGATAAGGAAGTTGAGCGAATCAGGTAAATTGTAGCCGTGTTAACAAAAGCTTCTTTGAATTTATCATAATAGAGCTTAGAGGGGTGTAGAAATGACTGAGAGGGAATCACTGTTTAAAGACAAATCATCTGCGGTGATTTATTTATGCTGTTCGAAGAGAAAGGGTAAGATTACCGCTGCTTTAAGTAGGCATTTTAATCTTATCGATCCCAACCGCAACCCTCGAAAAGGTCCCCCTGTGCTCAGAGCGTTCATAAGAGCTATGCGTACCTACTTAGCATTACGGAAGCTCCGAGAGGATGATCACCCACTCATGGTAATGGTCGACAGTCCCACGCCTGCCCACATTGCGATGGGAATGATTGCTAAATCTCTTCACCTACCGTTCTTTGTTAGATTAAGGGGAGGGATGTGGCGAGAGGTTGAAGATAAGTGGCAGCTTAAACCTTTCCCAATTAAGCAACTGTATTCTACTTACTATCATTTCTGTCGCCGTCGGATCCTATCATTAGCAGATGGCATTATAACCGTGTCTTACTTCTTGAAGAACCAAATAATTTGCAACACTGACATAGACTTGGGCAAAATAATGCCTGTTTATAACCCGATAAATTTCGCGGCTTTCGATGAGACACAGAAGGGAAATTTTAGAAAGAATTTGAAAATATCTGAACATGACAAAATCATACTGACGGTCACAAATTTTAATTATTACAAGAAGTATATGGGCATCACTTACTACCTTTCTGCGATTTTGCAGGTGCTTCAAGAAAACCGCAATTGGTATTTTGTCATAGTCGGTGGCGGATATTCGTTTGAGCGTGCTCGCAAAAGCATTTTGGAAATGGTACAAGAGGATATAAGGGAGCAGATTGTATTGACTGGTTACTACGAACCTATTGAAGAGGCATTTGTAGATGCTGACGTAGTTTTACATTTAGCGTTTCGTGAAACGGCACCGAATGTAGTCCTCGAAGCCCAAGCAGCGCGTAAACCTGTGCTTGTCAATCACTTTGGGGGGACGGCTGAATTGCTTCAAAATCGGTATGACCAGCCTAGCTGTGTTATCAAAGAGGTTTCAGAGTTATATCAGAGTTTAACAACGCTCGTGAAAAGCGAACAATTGCGCAAATCAATAGGGCAAAAAAATAGACAAGCGGTAACAGAGAAATTTACCTATGACAACATAGGAAACGACTTTTGTAGGTGCATTAATCTGATTCTCGACAGAAAAGTACGCTCCCGCTGAGATCTATAGGAACTTCTTCAATATCTTTTTCACTGCCGTCAAGTTTATTCCTAATCTTTCCTCTATGGCAAGAAGCATCACTATATCCTCTCGATCAAAGCTCCTGGTAAGCAGGATGGCCAAGCCATATATGCCACAATATAGGATGAAGAGCAGAGGAAGCATCCACCAAACTATAATGACAAAGTTTACAAAAATAAACTGGAAGAGAAATACCAGCGCTAAGGAGGCGAGAGTCGGCTTGAGCAGGTTCTTGCTTAGAGGCTGTGTCTTGCTCAAGGAATAAAGCTTCCAGCATCTTATCACGTTGATTGAGGTTATAGCAGCTACAGAAGCAATAGCTGCTCCTTCTATCCCGAGGGGCGGGATTAAAGCAATGTTCAGCCCAACATTTAGACCCGCAGTTGCCAGGGTGGCCCACATCATGAACCGAGCCTCCCCCATGGCAACCAAGGTAGCCCCATTAGGTCCCAGGAAGTTGTTGATGATAAAACCAATGGATAGGATTCTGAGAGCAGTTGCCGCTGGAGCATAGCTGGCGCCAAATAGAAAGCCGAGCACAGTTTCAGGAAACAGAAATAAGATAAGGAACAGAGGTAATGTAGCTGAACAGAGCCACTTGGTAAGAATGGAAAAATTTCTTCTCATCTCAGCCATTAAGCCCTGAGCATATAGCCCCGAGGCAACCGGCATATAAATTAATCGCACCGCCGCTAAGGGGGCAGAGATGAAGTTAGCCAGGGGATGAGCGGCGTTGTATAATCCGACATCTGCTGAGCTCTTCAAGCCGCCCAGCATCAAGGTGTCTGTCCAATGGATAACTAATTGGAGCACAGCTACCCCAAGCAGAGGAATAGAGAAGAGTAGAAGTTCCCTAGCCACTGGATTAGCACTTATCTTTGTACGAAATCCTATGGGGAAAGGGAGTCGTTTGACGGTATAAACTATGAGAACAACACAGGATATTACCAGGGAAGCCAGGAAGGCATAATATACACCAGGAAAGGGCAAATTGAGGAAAAAGACAGGCAGAAGAAGCAGAGGAAAAAGCAAGTTTCTCAAAATGTTCTGGAAGTAAACCGTCGGCTTTACGTCATTAAAACCCCGGAATATGGAGACGAAAACGTCTATCAGGGTGAGAAATGGTATCCCCAAGGCAAATATTCTGAGGGGGAAAGCGAGGGCAGCATCATGGAAAATTTTGACGGCAATAATATCCGAGGTTAAGAAAACGATAATGCCTAAAGAAATGCCTGCTATAAGACCAAGCTGAACAGAGGCGGGGATGAGCTTTTGAACCCTTTCGCTATCGTTTTTTCCCCGGGCATAGGCGATACTTCGGGTAGCTCCCTGCTGCAAACCTAAGGTGGCAATTACGGTGCAGATACTGAGTATTGCAAAGGCGAGAGAATAAACTCCATAGTCAGCTTCCGTCCCGTATCTGGCAACCATAGGTCTGCCGATAAAGCCAAGAAACAAGGCTGCTAAGGAGCCACCAAAGGCTATCCCGGCACCTTTAGTAATTTTTACCAGCGAATCATTCAAACTAGTCATTTGAGTTTGTTGAGTTCATTGAGATTATAGCTTTTCTTTTTTGCGAAGTGAATCCTGCCTTAGAGATATGATTATGAGCAGAGAGAGCTAGTCCAAGTAATTACCTGGCGGCCGATAAAATGGCGTAAAATACATCCTGCGGTCTATTTATTTCGTAATCCACATTCACAGTTATGAGTAAGGCATTTTCATGATGATCTCCTTTTAGCTTTCCGTGTCCTGTTTCCTCTGGGAGCGTTTGTATCTTCGCCTCTCCAAAGGAACAGAACCCATGGTCGGAGATTACGATTAGCTTGTTATCCTTTTTTTCTAGAAAGCCAGTGTCAAAAAAGAGCTCTCCCATTTTGTCATCCAACTTTCTATACCACTCAAGAACACAGTCCTCTCCCCAGTGGAAGTGCTGGACCCTGTCAAGAAGGGTATAAACGGAGACGAGCAAATCTGGCCTCTCCCCAAGGAGCCTTTTCGTCTTATCAGTAACCTTTTCTAATTCTTCCTGCCATTCTTTCTCGTTGGTGGGCAATCCAAACCCCACGGGCTTGAAATCGACACCAAAGGAATAAGGAGGGACAATAAAAGGAACGTTAAGCGCTTTAACTTTTTTGCCTCCTTTGTCCAGAACGTCCCAGACGAAGTCCACCTTGATATCTTCCCTCTTCACAATATTCCCGTCAACTGCGTAGCTATGATGTCCATGCTCCTCCGGAGTCTTGCCACAGAACATCCCGCACCATATGGAGGCGGACATCAGCTTCTCTTTGACAATAAGCTCTCGGCATTTTCCCATATCAGAGAGCTTCTTGAAGGTGCTAAGCTTAGTGAGGTTTGGCCTTACCACTGTCCAGGTAGCAGCATCTATGCCGAGAACGAAAATCATCTCCCCGCCTCCAGAACCACACCAGCAGCAACATTCTTATCCCTTGCCAGGATGAACCTGCCAAGCGCCGGGATATCTGAGAAGCGCTCCACTACTAACGGTTCAGTAGCGAAGAGGATAGTTGCCGCCTCATTTTCGCTTATCGCTGTGGGGTATCTTTCTACAACTTCCCCGGTCTCGGAATTTATTCTTTCTCTTATTTCCTTTATCTCGCAGCTCACCCTTGCGGTTCCACATCTCAGTTCCAACCTGTCTCCTTTCCTCAATTTATTCTCAAGCAATACAGCTTCGCCCAAGAATTCCTCTGTAGGCACAGGAGGAGCTTCCACCAACCCACAAACATCCCCTCTTTTTACCTCTTTGTCTAGCACAATCCCTATGCTGTCTCCCTGTTCTGCCCTCTCTAGCTCACCCCCAAAGACTTTCATCTTTTTTATTTCCCCTCGCACACCTGAAGGCTGGAAAATCACCTCGTCACCTCGCCTCAATGTGCCAGACTCGACTCTGCCCACAACCACCCTTTCTGAGTCAACCACATATGTATCCTGGACAACAAACCTGAGCGGCCTTAGCTCTTTGCTTACCTCCACTTCATCCAGAGTCTGAATCAAAGTGGGGCCTTCATACCATTTCATCCGCGGGGATGGCTTGTAGATGTTATCTCCCTCCATTGCTGAGGCAGCAATGAACTCTATATTCGAGTACCCAAAGGAAGCCAGGAGCTTGCCCACTCCACTTTTGATGGCTTGAAACACTTCTTGCTGGTAATCAACGATGTCCATCTTGTTTACCACAACAAGAAGTTGCTTTATGCCCAGCATATGTATCAAGAAGGCATGCCTTCCCGTCTGCTCCTGGATACCTTCATCTGCGGCAACAACCAGGACAGCCACATCAGCATGGGAAGCACCGGTAAGCATATTCTTTATGAACTCCTTGTGACCCGGCACATCCGTGATAGAATAGAGATTTTTCTTCCCCTTAAACATAACTCCCGTGGTATCTATGGTACGCTCTTCTTTTAGCTCGTCGTCAAAAGAGTCAAGAAAGTAGGCAAACTCAAACCTCTTCTTATACTCCTCAGCCAATTTCTGTATCTCCTCCACCCGCCCCTCTGTAATGCTCTCGGAGTCATAAAGCAACCGGCCTATCAAAGTAGACTTGCCATGGTCTACATGTCCTATGATTACTACATTTACATTCATAACTAGCCCTCCTTACATATATCCCAGGGCACGGAGCTTCTGCATGGTGAAAGCCTTTTCTTTGTCCTGTGCCCTACCGGACCTTTCTGCAATCTTGGTTGTTTTTAGCTCCTCCACTATCTCATCTATGGTTTTGGCATCGGAGTCAATGGGGGAGGTACATGGCTCACATCCCAAGCTTCTGTACCTTTTTCCGTCTTTAGCAAAGTACATCGGATTTATGGGAAGTTTTTCCTGCTTTACATACTCCCAGACATCCAGCTCCCGCCAGTGGAGAATTGGATGCACCCTGGTATGGGTTTTGTCCTCAGTTATGCCTTGGTACTGGTCCCACATCTCCAGCGGCTGGTCTTTATAATCCCATCTGAAATCTTCATCCCGCGGGGAGAAATATCTTTCCTTGGCTCTTATGCCATGCTCATCCCTCCTTATGGCTAAGATCAAAGCATCGAACCCATTTTTCTCCAGGCACTTCATCAGGGCCTGGGTCTTCAACTGGGTGCAGCATTCAAACTTACCATTCTGGGGACCCATTCCGGCTTGGCGCGCCTCTTCATTCTCAGCTACTATCAAATCCAAGCCCCATTCAGCGGCAAGCCCGTCCCTGAACTTATACATTTGCTTAAACTTGTATCCCGTGTCTATATGAATCACAGGAAAGGGAATTTTGCCCAAGAAAGCCTTCCGGCAAAGCCAGAGTGCGGCAGTGCTGTCCTTGCCCGTGCTCCATAGAACTGCCGGCTTCTTAAACTCGGCATAGGCCTCCCTTATTATGTATAGGCTTTTGTTTTCTAGGTCATCCAATTCTGACATATAAATTACCTCCTAGTTGATTTCTACTAAAGGAGAAAAACATTGGCTATTGTTAAAGCCCCGAGCAGGCTTGTAGCTATCCCTATGACAATCTTCAACCTTTGTGAATCTATTCTCTTCACCGTCATTGCGGCAAATGGCGCAGCTATAATTGAACCTATGCTTGTCGCAGCAGCAAGCGTCCAGTAAATATCTCCTTTGAGCACCACATAACTTACAAAAGCCACTATACACACCAGACCCTCTGCAAATGTAGCGCTTCCTATAGAACTTTTCGCTTCCCTACCACTTATTATTTGTCCCCCGGTTACAAGGGGGCCATACCCTCCACCACTTGCCCCTTTATTAAAAGAACTTAGCAACCCTATGCCAACGAGGCCTCTCCAGGAAAGATTACTTTTTCGATTTCGCCGTATAAGAATCACTATCCCTATCCCCAATACCATTATTCCTATATAGGTTTTAAGAGCGACTGTGGGAATGTTTAGGGCGAAAAATACAGCTGCCAATGCCCCCACGAATCCGCAAATAGTGAGGATGAAAATAACTTTGGAATCAGCAGAGCGCGGCATATAACCTAATCCGCGCAATCGCTTTTTAATAGCCTCATCCCGCCTGAAGTCCAAACTTATGTTGCCCAGTCTATGGTGGAAAAACCCGCCAGCTAATCCGCCGACCAGCTGACCCAGAAGTACAGACGGTACAACCTGTAAGGGCAAAAATCCCATCATAAGAAGTATCGGGCTTAAAGCAGTGCCGTAGCCCATCCCAAGGGAAGCATCTACGTATTCACAGAGAAGAGCGATAATAGCTATTACGGCAAATAAAGTCGGCGTTATCTCCATGTTTTCTTCGTTAGTCCAGATAACCCAAGTCCTTTAGCCTTTTCTTTACCTCTTTTTCCTCTTCTTCACTGAAGGCCCTTTCTTCTTCCTCTTCCTTGACGACTTCTTCCAGGACGAATCCCACATATTCATCCACTGAGCCAAAATCTGTAGCCTTTACTCTTTCCTCTACCTTGCTATAAAGCTCGGCAGGCAAAAACACGGTCTTCTTTTCTCCTTTTTCTTTCACAGATAACCTAACCTCCTTAATCTTTCTCTTATTGCTCTTACCTCTTCTTCCGTCAACTTATCCTCCCCCCTTATCTCACCGCTCGATGCTAAATTTCGCATAACAAAGACGATAAATTCCGTAACGCTGGAGAAGCCAGTCCCCTGTGTCATTTGGCCCAATTTCTGATAAAGCTCCCTTGGTATTTTAATAGTTACTTTATCGCGCATATAATACTCCAATTGGAGTATCATTATAGGCTATGACCTCTAGTTATGCAATAGCCTTATAGTCCGGGGTACATCTCTATCCCTGAACTTATATATTCGCTTAAACTTGTATCCCGTGTCTATATGAATCACCGGGAAGGGAATCTTGCCCAAGAAAGCCTTTTGACAAAGCCAGAGCGCAGCAGTGCTGTCCTTGCCCGTGCTCCATAGAACTGCCGGCTTCTTAAACTCGGCGTAGGCCTCTCTTATTATGTATATTCTTTTGTTTTCTAAGTCTTTGAGCTCCGACATTGCTTATCCCTACAAATTTCTACAACAAAATCGTCAACAGTGTCCTGAGATTATATCCGACAAGAGCTACGCCCACCAAAATCCCCAGAATTCTGGGGGGTAGCCTTTTGCATAAGTAGGCAGCCAGAGGTGCTGCGATAGCACCCCCCAAGAGCAACATGCCAATCACGCCCCAATTGTATTCTTCTGTCCCCAAGGCGATGAAGAATGTCACAGCTATAGAGATGGTGATGAAGAACTCCGCCAAATTGACAGTGCCGACAACCTTACGAGGTTCCTCATTCTCAGTCAAAATGAGCCCGGGCGTGGCGATCGGACCCCAGCCTCCACCACCCAGTGCATCCAGGAAAGATGCAACCAAGCCAAGGCCGACAATCTTCCGAGAGGAAAACCTTGGGTTGGACAAAACAATCGACAACTTTGAGGGAAAAGAAGCTCGCTTGGGCACGAACCTGTAGAGGATTACTATGCCCATAGCAAGAAGAAAGCTCGCGACATACGGTTTTGCTGCAGTTCCGGGTATTGACGCCAAGAAATACGCCCCCGCTGCCCCTCCAAAAACTCCCGGAATAACTAGAAGCCGAAGCCAGTCTTTCCTGACATTGCCAAATCTCAAGTGGGAGACCCCAGAGAAAAGGGAGACAAAAATCTCAGCAGTGTGGATGCTGGCGCTAGCAAGTGCAGGCATAACTCCCATCCCGATGAGCAGTGACCCAGAAAAGGCACCATAGCCCATCCCAACTGTGCCATCGATGAACTGGGCAAAGAATCCTATGATAAGGAAAACCACAAGTGATACAGAGCCTAGCATGTTATTCTCTCCCTTCTAAGTATCTGACACTCCAATTAGAGTGTAATTGTAGTGCAAGATGTTTTTTTATGTCAATAGTACTTTGGTACTACGTCAGGGAGACGTTGTCTTTTTTGGGATAGTTTTGAACTCAGGACTCGCTTGAGCCGAGGTACTCAAAAATTTTCACACCGGGCAACTTTTCCCCTAAGGCCGCAAAGGTATGTAAGCTATCTGCACTATGGCGAAGCTCATAACGTTCTAGCCTTTCTAAAGGCATGGGGCTAATAAATGGGTCCAGTATTTTGTAATTCCCCGTTTGCTGGCTCGAGATAAAAGCTTGGGCATCCTCATAGTCATAGTCAGGTTCAGGGAGGGAAATAAAGTCAGTAATTTCCTCGTAATGTATTCCTTCTTCGCTTACCCTCCCTTCATACTTAACCACTACGTTGCCCGAAGGGAAGACGCCCATTATATTGTAATCTGTTAATTCTTGACTCGAAATATAAGTTTCAGCGTCTGTGTAGCTAGAGAAGAGTTTGGCACTAGAGATTGATTTATAATGTATCCCCTCACTGCTCACCTTCTCTTGATAAGAAACCACCAATGTGTTATTGCCAGGTTGTTCCTCACCATCAAAGTAATAAAGCCTGACCACAGTGGAGTTGTAGTAAGCGGGGTAAGACAAAGGTACCGGCATTAGCCTACCATCTTGCATCGGCTGGTAATAAACCTCGTAAAACTTACTTACGTTGCCGCCAGCATACTCCACCATGGCGTAGAACTTTGTAGTTAACATGGCATAGTCAATCACCACATATTTCGAATCCAACCTGTCCGCGAGTTGGTTGGCTGAGCTTTCATCCTGGACGATGAAGAAGCGGCCTACCAACCTACGGTAGCCTCCGCCAGGATTGGCATTAGGTATGCGATGGGAAATTTGCATTATAAAGTAGCCATAGTCCCACCAGGACATCACACCGTAGGCAGTTTCGGGATATTCAAAGTCAGCGCGTGGCGGGTATAGCTCATAATAGAAATCGGGGTCACCAAAAGGTTCAGGACTGTTATCCCTTAGCCACAGAAGCGAGCTATACCACCCCTCAACCATATTGGTATAAACTAAAGATGGCTGCGTGGCAAGTACTTCCGCTATGCCAATATTGGGGAAAAAGACCACGAAAAAGATGACTATCCCGACAATGATGACCCTTACCCAGGCGCCTCTGGGCTGCATAAATGTTTTTGGCTTCGTTTTTTTCCTGGTTTTCTTTTGTATCTTCTTGAATTTTTTGACTGCTCCCACTACTTCTTTAGGCTTAGCCAGCAATTTCCGTAGGCCGGCAATGTCCAGCATTTTCCAGGAGAAATATCCTGTGAGCAAGGCAGCGTTTATGGCATAGTAGTAACCGAAGCGGCGCTGCCCCAGGACTGCTATCAACATTATCATGCTCCATACCAGGAACAAGATTTTGTCAGCACCTTTTTCCTTAATAGCAAGATAAATAAGCATGGCAAAGGAAATAAATGAGATGAAGAAGGAGGTGGTGAAGTTATACCAGGCTGTCTGGAAGCCGAACTCACCGCCGGGGAAAAGAAGAGGTTCCACCTCCATGATAGTCAGCCTGACACCGGCCGGGGTGAAGATGCTAAATTTGTCGAGCATGGACTGAAGCAGGGAGGGATTGATGGCATGAAAAACAGCAAGACCGATTCCAGCCAGTCCCAGCAAGGTCAAGGGATAGTAAACAGGCTTCAAAGCCCTGCCTGCCAGGAGTCGTGAGATAATACTTAAGACTATGGGTGCCACTATGGCAAACAGCAGAGATACACGATCCATGGTACCCAGGCCGCCCTTGACCAATATGGGAAGAAGCATGAGGAAGGCAATAAGGAAAAAAGGAGTGGCCACAATACACAGGTAGTCGCTCGATTTATGCCTTAAGTGGTCCACGATGAACTGAATCACCAGGTAAGCAAATATAATGAAGACAAACAGCAGCCCACCTTGCCAGGAAAGGAGATAAATACCCAGGAAGACGCCAGCGAGCAGGGTATAGACGAGAGGCTTGGTGATAGTTGACCAGTCTCTACTTAGAATGTGGCCGAAGGAAATCTCCCTTTCTCGAGCTCGTTTAATGGCCATTATGAGAAAGAGTATGCACACGGTGCTAAACAAAACCTCAGCTACATGGTGGTCGGTAAAGCCAAGCAGGGAACGATGCAGAAATTCACCGGGCAAGATGACAACTAGGGCGGCTGAAATTACGCCCACCCAGCGGTTAAACAGTTCCTTGCCAATAAAGTACACCGGAATGAGTGTCAGAGTGCCCAGAATAGCGGGCATGTAAGCGCCCACCGCTTCCACGGTATGCAGAGTCGGTGTCCCCAAGCTAACAAGCCGAATGATGCCAGCGACAAGCCAGGCGAAGAATGGTCGAACAAGCCCTCCACCCCCACCCGGGTAGAGCATGTAGGGGTCAAAGGAATTGACGTGGGGAAAGTTATTAACCAGATTTCCTATGTTGCGCATGTAATAATAGGCATCAGTCTCTCGGAACCAGACCCAGTCATTGACAAAAATTTGGTCATAAGGCAGGGCTATGCGTATGTACAATGAGATGCCACAGAGAGCTGCCAGAATTATGCCTACTATGACTATGGGGGCAAGGTTTCGTTTCCGTTCTGGACTTTGCTCGCTCACTTAAAATTCCCGCAAGGAAACTACCTTGCTGGCCTGAATATCTTCCCCATTATAAACTTACGTCGCCGGATATTACAATACATTATAACCAACCAGCTCCTTGAGTCAGCCTGTTGAACCAGAAGCCAGATTTAATCTATAATTGCGCAATGCGAACTTATCGAGCCGCCAATTTAAATGTCCTGTGGTTCTTAATAGCTCTAAATGTCGTAATCTTCATAATCACTCTGCTAAGGCCAGAGGCAGTAATCACTTTTCTTGGCTTGACACCCGCGTTGCTCTCAAAACAACCCTGGACCATTATAAGCAGTATGTTTGTCCACGGCAGTTTTTTGCACATATTATTCAATATGGTAGCCTTATATTTTCTGGGAAGCTTCTTCATCCGGGCAGCGGGGGAGAGAAGCTTCCTGGCGGTATTTTTTCTGGGAGGGCTGGCGGGGAATATCCTCTTCGTCCTCCTTGCTTACCCACTCTCAACAGGGATAGGAGCCTCAGGGGGCATTTTTGCCCTCGCTGGAGCCCTGGCGGTAATAGTCCCCAGAGTGCCGGTCTTTATATTTTTCATCCCTATCCCCATGCCACTCTGGATAGCAGTCATAATCCTCGTCATCATCTCTTTCCTTTTTTCCGAGATAGCCTGGCAAGCTCACGTTGGAGGTTTGTTGCTGGGGCTCGCAGCGGGGTTCATTTTTAGGAGAAGAAGGCGGCTCTTCTACTTTTGACCCTTCAAAAGATGGAAGTAAAGGAAATTCGCTTGAAAGCCGATGGGCTTGAGCTCGTCGGCGAGCTTCATATTCCATCAAGTGACAAGGGTCATCCTGTTTTGTGCATCTGCCATGGCATTCCCGCTGTTCCCCCCGACCCCACCGACAGGGGCTATACACTGCTGGCGCAGCGCTTCTGCCATGCTGGCTTCACCACCTTAATCTTCAACTTCCGGGGGACGGGAAAGAGCGAAGGTAACTTAGACATCCTGGGCTGGAGTAGAGATTTACAAGCCGCTCTTGATTTCCTGTATAACCTGAAGAAGGTAGACAAAACTCATTTTTGCTTACTGGGCTTTAGCGGAGGGGCAGCGGTTTCCGTTTATACTGCCGCCCATGACCCCAGGGTATCTTCAGTGGTAACCTGTGCCTGCCCTGCGGATTTTCGCTCTCTCGCGCAAAGAGAAACGCCTCTTGACACTATCCAACGGTTTCGCCAAATCGGGTCAATCAGGGATAAGGATTTTCCACCCTCAATAGAAGAATGGCAAAAAGGATTTGAGACCGTCTCTCCAATCAAGTGGATTGATAAAATTTCTCCCCGCCCCCTGCTTCTGGTTCAAGGAGATGCCGACGAAGTAATACCCCTGGAGCATGCACGTAAGCTCTACCAGAAAGCTAAAGAGCCCAAAGAGTTAAAAATAATACCAGGTGCCAAGCACAAAATGCGCCTTGAAAAAGCAGCAATGAATTTCGTTCTGGACTGGCTAAAGGCGAGGTGCTAAACCGGGCAAGCATTTTCAGTATTTGCAACAGCCTTCGAATAATGCTTTCAGTAGTAGTATAATGGAAGTAACAAGTTACGACAAATAGTTTGACGCTATGAAAGCATTGAAGCCTTTATCTGAACTTATCTCCTTGGAAGGAAAGAGAGCTCTGATTACTGGCTCTGCCGTTGGTATTGGCAGGGCAATGGCCTACAGGTTTGCAGAAGCGGGTGCGGATTTAGAACTTGTAGATATGAATAAAAGGGGGCTAGGACTGGTGAGAAACGAGCTTTCGCGGTTGGGGTCGGAAATAGACATTTATAAGGTAGATCTCTCCAAAGAAGAGGAAATAGATGCTCTATGGGAAGAACTAAGTGGAAAAGAGCCTGACATACTGGTAAATAACGCTGGAATATATCCTTTCAAGAATTTCCTGGAAGTAGATGATGCCTTTCTCAGCAAGGTACTAGCTATAAATTTAAAGTCAGCTCTTTTGATGTGCCAGCATATGATAAGGAGAAGATTAAAGAGAGGAGGGGTGATTATAAATATTGGCTCTATTGAAGCCATTCTGCCTTTCGCAGAAGATTTGATTCCCTATGACATTAGCAAGACAGGAGTCATTGCCTTGACAAGGGCTTTAGCCAAACAGTACGGCAAAAATGGTTTCAGAATAAATGTAATCTTACCCGGAGGCATAACGACTCCCGGAACAAAGGCTGTTGCCAAAGAAGTTGCCCGCCTTAAGCTGGGCCTCGTTAAAACAGGCGTTCAATTTGCAATGAGATTGCCCTTGAGAAGAGGCGGACAGCCAGATGAAGTAGCCCGTATCGCTTTGGTTCTTGCCAGTGATTTGTCCAGTTATGTCCATGGAGCACTTATACCCGTTGACGGAGGGTTTTTGTCCGCCTAGTGGGCCAGGTGTTGGCCCTAAGAATTTATTACCTAGTACTATTTAAGCAAAAGAAGTCGCCCATCACTATTCCTCTTTTAAGAAAGTATACGTTCTTTGGCCTTTTCTCAGCAGCCTGAACAATCCGCTATTTGTTACCCCAGACACTATCTCATTTTCTTTCATATGGTGGTCACTGAAGGATAGGATTCCGTCTGGTTTCAATACTCGATGTAACTCCTCTAGTACCACGTCTGGGTCACTCAAGTGGTGAAAGATGTCGTACAATAGAACCACGTCTAAGCTATCATCCGGCAATCCGGTTTTGCAATCGGAGAGAATGGTTTCCACGTTCGCCAGTTGTTTTTTTGAGGCGATACACTGAACCTTACGAATTGCCAGCGGATGGATATCCAAAGCATAAACTTTCCCTGACTCGCCTACCAGTTCTGCAAGAGGAATTATGTAACTGCCGGGGCCACAGCCATAATCGAGCACGCGAAATCCCGGCTTTATCCCCACTTCTTTCAAGATATTCATGCGGGGCAAGAAGAAATCGCGAAATCTGTAGCCCAGAGACATGAATTGAAAATCAAAATTGGACATTGGTTTATCCATAACGGTCTCCTTTCTTTTCAACGGGCGATTTAAGATAACGATCGCGGACATGCAATGGAAGTCAGCCCTTTGCCTTGCCAGCTTGCTTTATCAGCCAGTACTCGATGCTGTCGGCCAAGGCCAGCCAGCTAGCTTCGATGATGTTAGTGGAACTGCCTACCGTCCGCCAATTTTCCTTGCCATCGCTGGACTCAATGAGCACCCGGACCTGCGATGCAGTGCCCGCGGTTTCTTCGAGGATGCGTACCTTATAATCAATAAGTTTTACATCAGTCAAGTCAGGATAAAACTGGAGTAAAGCTTTACGCAGAGCCTGGTCGAGGGCATCGACCGGACCATCGCCCTCAGCAGCCGTATGTACTATCCTGTTATCTACCTTGACTTTGATAGTAGCTTCTGACAATGGCTCTTCTTGATTTCCTTTGGTGGGCGGGCGGCGCCGTTTCTCCACCACCACCATGAAATCAACTAGCTCAAAAGGTGGCTGATAGTCAGGCTGAACCCGGCGGAGCAAAAGGTCGAAGGACGCCTCAGCAACATCATATTGGAAACCCTGCTTCTCTAATAACTTAATTTGCCTCAGCACTTCTTCAATTTCCTTGCCTTTAGGGACAGGTATTCCACGCTCTTTAGCCTTAAAGATAATACTTCCCTTGCCGGCCAGCTCGGAAACAACAACATGGGGGCGGCTGCCTACTAGATTTGGATTTATGTGCTGGTAGCTATCTTCCCATTTTATTAAGCCTGATACGTGAATCCCACCCTTATGAGTGAAGGCATCATCGCCTACATAGGGAAGCCGGTCATAATGAGGCATGTTAGCCAGTTCTGATATATAGCGAGAGACGTCGCTGAGCTTGCCTAGCTGCTTGTCAGTAATACAATCAATACTCATCTTAAGTTTCAAAGTTGGTATGATGGAACAGAGATTGGCGTTGCCACAGCGCTCACCATAGCCATTAACGGTTCCTTGAACCTGAATAACCCCCGCCTCTACAGCAGCCAAGGAATTAGCCACAGCAAGCTCGGCATCATTATGGGTGTGAATGCCCAAAGCGACAGGGCTTGCCTTTTGGGCAGCTTTAATAGCTTCCACTATCTTTTGCGGCAGGGTGCCACCATTGGTATCGCAAAGAACCACGCATTCCGCATCAGCCTTAGCCGCAGCCGTCACCACCTGCAAAGCATATTCAGGATTACCTTTATATCCATCGAAGAAATGCTCGGCATCGAAAAAAACCCTGAGCCCTTTTGCTCTAAGGTAACTTATGGAATCTGTAATCATGCTGAGGTTTTCATCCAGCGTTGTTTCCAGAACCCTGGTTACCTGCTTATCCCAGGCTTTTCCTACAATAGTGACCACCTTGGTTTTGGCTTGAAGCAAGGCCTGGAGATTAAGGTCTTCTTCCACCCGGCAACCCGCGCGTCTGGTGCTGCCAAAGGCAACCAGGGTTGAACGGGTCAAGCGCAAATTCTGTGCCTGGGCAAAGAACTCGGTGTCCTTAGGGTTAGAACCGGGCCAGCCACCCTCTATGAAGTCAATGCCCAGTTCATCCAGCTTCTGGACAATCTTCAGCTTATCCTCGATAGACAAAGAAATCCCCTCCTGCTGGGCACCATCCCTTAGAGTGGTATCATAGAGCTGCACTGTTATCATGGAAATTTCCCTTAACCTTTCACTTTCTGAGCAATCAAATCTCCCATCTCCTTTGTTCCCACCCGAATCTGGCCTTCTGACATTATATCGTAAGTTCTATAACCTTGCTCCAGGGTAGCGAGGACGGCATTTTCTATAGTCTGTGCTTCAGTTTCCAGGGCAAAGGAATAGCGAAGCATCATAGCTACGCTCAAGATAGTGGCAATAGGGTTAGCCAAGTTTTGCCCCGCTCGACTGGGAGCGCTGCCATGAATCGGCTCATACATGCCGAAGGTTTTTCCCCTGGGAATTCCTGCTAAACTAGCCGAAGGGAGCATACCCATGGAGCCAGCCAGCATTGAAGCCTCGTCAGTGAGAATGTCACCAAACATGTTTTCCGTGACCAAGACATCCAACTCAGCAGGACGCTGAATAAACCTCATAGCACAGGCATCAACAAGCATATGCTGGAGTTCAACATCAGGATAATCGGCGGAAATTTCTATAGCAATCTGACGCCATAGCCGGGATGACTGGAGAACATTGGCTTTGTCCACCGAAGTTAGCTTCTTACGGCGGTTTTGGGCTAACTCAAAACCAACCCTTAATATGCGCTCAATTTCCATCTCGGAATAAGCCATGGTATCAACAGCCTGCCTTCCCTCCGGAGTTTGCCACTGTTTCTTGGGCTGACCAAAGTAGAGTCCGCCTGTGAGTTCTCTAACCACCATCAAGTCAACCCCCTTAACCACCTCCGGCTTGAGGTTAGTAGAATTCACCAACATAGGGAAAACTTTCACGGGGCGCAAATTAGCAAACAGCTCCAGCCCTTTACGCAAAGCCAGAAGCCCGTCTTCAGGGTGTATTTCGGCTTGAGGGTCATCCCACTTAGAACCGCCAACTGCGCCGAGCAGAACTGCATCACATTGTTTACACATCTTCAAGGTCTCATCACTGAGGGCTGTGCCCAGGGTGTCTATAGCAACGCCACCTATGAGCCCATCCTGGAGGTGCAAGCTATGCCCGAATTTCTCACCCACGGTCTGCAAAACCTTTAGCGCCTGGGTTATTACTTCAGGGCCAACACCATCGCCGGGCAAAACCGCTACATCAAATTCCATACTATTTACCTCTCATTCTTTGCTGCCTATCACGAAACCAAGCTTGTTATGATGAGTGCTAAGTTCATCACAAAGTCCTCTCCTTTTCACCTAACAAAATAATGTTATCAGCTACCTTATCATATAAATCGCTCAGCGTGAATATGATGATTTGATAATCCGAGGCCAGCTTTTTGAAAAAGTTTAGAGTGTTAGCCAGACGGACAGAGTCAAAATTAACAAAGGGGTCATCCAATATCAAAGGCGGCTTCTTATCGCCAAATATCAGCTTTACCAGGGCGAGCCGACAAGCCAAATAGAACTCATCAATCACGCCTCCACTTAGCTCTTCGGGCCTGGCAAGGCCGCCTTTCTCGTCTGAATATATCCAGAACTCCAAATTACCCTTGTCGTCCTTCTTGACCTCCATTTGCTTATATTTGCCACTTGTGAAGATTTCAAAATATTCCTGGATTCCCTCCTTTAAAATATCGGTAATTGAAGAAAGAGCCTCGTCTCTCGCTTTAGATATGAAGCCTTTGGCTAACACATAGATTTTCACCCTTCTTTCTTCTTGCTCCAAAGCTTCCTGATGACTTTCCAAGTCCTCTTTTAGCCTAATTTGTTTTTCAGCATCAACCCTTTTTTCTTTTGCTAGCTCAATGACCGCCTCACAGTATTTTTTACGGTCTACAAGCTTAGCTTGCGTTTCCTCTAAACTCTGAATCTTCCTTTCTAGTTCGATGTATTCTTCCGGGCTCAGGCTTGTTGCTGTCAAATCATCGGTAAGTTTTGCCCGCTTACCCTCTAAATCCCTCGCTATTTCTCGTTTTTGCTTTTGGAGATCTTCGATCATCTTGCCTCTCAACATCCCCTTTAGCTGAGCTTCTAAGCTCTCTTTCTTTTTAAGCCAAGAATTAAAACTCCCTTCCTTCTCATCGAACTCGCCAACCGTGTTACACTTAACCTCAGCCAGCAATTCCTTCTCTTTTTTGCCAAGTTCACCGAGAGTTTCCCTCATTTTTTGAACGCGCTCTTCAATAGCCGAAATATTAGTCTTATCTCGAATGAGGGCGATTCTCGCCCACGTAGTTATGGCAAGAAGAACTACGCCCAGGATTATCAACCCCAGGAGGTAGAAGGAACCAACCAAGGCTCCAATTATCCCGCCTGCCAATATTATTATCGAAGTAGCTATGCCTCTCCCTGAACCGAGGAATCTAACGGATTTTCTTCTGTCCAGCTTCTCTTTTGTCTCAGTTACCTCTTCTTCTCGCATAGCTAGGTCCTTTTCGATATCCCCACGTCTATTCTGGATTGCATCCAGCCCCTTTCTAAATTCCGAGACCTGCAGCTCATTTTCAAGTCCCTCAATGGACCTGAGTGCCTCGTTTGCCCCTTCAAGTTTGGTCATTAGTTCATTTATCCCGCCAAGTAGCTCTTCCACCTCATCATATTTCTGCTCTAAGTCTTTTATAGATGCCTCGACATCTTTACGCTGTTTATTTTTCTCCAACCAGGCCTGGCACTTTTCATATTCTTCCTTGACCCGAGCCAGTTGCTTGTTTACCTCCACTAGCTCGATCTTTTGAGCCTCAACTTTTGAGACCTCGTTTTCAATGTCAGTATATTCCTGTAAACGCTGCTCCAATTGCCTTGTCAGGGATGCCAAGCTGCCGTTGATTTTCGCTGGCCTATCCAACCCCTTCCTCATCTCAGAGATTTTGTCATCTAGCTTCTTCATAGCTTGAGAGGCAAGAATGCCTTCTTTTCCCCCGGTTACCACTTCCTCTAAGCTATCACTTATCTGCTTCTTGCCGCTTGATATTTCCTTTACTTGGTCTTGGTAAATACAGGAGGTTAAGGAGAAAAATTCATCAGAGTCAGTCCCTAAGATCTCTCTAATCTTTCCCGAAACTCTCTTAGACGTATCAAATTTTTCTCCGGTATTGTGCCCAATAAAGTTGACAACCCCTTTTTCAAAATCCTTGTATAGTGAATATGTCTTCCCTTTTTCCTCAAATTCCACAAGGGTTTCATATTGTCTATCCGAACCCCATGAAACACAATCCTTAACCTCTTTCTTGACGCTCTTCACATCGTAAAAGAGGGCAGCGACTATCCCCTGAAGCAGAGTGGACTTTCCCATTTCATTTAACGGGCCCTTGACCACATTTATCCCAGGGCTGAACTGGGTTGGAAAATCAGGAAACCGCTTGAAATTTTTGAGCTCGATCCTCTTTAGCCACATTATTAGACTTCCTTCCCATCCAGAAAGAGTATGCCGTACTGAAGAGCACTTTCCGCTATTTCCTTTTCCTTCCCTTCGGAACTCGCGATCTTTTCGTTCATCAATTTGATGAACTTCGCCTTTATTAATTGTCCTTCATAAGTAGATTCTGAAATTTCTTCTAATTTTACGTGAGTTTGATTATCAAGCTTGAGATGAAAAAATTTCTCCCCTAATTCAGCTTCCAATTCTTCAGGATTTATTATAAGTTCGGCATCGCGAAGCCCTTTAAGAGTGGCTTTTCTTACCAGATTCTGATTTGCTCCCTCGGAGATTCTCGCTTTCAGCTTCGCTAGGTCTTGTATACCACTCATGTCTATCTCTACTTCATCATGGTCACGAATTCCGAGCATTTTGGGTTCAACCTTAACCTCACCGGAGTCCGAAAGGCTAACTAAAAGCACAGCACCTCTTTCTCTTTGGCCAGGTATCCACTCCGGCGGGCCGGAATACCAGGCTGGAGGCTTCTCGGAGCATTGATAAATCTCGTGCCAGTGCCCCAGCGCCAGATAATCCATGCCACTGGCTTTAACCTCCTCAAGCCTGAAGATATGGTCATCCTCCGCTATCTTTTCTGGGATATAGAGCGACCCGTGAGCCATAGCGATATGAAACTTACTTGAGGTAGAAGGCTTGAGTCCTTCCAGTGGGCTTGTGTAGGACCTATTACTTAGATTTGGTTTCCCATATACCGTTAAATCGAGGCCGGGATACTCCTTGTAGGATATATTTTCATCAGCAAAAATTTTTAGATTAGAGCATTTTCCTTCAAAGTCAACTTTTCTGTAAATTGATGAGGAATCAAGAGAATCATGCGTGCCAGGGATAAGGCAGACTGGAATATTATTCTGATTGAGCAAATTAAATTGCTCTATTACCAAATCTATATTTCTTTGTGGTTGCTGGTTAGCATCGAATAGGTCTCCGGCAATTAAAACGATGTTCACCCTTTCATCTATTGCAGTGGCTACGATGTTCTTGAACGTATTCCTCAACTGCTCTCGTTGAGAGGCACCCTTATTTCCTAGACCCGAGAACTTCGCCCCGAGGTGAATATCGGCAGTGTGCAAAATTTTGAGCATGACAAATGTCCCTTCGCCAGGAGCGTCGTTAAAATTCTTAAACCGGCGCTCTCACTGAGATTGCTTCGCTCTGCTCGCAATGACTTTCTTAGCCACGAACCTTGGGCAGCAGCAGAATACCTACAGCGACCGCAGTTGCTATAACGGAGACCAAATACATTCCTGCCCCCGCAGCTAGACCTACGGCGGCAGTCATCCAGATGGTGGCTGCGGTGGTTAACCCTGCCACCTCTTTTTCACGCTGGCCACGGAGAATAACGCCGGCGCCGATAAAACCAATTCCAACTACCACTCCAGCGGCAACTCGAGAGATGTCAACCACCGCACCACCGAACCCGTATATAGATACCAAGGTGAAAAGGCCTGCCCCGGAGCTAACTAATATATGCGTACGCAATCCCGCTGCCTTGCCTGCTCGCTCCCGTTGATAACCAATGCCTGCCCCCAAGGCAACAGCCAATAAAAACCTCAATGTCATTTCTAGCAAGGGACTCAAATTCATCACCTCCGTGTTCAGAAGATCTCAGAGAGCTTAATTTTTGCCTTCGACATTACTACCCCCCCTTTTTGCCGCCAACAAACGGTTCAGGGCATTCATATACGCCTTGGCACTGGCAACAATGATGTCAGTGGAAGCACCACGCCCGGTATAGGTTATACCCTCGCTCTCTATTCGTATCAAAACCTCCCCGATGGCATCAATCCCCTCACTAACCGATTTAACAGTGAACTCCGTGAGTCTATTAGGTATCCCAACTATGCGGTTGATAGCTTTATATACGGCATCCACAGGACCCGTGCCCAAAGCAGCATCGGCCAAACTCTGCCCATCCGGACCGATAAGTCTAACTGTTGCCGTAGGGAGACTATGGTCACCACAGGAAACTTCAACATGGTCAAGGTGGTACACCTCGGTAACAGTGCGTAATTCCTCAGCTATCAGAGATTCAATATCCCGGTCTGTGATTTCCTTTTTCTTATCCGCTAGCTCCTTGAAGCCCTGAAAGGCGCGGTTTAAGGCTTCTTCGCTTAAAGTGTAGCCAAGCTCGGATAGTCTCTCCCTGAAGGCATGTCTACCACTTACCTTACTCAGCACCAAGGCACTCGAAGGGATGCCCACCGATCTGGGATCCATGATTTCGTAAGTGATAGACTTTTTGAGCACGCCATCTTGATGGATACCTGACTGATGGCGGAAGGCATTTCCACCAATGATAGCTTTATTAGGCTGGACGGGAAAACCAGTCATTTCGCTAACCAGACGACTTGTCCGGTAAATTTGAGTCGTATCAATATTGGTGGTGAGGTTGAAGAAATCCTGGCGAGTCTTTAGAGCCATGACAATCTCTTCTAGAGAAGCGTTGCCCGCTCTCTCACCGATGCCGTTAATGGTACATTCAACCTGCCGCGCGCCTACCCTTATTGCCTCGAGACTATTAGCCACAGCCAACCCCAGATCATCATGACAATGCACGCTGATCACAGTCTTGTCGATGTTAGGCACGTTGTCCAGTATGCCCCGGATTAAGCCGCCAAATTCCTGGGGTGTAGCATAGCCCACAGTATCAGGGATATTAACAGTGATTGCTCCAGCGTTGATCACTGCCTCCAGAATCTGGTAGATATAAGCAGGGTCAGCACGACTGGCATCCATCGGTGAGAACTCCACGTCGTCTAAGTAACTCTTAGCTCGAGCCACCATTTCCTGAGACATCTTTAGAACCTCATCCCGACTCCTTCTGAGCTGGTGAGCAAGGTGAATGTCTGAGGCTGAAAGAAAAACATGAATCCTAGGATGCTTGGCTTCTTTAACCGCCTCCCAGGCCCTGTCGATTGCTTCAACATTAGCAGAGGCAAGAGCACAAATCGTGGGACGCTTAAGCTCCTGGGCGACGAGGCGAACAGCCTCAAACTCTCCAACTGAACTGGCAGGAAAACCTGCTTCAATAACATCAACGCCAAGTTTATCCAACTGCCTGGCTATTTCTAGCTTCTCCTGGAGGTTCAAACTCGCTCCCGCAGCTTGCTCACCATCTCGTAAGGTAGTGTCGAAAATGATGACCTTTTCCATAATTCTCTCCCTCAATAGAATGGGCAATCTCTGTTGCTTCTTCGGCAGGTTTTATCCTGATTTATGATTGTGCTTCTCCTTTCTTAAATCCAAATAACGCATAAAGCATCACATAGTCTTCGAAGCCCTAGCCAAGGTATCCCTTTTCAGCTATGATATAGCAAATAACATCTGCATCAAAAAAGCCTGCCTGTGCCCGCACAGTAGACAGGTGCTTGTAATGAGACAACGATGAATAGGATAAACGCCAAAGACAAATTTGTCAATGACGGCTAGGTGGAGATATAATTTAGCACTAAGAAATTAACCACACTGGTAGGAGCAGGGCTATTCCATCCTGGCAAAAAGATTAAAAAATGGTACTGATAATAGACAACTATGATTCCTTTGTTTACAACCTCGCTCAATACTTGGGGGAACTGGGCTGGCAACCAGTGGTCTACCGCAATAACAAGATAACTTTGGCACAAATCGAAGAGCTAGCCCCCAGTCATATCGTCGTCTCCCCAGGACCTTGTACTCCCATGGAAGCAGGCATATCCAATGAGGTAATACGGCACTTTGGTGGGAAAATCCCTATACTGGGGGTGTGTTTAGGGCATCAATGCATTGGCTACGTCTATGGGGGCAAAATTGGTCGGACATTGCCAGTCCACGGTAAGACCTCTATTATTCAACACGATGGCAAAACTATCTATCAGGGCTTGCCCAATCACTTTCCAGCAACACGCTATCATTCCTTGATTGTCGAAGCTGAGAACCTTCCATCCTGCCTCGAAGTCACTGCCAAAACTCCTGAAGGGATAATAATGGGGGTGAGACACCGAGATTATACAGTGGAGGGGGTTCAGTTTCACCCTGAATCCATCCTCACCGAAGTAGGACACGATATTTTGACCAACTTCCTTCACTTTACCCGGCCAGTTTGGAGCTGAGAAGTTATTTGTAGTTAATCACGAAAACCCCTCATAACTTTCTCTTGAAGGGAGCTAGTTAGGGTGAGGGTAAAATCATGGCAGAAATTATTTATCTCAACGGCCGACTTACCCCCCACCCCAAGGCTAAGCTATCTCCCTTCGACCATGGCTTCCTTTACGGATACGGGCTATTCGAGACCATGCGGGCTTACCAGGGGCATATCTTTCGCCTCAGCCGCCACCTCGCCCGCCTTCGCAGCTCTGCCCAGAGCCTTGGCCTGACACATAGCATCCTGAACGTAGTGGAGGGGGAGCAATCTCTGGAAGTTGCCTGCTTGGCAACTCTAGAAGCTAATAAGCTCAGGAACGCCCGCCTGAGGCTCACCGTTTCGGCTGGAGAAGGCGACATGACGCCTGACCCAGGCACTTGCTCCAGCCCCACCGTTTTAATCACTGCCCGAAACCTTGTTCCCTTACCACCGGAAAAATATGAATCAGGTTTTAAAGCAGCCCTATCCTCCCTGCGCCGTAATAGCCAGTCGCCCTTATCCCGACTAAAGTCTACCTGCTATATGGAAAATATCCTCGCCCGGATGGCAGCTAGAGCTGCTGGATGCGATGAAGCTATCTTGCTCAATGAGCAGGGCTACCTGGCCGAAGGCAGCACGACTAATATCTTCCTGACGCGTAATGGAGAGCTCATCACGCCCTCTTTGGAAAGTGGCGTACTGCCTGGAATCACCAGAGAAGCAGTCTTGGAAATAGCTCAGGCTGCAAATATCAAAACCCTGGAAAGACAGGTGGAGTTAAAAGAGCTAATTGAGGCTGAAGAAGCCTTTATCACCAATTCCATACTGGAGCTTATGCCCTTGACCTGGTTTGAGGGTAAGCCTATCGGCACAGGCAAGCCAGGCGAGCTAACCAGAAAACTAATAGCCGCCTATAGAAAACTCGTAGACGAGACGCTTCATTAAGCTTCTTTCGTCAAAACTTAGGTTTTAGTCCGGCCTGTTTGCATAACTCGTTTGCTGTTATTCTGTCGATTGTCCGATGCCTTTTGATGGGTATTATCTTTTGATTGTTAGTGTATATAGAATGTTTTCCACCTTCGCGCAGCAAATAGAAACCATTCTGCTCAAAATACTTGACTAAGTCCCAGCGTTTTACTGACACCTTAGATTTCGACAGGTATTTGTTCTAGAAGAGCTTGTCCAACAGGGATCTCTTTATTTTGCTGCCGATAGGCTAGTACTATTTCGCGTAAAGCGTCCTTGAGCATTTCGCGGCACTCTTCCAAAGTTCTTCCCTCGGTTATCACCTCCGGCCATTCCACAAGCTGTCCCATATAACCGGAGTCGATTTTCGTATACTTAGCGGTATAATTACCCAACATATTCATTGCCTCCTCACATGGTTTATTTTACACATATTCTCCAAACTTTGCGAAGTCCTCTCAAGTTTGTAGTCAATCGGTTATAATAATTCGTAAAGAAAACCATGAATTCAAACGAAACAGGCGAGCTCCTCTTCGGAACAGCCGGTGTCCCTGCCAGTGCTAAACCCCATTCCACAGAGGCTGGCATTGAGCGCATTGCTGAGCTCGGCCTCGGCTGCATGGAGGTAGAATTTGTCCGAGGGGTAAGGATGAGCCCTCAGGTTGCTGTCCCGGTGGGAGAATTAGCAGCAAAAAAGAAGGTGGTGCTCACTGCTCACGGACCTTACTTTATAAATCTAAATGCTGTGGAGCCGGAAAAAGTAAACATGAGCAAAGAAAGGATACTACAAACTGCTCGCATTGCTGCTCTTTTCGGCGCCAGAAGTATTACCTTCCATGCCGCCTTTTATCTCAAGAGTACCCCCGCAGAGACCTACACCGTGGTAAAAAGGCATCTGCAAGAGGTGGTTAACATTCTGCGGAGAGAGGGAAACAAAGTGACTATTTCCCCTGAAGTTACCGGAAAACCTTCTCAATTTGGCACCTTGGAGGAAATACTTCAGCTTAGTAGCGAGATAGAAGGAGTTGCCCCCTGCCTTGATTTTTCTCATTGGCATGCCCGAACAGAAAAAGCCAACTCTTATCAAGAATTCCTCGATATCTTAGACCAGATTGAAAGGAAATTAGGCAGGCAAGCTTTAGATAACATGCATATTCATCTCTCCGGGATTGCTTATGGTAAGAAGGGAGAAATCAAGCATTTAATGCTCCCGGACTCAGACTTCCAATATGCGGAGCTACTTAAAGCCCTAAAGGAACGGAAGGCAAAGGGAGTAATTATAAGCGAGAGTATGCCTTATTTAGAACAGGATGCCCTCCTCCTGCAGCAGACCTATCGGGCTCTCACCTAGTTAGAATTAGCGAAGTTAGCAATTCTCGGGTTGAATAAAACACTATATTGTTAGCTTCAGAGACTCATACTGCTTTGTTAGCAGCACCTATCAGATTTGCGTCTCAATCAATTCTCACTTGCCTCTCTCAAACAGTAAGTAATGATGAACAATATATGACATTGGGCCCGCACCCATGCCAGCCGTTTGATAAGTGTGGAGATGCCAGCCATTCCTTTCATATTCCTCAATCGTTTTCCCGACATCCTTATGATGTTCGACTTGAACGCACTCGTAATCTTTCAACTTACTATCACCTCCGTTCTCCAGATAATATAGGGTCCTCCCTGGATATGCAAGCACTCTACGTCCCCGAGAATGAGCTACTGATAATCGGACGGAACGTCAGATTGTCCATGAGAGACAAGGCATGACTGGAATTCGCTTTGCCGGATAGAACAGATTTGAAGGAGAGAGAATTACAAGGGAATTTTGCAATTAACTATAATCAGGAGGCCTTGCCCTGGTATTTGGCTTTGCCTTCTTCGTACAGGTCGCCGCCGTAAATGTCGTTTATTACCGTAACGGGGAAGTCTTCTACTTCCAGACGGCAAAGGGCCTCAGCACCAAGGTCTTCGTAGGCTATCACCTCTGCTTTTTTGATGCTCTTGGAAACTATGGCTCCGGCACCCCCTATTGCCCCCAGGTAGACCGCCTTGTGCTTCACTATAGCATCTTTCACCACTTTGGACCGCGAGCCTTTACCTATCATGCCCTTCAGACCTGCGGCAATCAAGCGAGGGGCATAAGCATCCATCCTCCCACTGGTAGTGGGACCAGCCGAGCCGACTATCCTTCCCGGCCTGGCCGGGGTGGAACCCATGTAATATATGGTGGCTCCTTTGATATCGAAAGGCAGAGGCTTCCCCTGGTCCAGAGCTTCGACTATCCTTTTATGAGCGGCATCGCGAGCAGCATAGATGACCCCGGTAAGCGAGAGATTGTCCCCGGTTTTGAGGTCTTTCAAGACTTCGTCAGTTAAAGGGAGCATAACCTTTTTAGACATAGCCCTCACCCTATATTCACTATTACCCTTTGCTTCCAGCCCGATTTTACTTCAAAGTCCTCTTGCACTTTCAATCGCTTTACAGGATTGCTTCTTCACGGCGAGCACACCAGCACTGCATATTGACCGCTACAGGCATGCTGGTAATATGGCAAGGGAAGGTTTCCACATGAACCGCTAAGGCGGTAACTGTGCCACCATAGCCCATGGCACCGATGCCCAGATTGTTAACTCTTCCCAGAATTTCCCTCTCTAAATCGGCAACCTCGGGGGCAGGACTCGGTTCGCCAACTTTGCGCAACAAGGCCTTCTTGGCTATAAACATAGCCTTGTCCGTCGTCCCACCTATGCCGACACCAATAATAACCGGGGGGCAAGGATTGCTACCAACCTCGTCAACAAAGTCGACGACAAAATCTACGATCCCCTGGCGCCCCTCAGCTGGAGTTAGAACAATCAGGCGAGAACAATTTTCCGAGCCACCTCCTTTGGGCAAGATGCTAATTTTCAGCCTGTCCCCGGGAACTATATCGGTATGAATCATAGCTGGTGTGTTATCTTTGGTGTTTACCCTGGCAAAACAAGGCTGGCTCACTATGGATTTACGCAAATAACCCTTATCATACCCCTGGCGTACCCCTTCATTGACTGCTGTATAAAGGTCTCCACTGGTTATGTGTACTTCCTGGCCTAGTTCCAGCATGACTACAGCGGCACCGGTGTCCTGGCAAAGAGGAATTTGTTCCTTGCCGGCAATTTCCACATTTTCCAGGATTCTACCCAGTACATCACGGCAAACAGGGGACTTTTCTTTTTCCCTTGCTTGCTTCAGAGCAATTATCACATCCGGGGGCAAATAATGGCAAGAATGCTCAAATAAACGGGCTACGGCGTTCGTTACGTCACCAGCCTGAATTTCTCTCATCCTTCATCTTAAACCGTCATAGGTTCATTACTTTGACTAGCTCTCGCACGGCATTGGCTGATTTCTTCAATGCCGCATCTTCTTCAGGAGTCAAATCGAGCTCTATTATCTGCTCAATGCCGTTTTTGCCCAATTTGACAGGAACCCCTACAACCACTCCACTGATGCCATATTCTCCCTCCAAGTAGGCAGCGCAAGATAATATCTCCTTTTTATCCAGAATTATGGCATCCACCATTTGAGCTGTGGCTGCCCCTGGGGCATAAAAGGCACTGCCCGTTTTAAGCAAGCTCACTATTTCACCTCCGCCCTTAACTGTGCGCTCCACCAGACTATCAATCCTCTCTTTAGGCATAAGTTCAGTAATAGGAACGCCACCGACAGTACAAAGTCTGGTGATTGGCACCATCATATCACCGTGCCCGCCTAAAACACAGGCAGATACATCCTCTACCGAGACATTGAGTTCCTGAGCAATGAAAGTCCGAAACCTGGCACTGTCTAGGATGCCAGACTGCCCAAATACTCTATTCCGGGGAAACTTACTTATATGAAGAGCTAACTGAGTCATGGCATCCAAAGGATTGGTCACCACGATAATTATGCAGTTAGATGAATACTGGACAACTTTCTCGGTGACCTCCCGGACTATCTTCATGTTGGTGAGCACCAGGTCATCCCGGCTCATCCCAGGTTTACGCGGTACACCCGAGGTGACGACCACAATATCTGAATTGGCAGTTTCTTCATAGTTATTAGTTCCTATAATCTTAACGTCCGAATCGATTATGGGAGTGGCTTCCATCATATCCAATCCCCTGCCCTGAGGGAGCCCTTCAATTATGTCTAGCAACACAATGTCCGCATACCCATTTTCAGCAATCCTGAAAGCACAAGTGGCACCGACATTTCCCGCACCAATTATAGAAACCTTGCTGTGCACTGTACTTACTTCCCTGTTGATTCCTTATATATTGTCCATTCCATATAAGGATGAATTCAAGCAATAACAGCTAAGATATCACCCTGGTTTACCGAATCCCCAGCTCCGAAGTTAATCACCTTGACCACTCCATCAACGGAAGCTGAAATAGTATTTTGCATCTTCATTGCCTCCAAGATAAGCAGCGTATCACCAGCCTTTACCTTATCATCTATACTAACCAAATAGCGGATAATCATACCGGGCATGGGGGCGAGTACCTTTGTCCCCTCGGCAACTGCAGCAGGTGGTGCTTTCTTTTCCTCCACCTTTTTGGATGCTTTCATAGTTGTAGATGCTGTAGGCGAGGGAGCAACGGCACTGGCACGCGGAGAAACAGTGATAGTTGGAGAACCCCCCACAGCCTCCACATCCACTTCATAGTATTCACCCTCAACAAAAACATTGAATGTTCTTACGCCAGGCCCCCTTTCAGGCACCACTTTTTCCAGCTTCTCCGACAGCTTGCCAGCTTTAGCTTTGGCGATAAGTTCATCCTCTTTTTTCACCTCCTCAAGAGTCTTAGGAGCGCGGGGAGGTTTCCAATCATCAGGAATAGTTTTATCTATGCCATATTTATGTTTCAAGAAGCGAGCACCGGTAGTAGGATAAAGGGCATAGGTAAGTACATCCTGAATATTTTTGGCAAATCCTTTAGACTCTTTCCTAGCTTTTTCCAGTTCTGGCTCTAGCATATCAGCAGCCCGGCACTCGATTGGCTCTTCACCCCTTTCGTAGCCCTTGAGCACCATTTTCTGGATTTTCTTATCAATCGGCGCTGGCGACTTACCGTAAAGCCCCCAGCAATAATCCTTGGTTTCCTTTGGGATCATCTTATAGCGCTCAACCAGGACATTCTGCACCGCCTGAACACCAACGATCTGGCTTGTAGGTGTAACCAAGGGGGGATAACCAAGTTCTGCTCTGGTCTTAGCAGTTTCCGCTCGCA
>Ga0315541_1000299_pt1 | contig 53225 bp, 31 predicted proteins | sample SalMarSW160190MG_FD_203095 | JGI IMG/M metagenome (GOLD analysis project Ga0315541, IMG submission 203095) | Salt marsh sediment microbial communities from the Plum Island Ecosystem LTER, Massachusetts, United States - Salt Marsh Sediment SW1601-190 ... | reverse complement strand
GAAAGCAAAACGAAAGTGTGGCGCAAATAGGGCGAAGATGACAGCAAAAACACCCTAAATATCCCCATTTCATCCCCAAATCAGGCAAAAAAAAATCTCAAAATCGCAATCAGGTGCGGAAGTTAGGCTAGCTCGGTGTTATGGCTGTGAAGATACCGCGAGGTGGTGGCGATGTTCCTGTGATTCATCAGAGCCTGGATTGTCCTCAGGTTCTCCCCGTTGGCCAACAGGGTTGTGGCAAAGGTGTGGCGAAGCATGTGTGGGCCGATCCTATCTTTGCTGATCCTCGCCTTCCGACAATAGCCCTTGATCATCTTCCAGACCGCACTCGTTGACATCCGGGTATTGTGCGTCGAGATGAACAGCGCTCGGGTTCGCGTTCTCTTGCGGCGGATTCGAAAATACTTTCTCAGCGACGCGATCATCTTCCCGCTCAACGGGAGTGTCTGTTGCTCCCCACCCTTTCTGTGCAGCTTGACGGTTTTATTTCTCAGCGATAGGTCTCCTACATTGACATTTGTTAGCTCGCTGACGCGTGCCCCCGTCGAGAGAATCATGGAGACGATGCAGTAATCTCGCGTCCGAAAGAAGTCGGACTTCCGCCTCTCAATCACCTGGAGTAATCTCTTGTACTCCTCTACCGTGAGGAAGGATGGCTCCCTTCCCCGTCCTCGTGACGCGGACACGAGCGATGCCGGATCGTTTCTGACCAAGCCTTCCCGATATGCAAACTTGAAAAAGGACCGGATGGTCGACAGTCTTCGCCCTCGGGAAGAGGCTGAGTTCTTCCGTTTGAACCCTTTCTCTGCAAGGAAGGTCAGGAATTCACGGATCATTGAATCCGTCACGTCTCCAGGGAGGATCCCTTTTCCATGACGGCTGTCCAAAAACGCGATGAACTTGGCCATATCATCTGCATACGCCTTCAGCGTCGCTTGCGTCGCGTTCCTCTCTTTTCCCAGGTAGGCAATAAACCTCTTCGATACCTTTCTCATGGCTCACCCTCCTTTCCTGTGATCGCAGCCGCGCACGGGGTCGAACATTCTACAGGAATCCTGGGGAAAACGGATAACTCGTCGAGGGAACTCAAAGTAAGCTGAGTGGGACGCCACGAGTATTGCGAAGCGCAGTCGGCCCCTTGCCGCTACACTGCTCAGGAGAGAACGAAGCTCTTTCCGCAGAGTCCGCACGTACTCTGGCGAAAGCGAGCGATTTTCTTCTGTGGGCATCTTGCGCGTCGTTTCGGTGCGGGCCGAACGCGTAACCCTTGAAGAAGCAACCAGTGGCCACCGTTCCAGTCTGGCACCAAGGCTTCAACCCGTTCCCCTCTGTACGCCCTGACCGACTGCGGCTGCGCGTTGCTGTTTCTGAGGGCACCCAGTTGCCGGCAGAGCTTTCTGTTGTTGGTCACAAAGTCATATCGAGGCTGAAAGAGAGGGCGCAGAAAATGTGGAATAGCTATCACCGTTGAGGGCGGTTTCTGGAACATCGTGCAACATCCTGACCAAGAGACGGCAACGTGTCAACTTCTCGGCATTCTTGGACATGCAATTGCCGAGAGGCAGATAGGTGCGGTATAATGTCTTGGGTGGAAGTAGCCCTTTTTTCGCGAAGCAGTATAGGAAAGTTCCCATTCCGTGGGACATCGAGGGAAGAGAACAAGGAAGGGCTCGAGTCAGATCATGGTTGAGGCAAAACGGCGGTATTTCCTCTGGATTTTGTCAGTCCTCCTGATTGGTGTAGCTTCCGTGAGGTTCTGCCGCGCCGACATTTTGGTCACTGAGTTCATGGCCGTTAACGACTCCACGCTGCTGGACGGGGATGGGAACGCATCAGACTGGATCGAGATTCACAATACCTCTTCCGACGAGGTGAATCTCACGGGTTGGTATCTGACCGATGACGCCACCAACTTGCAACTGTGGCCCTTTCCAGATGTCAGTATCCCGGGCAATGGTTTTCTGATCGTCTTCGCCTCAGGGCAGGAGATTGACGATTACGTGGATAGCCTTGGCTATCTCCACACGAATTTCAAGCTAAGCAGAAACGATGAGGATCAACACGAGAGCGTAGTGCTCGTCAAGCCTGACGGGGTGACCGTTGCGCATGCGTACCTGGATTATCCTGAGCAGTTGGAGGATGTCTCCTATGGCCTATCGCGAGAGATGAAGTTTACCAGCCTTGTGATCGAGGGGGATGATGCCACCGTGCTGATACCAGACGGTCCCGTAGAGGGTTGGACGGATGTCAACTTTGATGACGCAGGCTGGCCGCTGACTGGCGCCACCGGTGTAGGGTACGAGCGCGAAACAGGCTATGCGGGCCTGATCAATCTCGACGTTGGCGACATGCATGGACAAAACACTTCTGTCTATATTCGAATTGAGTTCGAGATCTGGGACCCCTCGGTTTTCGACCTTTTGACACTCCGCATGAAGTACGATGACGGGTTTGTCGGCTATCTCAATGGCGAACTGGTGGTTGCCACTCCCAATGCCCCCGGATCGCCGGAGTGGAATTCCAAAGCCAGCTTCGGGCATGAGGCCAGTGCGACCGAGTACGAGGATTTCGACATCACCGATTGGATTGGAGCCTTGCTCCCCGGCAAAAATGTTCTGGCGATCCACGGCCTCAACGTTTCGCTCACCAGTTCAGACATGCTAATCCTGCCAGAACTTATCGCTGTTGACATTAGCGATGTTCAACAGAGTTCGGCGATGTTCTTCACCACGCCGACTCCTGGTACCGCCAACACGGCGGGTGTTCTCGGCTACGTCGCCGACACGAAGTTCAGTGTTGACCGTGGATTTTTCTCCAAATCGTTCAATGTAGTCATCACCACGGCCACCGAAGATGCGAAGATCTACTACACCCTCGACGGGAGTAAGCCGACCCCAGAGACAGGCGTTCCCTATATCGAGGCAATTAGGATTGCCAAGACAACCGTCCTGCGTGCTGCAGCGTTCAAACCGGGCTATCAGCCCAGCAACGTTGATACGCAAACCTATCTCTTTGTCTCCGACGTGGTAACACAATCCTCCAAGGCGCCCGGCCCGGGCTGGCCAACAAGTTCCATCAACGGCCAGGTCTTTCGATACGGGATGAATCCGGAGGTCACGGGCGATCCCCGCTACGCCGGATTGATCGATGATGCTCTGCTTTCGATCCCTTCGATATCGCTGGTGACGGACCTGAACAATCTGTTCGACCGCTCGACTGGGATTTATGTCAACGCCCAACGGCATGGGCGAGACTGGGAGCGGCCGGTGTCGGTAGAACTGATCTATCCCGGCGGCGCCGAGGGGACAGGATTCCCCGATGGCAACGACGAGGGATTCCAGATTGACGCGGGCCTGCGGATCCGAGGAGGTTTCAGCCGCAGCGGCTCTAATCCCAAGCACGCCTTCCGACTCTTCTTCCGCAGCGAATATGGAGACGGTAAGCTCAACTATCCGCTCTTTGGCGACGAAGGCGTCAACAGCTTTAGCAAAGTTGACCTCCGCACCGCTCAGAACTACTCCTGGAGCTTCCAGAACAACAGCGCCAACACCATGTGCCGGGACGTCTGGGCTCGCGACACCCAGGGGCTGACTGCACAAGGTTACACTCGCAGCCGCTACTACCACCTCTACATCAACGGTCAGTACTGGGGCATTTACCAGACCCAGGAGCGCTCTGAAGCGGCGTTCGGCGCGTCCTACTTCGGCGGCGATCGAGAAGAATACGACACAGTGAAAGCCGCCGGTTCGATCGGCGGCTACACTACCGAGGTGACCGATGGCACCTTCGATGCCTGGCGCCGCCTATGGGACCTGTCCAAACGCGGTTTCGCAACCGATGCGAACTACTATCACGCCCAGGGGCTGGACCCGGTGACCCATGAGCGCGACCCTAAGTACGACGTTCTGTTGGACGTGGACAACCTCATTGATTACATGATCATGATCTTCTACGACGGAGACCGCGACGCCCCCATCTCCAACTTCTTGGGCAACACCAGGACCAACAACTGGTTCGGTGTGCGCAACCGCAACGGTGAAGAAGGATTCAGGTACTTCGTCCACGACGCGGAGCACATCATGTCGAGAGGTATGACGGACAGAACCGGCCCCTATCCCTGCGGCGACCAATTCCAGTACAGCAACCCACAGTGGATCCATCAGCAACTGGTGGCCAACCCCGAGTACCGTCTTCGATTCGCCGACCACGCGCACAAACACCTGTTCAACAATGGCCTCCTGACGGCGGACGCGGCCGTGGCGCGCTTTGAGCTCTGCCCCGCTACCCGCCGCAGTTTCCTGCGGCCCTTCACAGCAGCCGTACCGTCCCGAACCGGTCTACTTTTCCACGATGACGTCAAGCTCAGCGACGGACGCCCATAGAATCCCCGCCCCGAGAATGACAAGAAGGAGCAACATGGGAAGCCAGTGGAGACGAAGGCACTGTTTTGACATGCAGCGAATCCAGTTCATGTGGAGGATAAAGTGGACAATCACGAGCGCAACGAGCGTCAGCGAGAAGTAGAGGTGAAGATCCCCCCAGTCGTGGCGATGGAGACCCCACAAGTACTTTTCCGCCTGAGGGCCGCCGGCCCGCGCAATGAAGAAGCCAAGCAGTATCCCGATGAACATGACGACCAGCATGACAGCGACCATCACGGAGTCAATGATAGCGTTCCAATGGGCTTTTTCATGGTGACCTCCTCTATCGCGTCCCGACCGCAGGTGAATTCCTTAGCGGTGTTCTATTCGTTGCGCACGCGCGAGGCTGCACCGTCCGCTGGAGCATCAGGCTGCCCCGGAGCCGCAATCGTGCGAGCTGACCAAGAACATCTATCTCGAGGTCAAGGCAGATGCTCTATCTTGTAGAACCGCTGGCGGACCGCTGTGGCGGCGTCATCGGTCCATTGGGTGAACTCTCCCTGGGACTCGACCATTTCCTGGCGTATTGACCATGCAAAAAGGTCGGGGCTCTGCCAGATTCGATAGCCCTTGCCCGCTGCGCTGGCCCAAGCGAGAGTAACCTGGCCTGCCGGTCCGTACTGGACGCTGCTCACGGCGGGAGCAGATGTCTTCCAGGGCTCAAAGAGCACCTTATCGCTGACCTCGTTGCCTGTGCCGTCCGGGTTGAGCACGGGGTGATAGGGCCCGGTGTCGTCGCCCCACCAGCAGCCTCTCGCATCCACGTCAATTGTGCCCTGGTTGAGAACGCCGTAGGTTGTGTTCGACTTGATCTGCGAATCACTGAGGGTGATCGTGGAGGTCTGGTTCCTGACGAGCACGCCATTGTTGTTCTCGGTGAAGGAGCATCCCGTGATGCCGTGCTGGCCCGTGCTGCCATCAATCCGCAGGCCGTCGCCAGCGACGTTTGACATCGTGCAGTTGGTCATGGTCATGTCGCCGGAGCCGGTCTTGAGCACGCCGACACTGTCCCAGTCGCCGGCGTATCTTACCGTGCAGTGGGCGAGCGTCCCGGAGCCCGGTTCCTGCACATGAATCATCCGCCACCAGCCGGGGGAGGGAGCCGTGTCACTCCCATCGCCGTTGGCATCACCGCCAACTGTGTCGTCCCGCCAGTCCGTGAAATAGATGGGAGAACCCGCCGTGCCCTGCGCATCCAGATTCCCGCTCACCCAAATCCCTGCATACTGGGGAAATTTGACAACCGTGCCGGGCTTCACCGTCAGGGCGGCACCTCCGCCGACGGTGACGTCTCCGCTGACGTGGAGCGAGTAATCCTTTTTCAGGTTCCAGATGACGTTCCCGGAGATGGCGCCGGCGTCGGCATACACGTCCACGTTGTTCCCGGCGAAGTCGGAGGTGTTGTCGTCAAACGAGGCGTTGATCCCCAGTCTCAGCCCGTAGTTGCAGTTCGAGAACGTGTTGTTCTGCGAGGTGAACGAGGCGTAGCCCGAGGCGATGCGCAAGCCATCCCCCGTGATGTTACCGATGGCGCAGTTCCTGATGGACAGCGCCCCGGAGCCGCTCTTCAGCACCCCAGCGTTCTCCCACCAGCCAGCGTAGCTGATGGCGCAGTGGTCGAAGGTGGCGGAGCCCGCTTCGTGAATGTTAAGCGCACGCCACCAGCCCGGCGTTTCAGTAGTCCCCGTGAACGTGATGGGACTGACGGAGGTCCCCACCGCGCTGAGATTGCCCTTAATCCAGAGGCCTGTGTATTGGGCGAATTGCACGGTCACACCGGGTCCTATCGTCAGAGTTGCGCCCGACTCCAGTGTCACATCGCCCAGAACAACGTAGGGGCTGCCCGCTGCCGTCCATGCGCTGCTGATCGTCATCGTAGCGCCGTTGATGGCGACGCCACCGGAGGCGTTGCCCGCGAAGCTGTTGTTTGCGTAAAGCAGGCTGTCGTTGACGTCTTGGAGAATCCCGTAATTCCCGTTCGCGTTGAACCCGCAGCTTGTCGCCGTCGCCGGGCCGGACTGCATGTACAGACCCGACCACGCGTTGCTGGCGAAGGTTGAATTCTGAAGCGTGGTGACGCCCGTACTGTTTGAGACCTTCAGCCCGTGCCCCCCGACGTTTGACACCGCGCAGTTGGTCATGGTCAAGTCACCGGAGCCGGTTTTGAGCACCCCGACGCTGTCAAAACAGCCGGCATACCTCACCGTGCAATAGGCGAGAGTCGCGGAACCCGCTTCCTGAACGAAAATCGCTTTCCACCAACCGGGGGCGGGCGCGGTGCCATTGCCATCGTCGTTGGCGTCGCCCCCCACCGTGTCGTCCCGCCAGTCGGTGAAATAGATCGGAGATGCAGACGTGCCCTGTGACTCGAGATTGCCGCTCACCCAAATCCCTGCATACTGGGCGAATTTGACTACTGTGCCGGGCTTCACGGTCAGCGCGGCGCCGGCATTCATGGCGATATTCCCGCTGACAAACAGTGAGTAGTCCTTCTTCAGATTCCACGCCACGTTCCCGGTGACCGTGCCGCCATCCGCATAGACATCCACATTGTTCCCGGCGAAGTCGGAGGTGTTGTCGTCGAATGAAGTATTGATCCCTAACTTCACACCGTAATTGCAGTTGGAGAACGAGTTGTTCTGCGAGGTGAAAGACGCGTAGCCGGATGCGATGCGCAGACCATCTCCGGTGATGTCACCGATGGCGCAGTTCGTCATGGACAACGCTCCGGAACCGTTTTTGAGCACACAAGCACCCTCAAAGTAGCCCGCGTACCTCACCGTGCAGTGGTCGAACGTCGCGGAGCCCGGTTCCTGAACATGAATCATCCGCCACCAGCCCGGCGTTTCAGTGGTCCCCGTGAACGCGATGGGACTGACGGAGGTTCCGGCCGCACTGAGATTCCCCTTCACCCAGACGCCTGCATACTGGACAAATTGGACGGTCACCCCGGGTCCAATCGTCAGGGTTGCGCCCGCCTCCAGCGTCACATTCCCGAGAATAACATACGGGCTGGCGGCCACGGTCCATGCGCTGCTGATCGTCATCGTGCCGCCGTTGACCCCTACGCCGCCCCACGCGTTGCCCGTGAAGCTGTTATTCGCATAAAGCAGGATGTCGTTGACGTCCTGCAAAATCCCATAATTCCCGTTGCCGTTGAACCCGCAGCCTGTCGCCGTCACTGGGCCCGACTGCATGTACAAACCCGACGATGCGTTGCTGGCGAACGTTGAATTCTGAAGCGTGGTGAAGCCGGTGCTGTTTGAGACCTTCAGTCCGTGGCCGCCGATGTTAGACACCATGCAGTTGGTCATGGTCAAGTCGCCAGAACCGCTCTTGAGCACCCCGACATAGTCCCAATATCCCGCGTACCTTATCGTACAATACGCGAGCGTCGCGGAACCCGCTTCCTGAACGAAAATCGCTCTCCACCAGCCAGCAGCGGGCCCGGTTGTGTTCCCATCGTCATTGGCGTCCCCCCCTACCGTGTCGTCGCGCCAGTCGGTGAAGTAGATCGGAGCCGGGGCCGTACCCTGGGCATCGAGATTCCCACTCACCCAAATCCCTGCATACTGGGGAAATTTGACAACCGTGCCGGGCTTCACCGTCAGGGCGGCGCCAGCATTAACGGTAATATTCCCGCTGACAAACAGCGAGTAGTTCTTCTTCAGGTTCCAGGTGGTCTCGCCGCTGATGGTGCCGGCGTCCGCGTAGAGATCCACATTGTTCCCGGCGAAGTCCGAGGTGTTGTCGTCGAAGGAGGCGCTGATCCCTAACCGGACGCCGTAATTGCAGTTGGAGAACGTGTTGTTTTGAGAGGTGAAGGACGCGTAGCCGGAGGCAATGCGAAGACCATCCCCCGTGATGTTACCGATGGCGCAGTTCCTGATGGACAGCGCTCCGGAACCACTTTTGAGAATGCCCGCGCTATCCCAATATCCGGCATATCTCAGTGTGCAGTAGTCAAACGTCGCGCTGCCCCCTTGCTCAACGTTAATGAACCGCCACCAGCCCCCTGACTCCGTCGTGCCGGTAAACGTAATGGGACCGCCAGAGGTTCCCACAGCGCTCAGATTGCCTCTGACCCAAAGGCCCCTGTACTGTGCGAATTGAACCGTAACGCCGGGCTGTATGGTCAACGTCACACCCGGTTCCAGGGTCGCATCCCCGACGACGACGTACGGGCTGCCTGCCGCTGTCCACGTCGCGTTGGAAGAGATTGATCCCGAGACATCGGTAGCCTGAGCGCTGATGGCAGCCAGGCTGAAGACGACAACTGCGCATAACGAAACGGGACACGCTCGAATCTTGTAAATCATCTAATTCTCCTTGTTCTTCGTGGTTTAGGCACCGCACGCATCCGCTAGATTCATTGACTCTCACCATGCTCTTTCAGGCAATGGTGCGGCGTTAGCGCCCGAAGGACATTTTCACGCTTCGATTCTAACCGAGTGCCAAGAAATCGTCAACCTGTGAAGGGCGGTAGGAAACTGTGGCGGGTGACGGACTAAAACCGTGGCACGTCGGGTCTACTTACCCTATGTGACATAGGGTGTCAACGTATTTCTATTTACTTCCCACTATGATTGTCTTGGTTGTGTCTGCCTACTCTCTTGGGGCTGGGAACGGGGTCGCAGCAGTCTGCGTTTCGACTCTCGAAGTCGGTAGCTGGCCCCATTGGCCTCGATGATGTGCCCCCGGTGGGTCAACCGATCCAACAAGGCTCCGGTCAGTCGCTCACACCCAAAGACCTCCGTCCAAGACTCAAACGGAAGGTTTGTGGTCACAATGAGGCTCAGACGCTCGTACGCCCGACTCACGACTTCAAAGAGCAATTCGGCCCCCGTCTTCGAGAACGGCACATATCCCAGCTCATCCAGGATCAGCAGGTGCTGACGCTCCAGATGGTTGAAGGTTCGCTCCAATTGCCGTTGCTCGGTCATCTCGGTCAGGTGCGTCACGAGCCCCTTGACCGTGAGGAACCGTACCTTTCGGCCTTGCATACAACCGGCAAACCCCAGCGCACTGGCCAGATGGGTTTTGCCGGTGCCACTGTTTCCCACCAGCAGCACATTTTCCCGACGGTCCACATAGTCGCCGACCATCAGTTCCCGAACGAGCTTCTCGTTGATCGAAGGTTGGGCTTTGAAATCGAACGTATCCAAGGTCTTGATCACGGGGAAGCGGGCCTTTTTGATCCGGCGTTGGGCCGCTCGTTTTTCCCGATCCAACGCCTCTCGTTCCACCAGACGAAGTAAGAAGACCGTATAGTCACAGTTGTCCTTCGCGCAGAGGCCGCCACAGCCGGATACTCTCGCAAGATGGTCGGTAGCTTCAGTTTCTTCAGATAGTGGTTCAGTAAGAGTTGGGGGGTTGTTTCCTTCACGCTGCACCTCCGTGGCCCAGCAGAGTGGTGTACTCTCGAACGTCGGCCTTCGATACCTTAACCAGGCGCAAATGATCTCGGCCTGCAAGCTTGAAGGTCGTCTGTCGCCAAGGTCGAGAGCCAGAAAGGAATTGCGCCACGCCATCTTTGGTATGCACGCGATGGCGCAGAGCCTTTTCCACCGCCGCCGTGAGCTGCTGGACGCTATAGGCTTCCAAAAGACGGAGGACCCCAATGTACTCACGCGTCCCACGGTCCAACTCCGATTCCATACGACCGCGGAGGACGTCAAAACAGCGAGGTAAGGTCAGTTTCTCAAAAGGGCGAGCGAACGGAAAGGAAGGAGGCTTCCGCTCCAGCAAGGGCAGATAATGGAGGGGATTGAAGACCTGTTGTTGTTTGCTCCAGCCCCGAGGGTGAACGGCAATCACCTCATGCAGTCGGCAAATCTCCACACGGTCGGTATACCCCTTTACGGTGACATCGTGGTAAGCGTACTCCATCGGCACCGAATAGTCGCTGTCATCGAAACGGACCAACAGTTCGCTATTGACCCGCCCGGGTTGTATCCGACAGGCATCAAGCGGCTTGAACGGGAGGGGAAGGAAGGACAACTGCTCTTCAAGAAGCAATGACCCCTTGCTCTCCGTTTGCCCCCGGAGTTTGCGATGCATATCCTCCCGACACCTCTGCAGCAAATGGGCATTCAGCTCGTCAAAATCCCGAACTTGGGGAACAGGAACCAGAAAGTTCTGCCGCGTGTGCTTGATCAGTCCTTCGACCACGCCCTTCTCATTGGCTCGGCGGACCAGGCAAAAGTGATACCGAAACAGGTAGTGGCTGACCAACTGTAAAAACCCTTGGGTCAGTTCCCGCCGGCGGGGACCAACGATCTTCGAGGTCGTGATTCTGCTGTTGTCATAGGTGATGCGTCGGGGAACCCCGCCGAAGAACTGAAACGCCTGAACATGCCCGTCCCAGAACGTCTCGGTGCATTCTCGATCGTAGGCTTTGACAAAGACAACATCCGAATACGGCAGCGCCATGACGAAGAAACGAATCTTTCGCAGAACCCCCGCCATCTTCACCAGAGCATGCCCGAAATCCACTTGGGCTTCTCCAGGCGGATGCTTCAACGGCATATAGACTTCTTGGCGGGTCCGCCTCAGTTCCCGAACGGCATCCTTGACAATGGTGTAGCCCCCCGTGAATCCCTCCTCTTGCAGAATCTGCCAAATCCTTTTGGCGGTGTGCCGTTGCTTCTTGGGGGCCTGTTTGTCCTGCTCCAAGATCTGTCGGATCCTCTCCAGGCACGGCCCGATCTTGGGCTTGTGGGGTGGTTTCTTCCGGCGATACCCCGGGGGACAGGAGTACTCGAGAATCTTCTCCAGCGTCGTCCAGTGCATCCCCGTCTCACGCAAGACCTGGCGCTTGCTGACTCCTTCCCGTAATACCCTCTGTCGGATCTGAAGCCATTGTTCCATATCGCTGTACACTTCCTTTCCTTTCTGCTGAGAATGCTTCTCCTGCCGTGGCTCCTACAGCCGCGTAAAAGGATGCATTCTCGCAGAAATCTTTTGGAAGTGCCGCAGTTTTTCTCCGCCCAACCACCCGCCGCAGTTTCCTACCGCCCTTCACAGCTCCGCCATCCGGTCGGAGATCACAAAGGTCTTTACCAGTTGTTCTGCTGTTTTCTTCTTATCTGCCTGACGGAGCTGAATAACCGTCTCAATGGGTTCGAACTCCACCAATTCGCTGTATTTCATCTCTCCCCTCCTAAGTTAGCCCTCCAACGGAGTTATCACGGCATCGGGTTTTTCGTATCGTCGGTACTCCCTGTGATCCGGCTCAGCATATGTCAACATGCCGTCCCGATACTTGCCGTTCCATGCAACAACCAGGCTGCGATTCCGGCTAAGGAATTGCAGACATCGCAGCGGGTCCAAGCGAAGGTCGGGATCAAACAATAGTTCGGTGTTGTCCAGGAGCAATATGTCTGACGTTTGCTCAGAGAGAACATCTTGGAGAATGGGTAAAACCTCGAGAGGTCTTTGTGGCTTGGGATAATCCAGCAGTCGCTGGCTGAGAGCAGCATTGATATTCAGGTAAGGGAAGTTTTTCTGGTCTCTGAGCGCGTGCAACAGCTTCGTTTTGCCTTTCCCCGAAGGTCCAACAAGCAAAAGAAGCCGGTAATATGCCGTCTGAAGTGCACTGGCTTGCTCAACAACGCTATTTATGAGCGGCGACGGGTTCAATTTTGCTCCTCCAGTTCGTAAAGTTCCCCTGGACCTTCGGCACGTTACCCGCGGAAAATGATTTCATGCTCATTTTACGCTTCTCCGGTGCAATGTCAATTCCCGACGGGCAACAACAAACGAAACGTGACGTCGAACTGGAGGCCCTGACATGAAGAAGGTCGCGCTTCTTCTATAGGTTCTCGGAACTCTGGTCACCAAGCTTTCCACTGCGCATCCATTGATTTCGGTCACGAGACCGTCGCTGCCCTTCTTCTTATATTCGACGTTCTATTCTCCCGCCTTGCTGGCGGCAGTAATGCTTTGACCCCCCGCAACTGTAGAAGATGGGCTTGGAGTCCCTTCTGGTTAAAGCCTGGGGATCGCCGTGTGTCCCAACGGTCACGGCTCCGATTTCTTCCTTTGCGAGGGGACTCGATCACTCGCTTAATCTCGCGCAAGATAGCCCCTGTGGCCTCTCACCTGCGAAACTTCTCGATGGTCGTGAGCGTTCGCTTGTGACATATAATGACAAGAAAATGAAATTTTGAGGAACTTATGAGGAAGCAAGGGGAAGCAAAGAGTATGACGTAACCCACTCTGCAGGAGGGTCAAGCGGTGAGACACATTGTGGGGCAGGAAGTTATAGAATCTTGCAGAATCGGATTCGAAGTCCGCAACTCTATCCTATTGAGCTATGGGCGCGCCAAGCTCGCGGCGGCTGCGCTCCTCACCAGCGTGACGAGGTATCCTTTGCTCCGCGTCTATCCCCTATCATTTACCACGAACCCGACAATTTCGACAACAACTTTATCATCATGGCGAGGCGCCTGCGCAAGGGGCGCGGGCTCAGACCGTGGAAATATGCCCGGGATTAGGCGAGACGATGGCGCGCGAACGGGCGGGCCGTGCGGAAGCATCAACATCGCCATCTTTCGGCGCCGCATCCGGCTGTGCCTTTCAGGCCGAAAAGAAGAGCCGCCCCCCACGTGCCGGCGCAGGCATCCCGTCTCTGGGAATCATGGGCAAGATGCCCATGCCACGGCAGGCGACGACGGAGTCTTTCTCATTCTCCTCGCTGCGACTCTACCGCCTTTGCGTTACCCTTTTTTCTCTCCACCGCCAAGGCGGGGTATCCGCCCGAGACTGAGGCCATACGCGTCTCGCCAGTTTTTTCTTTACAACCAGGGCACGTTCCGGTATATTATCACATTGACCAGAGGGTGAAACGCCGCTTTCCAACCGCAAGGAGGGAAGGGCGTGTACTTCAAGTTTCTGGAACTGGTGGGGTTCAAGTCGTTCGCTGAAAAGACGGTGATCGGGTTTGAGCCAGGCATCACGGCCATAATCGGTCCCAACGGCTGTGGTAAAAGCAACGTCTCGGATGCCATAAGATGGGTTCTCGGAGAGCAAAATGCGAGGCGCCTCCGAGGGAGTCTTATGGAGGACTTAATCTTCGGGGGAACGGATCAGCTCGAGCCGATGGGGATGGCCGAGGTCTCCCTGACCCTCGGCGACACCAGAGTTTTCACCGACGACCAGTATGATGAGGTAACGATCTCCCGCCGCCTCTTCCGTTCCGGAGAAAGCCAGTACTTTCTCAACAAGCGTCCCTGCCGCCTGAGAGACATCCACAGGCTTTTCATGGATACCGGATTGGGCACCCAGGCTTACTCCTTCGTCCAGCAAGGCAACATCGAACTTATCCTCAGCACTAAGCCGGAGGACAGGAGGTATTTGTTCGACGAGACGGCTGGCATTACCAAGTACAAAGCGAGCAAAAAGGAAGCTCTTCGAAAGCTGGAGTACACCGAGGTGAACCTCGCGCGTCTCGACGATCGCCTTCGGGAAGTGAAAAGGCAGATGATTTCCATCCAGCGTCAGGCCGGGAAAGCCCGCCGGTACAAGGAACTTGCCGATGAGCTCCAGCGGCTTGAAGTGGGCTATTCTCTCCATAACAGGGGACGTTTTGCCGAGCAGATGAAATCGCTGGAGAAAAAGCGCGAAGGTGTGGACGGAATACTCCGCCGGCTGGCTCAGGAGATTGAGGAACGAGAGTCCCGCATACGGGAGGTCCGGGCGGAGCTCCGCAGCTCCGAGCTGAATCACGAGGAACTGCAATCTCGCAAGCTCGACCTCTTGCGGAACATTGACCGCGAGTCCGGAAATATCTCTCTTTTCGAGCAGCGAATGGCCGACACAGACGCCCTTTCTGAAAATGTCTCCGCGGAAATCAAAAAGATGAGGCAGAAGGTCGCGGGACTGGAGACTACCATCCGCGAGCGGAAAGAGAGTCTCGAGACGCTTTCCGAGCAAAAGATGTCCTGCGAGCAGAGGCTCAAGCAGAAAGAGGAACGGTTGAACGAACAGACAGGAGAGCTGCGGAAAAGCGAGGCACACTCGGCGGAACTATCGAATCGGCTCCTCGAGCTGATCCGGCGCGAGACGGAACTGCGAAGCAGGCTGTCTTCTATTGCAGAAACATCCGGGCGGAACAATCAAGTTCTCGCCGAGCTCCAGCAGCGAAGAGAGGACGTTCTTCAATCGCTGGAGCAAGGCGAACAAGCTCGTCTCGCCGCTGAGAGACGCAACGAGGCCCTTTCCCAGCAACTCAGCCGTCAAAAGGAGGACCTGGCGAAGCTCCAGGAGAACAGGAAGAAAACGGAAGAAGACCTCTACAATCTCCGTATCGAGCTTCTCGAGGCGGAGAGCGCGATCTCGCGTGCAGCCTCTGAGCGTGAATTCCTTGCTGAAGCCCTGCGGCGGTACGAGGGGTACGACGCGGGCGTGCGAGCCGTCATTCAGGAGTCGAAGAGCGAAGGGTCGGAGCTGCGCGGAATCATCGGGACGGTCGCGGATGTCATCGAGGTGTCGCCGGGACATGAGGGTTGCGTCGAATCCGCGCTCGAAAACCGCCTGCAATGGGTTTTGACGGAGACGGTCGAGAATGCAAAAAGAGCTGCCGCGTACCTCCGAGAAAAAGCTCGGGGGAGAGCGACTTTTCTCCCTTTGGACGCTATCGAACGGTCCAACGGCGCCCGCGAGGCCGTTGAAAGGTTCTGTGAGGAAAAAGGGCGAGCCTTTAGGCCGATTCTTGACAAAGTCTCGTTTGACCAGAGGTGCAGGAAAATCGCGGAATATCTGCTGGGGGAGGTCGTCCTCGCCCCGGACTTCGATGATGCGGTCACAATCGCGGAGCAAAGCGAGCGGCGGCTGACGTTTGTCACCGCCTCCGGCGAGAAGGTCGAGGGCGGCTTTGCCATCACCGCAGGCAACGGCTCAACAGCGGCGGTCAGCCCCGTGACCCGAAAATCTCGCATCGCTTCTCTCGCCGGAGAGGAGGAGACACAGCGAAAACGCTTGCATGCACTCCGAAGCCGGGAAGAAATGTCGCTTGAGGCTCAGAAAAATCTCGTCGTGAAAATCGAGCAGCGAACAGCGACTATTTCGGGGATGGAGGACAATGCGTCCGAAGCGAACAAAAAGCTGCTGAACCTTTCCGTGAGCATCGAATCGCTCCGCAACCGGGGAGAGGAGCTCGCCGAGAGGCGTTCGCAAACCGAATCGGATCAGGGCCGCCTCGCCGAGAAAGAAAGAAATCTGGGCGATGAGCTGAAAGGGGTCACCGAGGAGAGAGCTGAGGTCGAAACCGCCATTTCCTCCACGCGGGGAACCGTCGAGAGAATGCAAAACGAGGTTGCCTCGGTCAAAAAGGATGTGGCGGAGGTTGCCCTCGCAAAAGCTTCCTACGACGAGCGAATCGGGAATCTTCAAAGCGATATGGAATATATGCGGGGACAACTGGACCTGACAAAAAAAGAGCTGGATAGCCGCGCCCGCCGCATCGAGGAGGGGAAGATGTATATTGCAGACCTCCGGGCCGAGGTTCAGGAGTGCCACGCGGCGATCGTCTCGCTCACGCAGGAAAAGGAGGGAGTCACCGCAGCCGTCGAGCAGCTCGATGACAAAAGAAAGCTCCTCGTTGACGAGTTGACGCAGGTCGAGTGGGAGGTTAAGGAGAAAGGCAACGCCGCCAGAGAGCGTGAGAGGAACAAGGGGGAGCTGGACGTCAAGCTGACGGAGGTCCGGTTGTCAATCAGCCGCATTGATGAATATCTGATGGCGGAGTACGCGCTGAGCTATGACGACCCGAACGCAGCCCCTCTGCCGGAAGGGAGCGACCTCGAGGAGGTCCAGTCCAGAATCGCTGAACTGAAAGGCCGTGTGCAGTCCCTGGGCCCGGTGAATCTGTTCGCCATCGAAGAGCACGACGCTTTGAAGGAGCGATACGATTTCCTGATGTCGCAGCACTCAGACATCTCCGAAGCGAAAAACTCGCTCCTGAAAGCCATCGCCAAGCTCGACCGCGAAAGCAAAGCCCTCTTTCGAGAAGCTTTTGAGAGGATACGGGAGGAGTTCCGGGAGATGTTTCAGCGTCTCTTCGGCGGGGGACGAGCTGACCTGATTCTCGTGGACGAATCGAATATCTTAGAAAGCGGCATCGAGATAATCGCCCGCCCGCCCGGAAAGAAACTTCAGGCCATATCCCTGCTGTCCGGGGGCGAGCGAGCGATGACCGCCGTCAGCCTCCTGTTCGCCATCTTCAAGGTCAAGCCCAGCCCCTTCTGCATCCTCGACGAGATTGATGCGCCGCTCGATGAGTCCAATGTCATGAGGTTCGCGGAAGTTCTCAAAGAATTCGCTCGCAACTCCCAGTTCGTCATTATCACACACAACAAGAGAACCATAGCCGCCTCCGACGTTATGTACGGCATAACCATGGAGGACAGCGGGAAATCGAAAGTGGTTTCCGCCAGGCTGACCAGGAGGAAGGAGGAAGCCTCCGCCCAGGCCGCGGGGGCTTCCTCGCAAATCTCCCGCGAGGAGCTTGTCCCAGCGTCCTCCGGCGCGACCTCTTTCTAAAAAAGGAAGACTTGGCCGCCGTCAATTGCAAGTTTTGTTGGCCGACAGACCGCGAAAGCGCGCCTCGGGTTCCTCCCACATTCTTCGATGCGGGCCTGCGGCGGGCATCCAGTCCGAGAGTGGGGCGTAGCGCCGATCCTCACCTCCAGACGGAGGGCGCCGCCCGCGTCTCAGTGGCACGCGCGTCCGCTCTCTTGTTGATGGGGGGAGCCGCATATCGGGGAGCGAGCCATCCCGCCCCCACAGGGTTTTTGCACTTCATCGCGTGCTATTCCCAGGATGTTGCCCTGGGCTGGAATATTACGCCCGTTCAGGGCTGAACGTTGCTTTGTCGTCGCCCTGTAAGGACAGACTTAGTCCTCCGATTCATAAGTTCGGCGACGTATTGCTCCGACAAGATAACAAGATGGACGGGGCTTTGCGTCTTTGCGAGAGGCTTCCCCTTTTTCCTTTTTCTCTCGCCAAGACGCCAAGGGCGCCAAGGTTCTTGGCGCTTCGCGAGTTCCGTGAGGTATTTGCTCCGACAGGATGACGCGATGCCTGGGATTTCGGATTGGGGATTTCGAACTGCGGATTCCGGCTCTGCTATTTTGGATTTCGGATTCCACATTCCGCATTCCGCATTCCGCAATGGACGGGGCTTTGCGTCTTTGCGTCTTTGCGAGAGGCTTCCCCTTTTTCCTTTTTCTCTCGCCAAGACGCCAAGGGCGCCAAGGTTCTTGGCGCTTCGCGAGTTCCGTGAGGTATTTGCTCCGACAGGATGACAGGATGCCTGGGATTTCGGATTGGGGATTCTGGCTCTGCTATTTGGGATTTCGGATTCCACATTCCGCAATCTGCAATCCGCAATCCGCAATGGACCGGTTGTCTCTCACGAGCAACAACAACTACCTGCCTGACGGTAGAAGCGGCTTCCAGCCGCTTGTCCTCGGGGCAAGATGCCGCGTCTCCTAACGGACTTGCGCTCCACGATGACCATACCTCTCTCGACCTCGGCATGACCACGCGGGAATCTCTCGAACAACGTCGCACGGGCGTCTCGCCCGTGGAAGGTCATGGGCAGGGGAGCCCCATGCCACGTCTTCTTCGCCAATTCTTTGTCCTTCGTGGTCTTTCACCCAGCGGCCCGCCGGCCTGTCATTTACTGGATACTTCACGTCTCTGGAACAATCCCGTCTATCCTGATTATCCCGTCAAAACAGCTCCTTTCACGACACCATTCATACTTCACCCGATTTGCGAATCCATGCACTAAGAATTCTGGTTCCTAAGTTCGGTCACGTATTCGGGTGCTGCAATGAGGAGAAGGCCTTGAAACAAATGAGGTTTCGCATCCACAACGCGCGGCCGCATTTACGAACACCGTTTAGCCACCGGCTTCAGCCGGTGGTCTCGCGCATGCGGAACCAATCCCCGTGATGACATACACACGCCCCCTGTAAGCTATGCAGCAGCCTCAGCGAGCACAACCCAGGCCATTGGTGCTTAGCCACCGGCTTCAGCCGGTGGTCACGGACGGGCCACATGTTCCTGTCGGAGCCGGCCTTAGCCGGGCTTCTCGACCAAAAGGATTCATCTATCCCGCAGCATGCTTCTGACAACATCTGCCTTCACATCATCTGGCATACGAATAACGACGGGGCGGTGAATTCGGCGAGGCGGGCGTTTTTCCGCTCCAGCGCATGAAAAGCACCATTGCGCGCTGGGCATTCGACTTGAACGGGAAGGCGGCCTGTGCAGGTTCTTAGCGCGCGAGGCTTGAAGGAGCCGGAACGAAGTTGTCCGGGCTCCCTCCTTTTTTCACACGCCGAGGTCACAACTTTATCAGACGTCTCTTTTTGGCGTAGAACAGAAGCCCCGAAAGCCCTGCACCGAACAGGATTAGTGTGCTCGCCTCAGGAACCGGGGACACTCCCGACACTTCGACAACGAGGTCGTTGTAGTCCGCGTCGCCCAGGTCCAGGTCCTCCCATGCAATCGCGTAGTTCCCTGCACTTTGGCCGCCGGTGATTAGCCAGGTCACCATGTGGTCATTTCCACTGGTATTGTCGCTCTCACGCGAGCTCCGCAGAGGCGCACCGGAAGGATCGTCGCCAAAACGGAAAACAGAAACACCGCCTGGAATAGTACCTCCCACGCCGCTACCGTGGATCGGGTAGAGCCCCCCCGTCGCGGTGAACAGTGGAACGAACGTACCGCCGCTTTCTCCTGGAATGTAGCCGAAGGTCTGGTCGTACGCAGAGTACTTCGCCGTGGCCGTCGCGCCCCCGTCAAGATTCAGCCAGATCTGGTCGCCCGGGAAAGGCCCATCTTCAATGCGCTGCACGTTGGCCAGACCGTACAACTTATTGAGGATCGAGAGTAAATCCAGCTCACCGGAGGGCGCCGGGTTGATAGGCGTAGAGTAACCCATAGCCCAGCCCGCGAACGCCAATACGGCAATACCTGCCACTACCGAGAAACATGATTTCTTCAACTTGTCAGTATCCTTTACTAAATGGAATCTTCCCGCCTCACGATATGCTCTCTGCGCTCCCGGTCAGCTCACCTCCGGGGAATGTCTTACCCGCATGTCGGCCTGGGCGACCTACCCCTCTTGGTAAACAGATGAGAACTCTCTCTGCATTTTCACCTTTTTTCCGCAGAAGGACCGCCGCCCGTCATGGAGCGGAGGGCTTAGCAGACCGATATAGCCCAACCTTCTCCCTCCCGCCCTTTGAAAAGCGGACTCAGGCCTACTCCTATCCGTGTATTGCGTAAGCAAGAGCCTTGCCATGACAGCGTGATGCTGTAAGCTTCGTTCCCCGAGGGTGTTAGACATATCACTCCTGCGAGGTCTGCTTTCCCTATCAGGCTGTAACGTGGCGTTCCGGCAACTGCGCTTCTGCGCACGGCGACATAACGCCCGATAGCTCAGAAGGTTAGCCAGGAGCGCGCCTCTGTTTCCAAAAAGCAACGCTGTGGCATGGCCGAAACGACCTGCTATTAGCCCACGAAGATGAGAAGGACTCTGTCGTTGCCTGCCGTGGCATGGGCATTTTGCCCATGATTCCCCCACGGGCGGGACGCCCGTGCCACGTGGGGGGGGGCCTTTTTTTGCCGTGAAGCGTACAACCCGAGCCCGTCGAGGGCAAGGGAGTCGCTCGATATCCCCCGCGGAACGCGGGGCGGGACAGGACGCCGGCGATACCTAAACCTCTCTGCGTGCTCTGCGCACTCTGCGGTTCAGCCTCAGCCCCCCGTAACTGAGGGATTGCGGCCACACTCGTTTTGTGGTAGGCGTTTGCGGACGGGATGATGTAAAGTGGACAAACGCAGCAGTGGGACGTCGGAACAACTGTCTTTGACGAAAACGGCGGCATCCCCCGGTTTTTTGGAAGGGGCCGGGGGCTTGGTTGCCCAGGTTGTCGAAAGCGCACGGAGAAAGCATCCTATGACGCACCCGGATGACCGCAACGCGGCGCGCAATGAGAGGCTCAGGCGCCGCTTGAGGGTCGGCGGATACCGGATTGTGGCGAGAAGCTTCTATCTGAGGAGTCCGGGAGAGGTCGCCAGGGGCATCCTCGGAAAATACCTGGTGAGGATCTTCCGGGGGAAAACTCTTATCGGGCGTATTGTCGAAGCGGAAGCGTACTATGGCAAGGATGACCCGGCATCACATGCTTTTCGAGGGATGACGGCTCGTAACGAGCTGATGTTCGATATTGGAGGAAAAACGTATATTTATCTTGCGTACGGGAACCATTTTCTGCTAAATATAGTAACAGGAGGAAATGGGAAGCCCGGCGCCGTTTTGATAAGGGCAATTGAGCCGGTTGAAGGCATCGCGGAGATGGCGAAACTTCGAGGAACCAGCGAAGCTGGTCTCTCGACGAAAGGCCCCGGGCGGCTGAGTGAAGCTTTCGCAATTGACGGAAAACTCGCCGGCTATAATGTAACTGATTCGGAATTGCTGATTTGTCGCAGAATCGGGGAGCGTAGGCCGGCGTTGGGGCGAAGCTCCAGGATAGGGATAAGCCGGGGGAAAGAACTCCTCGAGAGGTACTATATACCCGATAACCTTTTTGTATCCGCCAAACCCAACACGTAATAAATCTCTCCGCAGAAGCGTGGGCAACTTCATTCCCAATCAACTCCTTGAACGGATACTTGCCGAGACCGACATAGTCGCGGTGGTATCGTCCTATTTTCCTCTCAAGAAGTCTGGGCGCAACTTCAAGGCGCTTTGCCCTTTCCACGAGGAAAAAACGCCATCATTTATGGTCAACCGCGAGAGGCAGATTTTCAAGTGCTTCGGCTGCGGGAAGGGAGGCAATGCGTTTCACTTTCTGATGGAAAAGGAGCGGATACCTTTCTATGAGGCGGTGGAAATGCTTGCCCGGAAAGCGAATATAGCTCTTCCCCAAAAGAAAAGGGGCGCAGGGCAAGAACGAGCCAGGGAGAGAATGTTCGCGGCGATGTCATTTGCTGTAGCTTACTTCAGGGAACAGTTGAGGAAACCGGGAGGTGAGGCAGTTCGCAACTATCTGCGAGAACGAGGCATAACCGAACAAACCGCCGAGAAGTTCCATTTGGGGTTTGCACCCGATGCCTGGGATTCGCTTTTGAACAACGCAAGCCAGAAGTTCAGCCCTTCTCTCCTGGAACAAGTGGGTCTGGTGCTCGCGAGGGAAAGCTCCGCCGGCCACTATGACAGGTTCAGAAATCGGCTCATGTTCCCGATTTTCGACCCTCGGGGGCGGGCAATAGGATTCAGCGGTCGAGTGCTTCCCGGCGGCGAGCAGGCTGACGTGTCGCCCAAATATATAAACTCGCCGGAATCTCCCCTGTTCAATAAGAGCGAAGTGCTTTACGGGCTGAATTTCTCCAGGAGCGAAATAGCGAAGCAGAACAAGGCAATCGTGTGCGAGGGGCACATGGACCTGATTGCGATTGACCAGGCGGGTTTCGGCAGCGCGGTGGCGGCGCAGGGCACTTCGTTCACGCTGACGCAGGCCAGGTTGCTCAAAAGGTACTGCTCGGAGGTGATATTCGCTTTCGATTCTGACTCCGCGGGTCAGGACGCCACGCTGCGGAGTTTCGAGCCGTTGCTGGAGACGGAGCTGGACGTGCGAGTAGCTGTCCTACCAGCGACATACGACCCTGACCTTCTCATTCGCGAGAAGGGGGCGGAGGCGTTCGGGAAGCTCCTCGAGGAAGCACTGGAGCTCGTGGATTTCCAGTACGATGTCTTGCGGAAAAAAAACGATGAGGGAACGTTGGCCGGGCGGCGGGCGATCGCCTCGCAAATGCTTGTGACAGCCCATAAAAGCCCCAGCGCCATCATCAGAGACGCCTGGATCCAGAAGATAGCCGCGGCAGTCCGTATGCCGGAGGGAGTGCTCAGGGCAGAAATGCGGAGGATTCGGGGGAACTATCGCCCGTTCGCAGCGAGGGGCGCCGGCCCCCATTCTGCGGGCGAGGTGCGGGAAAATTTTGCGGACGTGGACCGAGAGAAAAACCTAATCGGCTACATGCTTGCTTCGGAAAAAGTCCGCAGCCTCGTCACCGAGCGCCTTAGCGTGCGGGACTTCAGCGACCTGGTTTGCAAGGGACTGGCGGAGAGGATTTTTTTTCTGCACGAGCACGGTGAGAAAGTCAAAGCGGAGACGCTTCTGAAAAACGTTGAGGACGGCGGGCAGGCGGAACTGGTTTCTCGTTTTATGTTCGAGGAGGTTGAGTCGAATGAGCCGCTGAAGGCGGCCGAAGACCTCATTGAAAGGGTCCTGAAACAGCGTCAATCGCAGAGAAAGAAGAAGTTGCAAGAACAGATTGCCAGGGCCGAAAAAGAGGGTGGAGACCGCAGGTCACTTGAGGCGGAGTATGATGCGATCCAGAGGGCCCAAGACGAATGGCAAACAAAAAGCTATTGACGGCAGAGTGAAGCTGGCATATACAAGCAGGCAGTGCGTCGGCGTCGCCATGAACTCATCATTAAAAATCGGTGAACTTGTATGAGCAGACAGGAGAGAAACAAAAGGATTCGCGAACTTATCCACCTCAGCTCTGAGAAGGGCTATATCACTTACGACGATATCAACGAGGTGCTGCCGGACGATGTCGTCTCTGCGGAGGAGATAGATTCGATAATGATTCTCCTGCGTGGGATGGACATCGAAATCATGGACACCTCCGAGGCCGACAAGAAGTCCTCTCGCTGGAAAGGGAAGCGGAAGAAAGTCAAAGAGAAAAAGCGGCATGACGATAAATTAGATGTTCTGGATGACCCCGTCAGGATGTATCTGAGACAAATGGGGCAGGTCCCTCTGCTGACCCGCGAGCAGGAGGTCGAAATCTCCAAGAGGATCGAGAGAGCCGAAGAGGAGATTCGCAATCGTATCGTTGAGTTTCGCCAGACCCCCAAGGAGGTCATCGCCCTGGCAAAGCGATTGGAGGCGGGGAAAGAGCGCTTCGACCGCATCGTGCGGGAAAGGGGCGTCAAGGACCGCGAGAGGCTCCTGAGCCTGCTGCCCAACTACTCCGAGCGCCTCCAGAGAGCGGACGAAAGACTCGACGTCCTCCTCGAAAAGCAGAGGCGGAGGAGAACTACCGCGCTCGAGAGGAAGAAGGTGGGCACGCAGATCAAAAGAACCCGCACGCTCATCCGAGACCTCATCAGCAAGTACCACTTGAAGCAAAAACCCATTGATATGTTCTGCGATGCCGTCGTGGTAATTTGCGACAAGGTCTGCGACTCGAAGAGGCGGATTGCTCGCTTGAAGAGTCAGAGAAGAAAGGCATCGGTCCTGGCGGAGATAAAGAGCGAAAAGATGAAACTGGCTCGTATCGAGGCTTCGGCGGGGAAGAGCCTCGATGAGTTCTCCAACGACGTGATGGAATTGCGCAGATGGATGGATGAGGCGCATACGGCGAAAAGCGAAATGGTCGAAGCCAATCTGCGGCTGGTCATCAGCATTGCGAAGAAATACACGAATAGGGGGTTATCTTTCCTTGACTTGATCCAGGAAGGGAACATGGGGCTGATGAAAGCGGTGGAGAAATTCGAATATCGCAGGGGATACAAGTTCAGCACGTATGCCACATGGTGGATTCGTCAGGCTATAACCCGCTCCATAGCGGACCAGGCCCGGACCATCCGAATACCCGTCCACATGATCGAAACCATCAATAAGCTCGTCCGCGCTTCCAAGAAGCTCGTTCAGGAGCAAGGCCGAGAGCCCACGCCAGAGGACCTCGCGGAGGAAATGAATCTCCCTTCAGACAAAGTCCGTGGGATTCTCAAAATCGCCCAGCACCCCATTTCCCTCCAGACGCCGATCGGCGACAGCGACGATAGCCACTTCGGGGACTTTATCGAGGACAAGGGAGCGGAATCGCCCGCGGAGGCCACGGGGTACACTCTCCTGAAGGAGAAAATTCAGGACGTTCTGTGCAGCTTGACCAAGAGGGAAAGGCGAGTTCTCACGCTCCGGTTCGGACTCGATGACGGCTGCCAGCGAACCCTGGAGGAAGTGGGGAACGAGTTCAACGTGACCCGCGAGCGAGTTCGGCAGATCGAAGCCAAGGCTCTCCGAAAAATGCGTCACCCCACGCGCGCCGGAAAGCTGAAGGGGTTTCTGGAATCTTACGGAAGCGGCATAATTTCCTACCGGGGAGGCATCAGCAACGCGGAATGATCATTTGCCCTCCTCACGTTGGGAGCTACCCTGCGTCCCGGCGTAAAAGCGCCGGAGGTCGCCAACGAAAGGGTCGTCCAGGTAGATGATTTCGGCGGTTTTTATCGCTTCCTTGCCGGAACGGTCGAGCCGCCTCGCCTCCCGCAATTCCCTGCCGCTTTCCTCGGGGTAGCCCGCCTGGGAGAGATAGTACGAGTAAACCAGCCGGTGGAAGCAACTCGCCGGAGAACGCAAAAAAGCTTTCCTGAATCCGTTGAGAACCTTTCCCCAGTCGCTCTTGCCCTCTGTTTTCATCCTCGCGAGCAGCGTGCGGCCAGTGCGATGGGCGACCATCGGCGAAAGGCCGTGAAGGAGGCGGTCGGCGGCGGCGTATTCCGCGAGAGCCTCCTCATATCGTTCCAGCCGGAAGTAAATCCGGGCGAGGTACATGTGGAGGTTGTGATTGGCGCCGTCCCACTTGAGGGCTTTTCTCACCTCGGCGGCGGCTCGCTCGTATTCGACATCACCCGGGGGCGGCTCAGTGCTTTCGGCAATGGATTGAGCTACCGCGAGGTGCGAGTTTGCGTTCAGGGTTTTCGAGGCGTAGAAAAGGCCGAGACCGCAGGTAACCACGAGAGCTATCGTGCATGCCGCTGCCGACCTGCCGGTGAGCTGTATGCAGCGCTCGTGTGGCTGGCGGGCGTTCTTGACCATCAATGCCAGCAAGAGCCAGACCGTCATCGCAATTCCGGGGATGTAGAGGTCAAAGTCCGCCAAACTGTGAATCAGAAAACAGGAAATCCCTATCAGAGCCGACAGGAAAACTGTCTCTCGGAGGCGGTCAGTTTTTTCTCCTCTGAGATACGCCCGTACAAATGATCTCGCCGAGGCGAGGCCAACCACCCAGATGCCCGCAAAGAAAACGAAACCGACAACGCCCGTCTCGATGAGTATCTGGAGGAAATTGTTGTGGGCGCTTCTCGCCTCGCCTGCCCCCGGCGAGCGGTACTTCGGGGAGAGTAAGCCAAAAGAATTGAACCCGTTGCCAATAACCGGGCTTGCGACAAACATTTTCAAACCCGTGCTCCAGTAATCAAGCCTCTGGCCTAACGTGTAACTGCCCTTCTCAGTCAAGTCAGCCGTATATATGATGAGCTTGCGACCAAGGGGAGACAGGAGGACGCCCGAGAGCAAAATGAGGACGGCCAGCAGGGACACCAAGAGCACCTTCGGCTTCAGGCGGAGCTTTTTTCGCGCGGCGATAATCGAGACACCGGCAACGATGAGCAAGCTCAGGAACGCGGCTTTCGATTGCGTCAGGAGGAACGAAACGAAGCACGGCAACGGCACGACAATCGCGTAGGCAATCAACTTCTTGACGTTTTTCCTCTCGAACCATTCTCTGTGCATCGCCCCGTAAAACAAGGTCAGCGGAAAGGACGCCAGGAGAAAGCCTGCCAGGGAATTCGGATAGACGAACACTGAAAAGACTCTTCGGCGAGCGATCCTCACGAGATAATCTATCTGAAGCTCGGGAGGGATGTACTGCTTGACGGCTCGGGCGACCTCTTGAAAGCCAAGAAAAAACTGGTACAGAGCCAGCCACGCAACAATTGCAGTGGAAATCAAGAAATACTTAATAATCCTCCTCTGCTGAGCCGGCGTGTCGAAGGTGTGCACAATCAGGAAGAAGAGGAGAGCATAGCTGACAAACTGTTTCAGAATGACCGCGCTGGAGTGGAACCCCGGGGAAAGAATCGTCGCGACAAACCCCGCAAGAACGAACAGCCACATCATGGCGTCAACTCTTCCAACACGGACGACGAGGGTTCGTTGCGAAAAACTCTTGATTCCCCACAGAAAAAATGTCAGAAGGATCAGGATTTCGGCAATTTCCTCCGGCCAGGGAGTGGAAAGGACGTCGGACACGGTTTTGAGCGAGGACCGCACGTCCAGGGAAAACAGGGCCCGAGTGAAATCCACCAGATGCTCGCCGAGCCGTGAGAGGTCGGAAGGGAGAATAGGAGAAGCCAAGTCCAGGTTCGGCACGCCGAATTTCAGGGGGATGAACAGCGCCACAAGGAGAAGAAGGAAGGAGATGACCCTATCGTAGGTCTGCTTATTCTCGCCGACGGGTTCTCTTGTAAAACGATTGTTCCGTTTCAAAATGGGGCGCCTTACTTTGCCAGGCTGACGGCGTGGGCTGAGCGCACGTCATCGCAGATACGGCCATGTATTTTGGCTGCGGAATCTCATGTGCTTCATAGCCTTTTCCTTTCTGCAGCGCCCGAGCACATGAGCCAACTTACCAACTTGAGCGCTTAGCGCTCCCATTCATAAATTCGGTGACGTATTCTTCCTCTGACAGGATAACCCCGCGTTCCGCGGGGTTTATCCTTGCGAAGCGTTCTTGAGCTTCCGCTTTACCTCAATTTCCCGCTGACATACTGGCTCGCCGGTGGCGACGACATTGTTAGCGAGTTGTATCTCCTGAGCCGCCACAACAACCCACTCGACGCCGCGGCACGCGGGGCTCGACGATGACCCAACCTGTTTCGGCCCAGCCATGACCGGGCCGCGAGGTCTCCAACAACTTGTGCGTCAATTGCTTGCCCTCCGTGATCTTTCACCCAGCGGCCCCTGGGCCTGTGATTTACTGGATGGCTCACCTGCCTGAAACTATCCCGTTCACGCCGATGGCGTGATTATCCCGTCAAAATAGCTCCTTTCGCAGCACCATTATACGTCACCGTATTTACAAATGGATGTGCTTAGCGCGCGAGATGCCAACGCGGTAGATGTGAACAGCAAGAGGCTCGAACTCGCCAGCAAACAACCCTTCTTCCGAAGTGATAGCACGTTTCTCGTCCACCACGACGACCTTGGCGCCAGCCCGCAGTCCACCCACCGTCACCGTTGCACTCGCCTTCCGGAGACGTTCATCATAGTTGACTGCAAAGATATAAAGGTCTCCGTTGAGGCGCTTGGCGAGCGCATCAAGCTTGACCGCTTGTCCCCCGCGTATTGACACAGCCCTGTCGGGTTTCTCTCCAAGAATGGCCGGCGCCAGGCGAGTCACCTGCGAGTTGATCCGGGTTATGGCTTCACGATTGACCTCCGGCACGCCGAATTGGGAATAGCTTGGCTTCCAGATGTGGGTGAAATAGCCGATTGCTGTCGCGCCCCGGCAAATGGCCATCCAGACCTCGGCGCGAATATGCGAAGGTGTGACATCCTTTTGTTGGGACAGCTCGCCTGTCCATTGGCTTCCTTTGCTCGTCTCGATCCAAGCGTAAACAGGTTTTGCGCCAGCCATTTTGACCAGCAGGTCGCTCCCCTCGTGAACCAGGTGGATCCATTGGGGCTTATTCCAGCCATAGATGGGATAGATGTCAAACCCGATGATGTCCGTCGCCTTGATGTAATCGGGATACATCCTTCGTTGCCGATTGTTGTACTTGCCGAAAAATGGGTGGAAGTAGCCGGTCAGGGTCATGAACACCGGGCGCGATGCATCGGATTCCTTTATCGCCCGATAACGTTCAAGGGCGCCGCCGGGATTGACGCGGGGCAACGTCCGGGGCGGCGAAACCAGTACGTTTTTCCCTTCACGGTCGAACGCCTCGATTTCGCCGACCGACCCCCAACTATGCTCGCCGGGCCGGACCGAAAGGATTCTTAACGTGAGTCCTCTGAGGGTGACAGCCTCGGGAAGATCGAATTTCTGCCGGCCTTTTTTTTCGGCGACCTTTGCTGCAAGAATACGGCGGCCATCGGCCTCGAAAGAAATCTCGCGCGCAACTGCCAGCCCCTTTGAGATGGTCAACCACAGGGCAAGGCTCTCCACAGTCACCGGTTCCTTTAGCTTTACCGTCACGGAGGCGCCCTCGAGCGGATCCAGAACTGTCCAGCTATCAGGGTCGCCGTCAACCAGTTTCCAGAAAGGAGTGCCCGAGTTGATAGTCAGGTTCTCAGCCGGTTCGACTACGGCATCGCTGATAAGCCGAGGCAGGTCAGGCTCATCGTCATGAATATAACCCAGAAGTGCCGGATGACCCTTGAGCCGCTTGTCGAAAGGCATCACGCCGTAGAGACCCGCTCGCTCGACAATGTCAAGATACTCCTTTACGTCTCGAGTGCCCCCTGACTTGCGCCAGTAGCCGGCGACGGTGTTCATTCCGCACGACCTGATGGCAAGGAAGTTCGCCGGGTCCTGAAGCCATGCCATGATTGGGAAGAAGGGCTTCCCATTCACATCAACGGCTCGGTTAGGCTGAATCTCCACTGTCTCGATAGCTGGCCTTTCTCCCGCCGGTGAGGCCGGCGCGCTTGGCAGAAAAGCGATCAAAAAGACAAGAAAGATGGAGTGGGATTTTGCTCTCACTGGCGTACGCCCCCTTTCGCTCTGCAATTTGCAAGCTGGCTTCATGCCGTGACTGTCGGCGCACGGCTCAGTCCACAGATTCCTTTCTAACGGGTCTGCCATGCCATTGCAATCCTTTTTTCCGAATTCACGTAATGCCTCAGTTACGGGCGGCTGAGCGTGGAACCGCAGAGTGCGCAGAGCACGCAGAGAGGCTTACGTATCGCCTGCATCCTGTCCCGCCCCGCGTTCCGCGGGGGATGTCGAGAGGCTCCCTTGCGCTCAACGGCCTCGGGCTGCACCCTTCACGGCAAAAAAAGCCGTCCCCCACGCGGCACGGGCATCAAACATCGCTAACTCTCCATTGGTCGAGAGCATCGGTTGAAGATGAGCACAACACAATCAGCTTCGTAGCCCCTTTTTTTTCTTCAACACATTTTTCTCGGTTCCGCGAACCCTCTCTTAACTCAGCGTCAGAGGCTAAATGATAGATTCACAGGTTCACGGCCGGGGGAGGAAATGCCGCGCCTTTCAAGGAGGGACCCTTCCAGCCGGTACAGCTCGACCAAAGCTTTTAGATGATTCACCACTGCTTGTATTTCCGAGATCTGACTGGCTACAAGGTCTCGCTGAGCCTGTGCGACAAGCAAGGTTGTTGATTTGCCGACCCGAAACTTTTCAGTCTCGGCACGCAGTTTCTCTTCTTGTAGTTTGCGGGTAGCCGAAGTGGCCGCGACCTGTTCCTTGGCACGGTTGACTTCTATGTAGGCGGAACGAACATCCACCTCCACAAGCTGTGCCAGGTTTCCGACGGCCTCCGCATTCTGTCTGTTACTGAGGATTGCCCGTCGGTGCCGAGCCTTGGCATCCCGATTACCGAACGGATATTCAAACCTGAATCCACCAAGAACATCGTGGTTGTCGCCATTGAGGTCCCGCACCGAAAGGCCGAAGGATTTGGCGTAGCCCGTCATCCCAAGAGTAACGAACAGGTCCAACTTTGGCAGCAGCCCGTTCTTGGTTTTAGCGAGCTCCAGGTCCCCACGCTTGACCCCCAGCCGCGCCTGATTCAGGTCGGGCCGCATACGGAGAGCCACTTCGACGTGCGACTCGACGTCATCCAGAGTGGCATCGAGCACAGCGGGTTGCTCCTGAAGAACAACATTTCTTTCCCAAGCGTTTGCTCCCGGAGGATTGACCAACCGCAGCAATCGCAAGCGAATTTTGGCTAAGCTGCTGCGTGCATTGATCAGGTCCTCCCGGCGCAGTGCCACCTCCGCCTGGGCTGCCGCGAGTTCAGTTTCGGCCAGCCCTCCCACCTCGATCCTTTCCCCGGTTTCGGTCTGCTGATCCTCGGCGAGTTTCAAAGACTGCGTAAAGATTTCGATCTGACGCTGCGCGAGAGCGTAATCCCAGTAGGCTGTCTCAACCTGTGCGACGAGCCATTCGGCGAAACCGCGTAACTCGTATTGTGAGGCGAGCGTATCAAGTCGGGCTTGGCGAAGGCTCGCCAGGTTTGCACGAGTTCCGAACCCCCTCAGGATAGCCTGTGTCACGGTCAAGCCCACGCGTGTGGAGGCAAAGGAATCGCTGTAAAGGGACGACTCTGTGATATTGCTACTGCTTTCGAGCGCAACCGCCGTGCCGGTGGGAAGAAACGTATTCACCGAAAACTCTCCCTCGGTGCGCTCTGAGGCGAAGCTTTCGGTTTCCGTTCCGGCTCGCGCAAGGCGTTGAGCATCCGTGCGCCCCTTGGATGCCTGCGCGCTTACGGTCGGGTCAAAGGCGGCTCGCTCCCCTTCCTCGAGTGTGCGGCGAATGGGAGGACTCAATCGCTGCACGCGAAAGGCCTTGTTGTTCTCTAATGCAAGGAGGACCGTGCCCTCGACAGTGAGCTTAAGAGGGCCTTTCGGGGATACTGGAGGAGGTGTGCCCGTGGCCCCCGACTGTAGTGCAGGTGTTTCGGGATGCCATACGTTTTCAGTATCAGCCCCCCCTTTTTGACCCAGGGGGCCGATGTAGTCGCGGTAACTGCCCGGATCAGGCGATGAACAGGATGTCAGCGAGAGGCAAGCGACACCCGCCAGCAAAAGACCAAGAAGATTTCCGAAGGTTTTCGGTGAGAACATGTATGATTTCCCTCCCTATATTGAGAACGTGGGAACTCGCCTGGCGTCAGGCAGAAGCGTGCGCCCTTCCCGCTTTTCCTGTAAGACACGGGGGGCTGCAACGTCCCGGCGGTTGGAGCACGCCACCGCTAAGTGTTGCCTGTTTTGCGATCCTCCTTGCTCCGCCAATGTTCGAAGATCGAGTATATGGTCGGCACGAACACCAGGGTAATGAGCGTCGAGCTCAGCAGTCCGCCGATGACCGCACGGGCCATGGGGGCTTGCGCCTCCCCGCCCTCGCCGAGGCCCAGTGCCAAGGGGAACAGCCCCAAGATAGTCGTCATTGCTGTCATCAGGATAGGCCGAAGCCGCCTGCGCCCTGCCTCTTCGATAGCTTCCCGCAGAGGCATCCCATCGCGGCGGCGAAGAAGGTTGGTATGGTCAACAAGCAGGATGGCATTATTGACAACGATCCCGCCGAGCATGATGCAGCCGATGAACGACTGAATATTGAAAGTTGTGTTGGTCAGAAAGAGCATCAGAACGACGCCTATGACGGCCAGCGGCACGGAGAACATCACCACGAAGGGGTCGCGAAGCGACTCGTACTGGCACGCCATCACCATGTAAACGAGCACCAGCGCGAGTACAAAGCTCAGAGCCAGCTCCCTGAACGCCTTTTGCCGCTCTTCATAATCGCCCCCAAAAAGAATCGTGAAGTCTCGCGGCACAGGGATGGAGCGAAGCTTTTTCCTGATGTCCGACAGGATGGACCCCATATCCCGGCCGCTGACATTGGCGAAAATGGTGACAACTCGCTCTTGGTCTTTTCTCTCGACCCGCACCGGCCCACTGCGGGGCCGAACCTGCACAACGTTCCGCAGCACGACCGGGTGTCCGTCCGAATTAGTCAACGTCAAATCAAGGATCTCGCGGAGGTCCATTCGCTCCGCGTCCCGGAGCCTCACGAGGATGGTGTACTCGTCCCCTGCCTCGCGAAAGTAGCCAGCGCGCGTTCCCGACAAGATGGTCTGAAGCATGTTCGCAATCTGAGACACGGTCAGCTTCATGTCCGCCACCTTTTCCCGGTCAACGATGATGACTTCCTCCGGGCTGCCGGATACGCGGCTCATCCGGGCATCGGTTACGCCGTTAACCTGCTCTACGGCCTTCTTGACACGCTGCGCCAGAAGGTCGGAAGTCGGCAGGTCGTAGCCGCGAATCTCCAGTTCGAGCCTCTCTGAGCCTCGCGTTGCCATCCGCAGCAGAAAGAGCCCTTGTCCGGCACGAGTCCGAATGGTGACACCCGGAAGATTCATAAGCTTCCGGCGAAGTAGGGTTGCGATCTCTTCACTGGAACGTGATCGCTCGGCTTGCGGCTTCAGGGCAATCCTCACTTGTCCCGTATGGGGGCCTGCCGACCGCCAACTCGGCCCCCCGACATACGTCACAGTATTCTTGGTTTCCGGAACGGCTTTCCCCACGATGGCTTCGATGGTCTTGAACTTCTGGTCGAGGATATCGAGCCTGGTGCCAACCTCCATCTCCCCGCTGATACGCACCTCACCCTCATCAGTGTTCGGCGTCAGTTCAACCCCAACCAGCCGGATGAGCGCCAGGCTTCCAAAGAAAAGCACAAGCGCTCCAGCCACGATTAACCCGCGGTGATCGAGGGCAAAATGAACCAGATGCTTGTAACCGTCTTCCAGCCGCGTAAACAAGCCACCGCTGACATGGAATATTTTATGCGGCCACGACCTGTTCACTGTCTCGTCGAGTTTCGGCGGACGTAGTATCTTCGCAGCAAGCATCGGCACGAGGGTAACGGCCATCCCAAGGGAACACAGCAGCGCGAAACTCACCACTAATGAAAGCTGTTTGAACATCACCCCGGCCATGCCTCGCACGAAGATCAATGGCAGAAAGACTGCCAGTGTCGTCAAGGTGCTGGCAATGATCGCAGGAGTGACTTCCTCGCTCCCTTCGACCGCTGCCTGCTCGGGCGAGTCCGCCGCCTCCCGCAGGCGAAAGATGTTTTCGATAACGACGATGGCGTTATCCACCAGCATTCCCACACCTAACGCCAGACCGCCAAGGGTCATTATGTTCAACGTGAACCCACCGAAATACATCAGGGCGAACGTTGCGATGATGGAAATCGGTATAGCTGTGGCAATGATCGTTGTGCTGCGAATGCTACGGAGAAAGAAGAGCAGTACCAAAATCGCCAGGAGCCCGCCATAGAGGACCGAGGAGCTAACGTTCGCAATCGAGCGCTGGATATAGTCTGAGATATCAATGATAGGAACAAGATTGATCTGGGGAATATCTTGATTGATCCTATCAACCTCGTGAAGAACTCCCCTGGCGACCTCCACAGTGTTTGTCCCCGACTGCTTGTTGACCGCCATGCGAACTCCAGGGCGGCCGTTCACCCGGACAATCCGTGTCACCTTTTGCCACGAATCCTCGACGTTGGCAATCTGCTTGAGCTGGATCGCCGCCCCTTCCCGCACCGCCACTACCGTATCGCGCAATTGGTCCAAACTCGTGTATTGCCCCGCGGTGCGGATGGTCACGTCAAAGTTTCCCCGCTCTATATTTCCTCCGGGCAGATTGACGTTCTCTGTGCGAATCCTGCCGAGTATCTGGTCGAGGGGGAGCCCCAGGGCTTTGATCTTGTCCGGGTAGAGATCAACGTGAATCTCTCGGTCGAGGCCGCCGTGCACGTCGAGTGCCGCTACGCCGGGTACCCGCTCGATACGGTACTTGACCTGGTCGTCAATGAGCCGACGCAGCTCCACAGGGTCCAGATTGCTTGAGGCTCCAAGGATGAGAATCGGAAAGCTTGCCAGGTCGAATTTTCTTAGCCGTGGTCGCTGCGCATCTTCGGGCAGACGCGGGATCACGCGGTCCAGACGGTCACGGATGTCATTCGCTGCCGCATCCAGGTCGGTGCCCCAAGAAAAAGTGGGTCGCACATTGCTGACCCCTTCCGTGGATATGGAGGAGACTTCTTCCACGCCTGGAACCGCGCTTATCGCCTCCTCCATGGGGCGTGTCACCAGTTCCTCCATCTCTTCCGGGCTGGCGTTTTCGTACTCGGTCGAAATGCTTAGCGTTGGATAGGTAATATCCGGCATCAAGTCAATCGGAAGGCGCATCAAAGACACTCCACCCAAAATGATCACGATTACCGTTAGCATGATGGTGAAGATGGGACGATGAACAGCAAACCGCGTAACCTTCATCAATGTCCTCCCTTGCGCCTTCCCGCCTTCCCTCGCCAAGACGCTAAGACGCCAAGGGCCCTCCCTATCTGGTAGTCTTCTTTGATACGCCGCCGGCGCCCGTAACACCCTCGGGTTGCTTTTGCGGCAACGTGATGGTGGAACCGTCTTCGAGAAGGTGTTGCCCCAGGGTTACAACCGCGCCGGAAAGAGGCGGGGTCAGCACTTCGGCCAGCCCCTTATTGATTATGCCCAGTGTTACCGGAACAAAGCGGGCTTTCCTTTTTTGTCTGTCCACCAAGAAAACGCCTTGTTGAGCGTTGCGTTTGATAAGAGCAACCAGCGGGACAACCGTCGCGTCGTCGTGCCGGGCAAACTCAATCTGTGCCCGGATAAACATGCCCGGCTTAAGAAGTCCGTCCGAATTGGACACCTCTATCTCCACCCTCGCCTGACGAGAGGTTTCCTTCAGTAGAGGCGCCACGCGAACCACCTTGCCCGGGAAGGTCTTGTCAGGAAAAGCATCTGTGGTTACGACCGCCTCCTGCTCTATCAGCACCTCAGAATAGTCCCGCTCGATGACGTGAATAACCGCTGTGAGGGAATGTATCTCAAGGATCGAAACGATAGGCGAGTTGGCCTTGAGCATCTCTCCCTCGTCCACAAACCGCTCGCCGACGATTCTGGGTTTATTCTCCTCCTCCCATATCGCGAGGATTTGCGTATAGGACAATCGTACTTTGGCTGCGTTCAACGCCGCTTCCTTTTGTGTCACCTGTGCCTGGGCGACCCTGTACTTGGCAGTTTGGGCGTTGTATTGCGCCTGAGCCGCGTCGAGCTCCGACTCGGACGCTATCTTTTTCTCACGCAGGGTCTCAACCCTCTCAAACTCACGCTTTGCAACGTCCAATGTGCTGAGAGACTCTTCCATGGTGGCCGTCGCCACCTCCAATTCCGCCCGAGCCTGTTCCACTTGTTGAAAGTACTCATCATCGTCCACAGAAGCTATAAGCTCGCCGCTTTTCACTTGGTCTCCGATATTCACAAACAGCTTCTCCAATCGTCCGGCGATCTTCGGGGCGACGATAAATTTCGATTTTGGCAACAGTGTGCCGGTGAAAAGCCCGATGTCACGGATCGCCGCCTTCTCGACCGGCGTTATCTCCACTGCCACGGCCACCGAACCCCGCCGGCGAACGGAGCCTTTACCCAACATGGAGGCTTTTTTATAGATCCGCCAGCCCAGAATCCCTACCACTCCCAAAATGGCGAGGATTACAATCGTTCTTTTCATTCCATTACCTCTTAATTTCGGTTAATTCCGCATCCACCCACCACCCTGCTCGGCGAGTCGTAATGGCGGAGTGAAGGGAAGCTAAGCTCCAACCACCGGGGCCGCGAAGTGAGGCTGTTTACAAAACTTCCGCCCACCCATGAAACTTCCTCAGCCCTGTTTCCATTCCACGGCCCGCCCGCCGCGTAGTGCGACCAAGATACATCGCAGAAGGGAATTCCGCTATGGCTGCACGTGCGAAGGCCAACCGGAATCAAGGCAATCGCCACACCGTTATTGCAACCGCCTCGGACGCAAGGAAAAATAACCTGCCCCCGGAATCTGCACCATACGTTGAGCGGCGGCCGTCAAGGTTCCGTTTTTCATCCATCATGCCCCACAATAGCACATCCACGGGCATTTCCAAACAAGCGTCTTACCTCTTACTCGGACCGAAAAAAGGACACTCACTTCGAGTTCCTTCCCCTTCTGCAGTGCCCCGGGACAAGCACCGACGAGGGGAGGGTATTTGATAGCATTCTGGCCTCTTGGGAACCGCTCTCCATAAACCGCGACCACGACATGCGCCGCTCAATGAGACGGAAGCATAGGACTCTTTCTGGGGTGCTCACGCGAGAAAGCCTCAGGGTCTCTCCAGAAAAATCGCCCTGAGCATTTTTCTGATGCCGGCAGCAAACAACCAATCGCTATTCGCGGCGTTAGCGCCCTTGACGAGCAAAAATGCGCGATACGTCATTATGCCCATCTTATTTTTCCTCTTGGCAGTGCATACGGAGACGCCATATACTATTGCGGTCGGAGGAGGGTGTGGCTGCGAAATCGTGGCATATCCGGCAGGCTTCCTTCAATCTCTTCGCTGGCGTGCTTGCGCCGGACATCCCAGCCTTTAGCCCCGCCTTGGCGGGGCTTCAGCCGGGCTTCTCGAACAAGGGATTCATCCATAACTTGCCACGGAAATACAGCCGCACCCTCTGAGGAAGTCTGGCGTGAAATGAGGCGCAGCAAAAGCCCGCTCGCGTGTCGTCACGGATAGGGCGCAAAGATTACTTGACCACAGGGAAGGGAAATTGACATGAGCACGATGAAACATCTCTTTCAACCCTCGGCGCTGTTGGCCGTCTTGCTGCTCAGCCTGCTTGGCCCTCACGTCAATGCCGAGAACCAGTGGATTGTCTTCGATGGTTACGACGGCCCGGGCAAGGGTAAGCACATTGTCTTTGTGACCGGTGATGAAGAGTATCGTTCGGAAGAGTCAATGCCGCAACTGGCAAAGATTTTGGCTAAACATCACGGCTTCAAATGCACCGTCCTGTTTGCAATTGACAGAGAAGATGGCACTATCAACCCGCAGCAGCTCGACAACATCCCCGGCCTTGAGGCTCTTGAAACCGCTGACCTGATGGTGTTTTTTACCCGTTTTCGCGACCTGCCCGACGAGCAGATGAAACACATTGTGGATTACATCAACTCCGGCAAGCCCATCGTGGGCCTGAGAACGGCCGTGGCCGCGTTCGATTTCAGAAAGCATAAGACCTATGCCAAATACAGTTTCAGAGCCCAGGCGTTCAAGGGCGGATTTGGGCGGCAGGTTTTAGGTGAGACCTGGATCAGACACTATGGGCGACATCAGCGAGAAAGCACACGCGGGCTCATCGCGAAAGGAATGGAAAACCATCCCATCGTTAAAGGCGTTCAAGACATCTGGGGACCCTCTGATGTTTATGGCATCACGACGCTGAGTGGTGACAGCAAACCGCTGATAATGGGCGAAGTGCTTGCGGGCATGAAGCCGGACGACGAACCCAATCCCGACAAGAAGCTGGTCCCCGTCGCATGGCTCAAGACCTATACGGGCGAAAAAGGAAAGACTTCCCGCGTTTTTACCACCACCATGGGGCACGGAGGTGACTTCAAGAACGAGGGATTCCGCCGCCTTTTTGTCAACGCCTGTTACTGGGCTCTCGGGATGGAGAACAAGACCCCCGCCAAGAGCAAGGTTGATTTTGTCAGCGAGTACAATCCCAACAGGATCGGTTTCGGTGGACACAAAAAGGGATTAAAGCCTTCGGATCATAACATCCACTGAGCCGGTCGCAGAGAGGCTTACGTAACGCCGGCATCTGGTCGGCCGTATCGAGGGGCTCCCTTGCGCTCAACGGGCGCCGGCTACACCCTTCACGGCAAAAAAAAGCCGTGTCCCACGTGGCATCCCCCGCCTCTGGCGGGGGACCCGTGGGAATCATGGGCAAGATGCCCATGCCACGGCAGGCGAAGACAGGCTCCTTCTCATCCTTCTCTCTGCGCCCCTGCGCCTTTGCGTTACCCCTCTCTTCCCTTTCTCCCTCCCCCGCTTTGGCAGGGCATCCGCCCAACACTGAGGCATTACACCCAAGTCCGTTTTGGGCTGGCGTAATCGAGGGAAATGTGGTAAAATACTATCGCTTTCATTGGCTTACACTGACCGGAGGGAGTTTCGGCTTTGGCTTTTTTGGCGCACGCGTTGCGAAGAAGAACCGAATGTCAACGGGAAAACCACGCCTTATGTAATCCCTCAGTCTCGGGCGAATAGCCGGCCGAGGCGGAGGAGGTAAGAAGGGAATAACAGATTAACGCAAAGGCGCAGAGAAGAAGGTGAGAAGGACACCCCGCCATTGCGGGGCTGTGGTTGCATGGGCGTCTGGCGCTTGATTGCCAGGTGCAGCTCAGTCTTGCCGTCTATGTAACGCTGGCGTCTCGCCGGCAGTCCCGAGGGCGTCTCGCCCTCGTCGGGGGCAGGATGCCACCGGCACAAGGGCTACGCTGCGTCCTATGAGATCCGAACCTCAGTCGCCGGTAACTGAGGCAGTACCGCCTTATGCGGCGACGGACTTGATAGATATCGCTCTGGAAGTTGGAAAGTTGGAGGAACTTTGGATGGGAAAGTCTATAGCGTTTGGCATCTGCGTCGTCGCCACATTGATGGGATCGGCGGGCGTTGTTTCGGGTGGCTCGCCTATCGTCATCAACGAATTGATGTATAACCCGCCGGGCACGGTGTCGAGCGGAGAATATGTTGAGCTTTACAATGCGGGGTACGGCTCCATGGACCTCAGCAACTGGCGGTTCAGCGATGGGATAGATTTCACCTTCCCGGAGGGGACGGTTCTCGACGAAGGGGATTATCTGGTCATCTGCAAAGACGCGAGTAGTATTCGCTCCGCATACGGCATCACCAACGCCATCGGCGATTTCGCAGGCAGTCTGTCCAATGCGGGGGAGAGGGTACGTCTGGCCAATTCGGTCGGCATGGTCATGGACGAGGTCCGGTACGCCCCCGGGAATCCGTGGCCCGCCTCGGCTGATGGCGAGGGATATTCTTTAGAGCTGAGGAATCCTTCCCTTGACAACGACGAGACACGCTCCTGGTTCGCCAGCCTGACATTTCTGGGGACGCCCGGTGTAACAAACAGCGTGTTTTGGAATCCCCAGGAGGAAATGGTGTCGTTGATTAAGCCGGGCGACATCTGGCGCTTCCTTCGCGGTTGGGGACCGCCTTCCGATCCCCTCGATGCCTGGCGGCAGTTGGACTTTCCGGAGGAATCCTCCTGGGAGGAAGGCCCGTCTGGGTTCGGGGCGCGCGACGACGATGACGCGACTGAGCTTGACGATATGCAGAACAACTACGTTTCGGTCTATATCCGAAAGGAATTCACGGTTGACAATGCCTCACTGGTCAGGAACACCAAGCTGACCGTGGATTACGATGACGGCTTCGTGGCGTATCTCAACGGGGAAGAGATTGTGCGTCGAGGGCTGGGCGAGGCGGGCACGCTGGTCTTCTACGACACGTTCGCTTCTTCTCACGAGGCGGGCACGCCCGAGAGCTTTGACATAGGCAATCTGTCCGGGCTACTTCGCACCGGCACCAACCTTCTGGCGATCGAAGTCCACAACGAGTCGTACACCAACGGTGACCTCTCCATGATTCCCTCGCTGGACATTGACTGTTCTTCTTCCGCAATCATTCTCATAAACGAGTTCGAGTGCGAGCCGGAAGGATGGATAGAGCTGTACAATCCCTCATCCGCAGCCGTTGACATCGGCGGGTATTTCCTGACGGACAACCCGTCGGACTTGACCAAGTTTCGGATTCCCGACGCCACCACGATCCAGGGAAATCGGTTCTCGGTATTCGATAAGGAGTACCTCGGGTTTGTGTTGTCAGCCGCTGGCGGAACAATCATCTTAGTATCGCCGGACGCAAGCACTGTCGTTGATTCGTTCGCGTTCGGGCAGCAATATTCCGGGATGTCGTACGGACGCTATCCCGACGGCAGCGAGAAGTGGTACTTCCTGCAAACGCCAACCAAAGGAGAACCGAACGAGGCGACTTTTCGCAACGACGTCATCATCAATGAGATTATGTATCATACTCCCGTGCAGGACACGCAGGACGAGTATGTCGAGTTATACAATCGCGGGGAGGAAACGGTCGAACTGGGCGGCTGGGAATTGACCGGGGCAATACGCTTTGCTTTCCCACAGGGGCTCTCAATCGCGTCAGGGCGCTATCTCGTGGTCGCGGGGTCTGCGGCAGTTGTTTCCGCGAAGTACGGCATCAGCGTCGTCGGCGACTTTTCGGGGAAGCTTAGAAACTACGGCGAGGAAATAGTCCTCCTCGATGCTCTCGGCAATCCCGCTGACATCGTCCACTATGCGGACGAAGCCCCCTGGCCGGCAGAAGCGGACGGCTTGGGGCCCTCTCTGGAGTTGACTCACCCCGAGCTCGACAACAGCTTCGGAGAAGTGTGGGCGCCAAGTGACGCCGAGACCGCTCCCGAAGGCACACCCGGGGCGCAGAACAGTGTCTTTGCGAAGAGCATTGCCCCCGCCATCGTGCAGACTTGCCATTCGCCCACGGTTCCCACTTCCGGCGACGCGGTTACAGTCACCACCAGGGTCATTGACGATGGCGCCGTTGTGAGCGTAAGCCTGTTTTTCCGCAGGGACGGCGACGGAGATTTCTCAGAAGTGCCGATGGCGGCGGCGGGAGGCGGCTCGCCCACGGACGAAGTTTATGAAACTCAGATTCCTCCCGAACCGAACTGGACGATAATCGAGTTTTACATCCGGGCGGCAGATGACGGCTCGAACGAATCGCTCTTCCCGAACGATGCTCCGGCAAGAACATGTCTCTATCTGGTTGACGACACCGCTGAGCCGAGCGACCTTCCCCTCTATAGGGTCGTCATGAGCGACGCCAGCTACACCGAACTGCGGTCACGGGACGTTCATAGCAACGTCCTGCTGGATGCTACGTTCATCTCCGGCGACGAAGTCTGGTACAACGTGGCAATAAGGTACAGGGGGCTGGGATCGCGAGGTCAAGGCGAACCCCGCATGTCGTACAGAATCCGATTCAACGACGGCTCGCCTTTCGGGAATGTTCGGAAGCTCAACCTGAACGGGCAGCGCCCCAGCAGCCAGTGTGTCGGTTGGGACACGACGCGGAGGGTGGGGCTGCCCTATTCCGACACGAAACTTGTGAACCTGAAACTCAACGACGTCTTTCGCGGCATCAGGATTCAGGTGGAGACAGTTGACGAGGATTACCTGAGGAGGGTCTTCCCTGAAGATTCCTCGGGGAACCTTTACAGGGGAGAAGGCCACTCGAATCGTACCGGCGTGCCGTACGGCGCCGACCTGAACTATCATGGCGAGGACCCGGCCGCTTACGCGCCGTACATCAAGCATACCAACGAGCTGGAGAACGACTTCACCGACATCATGCACCTCTGCGATGTTTTCACCAACACGCCCGACGACCAATTTGAGGAGGCGGTGAGCCAGCTCATCAACGTGGAGGAATGGGTCACATATTTCGCGGTGAACACCTGCTTCAACAACAAGGAAGGGGCAATCTATCGAGATGCGGGCGACGATTACTACATCTACCATTATCCATACGACGGCAAATGGTATCTGATTCCGTGGGACCTCGACAGCATCCTCGACGACCCGACTGAGACGATTTTCCGGCAAACTCTGCCGTCCATTGTCCGGTTTCTTTCAGTGCCTACTTTCCGACTGATGTACTATCGGAAACTCGAACATCTCCTGGACTACGAGTTCTCCGAGCGGCAGATGTTCCCTGCTATAGACAGTCTCCAGGGGAAGTTCGGCGCTTCCACGCTTCAAGGATTCAAAAATGTCGTCACTGGAAGGATCGCCGACATTCGCAGTCAGATAGTGACGGAGCTGACGATTGAGCCGCCGGAGCTCGGGACCGAGTACGTCCGCGAGGGAGACCTCTGGCAGTTCTTCAGAGGGAAGGAGCCGCCCAGCGACCCGCCCGATGCCTGGAAGGAAGTGGACTTCGACGACTCACAATGGGAAACGGGACGCAGCGGCTTCGGCTATGGCGACAACGACGATGCCACCGTGCTCTCCGACATGCGGGACAATTACCTTTCCGTGTACATACGGAAGGAGTTCACGATTCCTTCAACAGAAGACGTCGGGGCGCTGCAGCTTGTGGTTGATTACGACGACGGCTTCATCGCCTACCTCAACGGCGTGGAGGTTGAGCGAGGCAACATGCCGAACGGAGCCGTCTTCTACAACACTCCGGCATCGAATAGCAATCACGAAGCGGGGACGCCGGAAGTTTTCGACCTCGGTCAATTCGTCGGCGTTCTCAGAATCGGGAAAAACGTCCTGGCGATGGAAGGCCACAACGGGTCGCTCACCAGCGGCGACTTCTCTCTGATTCCGGAGCTGAGAAGCACCGCGGATGTTACCCTGAGCACTGGAAGGTGGATCGTAAACCGTGCGGACCTGACGCTGACGGGCAAGGCCCCGGTTGCCTTCACGGAGGCCGTGACTGTCAACGGCGAGCTCGCGGACTACGATTCCGGATTCGGAACGTGGTCCTTGCCGATTTCGCTCGTCGCTGGGCCGAACGAAGTGACCGTGGTTGCCCTCGCGGCGGGGGGAGCGACCGTGGACAGCAAATCAATCGAGGTGCTGTACATTCCGCCCGACCGCGTCGTGCGAGGCGAGCTTAGCGGAGATTCCACCTGGACGAAAGAGCCGAGTCCCTATATCATCGCAGAGACTCTCATCGTGCTGCCGGGGGCCACTCTGACCATCGAGGCGGGGACTGAAGTCCTTGTCGCTCACGACCAATCGCTCGTGGTAGCGGGCAGGCTTCTCGCGAAAGGCACGGAGGACGAGCCGATTGTCTTCACCCGGTACAGAGACGGCGAGAGCTGGGGTAGCCTTGTGTTCGACCAAGCGATGCCGAGCGAGTTGACCCACTGCATCGTCGAGTACTCCTCCGGTGGGGGTTTCTACGCCGGAGCAGTGACGGTCACTGAAAGCCATCTCGACGTGGATGGGTGCACTTTTCGGAACCTTCCCGACGAAAGCCCGACCGCGGAAGGCGCCGGTATTGTCCTTTCCAGCGGGGCATCGGCAAACATAAGCAACAGCCGCTTCGTCTCCATGGGAGCTGGAGTTCATACCGACCATAACTATGTTCTCGTGGAAAACTGCGTTTTCGAAGACATACACGGCGCCGGCAATGACCCCGTGGATGTCAACGGGGAATCTTCGCCCACCCCAATCATCCGAAATAACCTGTTCATCAGTTCGGAGGATGATGGCGTTGACATGGACGGCTGCTCGCCTCTGGTCACCGGAAACCTTATTTACTCGTCCGCCGACAAAGGCATTTCCGTCAGCGGAGGTTCCAGCCCCAGGATCGAGAATAACGTTCTGGCGATGAACGCGACCGGAATCGCCGTGATGGACGGCGCAAACGCCCTTATTGTGAACGACACGATTGTCGGCAACGAGATAGGGCTGGACTGCTTCGAGAAGACGGCTGGAAAGGGCGGCGGAACGGCAACCGTCGTCAATTCCATTATCTGGGGAAATCAAACGGAGGTTCTTCTGGATGAGCTCTCCTCGGCGAACATTTCGTATTCGGTTGTGGCGGGAGATCCGCTCTGGCCGGGAGAGGGAAACATCAATGACGACCCGCTTTTCGTTGACGCCGAGAACGACGATTTTCGTTTGACGAAGCTTTCTCCGTGCATTGACGCGGGAAGCGCCGAGGATGCGCCGAGCACTGACGCGGCCGGAAATCCGCGCCCTCGCGGCAGCGGCTTCGATATGGGCGCGTATGAGTCGCCGTACTGGGTTTTCGTTGACAGCGATGGCGACGGCATGGCGGACGGCTGGGAGCAGCACTACTTCGGCAACCTCGCTCAAGGCGCCGGCGACGATTTCGACAGCGACGAAATGAACGACCTGGCGGAGTACCATGTCGGGGCCGACCCCGGCAATCCCGATACCGATGGCGATGGTCTGCCGGACGGCTGGGAATGGTCGTACGGCCTGAGCGCAATCTCTTCCGCGGGCGATGACGGGCCGGAAGGCGACCCGGACGCTGACGGCATGACCAATTATCAGGAATACGTGGCGGGGACATTGCCGAACGACCCCCAATCGGTTTTTGAGGTCGGCGAGGTCGTGATAGGGTCTCCCGTGGGACTGAGATGGCAGGCGCGGCAGGGGAAAGAGTATCGTGTGCTGGCGAGCAGCGACCTCGTGCAGTGGTCCCAGGCGGCGACTATAGCTCCGGGAGCGGAGCGCCTCGCCGAATGGTTCGACACCACCTCAAACGGAGAAGCTCACCGATTCTATAAGCTGCAAGTTGCGAGTCCCCTTGACCTTCTTGAGAAAACGCCTTGACTGCCCGGCGAGCCGGGGCTACGTCGTAAGCATAAAAAGGGTAACGGTCCCGCGAGCGCATGGATGCATGGGAGGGATCCTGGGGTGTCTCCTTTGCCACGCGCTTGCCCGAAGCGGCCTACGACATCCGGACAGTTCAGGAACTGTTGGGCCATAGGGGCCGTGAAGACGACGATGAGTTACACCCATGTCCTCAAACCGTGCCCCGGCTGGCGTTCGCAGTCGGGTGGACGCGCTTTGAGCCAACTTAAGGAGGTTCTATTATGCCCATCCGCATAAGACACCGTGATAAAAACAGCGGCTCGTGACAACGGGTCGACAGACCAATGGTTATGCCGATGCGACATCTGTTTCGCGGGCGTATTATGCGGCACTTGTAGTGGTGTTTGGGGTATTATACGGGTCAATCTAAACAATGTTAGGCTGCGCCGAAGAAGGGGTTTGTCAGGTATAAGTTTATGGAGGGTGATATGGCTACTACAGTAGCTCAGATGACAAAAAGTGAACTCAAGGAAATGATCGAGACTCTCATCGAGCAGAAATTGGTAGAGTTGCTTGGCGATCCTGATGAAGGATTGGCTATTAGAAAATCGGTGCGTGATAGGCTCCTGCGCCAGAAACAGGTTGTGGCAGCAGGTGAACGCGGCGAACCATTTGAGGATGTCGTGCAACGCCTTGGGTTGGAGTAACGGCCGTGTATCGTATCCGCATCTTGGACGGCGCCTCTCGGGAGCTGGCTCAGTTAGCCAAACCTGTTGCCCGCCGCATTGTTGAGCGTGTCAATTGGCTGGCCGCGAATCTGGACGTCATTAGACTCGAAGCACTGACAGGGGATCTTGCAGGGCTCCATAAACTTCGCGTGGGTGATTATCGGGTCATCTATGAGATTTTTCACGACGAACAAACCATCGTCATTCATGCTATTGGTCATCGTAGGGAGATCTATCGGAAGCGATAAAAGGGGGCACGTATACATCACTTTTTTGGAGCAGAAGGCAGCCCAACATCTCGCTGGAGCCGACCGGCCTTCGGGCGGCGGCTCAGCTCGGGTCCGTTAGGTGGATGAAACGCAGGGTGTGTGGGCACATGCGAGTTGCAAAGAGAGAAGACGTAGCGCGACAATTATTGGAAATTGAGCCCTTCGCCGCCGGAAACGCCATCAAAAACGCCCCGGAGCGGCGGGGAAGGAACAAAAAAGGAACGTTATATACCGGCTTTAGCCTCGCCCCGGCGATGCGCTCCGACATCATTGTGGAGGATTTTATGCCGATCCGCATAAGACACCCTGATAAAAACAGCGGCTCGCCACAACAGGTTAATAGACCAATGGTTATGGTCGCTGCGACATCCGTTTCGCGGGCGTATTATCCGGCCCTTGTAGTGCTGTTTGGGCTGTTATACGGGTCAATCTAAACAACGTTGGGGCTCAGGAATCGTAGTACACGACCAGCAGAGAGGAACACAGAATGTCAGACAAGCTGAAGCAGAAGATAATGGAATTTGTGGCCCTTGCGAAGCAGTGTCCAGAAAACCTTCAAGAGAAGTGCTTCGAACTCCTCCTCACTGATCACCTTCAACAACTTCGCCCGAAAGCTCCCAGCGTAGTGGAAGACGCCAAGCAGCCGAAGCCCACCGGCGATGAAGGTAAGAAGGAAGGCGAAGACAAGAAGACACCGCAACAAGAGGACATCGCAGAAATTGACCTTCACGTCAAGGCGCGCAATTTCCTGAAAAAGTCCGGCTTGACAGTAGAACATATCAACCAGCTCTTCTACAAACAAGAAGGCGACTTCCTCCCTTTGTACGATGACCTCAAGACGACCAAAGCGTCTGAGAGTCAAATACGGATAGCTCTCCTCCTTTCACTGCATAACGGCATGCACAAGGGTGACTTCGAGTTCAACGGAGAGTTAGTCAGGGAGGAGGCACGAGTCAGAAAATGCTACGACGGGCCAAACTTCGGCGCGCACTTTAAGAACAGTAAAGAGCTGTTCGAGGGCTTTGCCAAATACAACAAGAAGAGCCCACCCATTAAACTGAGCGCGCAAGGAAAAGCAAAACTGGCGGAAGTCATCAAGGACCTGCAGTAATCCATGCTCGACGGACTCCGAACTCTCCAGAAGGACTTGGGCACATTGCGGAAAGAAGTCTCCTCCGTTAAGACTGACCGCATTGCCAGGAAATCTATACGCAACAAGGCCGAAGAGATCGGGTCAAGGTGGTTTTCTGAATTCTCCGAAGCACTTGTGAACCAACACGGACTCTCTCCGGAGATGATCGAGTCATACTCACAGCATTTCGGTCGTCTTATCAAGGTCAGTGCGCCGAGCAATCTGAAGAAGAGTTACGCCGACACACTGCGGGCCGTTCTCAAATCTTTCAGAGACGACCTCATCATCCCGTTACAGACGCAGCCCAAAGGGACACCCAAGGCGTCGTTGTTGTCCGAAGTCCTAGACGTCCTCTCTTCAGCAGCGGAAAGCGCGTATCTGAAAGAGGCCATCGAGTGCGCTCGCCACCACTTTTACAGAGCCTCAGTCGTGTTGGGATGGTGCGCCGCAATCGACCGAATTCACAGAACCATCGAGAAAGCTGGATTTCCAAAGTTCAATATCGCATCTGCCACGATGGCTAGCCAGACCGCCGGTAGATTCAAGAAGTTCAATGCAGTGCAAAATGTGTTGTCCTTGAGCGAGATTCGACAAGTCTTTGACACACTGATCTTGTGGATAATGGAGGGTATGGGACTTATCGACACCAACCAACATAAGCGTCTTCGCAGTTGCTTCGACATGCGCTGCCAGTGTGCCCATCCAGGAGATGCACCAGTGACACAATACAATCTCCTTTCGTACTTCTCCGACCTGAACGAAATCATTTTCAAGAACGATAAGTTCAAGACGGAGTAGCCCCAACAATTGAATGCACCGTATTCGCAACCCGCCGCCGGTTGAAAAACGGTGATTCACGACGTTAAGCGTATAGCAGGATAAGTCAGGATGTATGGTCGGTACCACAAGCGTCGTGTTATGGCGAACAGCACCCGCTACCAGTTTGCTGAACAGGTCTCGTTCTTTGGATGCAATAATGGGTTCATTCCTTGGCTTCTTCAACTTCAAACAGCAGCTGGCCAAAATGAACCCTACCTGTGGCATCTGGAAGTTGAAAAGGCTCTTGCGGGAACCGATGAATACAAAGGTTCGACTTTGGTTGTCGACCTCAAGCCAAAACAGCATAAAACAAATGTCTCGCTCTACGAAGTCTTAGATGTTTCGGGATATTCGTCCGGTAGTTGGACGCCCATTTTGTTGCATTTGGGCGGTTTGTTTGTTGACGCAGATCCAAGTTCTGTAGACCGAAATGACTTCAGCATTTCTGACAATGAAGTTGATGGCCCAATATACGAGGTGCTCTACCTCGATGGATCTATTGAAAATGGGGAAATAGTCGGAACGTGGAATGCACCACCGGCAAGCCCTACAAATGCTGCACTTCTGTGGCCAGATACGCTGAATTACTTTGTAAAGCGCATCCGAGAACGGACGCCTGATGTGTTGGACTTTTAAGCGCATAACAAGCCGCTTCAGCGGACGGATGGTAGCCGCCGCTGAGCTTTATCGTTGGGGTCCCGATACCTTCTCCACCACGACGCACGCGACGTCGTACTCGGGGGGAGCGGCGAAAAGATAAGGGACAACGGCAAAAGGAGGTAGGCAATGGGAGACAAGGGCAAGAAGGATAAGGACAAGAGTCGGAAACAGAAGATAAGCAAACAGGACCAAAGGGCAAAAAGGAAGCTGGAGAAGCAACCGAGAACAACCCCTTGACAGAAAGCATGGTGAGGTGTCCGCGTCATCCACACGGCCAACATCCTTATGTCCCTTGATGGACCGGCAATGGCGTTCGCAGCCCGGTTGAGGGTGTGTGCCACGAGCATGCGAAACGATCTTCGCCGTTGTGATGCACATCTCCTGCACCTCGGTTCACCCGATTGGCTCCCACCGTTCCAGATGTCCCCAATAATCTTCCATCAGCGACCGTAATTCTGCCGCGCCGAGGACATGTTTTCAACTCTTGCCCCTGACTCGAGGAAGCTCCAGAGAATACACGAGAGACACCGGTTGAGGTGACTTCTCCGGCGGATGCCTTTTACGGGAGCAGCTCCACCCGGAAGAAGTACCTCCGGAGAGAGGGCTCGTTCGCGATGCGCACGCTGACCGTGGGGGCCTCGGCGACGATGGGACCGAGATTAGATTTCCAAAAGAAGAGGTGTGGGCTGAAATGTACGCGATAGGACCTCCCCGGCGCCGCCGACCAGGTAATGCTGAATTCGCGCCCTCCCTCTTCCAACCGGATGGTCGGAAAGGGGAACTGGGAAAGGGGATCGAGGGGGTCCGTCCCGACGGAAACCTCCTCCTTGTCGGAGACACCATCATCATCGGTGTCAATATCGTTGGGATCAGTTTTGAACTCGTGTACTTCGACGCCGTCGTTCAAGCCATCGCCGTCGGTGTCGGGGATTTTCGGGAGTGTGGAGTAGAAATTGACCTCTTCTCCATCCGTGAGGCCGTCTGAATCGGTGTCCGGGTTTTGCGGGTCTGTACCTTGATTGAACTCGTTGATGTTTGCGAGGTCGTCGGCGTCGGGGTCTCCGAGCGAGCCATCCTGGCTTTGCGAAGAAGTCGGGCTGAGCTGGTGCCTCAACTCCCAATCATCTGGCATCGTATCGCCGTCGGTGTCAATGTCGTTGGGGTCAGTTTTCAGCTCATGCACCTCGAAGCCGTCGTTCAAGCCGTCGCCGTCAGTGTCGGGGATTGTGGGGAGTGTGGAGTAGGAATTCACCTCTTCTCCGTCGGTGAGGCCGTCTGAATCGGTGTCCGGTTTTTGCGGGTCTGTACCCTGATTGAACTCGTTGATGTTTGCGAGGTCGTCGGCGTCGGGGTCTCCAAGGGCGCCGTGCAGCTCCTCCGACGAGGTCGGACTGAGCTGGTGGCTCAATTCCCAATCATCTGGCATGCCATCCGAATCGGTGTCTGAGTCCTGTGGATGAGTGCCCAACTGGAGTTCCTCTGCATTCGTCAGACCGTCGTTGTCGGGGTCTCCCGAGGGGCCATCCTCTCCCTCTGCCGCGGTCGGGCTGAGTTCGTGGGTGAATTCCCAATCGTCGGGCATGCCATCGCCATCGGTGTCAGTGTCATTGGGATCCGTCTCGAGGTCGTGCACTTCAAAACCATCGTTCAAACCGTCGCCGTCGGTGTCGGGGTCAGTGGGAATGGTCAGATAGAGCCTGACCTCCTCTCCGTCGGTAAGCCCGTCTGAGTCAGTATCCGGGTTCTGTGGGTCGGTACCTTCGCTGAGCTCGTCTATGTTCGTGAGGTCGTCGCTGTCCGGGTCTCCAAGAGCACCGTTATGGCCCTCTGAAGAGTTTGGGTCGAGCTGATGGATGAATTCCCAGCGGTCGGGCATGTTATCGCTATCCGTGTCAACGGCATTCGGGTCGGTTTTGAGCTGATGAACTTCGAGTTCGTCATCGAGGCCATCGCCGTCAGAGTCCGGGTTGGTGGGGAGTGTCGAGTAAACCAGAACTTCCTCCCCGTCACCCAGGCCATCGCCATCTGTATCTGGATTCGTGGGATCGGCCTGCCAGGAGTGAACCTCATCTCCATCGAGCAGGCCGTCACCATCGGTGTCAGGGATGTTCCACCCGGAGCGGTTCAGCAATTCGCCAAGATTCGTCAATGCATCGTTATCGGGATCTCCTTCAGGAGCAGCGTCGGTGGTGCCGAACTCCCTGATCTCCCAGTAGTCCGGCAGCAGGTCACCATCGGAGTCGGTGAACTGGTCCGCGCCGATATCCGGCCTCCTGTTGAAGGGGAAAGGCTCGAGGTCTATGTCAAATTGCGGCATTTCCGGCCGCGGCCATCCCGCGGCAATGCACGGTGACGTGGGCAAAAGATGGTAATCCCCGTCGGCGGGATCGACGAACATGGGATCCTGACGAATGTCACCGACTCCCTTCGGGCCGGTCGCGCCGGCAAAGTATGAGTAGCTGGCCCTGCATCCTGCCAAGTCCACATCGTGTCCCCAGACAATGCAATTTGTAATGTCGGCGCGAGAGTCGGCCTTGATGCCCACGCTCTCGGTCTCCTCGCCGCCCTGGTCCCCCGGTCGCGGCGAACGGTTATTCACGATAGTGTTATTGGCTATTACGGCCTCTGCGGCAGAAATGCCCCCCGGCTTGCCCACGTTTTCGGCGACGAGGTTGCCGGTGATCCAGATGGAACGTCCAACGCAATCGATTCCTCCCGCGTCTGTCAGCGAGGAGTTGCGCAGGATGAAGTTACCTTCGACGACCGATGTGCCGGCGCAGTCAATGCCAGTCCCCTGGTTATCAACGACTGTGTTGCCTATGATGCGGGCAAAGCCTCGGCCTGGGCTGCCACAACCACCGGTCCCGGTGAACCAGATGGCTCCCTGTTGGTTTCTGGCAATATAGTTGCTCATGATCGTTGGGAAAGCGAGATAGCACCGCACGGCCCCATCGTTGTCCACAATGTTGTTGCCGATGATAAGGGGTGACGACTCGTCGCAGGCGATAGGGCTGGAGCAGGCGGTTATCGTGTTGTCTCTGATTTCTGGTGAGCCTCCTTCGGACGAAATGCCGTTGCCGGTAGCACAGGTGATGACGTTGTTCCTGATCAAAGGAGACGAATTTTCGCAAAATATGGCGCAGTCCGACCCGCTCTCGACCGTCAAGCCGGCGAGGATGGTATCGGTACCTTCGCCCCATTCGAACTTCACAGCGGGACCGGAGGAAGTCCTGATGATAGTGCTTGCTACCACATCCGGGCTCGCGGGATCGAGGGAACGAACCGTCACAGCTCGGCCGCTGAAACTAAATCCCTTCCGGTGAGTTCCGGGCAGGACGATGATTTCATCGCCGTCATACGCCTCCATGATGGCCGCATGAATTTCCTGGAGGTACCGCCCGGAAGAAAGGTTAACCACGCGCTCCGGGGCGGGAACCAGGGGGTCCCAATCGTAAAGGTACTCGCCGTGGTTTGTGATGCCGTCCGAATCAGCGTCACCCGATCCTTCTTCCGCGATGTTGCCAAAGTGAAAGATCTCCCAGTCGTCGGGCAGGCCATCAACATCCGTGTCGGCGGATCTGATGGTAGCTTCCGCGGTGTTGCCGTAGGCGCCGACATTCACGCGGCCGCCATTCGGCTGGGGTTCCAGGGAAAAGTCCGATTCCGGGTCTCCGGCATCTATGCAGGGCGACCAGGGTTGAAGGCGAAAATCCCCCTTTTCTGCGTCTGCGAAGTGGGGGAAATAGGAGAAGTTAGTCTCTCCGGGGCAACCGGTTTGCGTGCAACAATAGAAAGCAATGGCTCGGCGGAGGTCGGGGTTATTGTTCCAGAGGATGCAGTTGCGGACGATGACGGGACCGTCTACGCCGGCTCCAGTGTTCCCAACGATGGTGTTGTTCGTAACTTCAACGGACTCGGAGTCGGAATAAATGCCTGCTCCGTGAAGGGCCTGATTGTCAACGATGATGTTGTTCTCGATCACCGCGGAGCATGAGCTTGAGACATAAATGCCGCCCCCACGAGTGGCCGGGCTTCGAGTCGAATTGTTGGAGATCCGGCAACTTATTATCGAAACCGAAGCGTCTATGCACGAACAGTAGATGCCGCCTCCCGCGTAAGAAGTAGTGTTATCGGTGATCACGCACCGCTTGATGACGGCCCAGGACCCGCAGCGGACCCCTGAATAACGGCTTCCCGTAATCGTGAAACCGTCAAGGATCGCCTTTTCTGCCGCAGTTCCCCGGATATCAACGGCGCTTCCGTAGCGAGCAGTGCCCTGAATGATAGTCATTGCCACCACCTGGGCATTTGGAGGGTTACTCGACCGAAGGGTTACACCTTTCGCCTCGATTTTCACCTCCTCGGCGTAAGTTCCCGGCGCGACGATGACGGTATCGCCGTCGGAGGCGGCATCAATGCCCTCTTGAATCCTTCTGAACGCGGTCTCCCACGATGTGCCGTCCCCCGAAAACGCGACATCCCCGTCAACGTGCCAGACGGCGGCGAAACTGGGGGAGAAAGAGAACGCAGTGAGAAGCAGGGTTACTAAAACACGGATAAGTTTGGCAGACGTCATTTCGGGCACCCCCATATTTAGATTTCTGGGGACTTGCCGGAACTCGATGCCGACTTCAGTCCCTATGGGGAAAACCCGACCCTTTCCGTCCCGATGTAAGGCTGGCCCCCGCAGACCCGATATTTTAATATAGCACAACCTCAGGGCGTCGGTCAAGGCCGTTCAGCGAGCCGCCTCTTTCGGCGCCTGGGATTCAGCCGCGGTGGGTTCGGCTCGAGACGGGAAGCGGGCTCCGTCGGGAAGGCGGCGGTTTTCTTTGAAGTACTTGTAAACGCTTTCGGCGGCGGGGCGGGTCATTCCAGGAACGGCGGCGAGCTCGTTGACGGAAGCTTCTCTAATCCGCTTCAGGCTGCCGAAATGTCTGAGGAGCCGCTTCTTTCGCTTGGGCCCGATGCCGGGCAGGAGGTCCAGGACGGAACGAAAAGCGGCTTTCTTCCGGAGGGATTTGTGATAGGTGATGGCGAAACGGTGGGCCTCGTCGCGCAGACGCTGGATGAGAAAAAGCACGGGGGAGTTGGCTCGGAGCATAACGGGGTTTCTGCGGTTGGGCCGATAGATTTTTTCGCCCTGCGGCTTGACCGGTTTCCAGTCGGTTTTGTCCTTGGCGAGGCTGATGAGGTCAATGCCTTCTATCTGCAAGTCCCGCAGGATTTCCCTTGCGACGTTGAGCTGTCCTTTACCGCCATCTATCACCATGAGATCGGGG